>Ga0114930_10000124_pt1 | contig 82698 bp, 94 predicted proteins | sample AnhtaG_FD_87300 | JGI IMG/M metagenome (GOLD analysis project Ga0114930, IMG submission 87300) | Deep subsurface microbial communities from Anholt, Denmark to uncover new lineages of life (NeLLi) - Anholt_01485 metaG | ecosystem: Environmental > Aquatic > Marine > Oceanic > Sediment | place...
CTGTCAACGTTGACAGAGAACTCATAGCTATGGCAGGGACAGACCACGGCGCGGATACGGCCGTAGTAATAAAACCTGCCTATGCACGAACATTTCTTAGCCTGGAAGTCAGAGAAATCCTAGTAAAGCCCAGGAGAACCTAGAGTCTGGTCACAAAACTCTCCTATTCCAACCGACTATTTGTCCCAGACTAAACGATTCAAAAAGCCTTTCCAAAGCCAAATCTCAGCACTTGTCGATCTGGGTTTGGAGGGCTCTGGTGAAGATTCCCTCCTCAGAGTGTATTTTTACATTTATCTAAATTTATTGTTTGGCAGGTCTAAATTAATGTTGTTGAGAGTTATGTTTAGTGAAATCCATACAAGAGAATGAATAATGGTCTTGTTTTCAAATATAAAGAATCTTCTTAACAATCGATCTGTACTGTTTATATTTCTCACGTACTACAGTTACATGATTATCAAGGTCCTTTTGAAACTTGAAATAGCGAGTACGTGCCGCGTCGTCATAATCGCTACGCTCGTAAAGTTCTGGGTATAGATGAAGATGAAGCTCTGAGTCAGTTTGCTTCGATGGGTATACGAAAAAGTGTTGTGCTAAAAAAATCATTAGAGAATTTAGTGAAGAGACGAAATCTAGGGATGTTTTGCGTAATATCGGCGTAAGATACTGGTTGCTTTCTTCTTTAAAAAATAACAGGAAGCCGCCAATTTTAAAAGAGGATTCTGTGTTGTAGGAATCGTCAGTTTGAAGTCTATCCCAAAAATCAAGAAGGTCAGCCTCAGTCATAAGCTTGTTTGAATGTTTAAAAATATCCTTATCATGGGCAAGGCGTTTAGGTTTTAGTAGAAATGATATGAGACGCTTACCAAATAAAAACGCAATGATAACTAAGGTGAAGATGATAAGTGTTAAAGAGCGCCAAAATAAAACAGAATCCCAGAAATTGGCAAAAAAAAGGTGAGAGATTGACTTTCCAAGCTTCAATCAAGTAATTCAAAATAGTAAATTCCTCCCATTCCAGTTTTATCCAAATCCAACCTTACTATAGGCTCCTCTTTAGGTATTGTTACCACTTAAAAAAAATCCTCTGATAGCGTCCTCTCGGGAAAGATAAGATAAATTTCAGCGGTCGTCAATTATTTTGAGGACTCTGGTAGAGATTCCAATAGTCAATTATATCTAAGGAATTAGTAGCATCAAGAAAGAAAATACACTTATCCCTCCACCGGTCTCGTGCTTGAATCAGATTAAGATATAGTGAGGAGATGCGCGTTAAGAAAAGCTTATTCGGAGTCAAAAATTCGGAGTAATTCAAAATGGAGCAAGGGCTTCTTTCCACCCCAAGAATTCCCTCAAAATTGTCCTGGAAAATTTTGTTAATGTTTTGTGAAAGAGAGCCGAAGACACTCGTCATAAAAAGACGGTAAGGCTTTCCAAAATCAGGCAAATAAATATTCAATGATTCACCCCGGAGAAATTTAAGCCCTTTACTAATGAGTATCGTAAAATCTCAAAAAGACCAATTCCGTATTTAGGTGTGCCATCTTCTTCAACGCCGGTGAGTATTTCTGAAGAGGAGACTACCTGTCTGTTGCCAACATCAAAAGTTCGACTGGAGCACGTCCCGACCGGGACAACATAATCTGGATCATAAGCATCCAGATATCCTGCTAGGATCTCTTTACTTTTTGGATTTCTAAATGGCCTATCTTTCCATCCTTTTGATACTCGCTTGAAACAAGGAATTATTGGATTGAATGTGCCACCCCAAAGGAATGTATTAATTTGAATAACTTCCAAAAGAGCAGATTTATCTGTAGGGCCAACAAGAAATGCGAATTTGACCGGCCTAAGTTTTATGTCTATGCTACCCTACCATATATCATAATGAACTCCGCTTTAAGCTGTCATAGAGACCGCCGTTTTAGAAGGCGTAATTTACTATCATAAACCATGTACAAATCTATCACTTATTCAAAAACACCCAGTACCATCTTCTGGAGAAAGAATCTGTTATGGCCTAAGAGAATTTGAGGAGTATGTGAAAAAAAATGAAATACAATGAATATTCTTTACAGCTGTCCAAGAACTTGTTGACATTTGTCATTAACCAATTTCCAAAAATGCTCTAATTCCTCAAATGCAGGTTTTTCTGAACCCCCAAGAGCCGGACTTCTGGGATCAAGAAACAAACTAGATCGTGGTGGCGATCCTACACGGAAAAAGAAAGGATTATGTGCTTGATGGCAAACTCGGTTCCTTAACAATATAATTCTGAAATGATACCCTTCCTCAGAATAAGGATCCTGGGGTAATGGCCTTCCACGGGTTCGGGGATGTAGTTGCCGAAGTAATTCCCTTATTCGATTTCCTTCTGGTAGCTCATTATAGACATTCTTAACATTTACATTTTCTACATCGATACCGAGATCTTTTAAATTGTTGACCACTTGTGCTAAGAATTCTATAGCACCCACCAAGTGGAATAAGAATTCCTGAATCAACTGTTGTCTTTCTCTAAATGGAGCCCCAGCAAGATCTCCACTATTTAGTCCTTCTAATTCTTCCAAGCGCTGTCTAGCGAAGAAAAGACGATCATTTACCGCATCGGGAGTAGTCATTTTTTATCTTTCCTGTAAGAATTCAATAAATGGACATTATCAAAACTATACAATCTGTTCTACAAACCCTCTATCACTTTCGACATATGGGTAAAAATACCATATTTCATCAAAAGTATTGTTGATCGTTTTTATTTCTTTCGTCAGTTCACTATTTATGGAATAAGGTAATTGAGTACTATAGCTTACTAACATAATTTTTTGAGATGAACCAATGGCATAATTCCTCTCTATTTTTTTCTTTATAGTATCCATAAATAATTCACTATCCGAAACACCGGATGAGATGTATCCAACAGGAAACATTAACCGGCAAGGAGATTCCGGAGGATTTTTGACCACCGTAAAACTATAAAATTCATTAATATCGATTTTTTTAATAATATTGTTCGGCACTTCTTTTATTTCTTCTGGGATGGAAAAAATAATTTCCTTCATTTGGTTTATCAATTTTTTTCCCTCTCTACTACAAGTTTTAGGAAATGGGGGATGTTGGTATCGATCGTTTACAATTATTAAAAATCTATCATATTTTTGAATGCTATTATACGCAGTGTGTAGCTCCCTAAGATACTCACTCCTCTTCACATCCTGAAATCGCCATTTCTCGTTAAAAATCTCAACTAACTCTACAATCCAATTTATTTTTTTATCAGATAAAACTTCTCGAATACTAAAATCTAAATCATTTCTTTTTTTCCTAATAGGCTGTTCAAAATTTCTTTTTTTTCTTAAGATGTTAAAAAAACGTTTTATCATTTCTTCTTCTAACAGCTCCTTATTCGAAGGGAGTTTTTTAACAACTTTTTTGACTTTTCCGTTTTTAGAGAAACAAATAACTCCTAACGGGAAAGAAGGTTTCTTATGTTTTTTATTCTTTTTAATCATAATTGATTTCTTATATATCCTTGGGATTTCCTGTGGTAAAATTGTGCCCGAATCAAACCTGTTGGTATCATAATCTGCAATAAGACAAAACCAAACCTTATACTTCTAAATTCCAAAGTCTTTTCGATTTTGTCAGTTTAGTTTTATCTTCTCCATTTCTTTGGTTTAATGTGTGCAGTATCATTATAGCCAAATTTTATTCCCTTTTGACAAACATTACTGCTATACTGCAGGAAATCGGGGGTACGTATTGTTTATGATGATATAGCTTGCCTACTGCCATACCAATAGCCTGATCTTTATCGTCAACAGCGAGTACTATCTTGGCGTTCTTATCGAAAAGCCAAGCTAGGAATTGCTCTCTCACTTGTCTACGTCCCTCCGCAGACAGAGGCCAGATATGAGGATTACTTCTTTCAAGGTGTTTCTGTAGTGACATTCTCAGGCTAACGAGAGAGTGCATATCAGATTTCTTTGCTGACCGAATAGAACAAGATTGCATCGTCGACTCACCAGCTATTTGCAAACGCCATGCGTGGAGTATCTAACGAAAGACTGCCAAATCTCAGCACTTGTCAATGTGGTTTTGGGAGGTTTTCCAATGACTAGTTTAGCAAACGAGGGTTGCTAGTCAAGCAAAACACAACTCTATCAAGTCTCATTTTGCATTTTTGACACAGCCCACTTTTTAGCTAAGATAAAAATAATCAATTAAACAGGAGGAAACACAATGAACAAAGTAGACTTAGTAGAGGAAATAATCAACCAAACAAAACCAACAAAGAAAGCGTCTAGAAAAGCGATTGATGTAGGGTTAAAGAGAACGAAGAAATTGATCATAGTGTTTTTGCCACTTACTTTGGTTATAGCAATAACTACAGTTGCCGCAGCCTACCAAGATTATGTGTTTACCTACAAAGACGCTGGACATACCCAACCGGCAACCTCCTTTGGAGATGGAGATACTGTTTATGTGAAAGTCACCGATAACTATACAACTGGGGGCACTAAAATAATAAGCGTTACTAATGATCAGTTAGGAAATTCGATATCTGTGAGTGTTTCTGATGGCGATTTGGATACAATTTATGGAGGGAGCTTCGTAATTCATTCTGGAGCGGATGAGGCTGGCAAATTACATATAGAAAATGGACAAACGGCAACTATTAGTGCTGATTTGGATGGTGATGGAAATGGAGCAGCCAAACAGATAACCGCTGATTACGAGATTATAATAACGCCACTTGTAGATATGGTATGGATTTACAGCGATTCTTCTTACACAGAAGAAACAACAGAGTTTGGAAATGGTAGTATTGTATACCTAAAGGCAACAGATACAGAAACAAAAGCCGGGACAAAGGAAATAATTGTAAAAAATGATCAAATAGAAAATACAATATCTATAAATCTCACCGACAGCAATGGAGATTCTTTTTATTTTGGCTCTTTTATAGTGTACTCTGGGGCAAACGATGATGCCAATGATATGCTGACTTTATTCGATGGACAGACAGCAACTATCACTGTTGATCTGGCTGAAGACGGCACTGCCGCAACCAAGCAAATAACTGCCAATTATGATCTCCCCACGGCAATTTTAATATTACCCCCTTCTACTCTAACAGCTATGGCGACTGACAGTAATATTAAACTTACCTGGACTGCACCAAGTGAAACATATCTAAATCAATACAATATCTATAGAGGAAGCTACTCAGGAGGAGAGGATTTCAGCACACCTATGGAAATAGTTGCTGCTAGTGGCCAAAGTTCCTATGAATGGATTGATTATAATGTTGCCCAGGGGATAACGTATTACTATGTAGTCAGATCTCAAAATATATTAGGTAATGAAAGTGAGAATTCATCTGAAGCCTCAGCAACCATAACTGCACAGCTTCTTTCTTTAGGATTTCAACGTCCTTTTATAGTACGTTCAAGTGGATCTAGCAAGGTTATTCTCAAAGCCAAACAAGCAGTAAATGTAAACATTCGTATCCTCAACATAAACAGTATAATAGTTCATGAGTGGAATAGCTATTTTTCATCAGGCGAAGAAAAGGAATGGACTTGGAATGGGGTTAATATGTATGGAGAAGAAGTCAATAATGGGGTATATATTTGGGAAATGAAAGCCATAACAGCAAATGGTGAAAGTCAAAAAGAGGTCAAAATAGTAGGAGTACTACGATGAGATATTGGAAAGTTATTATTTTTGTGGGATTGTTTTTTCTAGGAGGGCAGACATTATTAGCACAAAAGATTACTACTTCAGGAAATCTTGTCGATGATGAGATATGGAGTGGGAAAGTTCACGTCACTGGAGATGTAGTAGTGCTAAAAGGATTGACTTTGAGTATAGAAGCGGGAACTGTAATAACCTTTGCTGATAAAGGTGATTACGATATCACTTTACCTTTTGGAGCAAATTTAGGAACTGATAAATGCAATCTTGTTATAAAAGGAGACCTTAAGATACAAGGAATAGAAGGCAATGAAGTCGTTATCGGAGAAAGAGTTTATGATTTGAGTGCACAGAGTACAATAAACTGGGGCGGAATAATATTTGATAGAGTAAACACAAATTCAATTATTGAATACTGTATAGTTAGGTATGCTGATATAGGAATAACTTTTGCTGGACACTCTACTGCTATAATAACTCAGAATACAATTGCTGAGAATAGTGTAGGTATAATGGTTTTTGAATCAGCTAGCCCCCAAATAAGAAGCAATAGAATCCACGATAACATTCTCTGGGGAATTTCTTGTTATGACTATTCTTTTCCGATGATCAGCAAGAACATAGTCGAGAAGAATGAGGTGGGGATAGGTTCAACAGATTCTTCCTCTCCAACTATAATCCATAATACAATTGCTGAGAATAAAGTAGGAATTTTAATTCAGGGTAAATCCAAACCCTGGAATGCTAATAATAAATTCATTGACAATAAAGAGAAAATAAGAATTGAATAGTTAGGAAAAAACTCTCTTTCATTTTGTTCAACTGGACTAAATCGGCTGAGGAAAGAAATGAGGAAAACCTTTTGGAATTTATAGATGAAGAAGAGACAATTGAATTTTACCAGCAGAGGTTAGATTATCTTTGGGAGTTTAACGAGTCCTAAGAGTGAAAATGGCAGGGCATAAAATATTGTTTCGAGCTCTGCACTCCTGGAATGGGAATGTTTATGAAAGAGTTTTGAGAGGGAAAGAGGGTAATTCTGGCCTATTCTTAAAAATGAGCTAATTTTAGATTGAACAGGGAGAAGGGGAAATGTCTAATGGTTTAGTACCTTTTGAGGAAAAAGTTAAAAGTTGGGAAGTTATTCACCCAAGAAGATGGATAGCTACAACCGACAGGAATCAGGTAGCTAATTTTTTATCTACTCAAACTAGAAAGATAACAGAAACACAACTAAAAGCAGCGGATCGCATTGTTGTTAGTCAAGATCGTATAGCAGACAAAATAGATGGAGCTATTGTAGTAAGTAGAGATGTAGCTGGGGGCATTGAGGAACTTCAAGCTACATTTGAGTGGGGATTTACAGAGTTAATTTGGCAAATTGAACAAGAAAGAGAAGTTCTAAAGGATATTTTAAAAGTACTTCAAGCACCACTAGATACCGAAGCTAAAGAGCTAAGAAAAAGGGCCGAGTATGCTTACAAGAACGGTTGGGTTAATGATGCATTTGAGGATTTTTTAGAATCAGAGAAGAAAAATAGATATGATTTCACTATTCACCAGAATTTAGGAAACATTTATCTTTTTGAAAAAAAAGACCCAGAGAAGGCTTTAGAATATTATGAGAAAGCTGTAAAGTACGCTACTCCAAAATCTTCATATTATACTAGCATTTCCCTTCTCCATGTGGGATTAGTTAAATATCTCCAAGAAGATTTTCAAGAGACCTATAAAGCGACATTAAAAGCAATTGAATTATCTCCCAACCTTTATGAGGCCCATTACCAGCACGCACAATACTGTGCAAAACTCGGTAAACATGACGAGGCAATTAGACACCTTAGAAAGGCTATCATTGAGGGAGATAAATACTACTGTGTAAAAGCAGGTTCGGAAAAAGATTTTGATGTGATGAAGAAAGAGTTGCATTCATTGTTTGAGGAGCTGCGAGATGAAGCTCAATCTCGAGCAAAAGTGGAAATACAAAAAGCACAAGAACTTATTCAACGTGCCAAATCATATGGTGTTGAATCTGATAAACTTTTAACAACCGAAAGAGACCTGGAAGAAGCAAAGATTTTTTTAAAAAGAGGAAGCCTATTTGATTATTGGGATGCACTTAATGAAGCATATGTTGCAGAAAAACTTATTGTAGAGTCATCAGTTGGATATTTATATGACGAGATTCAAAGATTAGAGGATAAAAGTAGTAAATTAAAGAGCAAGATAGAAGAAGATAGAGAGATGCTTAGCTACGTCATAGGTATTGTTTATCTTATTGTTACAATATTAATTACTGCATTATCAAAGTTAAGTGCGGGTAGTAAAGCAGGATGGATTTTTCTGTTTGTTATTTCTTCTCCTGTAGTAGGTCTCATTGCAGGCAATATTATTACTGAGCGAAGGGTTTCACTCGGTGTTCCTCCGTTAATGGATAGGAAAAATAAACTGGAAAATGAGTTTTTAAAAACTAAAAATAAACGAGATCAATTACACAAAGAAGAGGATAAAATCATACCTAGAGGATCTAAACCTAAGGTTTATAAAACAAAGCGAATAAAGGAAATGACCTATGATGAATGGAAAAAATGGAAAGAAAAAGAAGGCAGAAACAGCAAACAGCTTTCAGAAGATTTGAAGCTCTTAGAAGAATTCGGAGAAGAGTTTGAATCCTCGTATGAGAAGAAAGAAGCAAACTACCAAGAACTAGCTAACAAAATCAGAAAAAAATGCCCCAACTGTGAGAAAATAATGAAAATAGATCAGAAATATTGTTCTTATTGTGGAACAAAGTTGAAGTGAGGAAGAAATTGGGAAAAGGAGGAGAAAAAAAGAAAGAGCAATATTTGGACTCCTGATTTTTGCGAATTTGGGGCATTTATGAAAGGACTCTTACGAGAGAAGAGAGTAAGCGTGATTCTTAGGAATGAAGTAAATTAGAGACAACAAAGAGAAGTTGATGAAAAAATCTCTCATACATAAAGTGATTTTCACAAATATAGTTCTGCTCGCCCTAAGTCTCTCTCACTTTTCAACATACGCCAACGTAAGAATCATGAGCTATAACATCAAAGACTTCTGGCTAAGATTTGATGGAGAATCTGGCAGCATAACAAATGAAGGCGGTGCATTAAACGAGAAAGATCTCGAAAGGTTAGAAATCATCGCTGGTATTATTAATGAGAAGAAACCAGATGTGATTGGTGTATTGGAATGTGCTAGCTTGGCAGAGCTACTATTCTTGAACGAGCGATTTCTAGAAGGCAAATATAAATGTTGGAGTTTTCGCGCTTATGATTCAAGAACCTTTGGAATTCCCCTTGGACTTATGGTTAAAAAGAATCTACAAGTTAACTCAGTGGAACTAGTTGAACCCAGGTCTTTTAGTTCCAGAGGAATCATAGTAGCTGACATTTTAAAAGAGAACTATGAATTTACGTTAATTCTTGTCCATCTCAAATCCAAAATAGAAGATAAGTTAGGTGAGTCTGCTCTTAAAAGGGATAAGCAAGGAAAACGCCTGCGTGAAATCATAAGGGAAAAGTTAGAAATCAATCCTAGTGCTAATATCATTATCTGTGGTGACTTTAATGACCCTCCTGGTCGGGACAGACAAGAAGAAGCTGCGAATGTGGAAGACTTAATAGAAAAGATAGGTAGAGCGATTGAGTTGAGTGATGGAACAGAAATAGTAGTTCACAGCGTTAGTTTAAAGCACCAGGATCTTGATATAAATGGCGAACTGTGGACAGAAAAAAGTAAAGGGTATGAACCAATTCAATTTGATTACTTCTTCTTAACAGAAGGTGCGAATGATGAATTTCTTGAACTAGACCATATTTATCCGGAAGAATTTCCGAATGTACTTGAAGCGTCTGATCATATTCCGATTATTTTGGATCTTAGAAATGAATGAGTAAAAAAACAGGAATTTTGACTAAGGTATTCTCTAAATTTAACAAAAAGCTAATTATGCATTATGATTGACTTTCTCTTTATGGAGTAAACAGCATGGCAAGAAAACACGAGGCAGTGGAGTGGCTGAAGAAAGGTTACTCACCTAGCAAAATTGCTGAACAAATGGGTGTGACTGTCTCAACAGTAATGGGCTATCTGTACAACGAAGTGGGTGAAGGTAAAATTCGCCGGTCAGACATACTTTTCTCAATTGACGAGAATATTCGTGATACAATCGAACATCTTATTTCTGAAACTGGTACTACATATTGGGGTGACATTTACCGTGCGATTAACAGATCTGACAAGCAAATAGATCAGGATGACTCACGAATCTACTTGACTTTAAGAGATGCTCGTCTAGTCTTCGGTGACATGTACGAAATCATTCGGGATATTGAGATCAGCTTGTATAACGCCATAAAGGATATCCTTCTCTTAGAGTATGGGCCTAATGATTGGTGGAGAAAAGGCATCCCTGAAAACATTAGAGCCGAGTGTGCTGCTTTCAGAGAAAGAGATCTCGAGCCCGCAAACGAGCCTTACTGTTACGCTAATTTCATACATTTAAAAGAGATCCTTGATAAGCAATGGAAGGTTTTCACGAAGACTTTACCCAAAAAGCTACTCTCAGAAAAGAAAAAGTTACTTTCTGGTCTAACGAAATTGAATCAGATTCGTAATTCTGTAATGCATCCTGTGAGAGGTACTGTTCTAACCAATAAAGACTTTGCTTTTGTCCGCAAATTTCGAGATTACCTCGAGTTGGAACAGTGGAAAAATAATTTAAATAATGAGGAATGAAAAATGGCTAAACAACAAGCCGAACTTTTCGAAGAGAAACCGAGGAAAAGAAAACCAGAGGAAATTGTCTTGGAAGATATTGTAATTCCTTTTTTAAGAGAGGATTTAGGTTACGAATTGATTGATCCTCGCTTACAGAGAGTTCCTATTCGATTTGGCCGGGAGACTAAATATGCTGATACTGTAGTTTATATAATCAAGAATGCTAAAAAAGTTCCCCATATTGTGGTGGAAAGCAAGGCGCCAGGAGAACCGTTAGATTGGGAACAGGCAGAATCTTATGCCCAAAGATTAAGGACTCTTTACTTTTTAATAACAGATGGGAAAACATGGCATTGGTATCAAACAGGAGAAAGACAAGGGGAATCTAAAAGAATCAAAAAAGCTCCTCAGCCTCCTCCATCTAAAGAGGAAGAGGTTTTAATTGCATTTGAAGATTTAAATGAACTATCAAGAGCTGTAGGGAAATGTCATGATATCATCAGAAATGAAGAGGGCTTTGATCCCATAATTGCTTTTGACGAAATAAGCAAGTTGCTTTTTGCTAAAACCCAAGATGAAAGAGAACTAGAGCAAGGTTTCAAGGACGATAAAAAGAGAGCACCTAAGAGCGAACATGAATTCAGAATAAAAAAGGACGAATTACCCGAGGAAGTTGGCAAAAGGGTTAAAGATTTGTTTGAAAGGGCAAGAAATAAATATCCAGAAATTTTTAAAGGTACATCTGAGGATATAAAATACATAAAGTTAAGATTTCCTACCATTTTTCATATCGTCAGAGAACTTCAAGGTTATACCTTACAAGAAACCTCTATCGATATTAAGGGTTCTACCTATGAGTATTTCATCAAAGGAACATTTACGGGTAAAGGCTTAGGTCAATTCTTTACACCAAGACAAGTTGTGGATTTTATGGTTGACATGGTTGAGCCGAAGAGAAAACATTTTATATTTGATCCAGCGTGTGGTTCTGGTGGTTTTCTACTTACACCTATGGAAAGGGTTTTTGATGATATAGATAACCTGTATAGACAACGAGGTTTAGAGAATCCCAAGCAAGAAAAGTGGAAGTTTGCTACTCGGCATCTCTATGGAATTGACTTGAATGAAAGAATGACTTGGGTCTCAAAGATGAATATGGTTATGCACGGAGATGGTCATGGGGGAATTTTCCAACACGATGGCTTAAAAGATTCAGAATGGATACAACCCATATTAGATGTTGTTATAAAAAGAGGTGGTTTTGACATAATTTTAACTAATCCACCTTTTGGAAGCAAAATAAAGAACCAAGATATTTTAGCAAGATATGAACTTGGCAAAGGAAGAAAAGCTCAACTTACTGAGGTTTTATTTATAGAAAGATGCTTAAAGTTGCTGAAGTCAGAAGGAATTTTAGGTATTGTTGTGCCAGACGGTGTCTTGAGTAATACAACCTTAAAATATGTTAGAGACTTTTTAGATCAAAATGCTGTATGGAGAGCGGTTATTAGCCTTCCACGAGAGACTTTTCTTCCTTACGGCTCCGGAGTAAAAGCAAGTTTGTTATTTTTACAGAAAAAAGATGTTAAAGGAAAATTAAAGCAAGGTAAAGTTTTCATGGCTATCGCAGAAAATGTTGGGTATGATGCAACAGGCAGGACTACTGGAAAAAATGATCTAAAATCAATTTTGGGGATATATAAAAAATAAGAGAGTAAAATATGAAAATCCTAAGTAAATCACCATTGATTTTTAATATTAATCCTGATTTGTTAGAAGATAGAAAGGAAGTATTTTACTACAGACCAGAGTATATCAATACAATGGAAAAGCTAAAACAGTCAAAGTATCCTTTAAAGACAATAGAAGATATATCGAAAATGGTGAAAGATGGGACTCATTTTACTCCATCATATACTTCAGATGGTGTAATCTTTCTGATGGTAAAAAATATTAAAGAAGAAAAAATCGATTTTAATGAAGATATAAAATACATTAGTGAAGAAGAGCATAAAAAATTAAAAGCATGCCAGCCTAAACCAAATGATGTTTTATTAACAAAAGTTGGCACAATAGGAGTAGCTAATGTAGTACCTAAAAATTCACCAGAATTTAATATTTTTGTGAGCGTTGCAAAAATAGAACTCAAAGAGGGTATAAATCCGTATTACGTGAAAGCCTTTTTAAATAGCATGTTTGGAAGGATACAAATGGAAAGACTTGTAAAGGGCGTTTCACAACCAGACTTACACTTAATCGACATTAGGAAAATAAAAATTCCTATGCCTCCGCTGAATATTCAAAACAACATTGCTGAGATTATGGAAAATGCATACAAAGAAAAAAATGAAAAAATTAAGAAAGCAAATAAATTAATAGGAGGAATTAATAACATTATTATTAAAGAGGTAGAAATAACCTTACCTAGATCTGTGGAGCAAAATGCATATTGGATAAATTCAGATGTTTTAAGAGATAGACGGGATCCATCATTTTACAGTCCAAAACATTTAAACTTATTAAAAGCTATCCGAAGTTCGCCTTATGAAATTGAATCGCTAAAGGAAATTTCAAAATCTATCATAAGTGGTCGAAGACCAAAGGGCGGTGTGAAATATATAGGGAAGGGAGTACCAAGTATTGGAGGAGAACATATCACATCAGAAGGTGATTTTAACTTTGAGAATATAAGGTATATCCCCAAAGACTTTCATCAGAAACAAAAGAAAAGCTGGATTAACCCTTTAGATATTTTAATTGTAAAAGATGGTGCTACTACTGGAAAGGTCACTATAGTTCCTAAAGAGTTTCCATTTGAAGAGTGTAATATTAATGAACATGTATTCAAAGTCGAAGTCAGGGAAGGCTATAATCCGTACTATATATTTTCTTATTTATTTAGCAGTTTAGGACAAGAACAAATTAATAGATGGATAAGTGGTGCTGCACAAAAAGGAATAACCGGAGACGCTATAGAGAAAGTTAAAATTATTATTCCTCCAATAGAAACCCAGAATAAAATCGCAGATGAGGTTAAAAGAAGAAAAAAAGGGTCTAAAAGATTGGAAAAAGAGGCTGCAGAAGTTGTAGAGAAAGGCAAAGAAGAAGCTGAAAAAATGATAGTAGGTGAATCACGATTCCTATAAAAATTTTTTACGGGCTCTGGAGCTCTGTGGTTGCTTCGCAACTTTGCCCTTTTGGGCATGATTTTTTGGAGTTAAACTATTCGAGAGCATAAAGGTGGAGTAGTATTTCATATGTGGGAGTCATGCCATAGGACGCTTAAATGCCTATTTTGTGGCAAGGAAACTATAAAAGTTTTTCGCAGACCTCCTCGTTTAGAGCATAAAACGACTCATATCTCAGCGGGAGCAAAAACAACTTACTACAGAGTCCCAGAATCCTATGAGATATTAAGTGATTGCTCAGCTTGAGGTAAATCTAAAAAGGAAATTCAGAAAACATTTAAAACAGGGATCATAAAGGAACTCTCACATGGAGAGCGTCTAAAACGTCTAAAGGAAGCTGGGCTCCCAACGAAAGTTGTAAGTAAAAAGCGGTAGGTTTTACAATAGGTTCCCGATTTCGACATACTTCTATTCTTACCGGAAAGATTTTTAAGTTTTCGTTTTATGATGCATATTCACAGAAGTACAGATATTATGGAGTAGGGTCATGAAAATAAACCTTAACCAAATCTTGTCTCTGGTAGGCAAGTTGAATGATTCCCCTGGGGAAGGGACACCACGAGAACGATTCCGCCGGTTTTTGAAAGAAAATGTTAAAGAAGTTGGACAACTTCGTGATCACATTCAAGGTTGTTTAAGAAATACAGGCGACCAATATAATCGTGCACTGCAGGATCATTGTAGCCAAATTTTATATTTTTTTTTGACAAAAACAATCTTTCTGTTATATTAATAAATGGGTTCACTTTTCATCAGGAGAGTGAACCTTTTTTACTTTTCTTTTTCCTTCCAAAAACCCTTTCAAAATAACCATTTCCGTCGATAATCTTACCCCTTGCCTAGAGAAAAATTGAGAATAAGCAAATTCAATCAATTATACTTCCTTCTTTACTATTGATTATTCTTCTTCATTCCCTTTAAACTTCTATCCTTTAAATTTAACCCCTTTAAGTGTCTAAAACAGAAAATCTTAAATACTGGGCTTTCTTTTTTCTTTTCTTATGTGGTTCATCAAACTGATGAAAAGTGAACTCCCAAATCAGAAGAAGAAAAAACACCTCCCTTGGGCCCTTGATGAAAGCAAGTATCTTACGCTTTATGAAGTAAAAAGCCTGAGAAATGCTTGTAGAAAAGCAAAAAATCAGGCTTTAAAACAAGGAAAAAACACAGCTGTAAGAGATTGGTTTATGATTGAACTTGGGTTGAATACAGGCTTGCGTGTTAAGGAGATGCGAGAGTTGAAATGTGAAGATTTACACATACAGGAAGAGCGATCATCTTTAAGCGTAAAAAGAGGTAAAGGTGATAAGTCAAGAGTTGTTCACATTAACGAAGAATTCAAGAATAACTGCAAATGGTTTTTTAAGTGGAAAAAGAAACAAAACCAAAGCATTGAAAGAGAGGCGTATCTGCTCACAACTCGAGAAGGAAAACAGTTAAGTAAAAGGGCATTACAAAAAGCATTCAAAAGATGTGCAAGGCTGGCAGGCTTAGAAAGCTATTATTCAATTCATTGTTTAAGGCATACATACGGAAGCTATCTTTATCTTGCAAGCAATCATAATCTGAGGCTTGTACAAGAGCAACTTGGTCACTCATCTGTGCGAGTAACAGAAGTGTATGCAAGTTTAATGAATCCTGAAGTAAAGAAAGCAGTTGAAAAACTCTACAAATAAAGTGATTAATGCTCATTGACTTTTGCCATGGTGAAATCGCTACATTACCTCGTTTATGTTTAACAAGATGTTTTTAAAATACATAATCAGAGGTAGAAGAATCCACTCAGCTGGTTCTCACCTTCTAACTGCCAACTTAAGGAAGAGGCTGCAACTATTGCCGTGCTTGTCACGGCGTAAGGGGTGGCAGTCAGAACCAGATTTAGTCTTGGGGTAGGTGGGACATTCGTGCGATAAGTGGCGGTATAGAATCCGCTTTGATGGGTATGGAATAAAAAAACGAAAAATCTAAAACAAAAATGTAAACCTTTTTATCTTTAAACTGTCTAACTTAACAGGATGTTTTTGGAAATAAAAAATCTGGAGGTATGAAATGAAATGGGAAAAAAGAAAAAATCTACAAGTTTTGGGTGTCCTTTTAATTATTTTGAGTCTTATTTTTGTCTCAGGTTATCAAGGCATCCAAAACTCTTTGTTTGCTGCGCCTGAACTTAAACCCTGGGTTTATATTTGCAGTGAGCCATATTGGCTAATCATCTGGATGCCTACCCCGAGAGAAACAAATCAGACTAACTTTTTTCAGACAGTCTTAAGCCAAACAACAACGTACAATATTCAGCCATCAGAAACTATGAAAGTTATCGATAGATATAGAAATGTGACAAACATAGCCTTGTGGGATGAACCCCGAACTGCTGAGTTCGTGGCTACTACCGAAACAGTTATGAGAATAAAAATAGATAGCACTCTCTTGAATCTTTCTGACCCCTTCCCAATTTCTGAAGATTTAGTTCCTAAGGAAGCCGAGCCTTACATCAAATCTGAGAAATATACATATTGGGAAGACGATCATCACACAAAAATGAGGATCTTAAATATTATACAACCAGATGATCCGGCAATAAAATCCTTGGCTAAAAATCTCAGTCAAGGATGCAAGAAAGAAATTGAAGTCGTCAATAAAATAGCCAATTGGATTTCTAAAAACATAACGCCTGCTGACCATTGCCTTGACGTCAAATCCTATAATCCGGCATGGGTTTTAGAAAACAAAACAGCACGTTGCGTAGGATTCAGCAATCTCATGATAGCTTTACTCCGAGATAACAACATTCCTGCTCGCTTAGTGTATGGTATTAAATATCGCAAAAAACTAGTGAGAATAAACCCAGGACATTGTTGGATTGAGATATATTTTCCAGAAGTAGGTTGGTTACAATATGACCCCACCTATCACTCTCCGGTACCTTTTTGTATTCCGTTTAAAGTTCTACGAGACTACGCCGAACCCGAACATACGGCGGACCTATCTCTTAGAACTGATTTCTCTTCTCGTTGGGATACAAAAGTGCAAATTACAGATCTGGGAAACAATACTATCAAAATGACCTACACGGTTTTTTGCAAGACCAGTGAAGATATGATCCTGTGGAAGTTACAATGGTGATCAAGAAAGAGGGATACAAGGAGGAACAGCAAGCTCTCCATACTGAATATACCAGCCGTCCGATTCAATACTATTTCGCGTTAGAGAAGGAAGCTCCCATCAGTTTTGTACAAACACTAGAGCCTAGCTGGGCGAGCATCGAGATAATCGAGGGTATGGAATATGACAAAGCTTGGTCATCCGTTGTAGATTTACTTGTAAGACAATTCGATCTTGAGGTTCTCTCAAAAGAGAATGGCTATTTACGGACAAATTGGCTGTATAGTTGGAAAGGTGGGTTGAGAGAAGATTATCGGGTAAGGGTAACCGTCAAATTCTCACAAGACAAATCAAAGGTTGAGGTGAAGTCTGAAGCAAATTATTACACCAGTGGTGATTGGGTAATCGGCAGTGATACCGCTCTTCTTCAAACACTAAAGACAGACATAATGGGTACGATTGGACGAGTAACGAGATAGAAACAACACCATACGACAATTCTTTCTGTTTGGCAAATATCTTTAGCATTCCACAGATACACAAATGTAGAACACAATAGCATTCGAATAAAGAAGTTAAAAGCAACTCCTTTTCTTTAAAAGAAGGTCTTCACCTTCTAACCGCTAAGTTAAGGAAGGACTGCAACTATTGCCGTGCTTGTCACGGTATAAGGGGTGGCAGTCTCAACCGGATTTACTTGGCGGTTGCTAGTGAAGATATACGTCCCTTTCTATTGGAATTCAAAAGGACAACCATCTACTGGATTAACATCAAGAAAGAAATAAGTCAAAAGGCTCTACGGATAGAAAAAGAGAAAGATAGCTCAAAAAGGAAGGATAAGATAATGAAAGAAAAAAATAAAAGGGAAAAAATTTTGGCGGGTATGTTAGGGGGAATTCTTGTGGCAATGGTTTTACTCGGATGTGTTCTTCTATCCCCTGCGGAAGGCATTTTAAAGGAAGAAAAACTAAGGGTAGTTATTGCAGAGGACACCACCCATGAAGGACTCCTAACCATACCGAAAAACGAAACCTGGGAAATTCAAAACTGTACATATACTGTTATAGAGGGATGTATTGAGGTTGACGGCAGTTTAATTGTTAAGAATGCAACCTTGGAGTACGAAAGTGAGGAAAAAACATGGGGAGAGGTTAGTGTTAAAGGAAAATTTATCGCTGAAAATTCATTAATAGGCTTTGGTGGAGTCAGTTTTGAGTCTGGAAGCGAGGGTAAACTGATACAGAGTACAGGTAATCTAGTAACAATAAGCCCTATGTGGACAGAAGGTAATATTCATAATATCAAACTAGATATCTCCAAATGTAGAATAAGTTATTTGCAATTGGGTGGGAATCCAGATGTTGAGGTAACTTTGACTGATGAAAACATTATTGAGGAGTATACATTAGTGTGTAGCATACCAAAAGAGAAGGAATTTAGGATGGTAGATAATGAAATTGTTTCTGATCCCGGTAGTTATAGTTTCCCTACTATACATATTTCTCCTTTGACCGAAATATCTCATAAAATTGATAAACTCGCTATAGAAAAAGATGCAGTAGCTGTTTTAGAAAATACTGATATATTCTCCGAGATTACCTGTGGGAATGGTACTTTGAAGACAAAACATGTTACTACAGATTACGTAGATGCTTGGGAGAGTACCGTACTTATGTTATACTCTTATGCTAGATCTCTCAGCTGTGCTTATAGAACATGTGTAGTCTTGCTAAATACAGAAATAGATCATAAACGCATATATACAGAAATAGGTCATAAACGCATATATAGGGATTCCTTGATATTGAATATAAAAACTGTCCATCCTCGCAAATTATCCTTTTCTTTGGTAGTAGGGGACGAAGCTAAGACAAAAAAGGTGAATTACTATATCGACGATAATCCGGTGGGTTCCGCAAACACAGCACCGTTCGAGTGCATGATTGATATATCTGATTACAGTGATATAGAGCACACAATTAAAGCCACAGTTTACCCAAGAGATGGAGCACCAGTTAAAATATTTGTTCTAGTCGATTTTTCAGAAATCGAATGGTAAGAACGAAAGGATCACCTTAGTTGGTTTTGGCACTTTTCAGTTAATAGAGAGAAAAACGAGAGGAGAAATAAATCCTCAAACAAGAAAAACTATTGAGATACCGGCTAAAAAGATAGTTAAGTTTGTACCGGACAAAGGCTTGAGGAGGTGATGGCATATCTGCACAAGATTCCATCTCTAGACATTTTCAGATGAGACGGGGTGGAAATCACCGCTTTAGAAAGATATCCATTAACTGATTGATTATACGGGAGGTGAATAATTTTGAAGATATTGAAAATATTGTTGGTTATCATTGTTGTCAGTATAGTCCCACTCATTCTAACTGGGTGTTATCTCCCTGGAATTTCACCTGTACCTCCTCCTGGAAAAGGCTATTTAGATATAGACTCTTTTCCTCAAGGAGCTAATGTTTTTATTAATGATAAGTTAGTAGGGCAAACCCCTTATAGGGTAAACTTTTCTTGGCAAGAAGGTTACATTAAGTTCTCCAAAGACCTTAGTCTTGATATTGGCATCAAACCACAAATGAAGATAGTTCTTATAAAAGAAGGTTACTTCAGAGAAGAGCAAACAATCCGTTCCATTAAAGACGTTATCTTGGAACAAAAAGGAGACAGATATCCTGATATTATACCAGCAAAAGCGAGGGTTATGTTCTATTTAACAAAATCGCTACCAGTAAGTGCTGCTGAGATACCCTCTACCACAGAGACAACCTCACAACAACAGCAACAAATGATGGGACCCACAATTATTATAGGAGGGAAAACCGTAACGGGTGATGAAGCAGTTAAGGTGGTGAATTACGGAATGGTGAAGTTTGATTCTACGCCTCAAGGAGCAGAAGTGCTAATAGAAGGAAATTTGATTGGTTACACTCCAACGTCCTATCTTAAATTCCAAGTCGGAACCTACGATGTAGAAATTATCAAAACTGGCTACCAACCCTGGAAAAGAAAAATCATGGTTATTCAAGACAGTTCTATTCTAATAAATCCCAAATTAGAAGAAAAGGAAAAATAACCTATAAAACAAATCAAGGATAGAATTCTAAATGGCAAAGAACCACTTCAAATCTTTGTATCTCTTATAAATGCTGAGTTACAGAAAATTAGAGCACTCTAAAATCTTTCTGGAGAGGATAATATAAGAGGCTCTCACTACACTACACCCGATCTCCTAAGATTTGCGAGGATTACTGAACGAGTTTTTATAAAGGTCTTGGACTTGATATGTTTAGTGTTAGTATATTCTTTCCTGCAAATTAAGCACTAAGAAAAACATTTGCTTTTATATTTTTTCGATATTGATTCAGTGTAAATTATTTCTACTTCTTTTTGTATTTCTGTTGTAATGAAAAGAGGTGATTTATTGGGATGGCTAAAAAGATCTCCACCAAGAAGAGCTATTATGAAGATAATGACAAAGCCTAAAATGCCTTGCGACATTCACGAGCAGGCTTTGAAAGATGTTATTTCTCTTAATAATACAATTGAAATTCTAAAAAGTTTTGCGAAAGAAGGTTTGGTAATTTGCCTCAATCCAAAGGAAAAAATTGGTAAGTTATATGGGCTTACAAAGAAAGGGAAAGTAATAAGGAACAAAATTTATCCTCATGAGCCGAGTTATCAAGATATCCCAAATGAAATTCTCAAAGACTATGTTTATGTTGTACGAGGTAAGCATAGAAGAGCAATAATTAAAGTAATGAGTAATAGAAAAACACCCAGTGAAATACACAAGGATGTTATAAAATCTAGTGGAAATATACCTCCTGATAGCATAAATTATGTAAAATTATCACTCAATAGCACAAGCGATACCCTAAGGGGATTTAGAAAGGAGGGGATTGCGGTATGCATAAATAAAGAAAAAAGAGTTGGAAGATTGTATGAACTTACAAAAAAAGGTAGGATAATGAGAGAGCAGGTATTGAGAGAGTAGTTTATGTAAACAATCCTTAGGAAATTTTTTCTAGCCAAGAATAGATTTCTTTTCGATGACTTTCTTCAAAATTAATTCAGTGCAATTTATTTAAGTCAGTAATATCACCACTTTAAAAAGAAAACATTTGAGAATTAAAGGTGATAAAAATGTATGAAGCCAAAAATAAATATGAGGAATATAAAGAAAAGGATGAGATAAAATATCATCTGCCAGAATGGTTTCGTATTTTAAAAGAGTACGTCATAAAAAACTATAATGAGAATTATTTACCTAAGCCTCGTCTGAAAAAGAACAAGAAAAAGTATGTCGAGGATCTTTTGTGATAGCTATATTTTATAAGCTAAGTCTTTCTCAATTCCCGCGTTAGTCTTTTCTCTCCTATTCTTCTCACCAGGAACCTAAGAATAACCGGATCTTTAATTAGCTTAATCATAAACTTATTAACATTTCCTACCATAGTTCTTAATTCAGCGTAATCTTCCTTCAATCTCTGAAATTCTTCATTGAGTAATTTGTTTCCCTTTCTTAATTCGTTAACCTCATCTCCTTTGATTATCTCGGCAGTTTTCTCTTCCATTATCCCTTCTCTGTCAATGTACCTTGCTGGCATTCTCGAGCTCATACTCCACCCATACCGATAGGATAACTGGAAGGGATTGAGCTTATTACAGTAATAGGTAGCTGAGCTATGTCTTAGTATATGGGGAGTTACATTCTTACCCAGAACCTTTGTTGCCGTACGTTTTAACTTCATTCGAACAGCATCGTAGTTTACCGGGAAAAGATAGGCAGCCAAACTGTCTTTGTCAGGATGGATTCTGAGCCACTCTGCCAGTTCCTGTGTGCACATAGGAACGGAAATTGTCCTTGGTTTTGTCTTGGAGAACCTAATTCTCATTTTGTAGAAATCATCTTTTTTGGTGAGATCCCCAAGGGTAACATTCAACAGTTCCTCAATTCTGGCTCCAGAGTCAAAGAGCAGTTTCACTATGGCCCGGTATTCTATGTCGCAGGCATTGGCCAGCATTTCAACTTCCTCTCTCGTCAAAGCCGGGATCTCTTTTTCCTCAAGCGAGGTATCGATCCAGTTGATGATATCGAGATTACCATACTCATCTCGCTTGGCTTTCTTTCCTGTATAGAGCCATCGCCAAAACTTCTTAATATTATTCTTGATATCTACCTTGGTTCTTTCACTGTACTCTTTTATCTTGTCTGTCTCTAAATCATAAATGAATCTCTCCATATCCTTTTGAGTTACTGCCCTAAAGGGTTTGTTGAAATAATTCGATAGATCCCTTAATCGGTAAAGATATTTCGATAATCTGCCTTCGGCAATTTTCTTCTTTGCTCTGTTCTTTATTGTTTTTCCCAGCTCTGCATCTCGGAGGAACTGAAGGATGATTCTCTTGTTTTCAGGTAATATTGCTTTGTCTTTCTGAAATCGAGCCAGTGCTCTTCGATACGTTTCTTTAATCTTGTGAATATCAAGTTTTTCCATTTTATACCCCAATCCGATATTATAAAAGAGAAATACCACAAACTATATAAAGGTTTCGTTACGCTCCGAACAAAAAGCCCTTATGCGGTAGACGCAATTTCTTTTCGTTTGCACCTCGAACAAAAAGTTGCCATGCGGTAGACGAACCTTAGTGGTTTTTGTTCGATGCGGTAACAAAATATGAGGAAAGAATCCTATTTTCCTTTAATCTGCCCTATTTCTCATTTCACAAATTCTACTCTTTGCAAATTTTTAAATTGATTGTCACCGGTTAAAAACTCTAAGTTATTGAATATAGCCAGCATATAGCCAATGCAATCAACATAACTAAGATCTCTTTTCTTATACTTTAATTTGAATTTCATAGCCTCTTCTACAATAGTATCTGTAAAATCTATTGTGAAAGGCAGAAAAGCACTGTAGTATTTTCTTGCCTTTTCCAAATTATAATTCTTTAGTAAAACATAAAACAGTTCTACTAGATTAAGTCTTGTGGTTACAATCTCATAATTTTCAAAGTATTTCTTGTATTTTCTATTACCATTTATAAACTCGTAGAAAGCATAGGTGTCAAAAAAGTATTTTACTGCCATCCTTTTCTTCCCTCGTCCTTTAATTGCTGTGCTGATTTTTTTAATTTCAAAGATCCAAATAAGCTTGCAATATCTGCCTTTTTCTTCACATCAATGATTAACTCATCCATAGCTATAATTTTTTCTTTTTCCACTATTTCTTTTGGTATGATTACTCCTAATGAGCTACCCCATTGTCTTGCGATTGTTTTGGTTTGCATTTTTATCAATATAACTAAAAATATAACTTATATTTAAAACTTTCGATTTAGGTCAGGTGGACACATAGCGTAAAAATTATGAAAATACACCGAGACTGGATGACGAACAGCTTGTATAAATCCTATGATGATTTTTGCTAAGATGCGCTATTAGGTTGGTGATGAACACAGTTCGGGTACTTCCAAAAAAAACTCTCGCTCGCGACGACAGAATTGACTTCACAGCGGCCCTTGCTAGAATGATAATGAAGCAGAACAAGAGAGGGAGAAGTTGTCGACAAAGTATTAAAGAAAATATATAAGTAGTTTCATAGAAAAACCCATAGCTTGTAGGTCTAACCACAAGGTAATCAGGACGAATGAATCTTCAAAAACTGAGAAATTACGAAAGCGACGAAAGAGAGAAAATCCGTGCCATATGTAGTCAACTCTTAAGAAGGCAGGGAGCTGAGTATCCTCGGCTGGATTTGTACCCGGAATTCAAAGATAAGCTTAAAGGAAAAGTATATACAAATGCACTCTGGGGTATTTCTGTTCTAATCCAACTGCCCTTTTATGACACGATCATAATGCCGGTGCCAAGAACTTCGACTGAGGACGAATACAGAAAAAGTACCGGCTTATCTATAGATGACACTATGGAACTCATTGACGAAGGTAAAATCCTACCAATCATTTTTGAAACACTCACGAATTATCGCGGCTTAGACTACCTTGATCCCATACTTGAAAGGAGATTCCCAAGATGTAGGGAGGTATCCTTTCGGTCTCTCATTACTAAAATTAGCAAATATCCGGAAGCGAAGATTAAGGGATTAAGAACTACTTTGGAAAAGAAAGATTCGAAACTAGAAAGGTTTCTCAAATCAGAAAAGAAAGGTTCTAAGTACGGTTTTAAGATCGAAACACTGCCAACTGGGACAAATTTTGAGTTTTCAGTTGATGTCTCCTCATTTACCAAGAAAAACAAAAGCGAGAGAATTAACGGTTTACTTCAAATATACCAGCTTCTCAGAGGTCTAGTCGGGGATAGTGTGGTTAGTTCGCTACTTGAGCTACCTGCGAATCTATGGTTTCTTGTTACAGCCATCTATGCGGAGAATTTGATTTACCATCCCTCTCTAGCACTTGATGGAATCGTATCTATTGAAAGGGACAAATTTATTAGCCATCGAGTATTGAATTTGTTCCTGCGCGAAAAAACTCCTGCCTCAGGCCGAGTCTTTCCAATTGAGATAGGAAAATGGTTGATTGAAAAATGCCAGCTTGTCGATGTCCGGGACCTTGGTTTTAAGAAAGTCATCGAGATGTCAAAAGAAACAGCCAAAGCGCGAAAAGCATTATGTGAGCTGGATAAAGCGGTGGAAAATAGGCAAAGTCAAAAGGTGCTTGAGAGCAAAAAGGCTATTCAGGAAGTCTGGAAGGAGACTAATCAACAACTTCAGTCTATGATGAGAGCATCCAGAGTGGGTGTGCCAGTGATTTCCATCTCACTGGGGGTCATTGGAGGGATTGTTGGAACTCTGGCCGGACTTCCCGGAATGCTGTTCGGAGCTCTTGAAGGTGTCTTCAGCAGCCTTCGTTGCGCTAGGCCTATTGCGGAGAGACTTGTGAAGATTGGTAAACCTACCTACATTACTGCTGTCTATGACTTAAAGAGGAATTCAAAGAATGCCTAAGTCGCCCAAGAACTCCAATGAGAATGTTTAACGTTGGAGACACACCCTACCATTATTTGTTCAGTGCTGTAACAAAATGCCTCTATCATAAAGGAAAGGTCTCCCAATGTGGGAATACCTGTATTTATTTTGGAGCAGACAAATTAAGCAAAAATGACCCAAACAGGAATTTATATTCAAGATACTGACTTGAGTAATCGTGCTAAGTAGGTATCACTCTCATTTCATGATCTCTTATTTTAATCGTTACTTCCTGGCCTTTTTCAAAACCTAAAACATTCTTAACATCTTTTGGTATCCTTATTATCAAATTACTTCTTACCTGACCTAACCTGGTTGCTAGCTTTTCGTGTTTTAACTTATTCAACAGCAAAATTCTCTCTGCTTGTTCTGGATTGTAGTAGATCTCGTTGCATTTGGGACAGACCCATCCATCTATATCATACTGATTAAATTTCAAATTCTTCCTGTATCTTGCAATAGCTCCACAGATGCATTTTATTCCTTTTTCTTTTCTCATTTTTTAGTGAATTTTCCTACATGTTTTATTAGCCATACTTCTTTATTACGAAGATAATTGAAAGATTTTACGATAACAACATTATAAATTTTTTCTCCTTTATCAAACCATTTCTCTTCTGTGTCTCTTGCTCTTTTTCTCGGAGAATAACCTTTTTCTAGGATTCCCTTGCAATCAAGTATCTCAAATTAAGCCTGGCTAGTTCATACGCTGCTGTTTTTGTAGGGATTAACCTTAATCCCTTATACCTAATATCGTACATCTCTCAACAGTTGTTATAAACAACTGCTTATATATAAATCTTTTGTTTTTCTCGTCTTCTCTACTACGGTCAAATGAAGCAATTCAAAGAGAGCACTTCCATAATAGAATAGAAGAATCTTACCCATATAAAGGTTTTTGCTTGGTTTGATTGAAATCTCAGGAAGGCATAAAAAGAAATTAAGGAAGTGCAAAAAGAGCCTACGAGAGGATATTTTCACCGAAATCCTTATCTATCAAGACGCCATTTCCATATTGGTAAGGATTCGCCTTCGCCACTTCCTCTCAAGAGTTAGGATAAAGAGACTCATTGTAAAGGCACCCGTCTCTATATTCTTCCGAATGGTCATTTCCTTCCAAAGATTGTGAAAAGGTAGTTTTTCCTAACACTTGTCATAACCATTGGTCAGCTAACTCTTCCCTGACCAGGGTCACCGTGCCATCCTAACAATATGCGACCCATACAATTCTCCATTTTGTCCAACGCTACAGAAATAATTGTTCTCAGAAGATTAGATTTTTCATTTTAGTTATAATCTCCTACTAAAAGAAAGGATGCCCAATGAAAGGGATGGCTATGATTCCTCATAACTTCCAGTTGAGCTCTCCGCAAAGCCTTCGCTTTATCCATAATTTTCAGATTCTTGTAAAAGGAACTCATCAATAAAGCAGTAGACTTGTCGTCGACTTCCCATAAACTTACCAATACGGACGGAGTCCCAGCATATATGAATGCTCTGCATAAACCAACAATTTCATCCCCAGCGGTAAGTTTACCTATTTTCGTATTACATGCACTCAGAGTTACCAGATAAGCACTAAGACCTAGTTCAAATACTTCATGAACCTCTAGTCTACCATCCTCCTCTTCTTCAGGTGCTAGCTTAATGTAAGAGAAAAGGGGATTGAATTGATTTAAGTAACTATGCGTTGCTAGATGTAGAATATCGTAATTCTTCGCTATTTGTTTTAGCTTCTTCTCCGTTGCTGTCTTACCTGTGAAACTTATGGAATTACAATACCCTGGGATTGATGTTATATCTTTTACCTCCTTTGTAGCGTATTCAAGCGTAAGGTCGGGATTGCCCAACGCCATGATTCGACCTTTTTTTCTTGTGTTCTTCTCGAAGCACAATTTCAAGATACTATAGCTTGGACAATAGAAAATATCATATTCTTCTATCAGATACGTATGATTTTTCATAAGAACCTGAAAGGGCAAGTAATGCAGTACCTGATGAGGAATGATACAGATCCGTTCCTTAGTCAGATAAGGTCTCACTGGTTCAATTAGTAGGTCGTAAAGCTGCCTTGTAGTGTAGGCAAACTTGTTTCTTCGTGAGAAATCGATTATTGCTTGCCGAAGGTCTCTAATCTTATTAGCAAGACGATCGTAGCACATCTTATCCTTGGTTAACATTCTGCAAGTGTCTTTATCGATGTACCAAATTATAAGTTTACTTCCAGTGAGAAAGTACTCTACAATACAAGTATTTTCATCAATTAATGCCTGTATCTTTTCGATCGGGATGGGGAACATGCTAATTAAAGAGGTATATTCAGAATCGCTTAACTTTAATCGCACAAGTGCCTCCTCATATTTTTTTTGGAGGGCTTCCTGCTCCTCAATAAGTGGGTTTATGATTGGTTGAAAAGACATTCCATTTGTCAGGTATTCGTCTATCTGCTTGTTTAAAGAATTGAGTCTGGTTTTCTGTCGTTCTGCGAGAGATATCAATCCTTTATCTACTGATTTCTCAGGACTAAGCTTATGATTAGCTAACATATTCAACAATACACGTGCTCTTGATGCTTCAGCGTATTTTAATGCTTTTTCTCCTTGTCTTATTCTACATAGGAGGAGAACTATTTGGCTATATAGCCTTAATTTCTCTTTATCGTCGAGGAAACTTACCTTCAAATCGTCCACAGTTATGTTTGTTCCCATATCTTCCATTATTTGGATCGCATTCTCATATTCCCTAAGAGCCCTTTGATTATTTTTTCTTAACTCAAATATTCTTCCCATACCAAAACGAGCTTTCCAACAGGAACCCACTACGAAATTACCCTTAAATAAACTTAACACTTTTTTGTAATTCTGTAATGCCTGACCGCATTTTTTCTGAGCTAAGTATAGATCACCCACATAGAGATAGATGATTCCTTCCATAGTTCTGATATTATCTGGAGAATCTAGGAGGAGAGATTTTTGAAAGTAACCTAAGGCCTTCGTAAATTTATGTGCGAAAAAGTAGCAACGGCCTATTTCACGATAAAAATTCGCCGCACGTGTTTTATCACCTATTTTATGCGTAACTTCTAGGCCCGCCTTATAGTTCCTTATCGCTTCATTTGTATTGCCCAGATACCGATGAATATTGCCTATATTCGTAAGATTTAGCATAATACCAAGTTTGCGATTGTATTGGGCGTCATGGCGTCTATCCCAGCGTAATGCTTTTTCGTGATAAGAAAGTGCCTTTGGGAAATCCCTTAAAAGACTATAAACTACCCCAATATTGGCACAGGCAATACTTCCTCTTTCTGGCTTATCGACTTCCGTACATAGATCATAAGCAGCTGTGGCGTAATATAGCGCCTTTTGAAGGTCATACCCTATGTAATTAACACTCATGTTATTATAGATACCGCTGAGTATTGTTTTTAAGAACTTTTTATCTTTAATCTTCTCAAAGTGCTGAATGGACTTTAAAAAGTTCTTGTTCGATTCCATGTGATTTCCTTGCTTTAATTGAATATGAGCTATCATATCTAAACAGGAACCAATGAAGACTTCCCGTACTTCTTTTGGTTCGTTAAGATATGTTGACGCTTTTGCTCCTAAATTTGCGAATTGTAGCGCTATCGGATGCAGACCCTCTTCTTCTAACAAGTTGCTTTGCCGAAGCAGTTCCTCTACAAATTTTACATTTACTTGATTGTTATTTTTTAGTTTTCGTAGTTTTTCTTTATATTCCTCAATGAGAGCGAGATTATGTTCAAAGTCAATGGGAAGTCCCATAATGCCAATAGATTTTTTGGTAATGCGACGAGGATCATATTTATACTTAGTCGTGTACATGCGCATATACTCATATTTTTTCCTATTCCATTGATAGATATAGACTTTATATATATGAGGTTCCCAGTTACACTCTTTGTCAAAATCTGGACATGCCTCCCAAATAAGCATCTCGTCAGTACCATCAGCGTCTAAGTCTTTAAATTCAACTAAGCCCTGGTTATACGAATCGTCAAAAGCATGTTCTTTCCCAGGTCGAAAAATCAGATGAATTTTTTTACCATCATAAACATGAATATAGAAAGCTAAGAAAACTCCACTACCCACGCGCCAAAAGCTCAGGATTTCCTTCTTACCATCTCGGTTTACGTCTTTTACAAACATATCCTGAAATCCCTCCGCTATGTCTACAAGTATCTCTTTTCGAATCTCTCCATTTTCCCAGTCGAGGAGAAAACATACGCCTGTTCCAAAGAGCTCAGAAGTTCCTGCCGCAGCCAGAAGTTCATCATTGCCATCATCATCCACATCTTCTTTGAGCATTCTATATATTTTAATTGAAGCAAGATCTTCCGAAGTACAGTAACTTTTTCTCAGCAACTTGAGAGTTTCCTCAATGACCAATCGCTTAACACCCTTCCGTTGGTATCTCATCATATTTTTGTTCTGTTGACTCCTTTAATATTTCTGGAAATTAAAAGCGATGGTAAACCTAATCCACCCCAAATAAGGTGATGTATAAACAGCCAGCTGTCCAACGTGACCCATATAATAGTCATCATTTTCGCTTTTCAGCATAAAATGACTTTCCGCTACTTTTTAAAGTAATGCGTTTTTTTGCCTCGTCATAAGTACCTTCTGATGGCATACTAAATCGTCCAGAAGTTATATCTACTGAACAACCACAAGTTAAAGCTTCTTTTAGATCGATTAAATAATGCCCTTGACCAATATGAAGGTGAGCTTTAATATCTTCGAGTTTTAAGTCACTAATAAAGGATCTTATTCTCAAAATCTCAAGATCTTCCTTTGGTATCTTTTCGCCTATATATTGAAAAACGCATTGTTTAACTTTTGAATAATTATCAAAATCGATCGAAAATTCAAAACCTTTGGGTATTGAAATAGGAAGATTGATCGTCGGTTCTGTTCCTTTTCTATGAGCATCTACTACAGTTTTTTCATAGGTTGTTTTGCATTTATTATCAATAGTTCCTCCATGATGAGTCCAGGTATGCCGAATTTGCCATAATAAAAAGATAGCTAAATGATGTGGTTTCGATAAATCATAAATTTTTCTAATTCCAGCAGTATGTTTTCTTTTACTATATTCGCGAATAAAAGTGTCAAAAGCATCAAATAATTTCTCAAGCGAAAGAATATAATCATTTCTTCCTGACTTTTTGATTAAGTTATCACGCTCTTCTGCTTTTGCAACACGATCCATTGCAACACAAGTTGCAACAAGATTGTCTACATCCCTAATATCGATAACAACACTTAATCCTCCAATTTCTTGTTCATATACACTTGGCTTTTTGAAGAAATTAGATTTTTTACTCATCACGTTTTATTTAACACTATTTAACACTCATTGTAGATAACGACGTTTCGCGGATAAAAGAAGTTGTCGAAAGTCGATATGGGTGAAGGCAGAAACCCGAAGCCAGATACCTGGTGTTAAACACCGTGTTCTTTCTCTTCTTCTCTAGATCATTCTGAAAAATAAGCCAACGCACTCTCTTGTTCAATGAACTTTATCTATAGCTCTTTTGATTATCTGGGAGCTCTTGTGCAAACATAGGTACCAAAATTCCTTTTGTTTTTACTTCTTTTTTTCTTTCTTCAGCGTAAACAAAATACAACAGGTAGATGACGGCACTTCTGACTAATCTTGCGAGTTCGAATGTTTGGCTGACAAGCGCATCTTCTGTCATATTTTCCTCATCCTCTAATTCTTGAAACATCCTAATATTAATAAATCTATGGGTTAGTGCGTCTCGAGTTTTTCGCAGTTTTTTATATGGTCCATCCTCAAAATCTCTGTGTATGTCAAACAGTGCATTAAGGCTGAAATTCTTTGTGTTCCTGATTTTCTTGTGGATCATCCTGGTCTTTGGGTTGGAGTACCATACTCGTCGAAAATTTACTTTTCTATCAGGGATTTCGAGTTCCAAGCAGTCATTTATGAAACATGCAATTTTATCCAAGATATCATAGAAATTTTTGAACGATGCTTTAACCAATTGAACATAGATATTATGCATGCTGTAGTCAAGGGTATCAATGATTTTGATGCGTCTATCCACAAAATTTAAGTTTAATCCTTTATACCTAGATAGAATAAGTAAGAACCTTGCAGTAATATAATCTTGCTTAATTTGATTCAGATATGCTGATAAATGGAGATAGGGATCCTCTTTTATAAAGCCCTTTTCTTTACCTTTGTTTATTGGTACAATCATTTTTTGAATAACTGCCGTATCACCAATAGCAGCATCGCATCTTTGGCAAAAATTGCAAATATTCAAATATAACCTATTCTTTAAACAAAATTCGATTAAGAATCTCTCAAATTTGGATCTTGCTTTGATAGTATATCCAGGATATTTGGGCGAATTATCTAAAATTTGTTTATCTGGAAATCGCTTTCTAATGTTTTCTAAATATTTGGAAAAAGTACTAACTGCCTCGGGGGTCACCTCTGACTTCAATGCCTGAGATAAAAGGGAGTGGGCTTCTACTAGAAATGTACTTTGGTGTTCACCTGTTAATCGAGCATAGTAAAATAGCGCCAGTCCCTTATTACCTAAAGCCATTCCATGATCTGGTTTCCATTTTAGGGCTTTTTCATAGCATTCCAAGGCATCAATCACTCTACCAAGCTTGTCAAAGCAGTTTCCAAGATTTACCCAAATCTGGGAAGTAAGCATGGGATCTTGCGGATCATATTCAAGTGCCTTTCTATAGTAGACCTTTGCTTGATCTAATTCCGTCTCCTTAAAACAAATAATGTAAGGATCCTTCATCTTTTTGAAATGAAAAAGAGCAGAATAGCCGTTGGCAAGGTTATAGTAAGCGGTTGGTGCGTATCTCTCGTGATAAACTATTGCTTCAAAATCTTTTCGAAATAACTCAAGGCCTTCCTTGGTTATCTCTTCTTTCCCTATTGCAACTCCAATGTCTATTAAAAACCCACTGACTATATAGGACACAATATAGTGCGAACCAAGGCTTTGCATTTCATGGACCAGATTCAATGCACCTTCAAAATCGCCTGCGTCCATTTTCCGAGTAGCTTGTTGATGTAATTCATTTAATTGATCTATATCCAATTGGAACTCCTATTGCCAAAATCTATCTAGTGGAGATATGAGTCAATTCGAAAAGACTTAGCGCATAATGATTTCGGTGTAGACAAATCCGGAAAGGATTAGGCAGAGTCGAATAAAGCTGTTTTAATAGCTTTTACCTATTAATTTTCGCCCCGGAACTGACGATAGGCTTCGTTCAGATCTTCAAATACGAGGTCGTCTCTGGAATCTTTATCCTGAATCTCCCAAGGCAGAAGAAGTTTTATTTCTTTTCCTGTCGTAAGATTTCGTTGGATCCAACCCCCAGCTTCGATCGTTAGTTCAATCTTAGTACCCCCGACAGGTATTTCGGTCGAGTAACCTAATAGTTCGGTCCCTTGTCCAGTAATCTTCAAGGTAGGGTATAAACCGCCGACCGTCCGTATCTTTCTTTCTTCAACGAAACGTCGTATGGCTTCGCAAAACTGCAAGGCCTCTACGAGAGCGTTGCCAGGCTCGAGAGCTAAGATAGCATCATGATATCGTACAATCTCCTCAATTGTGGATTCCCCTGAACCAATGGCAGCGAATTGCAATGATCGGTAGTGTTCAACCTCAAATGATGGGGAACGCATCACATAGAGGATGCCCCGAGAGGTACCAGGGATTGCAATGGCCCGGTATTTATCAGGAGTTTTAAGGATCTCGACAAGGATCCCAGGCATCCAGTTTCTTTGCACAGGGCTCTTCCCAAAACTAATGTATCTTACAAGTTCCGCAACAGCTTCCCGATCTACTACATTCGGGCGATCCTTAAGTACCGAGGCTACCATGAAGACTATGCTGCGCGTACCCTTGTGAGTCACAAAGATGGCATACGCAGATTTGAAGAGCCTCGGCATCCAGCTAGCGAGACTTACGGGATCTTTACGCAGCCGCCTTTGAACTTGTGTCAAGAGTAACTTAAGTAGACGAGAGGCCACATCTAGATCTCCGACGAATCCAATTGCAGTTCCGGGGCAGATGGGAAATAACTTCTGGACGTTGTCAGCGTAAACCCTAGCAGAATTAGGTTGCCTGATTGTGACACGGCAGTCGGCTGCCAATAGAACCCCATCAAAAAGGGAGCAACCTGCAACAATACTCATAAGCTTTAATCAATCCTATTCATAATAGGCCGCTCTTGGCTACCCCAATTATATACGAAATTCGTTTTTTGTTAAGTTTGGAGGCTCGGGTGGGGATTTCTTCAAGCAACTCAGTTAGCAGAGCGATTATTAAGGCAAAATGGGGAAACGTGTCCTACGACTGAGGCCTAATTCTTAAAATATGCGTTGACACATCTTAGGAAATGTTATGCAGGGTATTACTGATTTTAATTTATAGTATTTCTTCTTCAAGTTATTTCTAAATCGATATAAATAGGAGCGTGATCTGAGGCTTTTGGATGATTTTCACCCACATCATCAAATCTAGGACCGTCATACTTATTTGCTCTATATGGTAAACCCTTTCTCATGATTTTCGGTAATGTATTGTTTATTGCTGACAATGAGTTTGAAATTAGAATGTAATCTAACTGACGATATTCGTTTTCTCCTGTCCAGAAGTGGCTCCATGACTGTTCTTCATCCATATTCCCTGTTGTATTAACTAATCCTTCATGATCTATAAAAGGACTTAATGAGGTATTAGAATCTAAGTAATCATTAAAATCGCCCAAAACAATAAAATTTCCATCATAGTTCTTAAGTTTCCATTTTTCAGTTATTATTTCTGCGACTTTTTCTACTTGCTCTAACCTTCGCTCCTTAGTATTATCCCTTCCTCCCATCATTGACTTGAAGTGATTACCATATAATACTAATTTATTACCATTAATCTTAAATTCCACTTCTAAACAATCTCGTGAAAATAACCATGTAGTATTCTTTTTGTTTCGAAGATTTCTGTATGTTATTATGTTATTTATAGGATATCTACTTAGGAATGCTACGTCAATAAATCTTGGATCATGGGAATCAATTAGTATCCTATGTTTGTATTTTAATTTTGCTAAGTACCGCGAATTAAATCTCTCAAGAACAGAAATATTCTCAACTTCCTGCAAACAGATGATGTCAGCATTCACCTCTTTAATAGCTTGCGCAGTAATCTTTTTTGACGAATCACCATACAACGTAAACGCCAGATCATTTATAGTGAATCCATCAGTTGCTAAGGATGCTCTTCCTTCTCTAAAATTGTATCTAGCAAATAGATTCTCAGTATTAAATGTTGCTATTCTTATTTTCATTTCATTACCTCCATCGATTTAACCGTATGAACTCAAGCAATATTTCGTCTAATGTTCTCGGGCTTGGCGAAATGCAAAGCATTTGGACGAACGCAGTTAGCCACAAATACCGAGTTATCTGCTGTTGCGGGTCATAATCCTTTATACTTCGTATATACAGGAAAAGACCCAATCAGTCCCGAGGCTACTCTTTCAGTAAATTTTTTGAGTAATGTCTTAAGTTCTGAGATAGTAAATACGCATATAGCAGCTACCTCACCGTCCAAAAATTTGATCTTTGCCAGAGCGTCAGTTTTAAGACATCCGCAGAAAACTGTTCTGTGCTCAATATTATGAAAATCAGGACGCCTATGTGGTTCGCAATAACTATAATCACCTATCGACTGAAACTCTTCAATGTTACGGATGAGATCGAGATTAAGTTCGTCTTTAAGCTCCTCTTTCGCTGTTTCCTTGAGTGTAGCTATGCCTTTTGCATGCCCTCCCACAGGTATATCCAAGTAGCCTGGAGAATCAATCTTGCCGAAGCTCCGAAGTTGAACGAATGTATAATCTTTCTGGGTGCAATGGTCCAGAAATATGTGACAACAACGGTGTCGGAAACCCGTGAGGTGAGAAAGCCAACGAGCTATGAGTAGAACCGGTCGGTTGTTGTACTCATCTTTCCGAAACCAAAGATTAAAACGCTGGTTTTCCTGTTGAATTGTTATGAATTCCGTTATCAGTGCTTCAGAAAGATACACAACCGAGCCCGTATCATCTACATTTAGAAAGAATTCCTTATCCTCCTCCTTTTGTTTTTCTATTTTAGTAAACTCTGGAATTCTTTCTCTTAAAATCTGTGGGTTTTCTTTACAATTGAAGAAAAGCTGCTTTGCTTTTTCAAAAACTTCTTCATTTAAAATGTAATTTGTGTCTCTGAGAGATGCTCTCAATTGTTTAAGACATTCATTGAAATCCATTTAATCACCTTCGGTTGAAAAAATTCCGCAGTTGGAGATGACGTTTCCGACATATTTGAGCTTTGCTAACACTAAGTCGCGGGAAACGAAATGTAGCCACATTATCTTCACTTCTAGAATTCTAATATGATCTCTTTGTTGATGACTACATCACCCGGAAGTTTTTCATTTCTCCAGCACTTATTTGCTTCTACTTGCCATCTACCATCTATCCAACCATATCCAGGATTGCCAATCCCATCTTCATGGCCGCTAAGGTGAACAAGCATAGTTTGCTTTGGATTAAGGACTCTTGCATAGCGTTTGACTGTCTGGAAAGAAGCATGGCCTGTATTTTTCCCGTTTACCTCTTCAACACTCCAAGTATTGCAATCGATGAACAGATAATCTGCTCCAGAAAGGAACTTGACGGTTTCCTTTTGCTCGTTCGAAATCGGATTTTCAATCCAATCATTTCCATTATCAATGTCCCAGAGCAATACAATTTTCGTATCTTTCCACTGAATTACGAAAGAAGCCGAGGAAGGCTTTTCTTTGTCAGCGCTAGAATGGGATACCGTTACAGGAGTGATAACCAAAGAGAAATTACTAAAATTGAATCTATCGCTTTCTATCGGGAGAAGTTTTATTCCAGGCGGATGATACTCTCCAGATTCAGTAACATCTAAACGGTGCTTCCACTCAAAAGGATGTGTTTTTCGAAGATGCTCTGCGCTTCCGCTCCGGCACCACATCTTTATCTTCTGTTGCCCCTTACTCCTTTTCAGTGTTTCGCAGAGAGAATTCAAATTCAATGTGTGATCAGGGTGCCAATGAGTAAGTAAAAGTAAATCCAATCGTGCTTGGGAAGGTGGGAACTTATCGCAAAGGCTATCTACAACACCAAGACCGACATCTACAAGAGCGTGCCAAATAATCTCATCCTTTGATTCATCTCTCACTACTAACGAAACGGATGTATTGGCTCTTTCTTCCCTCACCTTACAGCGGTAGCACGTACAGCCAAATTCCCTCCGAAAGGCGTGGTCTATCCCATTAACTATTAAACGAAATTTCATTGTTCATCTTCTCAATATGATAAGCTCGCAATTGCAGATAACTCAATTATATACGAAATTCGCTTTTTGTTAAGTTAAGAGGGCTATACGAACTTTGTGTGATCTCTCATTTAATTTTGCGGATAAAAGAAGTTCGGCCTTAGCCCCGTTCGTTCCAACGAGACACAGTTAGGAGATAAGAGAAAGCCCCCAACATTCCTCCATATATTTAAACCACTCCCTCTCAGTCGCATTTTTGCCTAAGGGTTTTCTACTGCTAAGATTCTTTTTCACCCGGCGCTTTGCGAAGTCGATGTGCTTCGGACAATCCAAAAGGATGCGCGCCACCAGCTCTCTTAGGAGTTCTATTTCTTTTTGAGGCTCTCCTTTTTTGAGATGCTCGTCGTACTCCGGGAATCGGTCTGTTCCAGAATGGACAAAATCTGACCTCCAACGATAACAGTTATCAACGGTGTTGTACGCCTGTTTACGGGCTATACCGGGAGGACATCCCAATTTGGTCAAAAGGCAAGATAGACGCGCCCTCTTCTCGGCCTCGCGGTCAAGTAAAACACCTTCTGCAGCAATCATCAAGAACAGTGAAGAAAGCCCAAGTCCTTCAAATGGTTCCCGCATCTCAATAAAATCCACAGACCTGCTAAAGAGTCGGAAAGACCTGTAAAATCGAAACGAAAGCCGGTCAAGATTAGCTGAGAACACCAAAAGACGATTAAGTTCGGTAAGACACTTCTGAATCCCTCTCTTACTGAGCCAATCCAGAGGGAATGAGCATGAGGCGTTAAACCGCAATGGCACATGGGTACATCGCCAATCTTGATGCGATAGTATAAGCAAATGATTATTCGTAAAGGTGTGTGACATATTTTCTATGCGGAGACGGGCTTTATGTCTCTCGGGACCGTAGAACAGGGCTCTAAGGAATGCAACGTTCCACATTGCGATTTCTGGAGCTCTGTGGCGTACCCATTCCGTCTGGTGTGATACACGAATACAAAACAACATGCACTTATAGAAGTCTGGTGATCTGCTTTTCTCTGTATGGGTCGCTAACCACTCGGTTTTTTCGACGGAGCGACCTGTCTTTTTTGCAAGAATTTCAATTTTGTCCTGTCGAGGAAGCGATCCTGGAATTACCAGGAACCTGTTAAATTCTATGATGGAATCACAGGATGCTCTAACAAGTGGAAGGACTATGAGATGTTTCGCCTTATTTCGGGCTAGTGAGTTAACGAAATTTTGAAGAAATTGCCGACATAGAGTGGCATCTATGCCCGTCAGTATTCTTTCCCTATAGTTATCAAGCATTAGAAGGAGTATACCATATGCAGTTTCGGGTTCCCATTTTGATGCGACGTCCTTATGCTTGATAGCTTCGTGGGAAAATGCCAAAATTGGGCTACAATCGGGTTGGGGTTCCCAATCACCAGTTCTTGCACAGTACTGCAATAGGTCATTTACTTTCTGTTCTAGCATTTAACCTCTGATCCTTAACACTGATAGAATTGTATCTAACGTTCCCGCTGTTTGCGAAGTCCCGAAGGATTTGCATATCCCATAAGGATAACGCAAACGCAATGTTTGACGATGATCCAATCATTTTCTTTTAGAATTTCTCTACTCAGAATCTAAAGAACTAGGATAAACAAATATTATTTTAGGGTCTTGCTCAAGTTTCTTATTTTATTCTTAGTAACTGAATATATCCATGCTCATTGAAATACTGAACTTCCAATGTTATTTTCAACAAAGTCCGACACTGAAGGCAACCAATGATTTTCGGGAATCTCTGGCTGTAACTCGTAATAGGCAAGAAGCTCAGTCCTAGATTCAATTTCATATTCTTTTTTGAACTTACCCGTAATACGTTCTTTGCAAGGGTCAGCAAAAGAAGTAACAGCTTCGACATTAAATATTGGTCCTGTAAATTCTTCCTGACTAATTGAGATACAACGGACTACATCTCTAAGCTCTTGATGGAAGTGAAGATTAAATTCACCCTCTGCAGTGTTTTCCAAAGTCAAAAAATAATCAAGAATTGTTGGTATTGAAAACATTCTTTTGTTGACTGAAATTCCTTTAATAAAAGCTACATAGATCAAAGCATTTCTAAAATTTACTTTAAATCGTTCCTTTCTCTCTTGGGGAAGTCTTTCTAACTTATCATCAAAAGTTTTCTTAAGTTTTAAAGAATCATAAATTGATTGTGCTATAGAATTGTCTATGCACTCTACTAACTCAAAGGCTATGGTACTTCCATCTGATAGATTGCAGGAAATATCTGGCTCTGGGGGTTCTCTCTTTGTAATCGAATTTAGATGGATTGGATAGGGACATAACCTAGCAAACTTTTTAAAAATGCGAATCTCATTTTTAACTTGTTGATTCATCTTTTTGTACCTAGATGTGGAATCCGATTGGATTGTCACCCAACGTTTGAACGTTTCTGTTATGTGTCGTTGCTATCATTGTCAACAGCAGTTAGCCATTTCTTCATAAAGTCAGTAGGTGAACGTGATAAATCGTCCCAGCCCATCATACGTAGTAAAAGGCGCTCGATAATAGCTTGTAATCTGTGTAGTTCTTTTACTAGTAGGTCAATATTGAGCGCTCGTGACGAATGAAAAAGTTTGTCACGGGTCTTAATGAGAGTAAGACCACTTGCTTGTGGGTAAATATCTGTCCAATCTACATTATATCTGTGAAACAATGACTCCAAAACAAAACGTAGCGAAGGACGATTCAACTCAGGAATCTTCGTTTGTATTTTCTCAACAACTTCAGAAGATTCAACATTTTTCTCAATGACGTCGGATATCAACGATCTGAGTTTCTTAAAGGCTTTGTCTGGTAAATTTTCACGAAGATGTTTTTTCGGTTTTAGTGCAAACATATCCTTTATTTTCTCAAGCGATAGGAAGAATGTTGTAAACTGTTCTTCAAGGTACTTAGCTTCATTGCCAGACACACAATAAACAATCGGCATAGAAAGGTCGAGGCCTTCTGCGCGCAACTTGCGAAGATTTCTAAACCCAACCTTCAGAAATTCTCTCGCTTCACGCCATTCTACAAGAGTATCGTCCCAGCCAAGCTCGTTTGTCGAGCATTCCTTGGTTCTTCTTATATAAGTTTCCAAAATATCGCTCGTTTGTAATTCGTATCGGTACCACGTAACCCAATGTCTAGATAAGAAGGAGACCAATAGAGTAAGATCATCTGCTAATGACTTACCCGAATTAACAAAATCTTCATTAGAAAATTGCTCTACCGATTCCTTAGTTTTGAGGTGCAGAACGAGGACCTTGGTTGTCAATTCGTGATTATCAGGTGCTGGTGTTTTGTCATAAAAATACGAAGGGACAATCTCAATCTCAAATGGAAGATCTGCATTTAACTCGATCTTAGAATTTTGAACTTTACTCTTTATTTCGCCTGTGAAAGACAATTTCCGATCCTCATGGACTTGCCATAAACGCCGAGGACCAGCCAAGAAAAACGTCAGGTGACGCTCAAGGTTGTCGCTTGTTCCATAGTGTTCGGTTATGGTTATATTCTCGAAGATGAGATCGGAGATTATAGAAGTCATCTCTTCGCCGTAGCCAGGAGGCCAAACTCGGTGAGTAGTTTTTCTAAGCAGAACTTTGTCACTAAATATGTCGGTGGTGATGTGTTCAACCTTTTCAGAAGTTAACTTCAAATAAGGTCCTGGAAGGTTTAAAAGTCGTCCAAGTTTCTTGAAGGTTTTTCTCGTGCCAAGCACTTTTCCGACAATTTCTCCTTCTTTAATCAGAGAATATTGAACGACTACATGGAGTTTATCGGCAACTTCGTCACGCTTGGAGAGGTTACCTTCAAATTCGTGCCTAGCAAAGAATGATTGTTTTGGCAACAAATCTTCCATAATATGTCCTCACAAAAAATTCAATATCGAAAAAGCCATAACACATAAACTCAAATATACACGAAATTTGCTTTTTGTTAAGTTTTAGAGAGGTATACAAAGCTCGTGTCATCTTTCATTTCGTTTTGCCAATAAAGGAAGTCACCGAAAGCAATTTAGGCGAAGCGTAGCAAAGTCGTATATCCCGCGTTAAGTCTCCTGAACGAGGTGAAGGTTGAGCCTCATTAGAGACGAAGAAGTCGAGGTTGGCGAGGTTAATATAACTATACTTTTTTATGAACACTTTTATTTCTAACTTCAAGAAGTAAATGTAAAAATTCTACAAATTTCTCTAAACCCGAGGTTTTTATATCTTTCTTAAATTTTTTAAATTCTTCTAACACTTCAGTTGGAGTTAATACCTTAAGATTCTTAACTTGTTTTTCCATATGTGAGAAATGCTTTTTATTCCATGTGATTAAATAATCAATTTCATGCCAAGCTGCTGTTTGTGCATGAATGGTATCTCCAGATGGAGTACGAAATTTAATTGATGTTTCGATAAAAGTATCAATTAATCTCGTAAAAGAAGTCAATTTTTTTGGTGGTATTGGTGGTACGGGTTTTATTGAGTCTTTCCACGAGTTTTTTATTCTATAAAGTAAAGAGTAAGCTTTATGTTCATCTTTAGTACGTCTAATCATCGCTGAAGCTAACTCCAAAAAGGTAAAAACAGAAGTAATAAAAGTTATATCGGAGTTGTCACTTCCTAAAACATATTCCATAAATTTCTTAGATTCCTTGTAGTGTGTCTCCTCTTTGATTTCTGACGCTACTATGACATCGGAATCAATATAGATATTTATCATTTTTCCTTTCTCTTTTTCTTTGTATGAAATGTTACTCTGATTCTTCTTTTAGAAGGTACTCTTGCTATGAAAGAAACCTTTTTACCACGAGCCTCAAAAGAAACTCTCTTTTTAATTTTCTTTTTTGCTAAGAAACTAACTTTTTTCCTTCTAGTCATCTTATCACCTTATAAGAATTGTAGAGATAAAAACATTTTATTTTGAGTCGACCTCGAATCCCGGACTTAACTCAATTATACATAAAATTCGTTTTTTGTTAAGTTTGGAGGACGTATACGAAGTCCGTGCGACGCCTTATCTCGTTTTGTGGATAAAAGAGGTTGCTGAAAGTAATTTGGGTGAGTGAAACAAGCTGTATACACGCTGTCGTATTTGCCATTCTATTCCTTTTCCTTTCCTGCAATAATACGAGCAGTTTCCTCGTGATAAAATGATTCCGTTTCTTCTTTTTTGCCCGTTAGTATCTGACCGATAAATCTAATACTTGCTAAGTAAACAATCAAAGAGTGAATACTAGCGAAAACCAGATGGTTCATATTAGGTGTGGGTTTAATTAGATTCAAATTAGCAACCATAGTTTTCGTCCAGATGGTAGACCTCTCTAATCCAGTGGAAGTTCGATGAGCTGAGCCTGAACCCTTTCTATATACTTGGCAATAAAGATACTCGAAAAATTTATTATTTGAACAAGTCGGCGGAAAAGTTTTATCAATCAATTTGGTTCTCTCAACTAAATTAAAATCACACCAATTACTAATATTTCCATATTTTGAGACAAAAGAATTCCGTCCTTCTGTAATAATTTTAACTTCATCTGGCTTGTAAACCTTATTGACAAAATCAGGTTCAACTTGTCTTAAATGGTGAAGTATTTTGTATGCTTCAAGATATTTAAAATCTAGAAAGCGCTGTGCTCCATCTGTTATTTTGCCAGTTACCAACATCCCCATGTTTACAGCCGATTCAAACATAGATCGAGAAAGGCAATAAATATCGTTCACATTCTTTAATGCAACTATCTGTCTAAGCGAAAACATTGTGTCAGTATTAGATTGATGAGATTGCATTATTGCTATTTGTAACTCTTGTTCAACATCAAATTTCATAGGGTAAAGTGTAAACTGATACTTTAGATATTTTTCTGCTAATTCTTGGTATGTTTGTGTGTTTAATTTCATTATATATACCATGACAAATATTTCAGATAACGTTTCCGGGATTTGCGAAGTGCGAAGCATTTAGATCAAAGAAATGAACTGTGGAACCCGTGATAATCATTTAAAGGCACCCCCTTTAATTTGGTTTAAAGGAACCGTTCAAGAAGAATCTACATCCATCATTGAAACAGCGAGTCAGTCAACCGCTGAACTTCTTGTTACCTTTCAAATGTCACAGATTTGCTGCATGACTATTATTCTTTGCTTTGTTACACTGCTTCTGTCTGAAGTAAGAAACATCTACGGCCGCTTACCGTTGGTGTGCTATCATAAATGGCGCTGCGAGGAGAGCTGACCCGTATATTTCGAAGGAGCCAGTAGATAACAGGAGCGAAGGGCCACCATAGCAGGGATAGGATCGTCCACACATATTTTCTGCGGCCGTCAGGCAACACGATACACCATATCCTGTTTAACACATACAATGGAGCAATCAGTAGACCTATAAGTCCCAACCAAGGATTTGAGGGTTCTTGATAAGGGTAAGCCATTCGTCTTGGCATACTCTCCCTAGACAAAGCCTGGCAACATATGCCGGGGCACACGCTGGTGGATACGTACTATCCTTTCTTTTCCACATACGTTTCAATTCCAAATTTATAGTATTTCAATTTTGAGATTCTATTTCTTTTTTAATTTGAAAAAACTAAAAGTAGGGATTCTAGAAGTTAATTCATACTTAGAAGGATTAATCTCTTTTGAGGAGGGTATTGGTTTCGCATCTATGTAATCAATCAATTCAAAGTTATTTTTTAAAAAAGTCTTGATTATAGTTTGATAAGTCCTAGTATACAGTTTTAATATCTTACCATTTCCTAAGTCCATCTTTCTAAGAGATTCATCAAAATAATTACCATAAATCTCTCTTTTAAATTCACTAATCTTTTTTACTCCCAAAATATATTCGTACCCCTCTTTAACTTTTCTTTTTATTGCAGCATCAAAAACAGGATTTCCTATTGAAAGAATAAAGAATCCATTCTTTTTTAACACACGATTAACTTCCTTAAAAAGTTGGTTGAATTTTCTTATGTAATTGATTGTTAAGCTAGAGGTGACAATATCAAAAGAATCATTTAGGAAAGGTAGTTTTTTGTTTAAGTTATAAGTCATAAAAGAAGTTCTTTTAATGTTTCTCTTTTTTGCCATTGCAATTAATTCTTTGCTTATATCTAAACCAACAACTTCTTTTGCACCTTTCTGAACATATATTTTAGCATGATCTCCAAAACCACACCCTAAATCAAGAATTCTTTTGCCTTTTATATCTCCAACAAACTTTATCATATTAGGAATTTCTATACAGTTATTATAATTGAACTCTTTTTTATCTTTTCTCTCTTCTGCGTATTTCTCCGCGATTTTATTATATTGAGCCATACTTTAAACAAGAACATATTGATATTTAAGCCTTTGGAAAACTTTTTATTATCAAAAATTTTTATCTTTTTTATGTGTGAAAATATCCAATTCTGAGATTCGAGTTTTACGCTTAAGCACAATATCTGTTATTGCTCTTGAAGCCATAGCCGCTGCTATAAGACAAATTTCTGGATCGGTGTAGCGTTTAAAGTAGTCGTTAGGAAACTTATCAATTATTGATCCTACATGAGGAAATTGTTCACCAAGGTTTTTGAATCTTACTTTTTTCTTATACTCATTGTGAACTGTGTCTGCTTCGTCAAGTAATCCTTTATCAATTCTTTCCTGTTCAAACATTCTTACTAACTTTGTTTCAAGCGTTTCCGGGATTCCAAAAGATCGAAAATTAATAGATTGTATTTTAAATGAATTAGGATGGGTTTTATAGTCCACAGTTCGTAATGCCATGGTGGTTCTTAAATTACCCTTCCTCGCTATATTAATAAATGGTACTCCATATTGGGAACATACATAATGGGTGAGAACCCATGGAGAAAAACCTTCCGCTTGGTATGCTACGACTGTTGCATTACTGATAAATTTTTCTATATTCCCCAAATCAATTTTAGTATACACGTCACAACAAATATTTGGGTTTATGGACCTCATGTGTTTCAATGCGGCTTCAAGCTTTAGGCTACCTAACGTAAGGACATTAGCGAATAGTTGTCTGGATAGATTTCTGAGCTCATAATTTTCAGGTTCAGCAAGAGCGAAGTGTTCAAAACCTTTTCGTACAAGCACATCGGCTAAGTAACTACCTATCGAACCCCCAACACCAGAGATTGATATCTTAGAGTCTCTAATTCTATTTAGTTCTTCTTGGGAATATATACCCGACATCAGTTCTCTATATATTTTACCATAATTCATAACCATCGTAATTGCTCCTCAAAAAGCAAAATAATCTTTATCGCTAATTCTTTTTATTTCATAATTAAAGGGTGTTAAAACATCTCTCACCTTTCCTAAATAATTTTCATTCCATGCCTCAAAGATGATATTTGGGTGATATCTTTTTAACGTATCTGTTGCTCCTTTTAGAACATTAGATTCAGCTCCTTCAACATCAATTTTTATCAGTTTAATGTCTCTTATACATAAATCTGATAGTATATCATCTAATCTTCTAGCTTTTATCTTAACTTTATCGTGTTTGTTTATGATAATAGAATGTTGACCTCTTCTAATAGGGTTTAAATATAAATCAAGGTCTCTATTATCAGAAAAGCATGCCACATTCTCTAAAAGAACGTTCTCTAATTTATTCAATTCCACATTTTTTTTGAGCACCTTAAAATTGTATTTTTCGGGTTCTATTGTAACTACCTCTCCAGTATTTTTTAATCTTTTCCCAACGATAACCGTATATTTACCAATATTGGCTCCGATATCAATAAAGACCCCTTTATTCAAATTAAAATACTCTCTTGTTTCCGTTTTATAGGAAGTGCTCCCACACAGAACAGAAAATATATTATCCCCACAGAAAAATATTCCATCTTTATTTTTTAAGGTTACATCAAAAATAAGATGGTTAGGGTTTTTACAAAGAAAATGTAAAGGGAGTGTAAAAAAATGAAAAAAGATCGCTATTTTACTTTTTAAAGAATAACCTTCCTTAATCAAAATTAAATATTCTTTAACTTTGGGTATTTTTTTCATGATTTATTACATCTCCTTTCTTTGAACTTTTTTATAGACTAATACTTACAGTAAGGGTTTTTATGATCAGGATTAATTTTTCTATAAAGTTCCATTTCCAATGTAAATCCGGAACATTTGGTCTTATAATCAGAGCAATTATCACATTTTTTTTTTAAATCTGAACTTATCTCTCTAATTCTTTTTAGTCTTTCATTAAACCTCCATATATTCGATAGAGAGTATTCTTCTTGGACAATGTTACCTAATTTTAATTTTGGTTGTAATCTTGGTTCAACGTAAGGTACACATCCCCCAGCATACAGATCTCCATTACTTAATATATTGAGCCTTGTAAATCCATCGGGGCCTCCTTCCATCAAGCCAAATTCTTTTTTTTGTTCTCTTCCAATAGAATTATATATTAAACTTGAACTTCTAGTTCTTACTTTTAATTTCGGATGGGTTTCTTTAATTTTTTCAATTTTCTCCATAAATTGGTGCAATTCATCATAATCCAACATTTTTTCTTTTACATTCGTACCTCTTCCTATCGGTCTCATATGAAAAAAACTAATATCATCACAATAAATCTCTGCAAAATTAAGCATTCTTTTAATATCATTTTCATCCAACATCCGCGTAATAAGGGAGTTTATAGTTACTCTGCAACCACCTTCTTTCAGTTTTTTTATTGATTCAATAGCCTTCTCGAAACTACCCTTGCCCCTAATATAATCATTATGTATACCAAAACCATCTAGACTTATCGAGGTCTCATGGGGTTTAATTATGATAAGTTTTTCTATAGTTTCTGGAGAATAGATGCCGTTTGAAGTTAGTGTTACAACAAGACCAACCCTTTTTGCAGTCTGCATAATAACATCCCAGCTTGGCTTCTGTGTAAGTTCTCCACCTGTGAATCTTACATCAAATACACTATCTTCTTTAAGTCCTTCAATAACTTGGATAGATTGTTCGAGGTCAAGTTCATCCTGTTTAGACTTACCAGAATTATTCAAACATGTTCTACACTTAAGATTACATGCAAGAGTCACTTCGTAATATACTCTTATTGGGGCAAAAAGAATTTCTTTATTCTCTTCAAAAGGAATGTTATCCATTATTTGAACATCATGCAAAGAGATAAAGTCATTTATTTCCTCTCTCGGTAAAAAGAAATGCTCTAATCTTGATACGTCATAAACAACCATTCCAAAATTTTCATTTCGAGCTATGAATTTTTTCTTAATCATCTTTCTCATTTAATTAAAATTTTTAAATCTTTCAAAAAAGACAATAAGGGTTCTTTTTATCAGGATTTTTCTCTCTATATAACTCCATCTCCATGCTTGCGCCTGGACATCTAACATCTTTCTCCTCGCAAACCATACACCTTTCCTGCAATTTAAGGCTCTTCTCTCTAAATTCTTTTAAAAGAGGACTATGTCTCCATATACGAAGCATAGTGTATCCTTCCTCCTTAATATTCCCCAGATTGTATTTAAATTCTAAATAAGGAGTATATCCCCCTGGCCAGATGGAACCATCTGCAAGGAGATTGAAACGAGTAAAGCCATCTGGTCCACCCATCTGTATTCCTAATTTATCTGAAGTTACACGTTGAATTGAATTCATCGACATTACTTGAGAACCATGCAAAATATTAACGTGTTGATATCGAGACTTAATTTTTTCAACTCGCTCACTGAATTTAAATAATTCTTCATAAGAAAGTACAAGATCTAAGATATCAAGCGCTCTTCCAGTTGTTCTCATATAAAAAAAATTTATTTCCTCAGCAAATTCTTCAGCTATCCTAAGAATTGCCTCAAGATCATTAGCTGAACCTTTTGTAAGTACTGTATTAATTCTCAGATGCGCTCCTAACTCATGAAGTTTTTTTAAAGTTTCAACAGCCTTATCAAATGTACCTTCTCCCCTTATGTAATTATGAAATTTCCTATCTCCATCTAGGCTTATAGTTATCTGTTCGAGATCTAACGATGCTAATTCATCAATTGTTCGTGGATTTGAATAAACCCCATTAGTATTTAACGAAACAGCAGACCCTAACTCTTTAGCATATTTCACTATGTCAAACCAATCATTTCGTGAAGTTACTTCTCCCCCTGTGAAGCGAATATCAAATATACTGTCATTTCTCATTCCTTGGAGTGAATCTTTTACCTCGTCTGTTGACATTTCATTAGGTCCCGCCTTTCCAGAATTATTAAAACAGTTTTTACATCTTAGATTGCACATAGTAGTGAGATCAAAGTATACACGTATGGGAGAATAAATTATGTTTGTAGGAGATTTAGAGAGGTCCAATTTCCACTTTTCTACATTGTTAACAGGTACCCCTAACATGAAAATTTGTTTTTTAAGGTCTTTCTTTGTTAAAAACTTATGTCTTAGTCTTCTTTTGTCATAAAGCGTGGCTCCAAAGTGCTCATTTCTCATAATGAATCTGGTCATTTTGTCTACTATGTAGTGATATAAATATATATAATTTTCTTTTTTAAAATACTATTGCATGAGGTACCCCACCAAATGAGTGTTGATACTTTTTACAAGTGAATCAAATACTCTTTAGAGCGTCTAATTACAGTAAGATTAACAACTGTCCCCCATTTAGTGACATGCCAACATTAGATTAGTGAGGTGCCATTGCATGATCCGTTTTTCACAACTTACTTAATTCTAGTAATGGCGTATAACGGGACCCGGGTTTGCGAAGTAATTTGAGAATTACATTTAGCAATACCGTAAACCTAGATGTTTAAAGGGTCTTGACCAAATTTTGGCAATAAGATATAGATATATGGTTTACTTTGTTCTTTAATTTTTCAGGGGGTTTTTCGACAGGCTCTGGTGTTATACGAAGCTGCGTCTCTTGAAACCACTTAAACACTTCTTTCAAAGTGGCTCAGCAAAGTCAAGAATCGCAGATATCCCTCGATTCATCAATTTATCAAATAGGCGCTCTCGATTGTTCTTCGAGACATAAAATTCAGTGCCTTTCAGACTATCCTGTGAGACAATTTCAAATGGATTCTTTCCTAGGTTTCTAAGTAATATTTGGAGGAAATAGCTAAGTCCTGGCCTGTCTTTACCAAGAATCGTTGGCAAATTAAGATTCTTCAGATGATTAGGCGCCTTCCAATTAATTATGGCGATCACATTTAGCTCGACTCTAGAATAGCTTTGTTCTGGTCTAATAACCAGTTTACGGATATTCCCTGAGCTGAAAGCGGTCGGTGCCATTTGGGCTAAAATATACAAAATTTCAGTCACCTGATTACCCTCAGGAATGCCGCGCAGCAAATTGCCGAGAGCGATACTGGAAGACGTAATTGCCGGAATCATCTCGACCGCGCGCGACAAGTATGGTGCGTGCAGGTCTTCAATGGCTTGAACTGATAAGGCTGCTACTGAAAGATTCTTTACCGCGAGAGCTCTGAGTGCAGTATCCGCCAATGCAAATGATAGTTGCTCAACTGTCGCACCTTGTGCGATCTTTCTGAGTTCTGTATCTCGAGATTGGGTGATCTCATTCGCGCGTGGGATGTTTACCGTCATCTTTTCTCCGGACGTTTCAAGCTTACTTTCCAAGTTTTTGCGGGCAACATAATCCTGAACCCAAATCCAGAATGCCTCTTTCTTATCCATGCCCACCTGTATGAGGATAACTGGAAGACGACACTCCATCGCGTATCGGAGAAACGACTTCTTTACCCTGACTGGAAGAACATCGTCCTTGAAACTCAAACTCTGAGTGGTCTTTACTTGAAGTTTTAGGTATTTTCCAAGAACTTCAGGTTGATCGAGTTCCACCTCAATATCTATAGCGTAGTCCTTGCCAAGTTTGCGTGCGACCCACGTTCCTTCCTCAAACATACTAATAATTAATTCTTCTCCTTTTTCGCCGATTTTGTGACAAAATGGCCTTTTCATTGCTATAATTTATCCTTAAAAATTAATCACCAGTTAGCATATACGAAATTCGTTTTTGTCAAAATCAGAGGGATATACGAACTTCTTAAAAAATGGGTCGGCACATCTTATTGAAAATGTTATACAGTAACATCACCTTTCGAACTAATTTGATTAAAGAAATTTATTTCTTTATAATTCTAAATTATTACAGCCTATGTGGTTCGTAGTTGTTTTCTGCTAAAGATGCTAACTCTTCATCTATATTTTTTACACGCTCAGTATTACGCTCATTTAGACTTCTCAACGCGCTCAAGAACTTTAGGGTTGAGCGTATTTTTGAGATAAGCAACTGCCTTTTCATATGTATTTGAGAATCTTTTCCAATCCAAACGTCTAATGCTTTGATCGTATGAGTTTTTGTCCGCCGAACATTGATCGTCAGGTAGGTTTAACCATATAGCCATGCTTGCCTGTCTGAATGCACCTAGAGCCTCGGACATTGTCTTATCGCCCTCTTGATTGAGATAGATGGAGGCTATTACCTTAGCTCGCAAATAAGCATCCTCTTTGGGTAGGACTTTCTCTTTGAACTCTTGAAGTGTAGATGGGGGGCAATTGCCATAAAAATTCATAGCAAAGTGACAATCAACAAGGGCGGCATAGAGATTGTTCAGTGCGTCAATTTTTCTTTCCAAGAAAAAGTCTGCGTACCATCTTCTCTCTTCAGATTCTCTTCTTCTTGACTCATAACGCTGAGTTATCAAAACCCCCAACAAGGCGCTTGCTGCAGATATTACGCCAACTAGGATTGTTTCCGTCATATTCTTTCCCTTTTGTTCATAAAACTTTTGACATTACCTTAATACCACAACACTTCAGATAGCTCAATTAATTATACACCAAATCCACTTTTTGTTAAGTTTTGGCTATATCTTGTAACGCAATAACTGCTGAAAAACATAATTTGTATTGAAACTCTCTTTTCGTCCATATCTTCTATTCAATAATGAAATTATTTTCAAGATAGATTCGGTGTAAAGCTTTTAAGAGAGAAAATCACTACTTTAAAGAAGATAAAAGTAAAGGTGAGCAAAATGAACTACTATTTACCTCGATACGACCTACCCCTGGTTCTGGGTTACACTGGGCCAGGTTTATCTTTTTATAGCCCGGGCTATGAAGAAATTGGTGATTTGATACCTTCCTTTTCAAAACAGGAAGACCTCCTAACAAGAAGCAAGACTTTGGAGGATCAAGCTTCAAAAAATAGTAATGATCTAATCAATACTTTCTTTACTGACAAGGTTACGATACTCCGGGCAACTCTGGAGAATATAGTCTCTCAGATTTCAGAAAGAAGAAGCATTAAGGAAAGAAATGTGGTGAATATCAGAAAAGATATGTGCAAGTGCCAGAGCTATCTTTTAGAGATTGAAGCACTAACAAAGCTTCTCTACAGGCACGATATTAGTATGGGTAGAAGAAGAACTAATTTAGATGGGCAGATGTTTAGTCTAAAGAAAGATTTAAGATCTGAGGAGCTCAGTTACTGGAGAGATTTGGTGTTTTTGAAGAAAGAGTTCATGGAGAGTTTGAAAGAATATCAAGCTGCTAAGAAAAGGAGGGAGCTACTTTCAACAAATTATCTAAATACTCTAGAGGAAAAGGTGAAGGAAAATGACATCCTCTCAAATGAATCCAACTAAAGCTGGGGTTTCCATAGAAAAATGGTAAAGAAGAACAAGATATATTGTATGGATGCTTTAGAAGGATTGAGGAAATTGAAGGATAATTCAATAGATTTGATAGTTACAGATCCTCCTTATATGATTTCAAAAGAAGCAACTATTAAAAGAAGTAGAAATCCATTGAAATATAAATATATTGGAAAAGATATTAAATTTAATTTTGGAGAATGGGATTTATTTGATACAGAAAAAGAATATTTTGAATTTACAGAAAAGTGGTTTAAGGAATGTTCAAGAATACTGAAACCATCTGGACATATAGTTTCCTTTTTTGATAAATGGAAAATAGGTGAGCTAGTTAAACTAGGAAAAAAATATGGAATTGAAGGTAGGCAAGCTCTATTTTGGATTAAAAAAAATCCAGTTCCCTGTGCAAGGAAGGTAGCTTTTATGAATGCAGTAGAAATGGCTTATTGGGGAACCAAACTTAATGGAGAGAAGAAAACAAGAGCAACCTTTAACTATAAATTGGGACAACACCCAGAATATTTAATCTGTCCTATAACCCCGACAAAAAGAGATAGGAAAAGACATCCCTGTGAAAAACATCCAAAATGGATTGAATGGGTTATTAAGTATCTTTCCAACGAAGGAGATCTTATTTTAGATTGTTTTGCTGGAACTGGTGTGGTTGGTGAAGTTGCCTTAAAACTTAATAGAAATTTCATAGGATTTGAGATTTCAGAAGAATATTGCAAGATTGCTGAGCTAAGATTAAAAACACAATTGGAACAAACTAAACGCGGAGGTCGGCATTTTTCCCAAAGTCAGAGCAATGGGACTCTGCCGAATTTTTTATGACAGCTACAAGAGTTGAGGAAATGTGTAGAAGGTTAAAGCCAATCCTGGGAGATAGAGCAGATACTTTGTGGATTGCTTATTTAACAGAAGATTATGAAGGAAGAAAAGAAATAGAGAGTATGCTGCAAATTCTCTATCTTAGGAGCCTAAATCAAAGTGTTGATACTGAGAAAATATTACTTAGTCCTCCACCAAGAGGAGTATGTGTTGGTGAATATCCAATAGGAACTGTTTGTTATAATGAGAAAGAATTCTATTCTCTAGGAATAAGAGAAAATGAATGGATTCAACACCTAGCTATTTTTGGTAGATCAGGAGCTGGAAAAACTAATACAGTTTGTGTAATTATTCTGGAGCTTTTAAAAAAGAAAAAGCCTTTTTTAATCTTTGATTGGAAAAGAAATTATCGAGATATACTTGAAAAGCTAGAAGATTCTGAGAAGGATGATATTCTCATCTTTACCGTGGGTAGAAATATTTGTCCTATGGTTTTTAATCCCTTAATCCCTCCTGAAGGTACTCAAGCTACAACTTGGCTTAAGAAATTCATTGAAATTGTATGTCATGCTTATTTTTTGGGAGAAGGGGTAATGTATTTACTGCAAAAAGCGATTGATGCAGTTTATCAAGAATTCGGAGTTTATAAAGGAATGCCTGAAAAGTATCCTACTGTGAGAGACGTACACAATTGGCTAAAGAACTATCCTGCTAAAGGAAGAGAGGCTCAGTGGATGAGCTCTACTTTAAGAGCTATGGGAACTTTATGCTTTGGAGAGATGGGAAGAATTCTTAATGTTGGTAGACAAATAGATTTATCTTTTCTTTTAAGAAAGAATATTATTTTAGAGCTCGATGCACTAACTAGCTCTGATAAAATCTTTTTTATCGAATCACTTCTTTTATGGATTCATCATTATAGGTTAGCTCAAGGAAAAAGAGAAAGTTTTAAGCATGCTATTATCTTAGAAGAAGCTCACCATATTCTCTTAAAGCAAAAACAGGAATCTAAAGGAGAAGCCATTACTGATACTATCCTAAGAGAAATTAGAGAACTAGGAGAATCAGTAATTTTAATTGATCAGCATCCGTCTTTAATTTCTATTCCTGCTTTAGGAAATACATACTGTACTATAGCTATGAATTTAAAACATAGAAGTGATGTTAATATTGCAGCTGACTGTATGCTCTTGGATAATAGGGAAAAAGAATATCTGGGAAGGCTTGAAGTAGGTTATGGAATTGTAAAACTACAAGGAAGATGGTTTTCTCCTTTTTTAATAAAAATTCCTTTAATTGAAATAAAAAAGGGAATTGTGACTGATGAGATGATTAGAAGGAAAATGAGAACCTATTCCGGTTATTCCAAGGGATGGCATAGAGAAGATAAAGAATTAAGGCAAAATCAAGATATTCCGTCTAGAGATAAACTAATTGAGGAACAAGAAAAAGAGTTTCTCATCGATATTTTAAAAAATCCTTTATCAGGTGTAGTTGAAAGAAATAAGAGATTAAAGATTAGCGGTCGTAGAGGAAATAATTTAAAGGAATCTCTTGTTTCAAAGGGTTTGATAGAAACTATAAAAATTCCTACACGGACTGGGAGAACTGTGCTTGTTCGATTAACTAAAAATGGTTGTAGTATACTTGGAAAATTAGGATATGGAGCCAAGAATGGAGTGAGACGATATGGTCTAATACATGAGTATTGGAGGGATAAGGTTAAAAGATATTACGAAAAACTCGGCTATGAAGTAACTCTTGAAAAAAGGCTAAATGGAGAAAGGGCTGACCTCGTCGCTGAAAAGGGGAAAGAGAAAATTGCTATTGAGATTGAAACGGGTAATTCTAATGCTATAGAGAATGTGAGGAAATGTTTAAAGGCTGGATTTGACTTGGTTGTCTCAGTACCTGTAAATAGGCAAATAGAGGCTCGCATAAAGGAAAGATTAAAAAAGGAGAAGTTAGATAAAACTGAAAGAGTGTTTGTGATTAATTCGGAGAAGTTTGAATAATTCTTCTATCTATCTCTTCCCAGAACTCTTCTGGATCAATAAGCTTCTTCTTTCCAACTGGTTTATTACACATTTTTTCTTTATTACAGTTTTGATATTCGTTTATCCAATAATAAGCAGTTCTTTCTGGTATTTGTGGTTCCCTTACAATCTTATTACCCACCAACCTTTTTTATATTTTCTTATAATAAATTGTCTCATCTTTACGATGTCTCTCTCCATGTTTTCACCCTCCTTCTAGGAGGACTGTGTAGTTGAAACTATGTCAACTATTTCAGGATAGAACACCTTGGAAAATCCCCAATAAATTTATAAATAGAAGATTTTTTCTTTAAGCAAAGTATGGGGGGAATATAAAAAAACGCATAATAATGGAAAATATCAAATTAGACAAAGAAATTAAAGGAAGTGATTTAATTAGAGTTTTGAGAAGTGTCAGTGACGAATTAGGTTTTATATTTGGCCACCTTAAGTTATCGGTAGAAGAAGGGGGAGGAGGGGGAACTTATAGGGCTACAAAAGTATATCATGAAAAAAATCCGGTCGAAGTCATAGAAGGATATGAAATTCCATTAAGTTTTGATACCACACCATGCTTATCTTTTGTATTCCCAGATCTTATTCCAGAAAACATTTATAGTTCTATAACTTGCCAAACTAAATTTGGAACCTTGTTTACTCAAGAAGTAAATATCAATCAATATCCCAAATACAAACCAGATTACGATGCATTTGTTACAAAAATTCGAAAATTAGTTAAGCAATATTAACATAGTTTTCTCAGACGTTTTCCTGCCATCTATATTGGGTTTGTAAACTGATAGTTCCCTCTGCAACCAATTTTAGAATTCTTATCAATGAAATCTCAAATCCTCCTTCTAGAGCTAGAGAGTGGGTAAAGGATATATTTTCAAGGATATAAACTCCATTCTCTGTTTCCAATTTGGGAGGCACTTTTCTTGCCGCTCTTTCAAACAGTTCAAGATATGTGCAAGCTATAAGCCGATCAAGTTTCCCAAGAAATTCCTCATATTTTTCTGCAAGCGAGCCTTTCAGATCTTCTATTTTTGCTTTTATTTTGGTAACATGTTCTTCAATTACATTCAGACCATATAAGCGCACTTTCCTCAAGGCATCAAAAATTTTTTCCGCTATAATTGATATGCTATTTGCAACAGCGTCAGTCGAATGAAGGTCTAAGGATAATTCGTTCTCTAAGATTTGGGAATTCCCTTGATAGCGTAAACTAAACTTTTTACAAACCGCAATCGCAATTTCATCAATGAGTTCTATAGTTATCATACTCTCTGTTGAGCTCATTTTGAATACCCCCAAATTTATAATGTATTTCCACTCTTAAGTAAGATAATTTTCAAAAACATTATTTAATTTCCATTTGAATATTTCTTCAAACAAATCTGGGAAATCGCATTCATGCCAATCATGTGGAAAATAATAATACTTATTGCATACTTTCAACCCCCAATATGGACAATTTTTATATGGACATGCCAGAACAAAGCTTTCTGAAAGCTCTGGATATATCATTATACGACTTGCACCAATCATTGCAGCAGAAAGGGCAAGTGTTTTCGCAGTATCTATTTCAATCCCTAGTGCCATTTTTACCAAGCCATGAGAATGAAATATAAGGGGAGGCATAAAAAACTTTGCAAGAACAGTCTCATTTGAGTAGTCGACTGGAAAAATAAAAGGGAATTCATGATCTTCAGGAAATTGCTTTTCAATCTGATTAAGATAATTAACTAATATTGGGTGTGATCGATATTGGTTAGAGCAACTTAGTGCCGTTTCATATTTTAAACTTAATTTATTTTTAATAAGACCACGAATATTTTTTACAGCATCTTTCATTTTAACAACGGGTTCCAAGTAATTCGATATATTAAGTATTTTACTAAAACTATCGACGGGATCATTCGTACAAAGGGAATAGAAGCAAATTGCAGGAAAATAGTTAAAAGCCCTTTGTTTCCCGATTATTTTTGAGGTAAATTCATAGGCTTCTTTATACTCTGGATCTGGATACTTTTTATCTAAATAATCCTCAAGATCATGTGCTTGATTACTATATTGTAAGACAAATCTTGTTTCTTGATAGGTGGCCATTCCCTCAACTAAATAAACCCAATTGATATTATCAATTTTGGTTTTAGGTGAAACATAAAGATTGAGTTTAGGTAATGAGATCTTAATTGGAGCCTTAATTAAATCTTTGTCTTCGCTTATGCTCAGATATTCTTTGATTGTTCTCATAATATCAAAGTAATATAGAGACAGTTTATATAAAAACGAACAACTTATCGATTGCCAAAAATGGTATATCTCATGAATTATTGTTTCAATATATTGGTTTTTACTTATAGAAACTATGTCACTTGGACCTTTAAAAACATCCCTTTTGAAAATTTCATGATGGCGTATGTCATGTTTAAGTAAAATTATCCACGGTGCCAATATTCCTACCATGCCTAGATTGCCTTCACTCCCAGTTATTGGTATACGCCATTTCGGGTCGGAGTAACCTTTAACAACCCTTTGTAAAGCGATTTTAGACTCAATTGGGCTTGCCACTTGTTTGAGGTATCCTGAGAAATCAAATTCTTTTTCTGAAAATTGGATCTCTTTAGCTAGATAACTTATTGCATACAATATCACTAAACCATACAAATGACGACCATGTGATGAGAGAGTTTCAGCAAAATTTATCAATCCAAGACATTCCGTACCTTCAATAATTACATTACTACCAGATATAACCTTCTTGAAAGGATTTTTATACCTCTTCGGAACAAGAAGACTTGCAAGAGCAACCACGAAATCTGACTGGGCTTTGGTAAGATAACTATTCAATCGCCACAATCCAATAGTACGAAGCGTTTCGCAAGCCAGTTCGTCAAATTCCTCTGGGGAGCTACATTGACATAATCTTTTATATATAAATGGCAAATCTAATTCCATTTTCATATCGCCATGCAGACAAAGGGTAGAAGATTATTTGAACCCACTTAATGCGTCAATTAAACTACCATGAAAAAAATACCCCTCACAAGAAAAATCGCCATTTTTAAGACCAAAATATGGTGGGAAGACTGGATGGCTATAGCATATACGGGGAAAAATTGATTCTGTGGAATGTTTCCTCCACCAATAGAGAAAAAGCTTCCTTAATTGGTATATCTCTCCCTCTGCTTTTAATTTTTTTCCCCTTGTTCTCCGCTTTTTCTGAAGCATCCACCCTCAAGACTTCAGCCTCTCATCTGCTAGAAGCAATCGAGATCCATAACTTTTAGTAAGTTGGTTAGGATAGTCCTATTCGCTTGTGGTCATTATGCTACTTCATTATTCTTTACATCTTTTAAAATAACTCTTAAACTCCAGTTTGTCAAGTACCGCGCGTTAAATCATCTAAAATGTAACCGAAGAGGTATCGGTTGAATCATAGAAATCTAGCCGAAATGTTAGCCAGCAACAAAGAAGGCGAAATTAGATTTTTCTGTTACCAGGTAATTAGCTTATAATTTTTATCTCGTCTACCTTGTATTTCAATCTCCACCTGTCAAAAAACTCTTCTGCATAACCAGTCATCCTAAAAGGAACGAGGATAACTCCTGGTCCAAGTCTTTTCCCTTTAGAAATTTCCAAAGCTCTATCTAAGCCTCTGTGAAATTGTACCTTCTCAGATTTAGGAAAAGAAGTAAGGCTATATCTGTATAACTTCATAGGTTTTATTCCTAGTAAATCTTTTAGATATTTACCCTCTTTGAGGCTATATCCTTCTAAAGTTAATTGCATCCAGAGGGGATTTTTGTAAATCTCGTCCAATGGAACTGATTCCAGATGAAATCTTTTTTTGAATCTCTTTAGTCTATGTTTTAGTTCCAACAAGGGCTTGCTTTCCCTTGTTTTAGAAACGATAGCAATGTCAATATCTTCAGGAATTCTTTTACCTTTAACACAGGATCCAAATAGGATGATGTCAAAAACGTCCTTAGAGCTTCTCAGAAATAGCCTTAATTCTTCCTTCAATTTTCGCAATTGAGATAATCTTTTTAATTCCATTTTTAACATCCTCACAGTGCTTTTTTTCTCTATAATCTATATAAACCTCAGTATAGGTTGTAAACAAATCATCGATAATCTTGTAAATCTCTGGGAATAGCGCTTCTAGTAATCTAAATCTATTGCTGTGACTTGTTGAAACCTTATTTTTCTGTGTAAGAAGGATATAATCGCATAGCTGGGTTATTGCTTTATAATATAGATCAACAGCACACCTATATCTTCCTTCCTTTTCCTCTCTCAAGCCGCCATCAACATATTCAACAAAACCATCTTCATATACTTCTTTTGCAGCCATTTTCACTTTTGTTAATTGGTAATAAATAAGTACAATTCTACCTTTTCTGTTACCTAATAACATCTATATAAATCTTTCGATTTCGGCTTTTTAACCTCAAATAATAATCATACTACTGAACTCAATACACCTATATGTTATTAATGCTCCGGGAGAAATAATAAAAATCCTATTCTAAATGTTTAGAACTTATTCAGTGCAAACTATTTAAATAAGCATAACTACCACTATAAAAAGATTCTAAAAAAGAATCATAAAATCAAACAATTTAATCAGAAGCTAAGGGATTGTGGATCTTAAAAATAAAGGAAGAGTCGAAAAGAGATACCCAATGAATACCTTAGCAGTGCAAAATCTTTTAACAAAAAAAGAGGAGGTTTCATTAAGTTTGAAGATTGTGTCTCGACCTCAAACTTGAAGTAAAAAAAGTAAAAAATAAGTACGAGACAGAATTAGTTATTAGTCTAAGACTTCGAGTATTGTGGGATGCTAGGTTTATTCAGGCGGAATAAGTGGAATGAGCGGAATTTCTTTGAAAATAAGAAGATTCACCTGGCCTTAAGTGAAATAAAGATTTCAAAGTTGTCTGATCAAACAAAGGGAAAGCAAAGATACTCTTCCTTCTTTTTCTGGAAGTTAAACGAACTGAAAAACTATCAAAGTGAACTTGCGAGTTTGCAAATTAAGAAAGGAGAACAGCTATGTACAGTCCAAAAATTGCAGAGGATTTAATACCTGTACTTTACAAAATGAGTAAAGCAAAAGGTAAACCTATGACAAAGATTGTGGATGAGATTATGAGAGGAGCGATTACTAAAGATAGTTTACCTAAAAGCAAAACCAAAAAAGGCAGTCACTAAGTCAACTTAAAATTAAAGGTAAAGTTAGAGCAAAAGTCAGTTCTTCTGAATATCAGAGAACCGGCTTTTTTCAAAGCAAGGAGTAAACAAATGAGAAATTATCAAGTTTGGTTAAGAGGAAGCGACCTTTGTGATGTAGAAGCTGACTCTGAGCAAGAGGCTAGGCAAATCATACGTGATTTCTACGACTATAAAAGATTACCTAATGGAACTTTTGTTTGCAAAACTCCAAAATATTATCCAGAAGAAATTGTGAGAAATAATCAAAGGATAGGAATAGATATTACTAATTGGTAGTTAGGTAATTGAGTTGCCCACAAAAACAAAATCCGGAGGTAAGCACAATGGGTAAAGACTATAGAGTATTAAAGATTATCCCTATATCACAGGCAAACGAGGCGGTTAAAGAGGTAAAAAAATATCCTGATACATATTACAAGGGAGAACTCGCTTACAGTCTGACTACCCCCGATTTTAGAGAAATTACCGCTTACAATGCAAATAAAAAATATAAGGATATTTTAGGCAATTGGGAGATTTTACCTTTTTATAGCAATTTTGTTCTTGTTGATAAAAAGACGAGAAAGATACACGAAGAGATTTTCTATAGCATAAAACAAATAGTTTTGAAATTAAACTCTAGGAGGAATTAAGATGAAAGTACCATACGAGAAATTAGAAATAAGATTCTGGATTTGCCCTGAATGTGATGCAGAGAATAAAACTCTCATGCGCAAAGATTATATTGTGCCCGTTTGCGAAAAATGCAACAAGGAGTTCGAGTGGGGAGAGACAAAAACACTATATTGCTAAAGAATTATATATGGATTGAAAAGAGTAAAAAATATTAAGTGAGGATTTTTGCCCGCAAAAAACAAAATTATTAAAACGAGGAGTGTCAAAAAATGAAAATAAAAGAGAAAATAGAATGCCTATACTGCAACAAAGAGGCAAAAGAGGATTTTACAGTTGTAGCCTACGAGACTCCTTGGGACGATGAGCCAGTTGAAAAACACTTCTGTAGTGAAGAATGTAGAGATGAATATCTTTATGGAGATGATTTTGCTTATTTTTATTGTGATTATTGTGATAGAGAGATTTGCCAGCAAAATCCGAGAAATGGATGGCACGTTCAATATAGAACTGTAAATGGCGAGGCAATGTGCCTGAAGTGTTATGAGGAATATATTTTGGAAAATGGAATTGAGCGAGAAAAATTTGAAAACAATCAGATACCAGGAATGTTTTTCTCTTGGAATAATATTGAAGCAAGAGAGGCAGGTTATCAGGAAGTTAATGGCTATATAAATAATCATATCACAGGAGAAGAGTCAGTTAAAAGATTTTGTGAGAAGGCAATTGAACTGATTGACAAGGGGTATAAAGCAGTAGTTGCATACGAATCAATGGCAATTGGAGGATTAGAAGGGTATGTTACCTTGCTTAAGAAAGAGGGGGTGTGAATGATGATAAAGAATAAAACAACGGATAAAGAATTTTATTATGTCAGTTGGCAAGGAAAAACTTATTTAACCCTAAAAAGAGGGAGTGCAGATTGGGTCAATTCTGACTGCCCAGCTATTTATTGGAAAGACGGGAGCCGAATTGTTAGAAACACCTTATACGGATGGGTGTGGGAACTTTGGGCCTCTGAGGTTATTACAATAAACGAGTTCAAAAAATTTGTAGAGAAATCAGACAAAGCATTTACGAAAAAATATGGGAAAGGAAATGATAGTATCAACCTAGCAGAAGATTTTGGAAAGAGTATGAATAAAGCTGGTAGTCTGGGAATGAGTTACAGGGAAATAGAAAAAAATAGAGATCCAATAGGAGTAAAACGATGAAAGTAACACAAAACACAGAAAGAGCAATGTTTAACGAAGTATTTCCATCTAACTCGATACCTTTTTTGAATAGAATAAAAGAGTTATTGGAAGAGAACGGAACAAACAGTTTAGCGAGCATACAAGGTAAAGAACTAGAGAAAGTTAAGGCTTGTCTGTTTGTTTTGATTACACACACATACGGACAACTATGGAAATTGGATGGACTAGATGAGTATAAAAGACTACAGAAGGAGATATTTGAACAATGATAGATTTAAATGAAATGAGAGACAATTTGGTCCGTGAAACAATAGAAGTAATGAAGGCAAGGGGTTATTCAGTCACAGAAAAAGAGGTAGAGAAGATAATTAATATAGCTGAGGAAGAAATGGCTGTTAAAGGTAGAGATAGGAGTGATGCTATTGAGTCTATTATTGAAGATGTTAAAGGAGAAGATTAATTAGATAACTGAGTTGCCCGCAAAACCGAAAAGAGAAAGGATGGTGAAATAATATGGCAAAAACAGGCGTTGAGAGTAAAACTTATGTTTGTCCTCACTGCAAACATAAACAGGATTCAATTATCCAATGGCAAACTGTATCGGAGGCGTGGGAAATAGATTTAAAAACAAAAGAGAGCAATCAGGTAGATGCCGAAGGTGGTGACCACGAATCTTGGAATTGCCCTGAGTGTGGCGAAGAGTTACCTGATGAACTAGTGAGTCAACTATCTATTTTCTAATGAGATAATTGGGCGATTAAAGTTAGATTGCCCGCAAAAACGGATAAAGAAAGGATATGAGAATAAAATGGAAATAGAAGCTATTGAGTATAAGGGTTGCGATATAAAGATATTCCAAGATGAGAATCCAATGGATCCTAGAGAGAATGACAATCTTGGAGTGATGGTGTGCTTCCATAAAAGGTATTCATTGGGAGATAAGACAGACTATGATTCTGGCAACTATTCTTCTTGGTCGGCTTTAGAGACTGACATCATAAACAGAGAAAACCCACTTGTGATACTGCCTCTCTACCTATATGACCACTCGGGACTGAGAATGAAAGTGGGAGATTTCCACGATTGTGCATTACCGCAAGGACACGCTGAGTTCGATAGCGGGCAGGTTGGGTTCATATTCGCGAGGAAAGCAGAGGCAAGAGAGGAATTCGGGGTTAAAAGAATATCAAAAAAATTAAGAGCAAAAGTGGAGGATATATTAAGAGAAGAGATGAAAATTTATGACTATTACATAAGTGGACAAGTATATGGGTACAATACAGTAGACAAGACAGGTGAGAATATAGATAGTCTTTGGGGGTTCTATGGGAGTCTTGAGGAAAGCGGATTACTGGACGAAGCAAGAGCAAGCATTGATTCTTATATCGTGCGGAGAAGAGAAAAGAAAAGCGAGAAATTAAAGGCACTTATAAGAAATAATGTGTCTTTAGATAAAAGAGAGAAAGTACTAGCATAACGCAAGGTAACCACAATGTGCAAGTTATGGATAAGAATTAAGTAAGCTAGCGAGAAGGAGCTGGTCACTTTATCCTGTTACTTTAAATGATAAGGTGCCTTTGATAATGGAAGAATTGATAAAGAAGGAGCAAAGCAAATGAAAAAGTTTATAGTTGTTTATCGACAGGAATTCGAGGCAGAAATTGAGGCGATGGATAAACAAGAAGCCATTGAAAAATTTCAAAAAGGTAAATGCAAAGTTATCCCTCGTTATAACCTATGGAATGAGTTCTTTGAAGTTTTTGATGAGGATGGGATGGAAATATAAGTTGAAAGCGAGGTCGAATAATGTATGTAAAATTATTGCAAGTAAGAGAAGTAACAAACGAAAAAGCAAAATCACCGAGATGGATAGCTGAGATAATGAAAGAGGAAGCCAAAGCAGACCGAGAATGCTTCTGGGTTTTACATCTCAATACTAAGCTAGAAATAATTGAAAAAGAGTTAGTAGCTATGGGTCTAGTAGATGCAACAATAGTACATCCCCGAGAAGTTTTTAAAAAAGCTATTGTTAATGGAGTTACAAATATTATCACAGTGCATAATTACCCATCAGGAGACTTAACACCTTCTAGCGAAGATAAAGCAATATGGAGACAGCTCGAACAAGCGGGAAATATCTTAGGTATTCCTGTGCAGGATAATTTAATAATATCATCTGAAGGTTATTATAGTGAAGTAGATAATGGAGTACTAGAAGCAGATAGATGATGTTCAAAATGTAGGAGGAGATACAAGCTGGGCGGGCATCTTAAAACCTAAAAAATAAAAGAGGTTAAACAATGAGTAAAACCTACAAAGTGATTGGAATAGATAGAGAGAGTAATGCCCGATATAGATTAACTTATACAGGTGATATAGAGGCATGTAAAAAATATTACATTGAGAATGGCTGGAAAGAAGAAAATTTGATTTTTGAGGATGTTGAAAAAACCAAACGGGAAGATATAAAAAAGTTTAAAAAGCTCATAGCTAAAGAGTACGAGGAATTAAGATCATGAAAATTTATATACTCGTAGGAGTATATAGAGGTTGTATTGGAGATGTAGAAATATTAGCAGAAAGGAGCTAAACAATGAGAGAACCAATTAAAAATTTATCAGCAGAATGTGTAAACTTTCAACCGAGAGACTATGATTTTTATGGAAAGGGTTATGGAACAGACTGGGAGATACCTTTTGAACAAACAGACGAGGAAATGGATAGTGAAGAATATATACCTATGATGAATTATATCTACCCTTTGCCTGATAATTTCAATTCATCAGATGATGATTTTAAAAAACTTGTAGATAAAATGAGTGCTGTAACACTTGTATGCCTCATTGAGGAGGAAAGCTATTTCTTAGCTTTAACGGGTGGAGGTATGAATTTATCGTGGGAGATTTGTGAAGCATATATGATATTAGGCTATTTACCGCCAGCACATTTTTGTAGATTGCCTGCAATGGCAGGGAAGAGATTAAACACACGCAACAAATGGATAATGGCTGGATGCAGAAAGAGTTTAAGATTACAAAAATGGTGGGCAGATTTAGAACTAAGAGATTTAAAACATACAGTAAATTCTTTGAAAGGATATAAATAAAATGGCAAAAATGAAGACGTTGATGAAACGAAAAAAGATGAAAGTCTATGTAATAGTAGGAGTATATAGAGGCTGTATTCAAGATGTAGAAGTATTCAGTACAGAGCCGGAGGCAAAAAGGTTTAAATTGAGAATAGATGAAAATTACGGATCTCGTAAGGAGGAGAATGATTCTGTTTTATTCATTAAGGAGTTGAACTAACATGACCAAAAAAGAAAAAGCATATAATCTGTTAAAAGAGCAAATCAAAGAACATGACGAAGGGAAGTGTAGATGCGATTTGACTGAGGGAGGTTATGGGCTTTGTTACGCCGGGCAATTCTTAGAGAGCGTAATTACCGCTTCCCAAGTTTTAAAAGATTTAGGAGAGTAAGAATGTCTAAAAAAAGAAAATTCAGAGTAACTTATCGCCCTGATTATTGTTATGAGTATGAGATAGAAGCAGAGAATCGAGAAGAAGCATTAAGAATAACAGATAAGTTACTTGCAGAGGATTTAGAAGCAAATAGCACTTACCTTGGGGGGTTTGGTTGGGAAATAGAAGAGATCGAGGAGGAATAAAATGGGAGCAACTGTATATAAAGTTAAATACAAGGGGCTTTGTTATATCACAGAGAAGGATTGGGATATAATTGAAAAATATCTTTACTCAGATGAGCACGGGATGTTTTATCTTAACAAAGAAAAATTGGAAAAAGCGATTCTGGAGGCTAAAAAGGCAAAAGAAAAGCTTCCTGAAAAGTTTATCAAAAAACTGCAAAAAGAAATAGAAGAAGATGAATATGGTGAGACAACATTTGTTGTGCGAAGTTGAGGAAGGGTATGTCTTGATTTGCCATGCACAAATTAATTGAACAAGGAGAAGAAAATTGATTATAAAAACGAGCAAAAGAGATCCAAGAAAAGATATTACCAAAAATTTTGAGAAATGGGTAGATGAGAGGCCTTGGTTCGTTGAAGTGCTTCAGGCGAAAGAAATTGACTACTGGAATTTTAATGGTTTTCTATTTGAGAATTGGAAGCCTCTTATTTGTATAAGAAAAGAAGATTTATCTTTGTGGAAAGATTATCAAGTAATAAAAGAGAAAGATAATCTGTGCTTAATTGAGGAAAGACAATGTTAATCAAAGGCAAAAAATAAACTACTACTGCCAGAAGGGATTATAAAAGTTAGAGCAAAAGCCGGTTTTTTCCGCTTATGGGAAGCTGGCTTTTTTCTTTTGAAAGGAAAAGAAGATGAGAAAGAAGAGGAAAACTGGGTTTCATAATCTAGGAGTGAGAGTGGAACTTATCAGAGATGAGGAATTTCAAGAAGGTCCCATTATAAAGCGCCCGCAGGATGTAGCAGAACTAATGAAGAATTTAACAAAAAAGGATAGAGAGCATTTTATATGTATACACCTTAACACAAGAAATATGGTAGTGGGAATTGAAGTGATAGCTATTGGAATTCTCAATGCTTGCACAGTACACCCAAGAGAAGTTTTTAAAGCAGCTATCCTGAACAGCGCCTCTGGAATCATTCTAGTTCACAATCATCCCAGTGGGGATTGCAATCCCTCAGAAGATGACATGAAGCTAACTAAAAGATTAGTAGAGTCAGGAGAAATGTTAGGTATTGAGGTAATTGATCATGTTATTATTGGTCATGAAGAGTTTATCAGCATGAAGGATAAAAATCTTCTCTAAAATGAAGGTTTGGGTCGAAGCGAAGAGAAACTAAGCAAAGGGGGTTATTTTGATGGAAACAATATACATAGTTATTGGTATTTTCCAAGGTGTGTTGGATGAGACAAAAGCCTTTAGAAATAAGATAAAAGCTGAGAAGGATTATAAGAAGCTATGTAGTGAATATGAAGTACCAACTAAAAATCCTATCAGAGATGACCGAGAAGTTCACCTTCTTACTGTTGATTTGGAAAAATAGGAAAGGAGAAAAAGATGAATAAAGTGAGAAAGATACCAGCACTTACCCTTTCTGGAGGCAGGTTAAGTGATTTCAAAAGTAGAGTTGTGAGCTATAGGATATGGGTTTATTTTAGGGAAGAAAGAGAGGATGGGTACTATGATTTTTTGCCAAATGAATTTAGGAAAGCAAAAGTATTTCGAAAACTTCTCTTAAAAGATAAAAAATATGCACAGATTGAACCCGTAATTGCTGTTATTTGGGACAGAAAATTCAAAAGATATAGAGAAGTGTTGAATAAATAAAGAGAAGAAGAAAAGAAGGTTAAGAAATAAAAAAATAGGAGGATAGCAAAGAAATGAAAGGGAAAATAATCACCTGTATTAATCAAGGAAGTCTGGTGCAGGTATTAGTAGAGACAGAAGCTGGCCTAAGAAGTATTCCCATGGATTATAGATGTTTCTGGAATATGATTGAGGTAAAAGGGGATATTAAGGGAAAAGAGATCGAATATGACGATGAAAAACAAAGTATTGTATTTAAAGAAGGTCTTGGGAGATAGTAATGAATAAAGAGGCTGGTTGGAGAAGTTTTGTTATTGATCTAGCCGGTCTCTTCAAGTATGGAGGAAAAATATGAAGTTCAAGACAGAAAAAGATTGGCAGCAAATTGGGAAATTCATAAATTTGGCATACGATTTGGTTACTGGGATAGTAAGAGAAATTCTTTTAGAGAAAAGATTTAAGGTAAAAGAGAAAAAAGGAGGTCTTGCTCTCGTTTTCGAGGTTTATAAAGATAACTCTTCCCTGAGGGCAGATTTCTGCTTCTACAACCTCTTTTTAGAGATTGCTACCAAGGATAGAGATGAGGAGCTTTTAGAGTTTGATGAAAACCTGCTTGATTTTGGATATTTTCTTTGCAAAACTTTGAGGATAGTGGAAAGCAAGCTGAATCCACTTCTTCTCGTATTGAGCGAGGAAAATACAGGAAAGGGAATAGAAAAAATGATGGAGCTAGCTCCAAGGTATGAAAGATTAAGAGCTGTTTGGAGGGATAAAAATGACTAAAAAAGAAGAAATTATGTTAGTGGTAAGGTGCGCTGTCAATCACACGTTGCATAGGAAAAGTTGTTCAGGCTGCGATGAGCAGTTTCTCTGTAGGAAGATACAAACTCTTCTACGAAAAAGGCTGAGTATGAATTTACCAAAGGTGGAGAGCTATTTAAGTTAAAGGAGATGAGCAATGTCTAAATTTACATTGGGAGAACTTGTAATGACTAGAGGCGTTAATGATTTAGTAGCTGAGGATGAAGAATTTGCCAGGTTTATTTGGGGAAGCCTTAAAAGACACGCAGCAGGGGATTGGGGAGATCTATCAGAAGAAGATAAAAAAGAAAATGAGTTTTCTTTGGATAAGTATTTACGGCTATTGTCAGCCTATAAAAGAGGAAATCAGAAAATTTGGATAATTACCGAGGCTGATAGAAGCGTAACTACCATTCTTTTTCCCAGAGAATACTAGACTAATGTTTTGATATAAATAATCAAGATACTAATGAAGGAGAAAATTAAAATGAGCGGGGCAAGTTATGTGACTATGTGTCCTGAATGCGGCAAAGAAACGCTAGTTGCTTATAGTGATTACAAACCGCACGATATTGTATCCGGGTATTGTGTTAATTGTGGGTTCGGCTATTACACCAAAGAAGAGAAGTTAAGCAAGAAGGAATTGAGAGAGCAACAGAAAGCATATGGGTTTAATCCGAAAACTAAGAAATTTGAATAAGAAAAACAAAGACTAAATATCAAAATAGTATCTAAAACGGGATTTGCGGACAGTTTTTCCTGCGCAAGTCCCGTCTTTTTATTAAAGGAGGAAATGGAAAAAAAACAATGAGGAAAGATTACAGTATAACATTTGAGAGAAGCCTATAGAAAAGCTTAGTGAAATAACAGAGAATGAAAATTGTAGTTTATTCAACCTGATTAAGATGGTCTTAAGAGACTAACCCACCAAGAATTCCTCTCTTAAACCAACCACAAGAAAAAAATAATCAAAATGTCAAAATAGTGATTTAATCAATCCATAAGAGTTTTTTAGCTAAAGTGTCTTTCGTAGGATTGTTTAATCTATTTTGAAAAGAGGTACTTACAAAATGAAGATAGCAACGATTAGGCAAAGTGATTTAGACTCATCCTGCTGGCTTATTCAATTCTGGGGAAAGAGTTATTGTCAGGGATGCGAATATAACAAAACAAGCTAGTGCGGAGCAAATCATGGAAATGCCAAGAAGATAAAGCAAGGAAAGATAAAAGTAAAGAGCAGGATAATTAAATCTTGAGGAAAAGAAGACGATATTCACCAAAGATAAAAAAATTAGCTATTTAGTTAAGATAACTGGAGAAAAAAATGAAAGTAGCTGAAATAAAGACAGCAAAAAAGATTTCAGAGCATCTTTATCAGATTGGCCAGGATATAGAGCCAGAGGATTTACTAAGGATCATAAGAATATTATCTGGCAAGGGAAAAGAATTGGGAAACTATTACTATCATGGCGAAAGTAAGTTTTATTTTACTGAAGTTGCCGGGATAACCAGAAAAGAATTCAATCAAATTCTTAATACAACAAGGGAAATCTATCCTTCCTTAGAAGACATCATTGATGATAATTTCACCCGGGAACAGCTCATTGACCAATTAAGTCCAATAGTGAAAGTAAAGCGCTCTACAACTAAAAGAGAGCTCCTGTATAAAGCCTTAGATGAAGAGATACTCTATGAGCTTTTCAAAGAGCTTATTGTTGGAAAAAAATGTCAGGAGTGGGAAGAGTATATCGATGGTAAGATTCTAATTCCATCACTAGATAAGGAGTTTCAAATTATCTTTTCGGAAAAGAGTCCCTGGAAAAAACCCGTCTCCAATAAATCCTTTACTCAGTTTTGGATTCTTTGGAGAAATTCAAAATCTCATATGGAGATTGAAGATTATCACACCAAGCAATATGGAGATAGTCTTTTCCTGAACATGAAAGATAATGATGAAGTGCTTATAAGATCAATAAAGGAAGTAGCTCGAGGTCAAAGTAAAACTAAAGATGATTCAGAGTTTCAGCTAGATATCCGGGAAAAAGAAGTTTCCCATACTGATATTGGATTAGCTGAAAATGAAGGGATAAAATATGAAAATGATATAGATAAACTTACCCAGTATTTTGGCAAGCGGAGAGGATCAAAATTTGAAACTTTTTCTTCTGGCCTCAAAGAAATGGCTAATAACAAGTTAATAAAAAAGCTTCTGGAAAAAAAGTTTCTGATCTCTGCCTATAACTATAGTGAAGATACCTTTATTGGAAGACCTTTAGATAAACCCACTTTTGAAGGAATAGCTAGTCACCTTAGGCTCGAGTATATGGAAGGAAAAAATATCATCTGCAAGGTGCAAGAAAAAGAAACTCCAGAGGTTATCTCAGCTATTTGGGAGATGTCTGGAGAATACAATAAAACATTTCAGTTGAGGATTTTAGATGAAAGGAGAAATAAGAAATGTTAGAGAAAATAGTTATTGGCTGGGAAGAAATAGAGCCTGTCTTTCTGGCTAACATTGCCTTGAGGAAGCCTTTTATTCTTTTGGGTAAACATGGTACCTCTAAAACTACCTGCGCTAAAGAAATAAGCAAGATCTATGGCAAGGATGAGTTTCGCTTTTATGATGCTACTAAAGATGACCTCATCTCTATTGCAGGTATTCCTATTCCCCAAAGATTGGCTGAAGGAAAACTTGAGTTTTCCGAGCATAATAGAAGCATATGGAAAGCAAAGGTAATTCTAGTAGATGAGCTTACCAGGGCCAATAAAGAAAGCCAGAATTTGTGGCTTGAGATTTTAGAAGAAAAAACATGTTTTGGTAGATCCCTTCATTACGAGGCTCTTATTGCTACCATGAATCCAGAAAGTTATGCCTCATGCTTTAAACTTGATGAGGCACTTTTAGATAGATTCTATGCAGCAATACCAGTACCAGAATTGCAAAAAGGAACCACTGCTAAAACTTTCAAGGGAATAATTGAGGTAAATCTAAAAAGAAAGGATAAGGGATTAGAAAAGCAAGAGATAAAAAAAGAAATTGAAGAAATCAGGAATAACTATGAAGAGATTATAGGTAAGAAAAGTATAGTTGAAGGAGTAGTGGAATATGTTTCTAGTTTGATGGAGATTCTTCTTTCTCAAGTTGGTAATTATATTAGTCCCAGAAAAAGTATTCAGCTGACTGAAGAAATCCTTGCTCTTTCCTCTTGCTACAAAATGAGAGATAAAGCTGATTATCTGGAAAAAGGAGCGAAGGATTCTCTTCTTTATACCTTGGGTATACCTTTGAAGATAAAACCAGAGCTTTTAATGCAGATTCATGAGAATTTAAAGCCAGTGCTAAAGAAATACTCCTTAACTGAAGTTGACCGAATAAGGATTGAGATCGCTAAGATAAAAGAAACCAAAAAGATGCTTTTCTATCTTAAGAAGAATATCAAAAGAATAGAGGATCATCTACCTTTAGATGAGGTAGAGAAACTGCTTGCCAAGCTGAATGAGGAAATAGGACAGAACGGAGAGTTTCTTTCCCTCTTCAAAGAGATTCTTGAAGAAATAGAAGGACACGAAGAACAGAAAAGAGAGATTGAAGGAAAGCTCTTGATCTACCTAGTGAGAAAAGTAGAGAAAGTAATCTCGGTTTTAGTACAAAGAAATATACATAATGAAGAGGATATTCTAGCTTTAGATAAAGCAACTGAGTTTACGAGCCACCTAGTAAGTATTCCCCTGCCTTCTAAAATAACTAATTTTCTCTTAAGTAAGAAGATAGATAAAGAAGATAGCATCATTGAATTTATCAAGAAAGGAGAGTTCGATGATAAATAGACACAAGTTGATTGAGGCTTGTATGGGATTAGGAATTAATATGCTGGAGGTCTCTAGATTTGTTGAAATAAGTGAAGAGCCTACCATCGCCTGTTGGGGATTTGATAAAAGAAGCAAAGAAAATTTCATTTACATCAATCCCAAGGTTTTAAGATTCTCATCTTTCGAGATTCAGTTAATTCTAAGGCATGAGATTTTGCATTATGCAGGATATAGGGAAGTAAAAGGAGCAAGAGATACCGAGCTTCTCAATATTGCTTTGGATATAGTGATCAATAAAATTCTCACTCTCTCTTATAAGAAAGAAATGAAATCTCTATCAAGGAAGATATATCCAGAGAAAAGTAAGAACACTATTCTCATCTTAACTCAACCACATCTGACAGTTGAGGCAATTAAGGTTAAGGAATTGGAAGAGATCTGGAAAGATATCTGGATGAAAAAAGAAATTCCCTCACCCTCATCTCTATACTACCAGCTTCTCTTTCACCATGATGGTGAGGAAAAGGAGATTTTTCTCATAAATCCATTTGGCACAGCTGCCAACAATAATGGTTCTTCTATTATCCTGAGAGGAGTTCCAGAAGGAATCAAGATGGATGAGGATAAGTTTGCCAAGTTAGAGAAAGATGAGCTAAATAGGATTATCGAAGCTGTATCTTGGAACTCAAAGGATGCTTTCAGTGATCAGATGTCCGAGATATTTTCTCAAAGTTTAATTGGAAAGAAAGCCTTTGATGTGAAGAATATTTCTGATTTCATTGAGAGGTTAGAGATAAGGCAGAAGCTTAATGAGGTTTCTGGTAGCATGATAAAAGCTTTGGATGGAAGATCATCTTGCCAGCTTTATCCATACCAATTAAGTAGACTTGGAATTATCTACATAGCTTGTGGAGTAAGCAAGATAATCCCTATTTTTTGGAATAAGACACCAGAGAACAGAAAGAACAAGCTGGCCATCTACATTGATACTTCTCCTAGCATGGATTCATTCAAGGAAGAGGAAATTTTCCTTGTGAATGAATTAAAAGAGTCTTTTCCCACGAGGATCTTTGCCTTTGCTGGTGATGTTTGGGAAATCTCAGCTGAAGATTTTGCTCAAGGAAAATACACAAGTGGATATTCCACTTCATTCGATGTAGTAGTTCAGCACCTTCTTAACTCAGATTATGATGCTGGGATTGTCTTTACTGATGGGTATTCTTCTGTAGATAAGTCAATTCAAAAAGAATTTCGTTCAAGCTCCAAGAGGCTTTTCACTGTCTATTTTATTTCAGATACACATCCTGCCTCAGATTTGGATGATATCTCAGAACAAAGCCTGACCGTGAATGTTTGATAAGAAATAACGAATGGGTTGGCAAAACCAGAAAGTTTACATCATCTGGGGTTAGCGCTAGCAAACTAATCTGTCTAATATACAGAGACAGGCAAATGAGGTTGGTTAGGTCATTTTGCTGACCAGCCTCCTTTCATTTATTTAAAAATTTTACAGAGGAGAGTTATGAATTTCAATACCTTGCTCCTAAAGAAATCCTATGGCTATTTTCTAAATCTCCTAAGGAACATAGGCATAATCAAACCGAATTTTATCTTTCTTAAGATCTATTTCTGCCATAAAGCCAACACTAATAAAGTAGTAAGATACCTTATTAATCTATAGATATTAAAATAAGGCTTCAAGCCTATTTAAAGGTTTGCCAGCGTTATATAAAAAGACCACAAAAATGGTATCAATTTGTAATCTAGGATATAGATAAAGTAAGAATTTTGCTAAGAGGATAGACTGAATATCATGCTTTTACACAGAAGGTGAAATCAGGATATTAAGTAAGGAGGGAAAATAAGTAAAAAGTTCTATTTTATATAAGGAATCTTTAGAAGGTTTCTTAATATATTCTCCTTTCTTTTAACTTTATTTTTTTCTTGTAAAGGATTTCTTGAACCACCATAGGATAAATATCTAAAATCTGCTTGAGGAGCTTTCTGAAAGTCTTCAATATAAGTAACATCTAAAAAATTAATCTTTTCATGCCCTATTTCCTCTTTTTTAACTCCTACAATTCGTAGAGCTTTATAATTTATGGGAAGATTTAATTCAGATATTAACTCTTGGATAACCTTGCGGTAGCTTATTATAGCTGAAGCTGGAGCATTATCAAAACATTGCCATAAAGATACATACGAAAAGCCCAATTCTAATAATGCTAGAGCTTGTTCAATTCCTTCATAATAAGAGCGATTAAAGAAAGTCTTTACCCGAGGTATCATGTGTTTCACTTCTACTGCCAATAGTTGAAATTGAGTATCCACTATCAGTATGTCTATCGGAGGCTGAACAGGAGGTGGACCCAATGTCGAAGGAGGATAGCATTTTTTATACCATTTTTCCCACTCAGGATAAAATTTGAAGCTAGCAGCAAGTCTTACCTCTCCCTTGACAACTTGCTTAAATTTTGGGTGAGGAGAAAATACTCCTTCTTGTTGCAATTTTTTGCATAGAATTTTTATAAGCTGTATCTCGTCCCTTACAAAATGGTCAAGAAATTTTTTATCTGACTCTTTTTTTCTGCTTCTTAAAGCATTATTTCTGTAATTCATCTTATGATTATAACCTATAGGATATATTTTGTTATTTTTGCAAAAATCCCCTCTGGGTGCAATCTGTTTTTCTGCTACAAACGGTCTATATCAATTATTACTAAAATTGTACCGAATTTCTTTAAAAGGTCAAATTTATACTGGTTATCGTAGTAGAAACCCTGCACTTATCGAACTTTAACAAATGATGGTTGTTCCTACAAGTTAATTTTTATTCTTACTTTTCTAGCACACTCAGGTTTACTATTTTCTGTTCTACATAAATACGAGCTTTTTATCAGGACACCAGTTATGAGAGAAAAAGAAGTCGAACATAACGAAGAGGATAAAACTATTTTATTTACTGAAGATTTGGTAGGGCGAAGATAAAAAAGGGAGTAGTTTATTACTAGCCTCTCAGCAATACTAATTCAGTATAAATTATTTATATATACACTACTATCGCCATTTTAAAATGACGAAAAATAATCTTGAAGAACGATGTAAAAAATCTGTAATAAGAATGGCTGACACCGTGGAAAAAATAAGAAAGCAGCTGTATAAGATCGAGGATATCAATCAGAAGCTCTCCCATATAATCAGAAATCTGGGAGAGGAGTATTATTACGGTGGGAGATTAAAAGAGCCTTACGGAAATTACAATAATGATAGAAATAAGAAATATTGAAGCTGTATTCAGTAACATAGATAAATAGAGATAAAAACTCATTTTTTCGCTATAAATACAGTGTAAATGATATTAAGTTATAGTGTCACACCAACTGAGAATCTTTACGTGATAGCATGGAAAACTGGTTGGAAATCTATAGGACAGAAAGAGAAGCACGAAATAGTTTTCTTATCAGTCACAGACATATTACGCAGAATCAAGTTTATCGGATGGAGAGTTTATTTGAAAGGATAGAAAGAGTGATGACGAGGATAAAGAATGTATTAGCAGAATTGAAAACATCTAGATTCAAGCAGTGCACAAAAAACAAGTTAAGAGAAGAAGCTATCCGTTTGGTTACTATTTATGAATCCCTGAGAGATATGGTTGATCATAATAAAGGTCTGGCAGACCGATTTGTTCTTGACATAGCAAAACTTGAAAGGAATGTAGCCAGGATTCTGGAAGACATATCTATCTTAGGTTTGCAGTAATTTCTGAAGAGGCAAGGGCAATTGATTCTTGCAGAAAGATACATTTCCTTGAACGTGAACGACCCTTGCGACGTCTTACATTCTAGACATCTCCGTAGGTCATGACATGTGATTTTCGGTCGTGAGCTAATCACTAACAGTCTCAGTTCACCCCATGTGATAGAGAAAAGGAGTCTAATCAAAAAGGCATTGTTCCGCGTACAGCTCCTCTTTTGAGAGCATATCTGATTTGCTTTTCGGATAACCCTTTTACGTAGGTAAGGTCGACACCATCAAAATCTACTATAGTGTCCCACCCGATGATTTGCGAACACTCTACGTCTGCTAGACAGGCTCTCCTAAACTTGGCACGAGTGATGTCCGCTCCTGTTAAGTATGCTCCGGTAAGATCGGCATTCTGAAGGTTAGCCCCCTGAAGATCCACTCCTTCAAGGTGAGCTGCCTTGAGATCTGCACCACTAAGACATCCCCAACTAAGATTTGCCTCCGTAAGAGTCGCTTCAACAAGATTCGCATCTTCAAAATTGGTTCCCTCGAGATTAGCTCTCCTTAGAACCGCATCCTCCAGGTTGGCCCGCGTGAGATCCGCTCTTTCAAGATTCGCTCCCCTAAGATTGGCTCCTGCAAGGAATGCGTTACTAAGGTCTGCTTGCCTGAGATCTGCAAAAGACAAATTATCCACTAAAAGTATCCAAAGTCTGCCCTGAGGCTGGCATGAACTGAGGAAATCTGCCAAAGAGAATATTTTAGTTTCTACCTTGGGGTCTTTCTCCAAGAGAGAGGACAGGTATACAAAGACTACTAATGAAAGGACTCTTAAGTTCAGGCTTTTATCACAATTTCTGGGCAAGCTCATATAATCCGTGTTGCTTACGCGCGATGATTTCGGAGCCGTCAAGAGCAAATCATCACATGTGTACCACTCCTGCAACAATGAGCAAAGGCTTTTTATATCTTTGTCGGGAAGTCTTTTTTGTTCTCTTGTGAGATCTATCAATTCTTTCAGTAAGTCGATTATAGTTTGGTTCACCAGTCGACCACAGAGACGGAACTTGGCCTGTAAATGATTCTGTTTGCCTTTCTTGTCCTTAACAAGTTCAAGTAGAATCTCAAGGACTCTCATCGCATTCAGGAATTCCATAAATGTTTGATGGGCAAAGTTGTAAGCCCCTGGTTCAATTTCTCTAAAAAAATGGCAAACAATTGCTGACTTGGCAGCGTCTTTCTTGTCTTCACCTTTGTTAAATTTACTTTCGAGGATGTTGGCAAGTTCCGTAAACTTCATTGGCTTGCCAGTTCGAAAAATGTGATAGGCCATCTCCTGAAGTACCTCTTTGTATTCTTCCTCACCATCAAAGCAAAAACCCGCATAGGAGTCAGCTCGTTCATCTTCTTCAAATTTTCCTTTTATAGTTTTTCGTATGAACCGGTAGTATACCTCAGCCCTTTTATACTTCTCTTTTTCCATCAATTCATCATAGACATCAGCTATCATATATAATAGCAAGGGATTTCTTGCTAATTCTTCTAGGCCTTTTGCTTCAATATCTGAATAGGAAATTCTCTTCCTGCTTATCTCATGCCAGTTCTCAAACCACTTGTTTATCTCTTCTGGGGAAAAATCCTGTATTGCTGTATATGTAACGTCTTTCCTTTGTAAAACCTGTCTCTTGGCTGTTTCAGTAAGATGGGAAAAAACACCTGGGCGGCTAGTGATTATTATTCGGGAATCTCCATAGCTACTAAGCTCCATTAGTTTCCTAAAGTTGTTCTTGATTTCGTTTTCTTCGTATTTATCAGCTTCATCGAAGGCATCGGCAATGAAGCAGAAGTTGGTACTGGATAAAAAATCTTCGTCGGGAAGGAACTTGTGTTTTTTCTCGATGTAGGACTTCAGCAAGTCCTTGTCGGTAGCATGGTCTGAAGTAAAGAATTTCTCTAGATCTATAAAAAGAGGGATCCTTTCTTTCCCTGACGGGTCTGCTAGATATCGATCAGCAAGCATGGAGGCGTACTTCTTGCATAGTGATGATTTACCCATTCCAAATTCATTTAGTATTACCAGTATTCTCTTTTCCTTTAAGACCTTATCTAAGAATCGGAAAGCGGGTTTATCGTTAAGTTGAGGTTCAACAAAGATCTTCTCAAGAGGAAATTTTCCAAATACTAAAGAATTTTTTAGGTCTTTCATCTTCAGACAGAGCTCTTTCCATTTCTTCTCATAGTTAGGAGCTTTCTCTGCTAAAATCTCCTTTTTCTTCTTCTTATTTCCTTCACTTCCTGTCTTACATTCTTCTAAAAATTCTTCCCATTCACTTTCGTCTACTTTGACTTCATCAAATTTGATTCCGAGTTCAATAAGCCCTATTCGATAACGTGCATTTGCCAGCGCTCCTTCCACAAAAAACAACCGCGTTATAGTGGTTATTTCCTCATCTGTTAGTTTTATTTTCCTGTATTCGAATTTCTGCTTTTTATAAACTTGGTAAGATTTCTTTGCATCATGAAGATAGGGCAACCGCTTTGTCCACGCTTGGTAGACTTTTCGATAGAGACTCTCTTTATCTAGGGAATGGTCCCTTCTCCTGGGACTTATATATTGTAAAAGCATGAGTTGGTTTGCTACTTCATCAATAGGTACATAATACCCAAGATCCTTCCTTTTTTGCATTTCTTTAAAAAGAAGAACCAAAAAGCCAAGGTAGAACCATGCGCTGCCAGATCTAAATTCTATCGTCAGATAAACATCCTCTTTCAAGTCTAGAGTTAGTTTTCGGTTCTTCAAATCGAATATTAATTTATGCTGTTTAGCACCCATGTTGGTTCACCTCTGCTTATTATAGCAAAAGATGCTAGAAAAAAAAGTAACCAGGAAGTTATTGCAGAATGAGCTGGTGGTCAGGTATGGGTCATATTGCCCTCTATCAAACCGTGGCCGAATCTCAATTACTACCTGCTCGCTCCGTCATTTTGATCACGTTGTAACAGTTATAACCGTATAAATTTTTAACTTAAATTACAATGTGCTTATGTCGACGATCAACGAAGTAGTCATCTACTGGCAATAGATTCTTAAGAACTACGATTGTTTCTGATCTTTCTCGGTCTTACGTAAAAGTCTTTGTTTAGAGAGTAAAGCTCATTCTCACATTTGAGTGGAGAACACCCGAACTGGTGTTGGTATTGGCCTAAAAGGTAGTTCAGCCCTTTTCTCATTCTAATCCCGGTACATCGGGCTATTCTATTTGTGATTTCTTCCAGAGACACTGACTCTCTATCGGAAAGAAGCCCAGCTAAGTAGTCTACAAGGTGGTACCTAACAAACATGTATCTCCGACTATAATTCTTTTCACGTTGCTGAACATGTAGGTACTTCCGATATTTCACCATGTATTTCCTATTCAACTCTCTCACTTTCTCCAAAGGGCCTTGGCATTAAAACAAAATACCAATGTAGCCTGGAGTCGTGAACTTGTAGATTGTCGTGCGACTTACCCCATAGTCATAAGCAATTCGTTCGTGTGCTGCGCGTCTAGAATCTCCAAATGAGCAATACTTTTCTTCTAGCTTACGCCACTGAGTTATTAACTCAGGCGAAATTTTGGTTGCCATGTCTATTCTAAGGAAGTCTCAAATTTAAAAATTTTTTGGTTAGTGTGGTTTCCACATAAGAATAAGATCTGATTTCAAAAAGTTTAGAGGAGGTACGGACACATGAAAAACAAAATAGCATGGGAGAAAGCAGAGAAGATCGTCGAAGAGTCATTCCAGAAAGTCCCTAGTGCTCATAGAATGGGAGCTGAAGAATACGCCGACATAATCGAAGGCAAGAAAGGCAAAGGAGCGAAGGATATTTTCGAGGAGCTACCCAAGAAAGAAATTTGCAAGAAATATCAAAATAAGGAGGGTTTAAATGGAGATAACACCCCAAAAGATAAGAGAATTTATGGAATATACTAAAGAAAATCCCAATGTTACAGAGAAAGACTTTTATGACAATGGTTTTGGCTACATTTTACATTTTCATTGCAAAAGCGATCCTAAATACGCTCGGCGATGGTGTCGTCGTTTTATCAGGACTCTAGAGAAAAATATCGATGCTCAGTATTCACTATCTGCCTTCATGTATTTTATTGTTAATATACAAGATCAAAGAACTTGGAGCTGGACAGAAGATAGTCCTTGCTAACCCTAGTTAGCTTTATTCTGAGAAAGAACCCAAGAAAGGAATAGAATAGCTGTGAAGAAAGCCTTTTATAAAGGAGTAAAGATATGGACTTCGATGAGATATATGACGAAGAAAGGGTAATTGAAATTTCTGAGCAGTTTGAATTTATGGAAAAGCTGAATAGAGAAGCAATCCGTATGGCCCTCGAGTGCCAGGACATTATTTTAATTCATAAAAAGATCAAGCAGTATACAGAAGAAGAATCCTTTAAACTAAAAGGCAATTCCCATTCCCGCAAGGTCAGCAAAAGGGTTCAGAACTGTCTAAAAGAAATTATCAAAAGCAGCAATAGGTATCTTAAAGAAGACTATCATCTTTTGGCTCGAATAATTCTAATCCGTGAACGATCAAAAGTTGGCCTTCAGAGATGTCGCTGGTGCGAGAGCATCAAACAAAGGATACTCAAATGCCCTATGCTCGAGGCATTAGCAGATCTCAATTTTGATGATCAACTGAAAACAGCCAGCTTCGATACAGAGAAAAAGAAAAAAAGAGGATAAGGAGGCAGCCTATGAAGGAACTCATAGATGAGAAGTTTGATGTTGATGAGTTGGTTGAGAAACTTCTGAGTGAAGAACCTACAATACCTAAAAAAAGGGAAGTCAGACTAAATTTAGGCCTGATGGGCAAAAGCACCATCACTGTTGATGGAAAAACGATTCCTTTGCCGAGCGGAATAAACAAGTTAACTGCAGGAGCAGTAAAGGAGCTGGCAGGAAAATATCAAGGTCTTATTCTAGCCAGGGAAAATCAGAATAGAAAGGCAGTTACCTTAGATAACGAGGATGTAGTTGATGTGAGAAAAGAAGATGCTTTTCATACCCAAAAACCTGTCCCTACATTTCGAACCCTACCCAGACTGGGATTAGATTAAAGTTTCTCTTGTCGAAGCTGGCTTTACTTTAAAGGAAGATGATATGCCACAGCAAAGATTTATTCGCCAAATTGCCCTGTTGGGTAAAAAAGGAATGGAAAAGATAAAAAAGGCTATTCTTTGCCTGGTAGGAATAGGGGGAAATGGTTCAGCATTCTTAAATTTAGCTACCCACATGGGATTTGAAAATTTTTATCTGGTGGAAAGGAGACAGCATCTTCTCCAGGAATCTGATCTTAATAGATTTCTCTTGATGGGTCAGGAATCAGATGTGGGAAGGCCAAAAATAAAGGTGGCTGAGGAATGGCTCAAAAGATTTAGGAGATCAGTTAACTACCATCTGGTTCCTCATGATGTTCGATCCAGGCAAGGAAAAGAAGCAATTAAAAAATCTCAAATTGTTATATCTGCAGTGGACAATGATGAAACCAGATACTTCTTGCAGGAGTTGTGCCTAAAAGAGAAAAAGATTCTTTTAGATATTGCCTCAGGAGTCCTAGGAACCAGAGATAAACTAAGGTATTTTGGCTCCAGAGCATCTCTTTATATTCCCGGTCAGGCTTGCGTTTTTTGTCAGGGACTGACCAGAAAACCCGTAGAGCAGCCTCATATTTCCTCAGTTACCCCGAACGTGGAGATAGCTGCTAGAGCTGTGGAGATGCTGGTTGCTCAACTTACGAATCTGGGTGAGAAAGTTAATTTTGTCGTTAATGATAGCCTCGCACATCGGACAGAAGCTTTGTTCCTTGAACGAAAAAAGGACTGTTCTTTCTGCAGCAAGCGTTGATAGGGGAATTATTAGTTAGGTGAGAGTTATTCATATAACAGTATAAAAGGAACTGCAAAAAAGATTATGAAGAACTTTGGGGAAAAAAATTTAAAGGAGGTGATGAAAAATGGCGGGGATTTTCAGAAATCTAGCAAGGAGCGATAATCAGGCTTCAAGGATGAGGGGGCTGCTTCGACGTCGACCTCCGAGATCGTCCGGAGATGATAGCGAGTTCTCGAGGAGAATTCGTCAGACCATTGGAGGAATCTGGTTCACTATTGGATTTCTACTTCTTCTACCTCTCCTGGTTTTCATTATTTTTGGGACGATAATTCTTATCCTTAAAATCATCTCTATCCTTGGACCTCTTGTGTAGGTCGAATATGACGATGAAAAGTAAAGGTCAACAAATTGGAGAAGCCTATGAATTCTTTAAAAAGAAAGGAGAGTAAAATGGCAGAAAAAGAGCAAAAAGAAAACCCCTTAGAAGAGATTATGAGAATCATGGGTAAGAGCGAAGAGGCTCTACTCAAAAAGAAGATCACCTATCAGCGGGTTAATGGCAACATAGTAGCCAGAGTCACCGAGGATCTCCGTGAAGGTGAAGATGGGGAAGTTGAGATTATCAAGGAACAGGAGAGGTTACTCGATGATAACGGGTACCCAATAGATAGCAGAAGTGGAGTAGCTCAAGCTGAGTGTGGCTGCTGGATCTCGCTACGGTTCCTTCGGCGCTGCCCGGGATGTGGCAAGCCACTTTGCCGAACCTGTCAGGCCTTCATTCCCGAGATCGGAGCTGTATGTGCCACTTGTTATAGGCTCATCAAAAGCCAGATGCGGAAAAGGGCAATCAAGAACTTCCTCTTCAGGAGAAAGAAAAGTGAGTGAATACCGTCGAGAACAAGTGGAGAGACTAATTGAGCTGGCGGACAAGGATAAGGCCGATGCTCTCAGCGATCCCTTGACCTTGAAATTCTTGAAGATTCTGGCCTCTGATTGGGACCCTGACCTAGGAAGGTCCTTGAGAGAATCTCTCTTAGTAAAGAAGTTGGAGAAAAAGAAGGCGGGCAACCCTTTTCATAAACCTCTGCAAGAAGAGGTAGAAGGAGACCTAGCTCAGATTGGCTTAACTGAAGGAGGAGCTATCTTTGGACTCGATAATAGGAGACTATCCATGCATATTGGTATCTTTGGGGAATCGAGGACCGGAAAGACCACCGCGGCTCTCCAGGTAATCCATTCCTTCAAAGAGGGGATCAGAATTCTCTCACTTGATTCCAAGCTTGATTACACATCAGTCTTGGGTTTGAGGGATGATGCGGTAATCCCGCCCTGGAGCAAGCTCAGGCTCAATTTACTTGAGCCTCCTCTGGCCACCCTCCTTCTTCAGCATCTGGCCGCTTTCGCCGATGACTTCAGTGATGCGTTCGGTTTTTATGCTGGCAGCTCCTTTTTTCTTTCCGAGCAGATAAATAGGCTCTATGAGATATATGGTTCCTTCGAGAAAGCCAATTATCCTTCTCTTCTAGATCTTGATAGTCTCCTCGATACCGTGAAGAGTTCCGGTCGGGTGAATAAGGATTACCTGGAACGAGTAAGGAACCGGGTGCGAGAGAATGTCCTCATCTTAGGAGAGGTCCTGGGATGCTCCCGGGGCCATCCCATTGAGAAAATAGTTGAAGAGCACAGCCTGGTGATTTTAATGAATGGCTTACCGCGGAGTCTGGCCAAGTTCCTCACTACCTCGATCCTTAAGCGCATCTTCACCTATCGGATTAACTCCGGCAAAAGGTTGGGACCGATAGACTTAGTGGTGATTTGTGATGAGGCCAAGCTAATCTTTCCTCAATCGATGGAGAGGCGCTCACCCGAGGGAATCTCAGCATTGACCAATCTTATTTCTCAGATAAGTGAGTTTCAGGTGGGCCTGATTGTAGCAGAGCAGATCCCCAGCATGCTCTCCGATGGCATAAAGGGAAATCTTGGTACCATAATTTGCTTTCGCCTCTCTAATGGTAAGGATATCGCTGAGGTAGCTAAAACGATGAACCTTACGAAAGAGGAGCGAGAGTATATCCCTCGTTTAGGAACAGGAGAGGCAATTGTTCGGACGGTGGGAGCAAAGGATCCCTTCTTGGTTCAAGTCTTTGACATCACCGAGAAAATCAAAAAGAACATCTCGAAAGATGAGCTGGAGAAAAGCACCCTTGTCCTTAGTTCCTACCCAGTCAGTCCCCGAATTAAGCTTTCGGACATGTTGGGAAAGAAAAAAGAAGAAAAGCTGTTGGGTGAACTATCTCCGGAAGAACTCTCCTTTTCGATGGACGTTGTCAATCACCCCTATCTTAATTTCAGTGAAAGAAGAATCAGTCTTAGCCTCACCAGTTACAAGGCAAATCAGATCAAGACGAGCTTACTGAAAAAA
>Ga0114930_10000126_pt1 | contig 82382 bp, 82 predicted proteins | sample AnhtaG_FD_87300 | JGI IMG/M metagenome (GOLD analysis project Ga0114930, IMG submission 87300) | Deep subsurface microbial communities from Anholt, Denmark to uncover new lineages of life (NeLLi) - Anholt_01485 metaG | ecosystem: Environmental > Aquatic > Marine > Oceanic > Sediment | place...
GGCCCGGAGCGTGGAGTTGCTCTTGGATATAGAGAGGGCCCAGGAGTTCGGCATCTTGGTCTCGGAGCCAGCCCTCGATTTCGCCAAGATGATGGCTCGCAAGGAGATGGTAGTGGAAAGGCTTGTCTCCGGAGTGGAGGCTTTGCTTCAGGGTCGCAAGGTCGAACTCCTCAAGGGAAAGGGTCGATTGCTGGCCCCCAACAAGGTCGCCGTCGACAACAGGGAACTATCTACCAGAGGCGTCATCATCGCCACCGGAGCCGAAGCGGGGAAGCCCCCGCTGCCGGGCTTAGATCTGGAGGGGGTCCTCACCTCAAGCGAGATCTTGGAGTTAGAGGAGGCCCCTTCCGATCTGGTGATCGTGGGGGGCGGGGTGATCGGCATGGAGTTCGCCGGCATCTTCAACGCCTTAGGGACTAAGGTAACCGTCATCGAGATGTTGCCTTCTCTCCTTCCCCCCGTGGACGAGGAGTTATCTCGCCGCTATCTTAATCTGGTGCGCAGAGAAGGGGTGGAGGTGCACCTCAACTCGCCGCTGAGGGGGGTAGAACAGAGGGGGGCCAGTCTACTGGTGGAGTACGGGGCGGATGAGAAGGTGGAGGCCGACTACGTCCTCCTAGCCACTGGGCGGTTGCCGTACACCGAGGGGCTGGGGCTCGCTGAGTTGGGCGTTCCCTGTGGGAAGGGGCGGGCCATCGCGGTCGATGACTATCTCCAGACTACTGTACCAGGGGTATACGCTGTGGGCGACGTCACGGGGGGCTGGATGCTAGCACATGTGGCCAGTCGCCAGGGGGAGATCGCTGCTGAGAACGCCATGGGTAGTAAGAAAGGGATCGACTATCGAGCCGTACCCTACTGCGTCTTCACCCTGCCGGAGATCGCAGGGGTGGGCCTCACGGAGCAGGAGGCGAAGGGAAAAGGGATCCCTTATAAGAAGAGCATCTTTCGCTTCGGGGCCAGTGGACGGGCTTTGACCATGGGAAAGACGACGGGGCTGGTGAAGATGCTCTGTCATGAGGAGGGTGAGGTTCTAGGCTTGCATATCATGGGGCCCCGGGCCACAGATCTCATCGCCGAAGGAGCCCTGGCTATCCAGATGGGGGCCAAGGCCTCCGATATTGTAGCCACTATTCACGCCCATCCCACGCTGCCGGAGGCGGTGAGGGAGGCCGCCTTGGGCCAATTCGAGGGGCCGATACATGCCCTCTCCTAGAGACTTGATGTGACCACCAGCACCGCATTCCATAGGACCACCCCGCAGAGCAGGAGGTTCCACATCCGCAAGTAGGTCCAGGCGGAAGGATGCCGCTTGCCGACACGGGCTATGAGGGGGATGAGGAGTAAGGCTACGGTCACTTTAAGGGCGTATAGCCACCCTTCACCTGGTCCGGCGATCATGGCGTAGCCCAGGGGGTTGCGCTCCACGTGACCCCGTTCTAAGCCCCAATGGGTGAAGATGATATCCATGAGGTTATATGTTAGCCAAAGGTAGGCGATGTAGAACTCCCTTTTCCCCACCGAACGACCACCCTCCAGATCTATTATAGTACTTTTGGCGGATCAGTTCAACAATTTGCGACCTCGGTTGTCTGATGATAATGCGTGGCCACCTAAAGTGTGATAGAATATCCGCGTCATGGTCATCGGCGTCTGTACCATCCACCTAGAATTGCCAGGTTGTCATTCTCTGAAGGATAAGCGGCGAATCCTCAAGTCGATCCTGGCCCGGCTGGGCAATGAGTTTAACGTCTCCGTGGCCGAGGTGGGGAGGAACGATGTCTGGCAACATGCGGTCCTAGGGGTGGCCTCTGTTTCCAACGACCAGGGCTACGTCCATAGGCTCCTCACCAAGGTGGTGAGGAGCATCGAGAAGGGGCGGTTCGACGCTCAGGTGGCCGACTACGAGATAGAGATATTGTAGAAAGTGCTCTGGATGATGAGGTTAGAACTCGCTGCTCGGCCGCCCTTCTGTCCGTAACTAAGGAGGATTGAAATGAAGAAAACCGTTTTGGCGCTAGGCATGGCGCTGATAGTGCTGGCTGCCTGTCAGCCCTCACCATCGCCTATGCCCACGGCCACACCGACACTACCGCCCCCCACGGCCACACCGACACCACTGTCGCCTACGCCCACAGCCACACCAACATCCACGCCCACGCCTCCGCCTTCAGGCGCAGGTTCACCCACATGTGATGGTCTGAGTGGAGAGATTGAAGTGCGCGTGCTGGTCGGCCCAGCAGAGGCTGTGGGGCTGGAGCCGTTTGCGGTGGGCAACATTCCCTTTGCCGTCACCACTGGCGAAGAACCTTACCTTGTACAGGGAGGAGGTCCCATTTCATATGCAGATATCCTGGTTGAGGAATGGGGGACGTATGAGGTGACCCTGAACCTAGAAACGACCATCGCCGGAGAGTGTACGGAGGGGGCAAGCGGCGAGGAACTCCATATGACCTTGGACATGGCTGGGGAGCAAATGGTTAAGTTACAGCGGAAGGCTTTCACGGTGAGTATCCGTGGGCAGGCGCGGTTTCTTTCGACCTGAGTTTCCCACTCGTGGAGGGCGCCACAGCGCAAGGAGAAGGCTGGGCTTTCATTCTTCATCCGCACAGCCGATAGGTGTAGGGATAAACCCGATGCTCCTCACCAAGGTGGTGAGGAGCATCGAGAAGGGGCAGTTCGACGCCCAGGTGGCCGACTACAAGATAGAGATACTGTGAGGAGAAGAGGGTGCTCTGGATGAGGAGGTTAGAACTGGTTGCTCGGCCGCCCTTCAACTTTCAGGCCACGGTTCTTTCCCATGGCTGGCGTCGTCTGGCCCCCTTTTCCTGGGATGAGGAGAGGTTGGGCCGCGTGGAGAGGCTGTCCACCGGACGGGTAGTGAAATTAGCTGTCGGCCAAAATAAGGAGTTGACAGGAGTTATCGTTGACATAAGAGCAAACGATGCTTTAAGCGATGGGGAACTGGGCGAGATAGAGGATAAGGTGAGTTGGATGCTCAGGCTGGAGGAGGATTTGAGTGATTTCTACAGGCTATGTGAAGGGGAGCCAGCCCTCAGGCATGTGGAGGAGGAGGGGAAGGGGCGGGTCTTGCGCTCTCCTACGGTCTATGAAGATGTGGTGAAGACCATCTGCACTACCAACTGCACTTGGCGGCAGACGGAGGGGATGGTAGGTCGGCTGGTGGAGAGGTTGGGGGAGCCTTATCCCCTTGAGCCTTCGCTCAGAGCCTTCCCCACGCCGGAGGCCGTGGCGGAGGCGGGCGAGAACTATCTGCGGCAGGAGGTTAAACTGGGGTATCGGGCTTCATCCATCGCCCAGTTGTCTCGCCAGGTGCCAAGAGGCGACCTAGGCCTGGAAGGGCTCAAGCATTCCTCTTTGGAGACGGCGGAACTATATAAGAGGCTCAAATCGATTAAGGGGGTGGGACAATATGCAGCCGCCCACATCTTGAGCCTTTTGGGCCGCTACGACTATCTGGGGGTCGATACCTGGGCTCGCAAGTTGGTCTCGGAGCGGTTCTTCGCTGGAGCGCCGGTCACCGATAAAGAGGTGCAGGAGGTCTTCGCCCCCTGGGGCAAGTGGTGGTTTTTGGCCTATTGGTTCTGGGATTGGGAGGGGTGATGGATCCAAAAACGGTGGCTCTCTGGCGAGATGTGGCTCTCATTCTCTTGGTAGCAGAAGGCTTCATCCTCATGCTGCCAGCGCTTTTCCTTCTGGTCTACGCTTTTCGGGGGTTGCGGCAGGCGAGGGCGGCCCTGCTCCCGGCTCTAACTTCTGCCCGGGAGAGGACAGAGCGGGTGGAGAGGGGAATCCGTACCTTCTCCTCGTTCCTAGTGAACCCCATTATCCGTACCATAAGTGCTGGCGCGTTCGTTCTAGAGATTTTCAAGGTGTTCTTGAGGAGGTAGTTATCCGTGTTTAGGGGAGCGAGGCGCATAGTGCTCTTGGGAGCCCTGCTAGGGGGGCTGGCAGGTGGTTTAGCGGCCTTGATTTACGCTCGCCAATGGAGGGAGGGGGGTGAGCAAGGGCGTCGGGGCCTCCAATGGCGGCAGGTGGCCAGGCTCGCCGCTCTCATCGTGGGGTTCCTACGGCAGATAGCGGAGATGGGTCAAAGATAATTGACACCGCTCTTCTTGGGCCCTATAATAGCCTCCGCAAATCACCCTTTCCCAGGGTGGAAATTAAATTCAGGGAGGATAGATGTACGACGTGGTGATCGTGGGAGCGGGGCCGGCCGGGCTGACCGCCGGTATCTACGCTCAGACCAAGCGGCTCTCTTCGGTGATCCTGGAGGCGAAGGAGATAGGGGGACAGTTGACCTGTCTCTATCCCCACAAGAGCATCCATGATTACCCCTCCTACACCGACATCGTGGCCCGCGAGTTGGCGGAGAAGATGGCTGCCCAGGCTCGGGAGATGGGCTGCGAGATACGGGAAGGGGAGGAGGTCACCGACTTGGATGTCGAGGAGGAGAAGATATCCCTCAAGACCCCTAAGGGGACCTACGAGGCGAAGGCCGTGATTTTGGCTTTGGGGATGGGGCTTTTTGAGCCTCGCAAACTGGGCGTCCCTGGGGAGGAGGGCCTGGAGGGGGTCTACTACAACTGCTTGGATACGAAGCCCTTTGAAGGGAAGCGGGTCCTCTGCGTGGGCGGGGGGGACAGCGCCCTAGAGATGGCCCTCACCATCTGCGGCTGCACTGGGGAAAGCACGCTGATCCACCGCAAGGACTACTTTCGAGCCGACGAGATGACGGTGGAGAGGGTGGAGAAGAGCCCCATCCAGGTGGTCTTCCGCACCGAACTGAAGGAGATCATGGGGGAAGAGAGAGTCGAGGCTGTGCGGCTCATCAACAACGAGACGGAGGAGGAGAGGGTGGTGCCCATAGATGTGGTGCTCATCAGCATCGGCTTCATCCCCAATCTGGAGAGTGTGGAGCGGTGGGGGCTGGAACTTAAAGGCAAGGCGGTGGTGGTGAACCCCGAGATGCGGACTAACCTTCGAGGGGTCTTCGCCTGCGGCGATCTGGTCACCTACGAGGGGAAGACGAAGCGGATCACCACCGCCTGCGGCGAGGCCACCACCGCTGTAAATTCGGCCTATAAGCATATCAGAAAGCCTTATTGGGCTTAGGTTGCCTTTCTCCGGATCTCGGAAAAAGATGAGAGTAAGCGACTATTGACAACCGCAGAATTCCGCGGTACATTATGGGGTGAAGGCGCTGCCATCGTGTGTCTGTAAATCATGTTCAGCGAGGAAAACAGATGTCTCTGGATTTCACTGTCGATCGCTTACAAACAGGCCTCTTCCTATCCACATTAGACCATTCCGATAAGTTGAGACTGGCTCAAAATGTGATTGTAGCATCCCAGGAATTGTTGGCGGGTGAGCCTGTGGTGCTACCCATACCTGAGGATAGCCCGCCGGAACTCCCACGGTTAATCCTAAAAAGTAAAGACGAAAGATATTCGTTCGCACTGACCGGGAATAGAGCCGACTTCGTGTTCAGTGAAACAGCCAGTGTGCCATCACTGGCATTTGATACGGTTTTCCCGGAGTATTTGGATACTCTCTTGTCAATCACGACTGTTCTCAAGCAAAAGCACAAGGCATCGATAGTGCGTATCGGATTTGTCGCCAGATTCTTCTCTGTGTTAGAGACAAGTTCAAATCGGTTTATACGGGAGAACTTCCTAAATCCGAACCGGTTAATAATCGGCTACGAGACGAATGTGAGCATCCTCGATAGACGTACGATGGCAGACTTTGAAATAAATAGCTGGTTTCGCTTGAATTCTCTGAGAAAGAGAGACGAACCCCAGGATGACCGGGCGCTGCGAGTAATTTTTGACATCAACACCGTCCCGGAGCGAACGTACAACTTTGATGTATCCCAAGTCAGGACATTCTGTGTGGAAGCTAGTCGACTCGTGGAGGCTGGCCTTGACGAGTACTTTAGAGAGGGGTAGGCGGATGGCGGACATCGCGTTGGCTCAAGATGAGATCAGCGACCTAGAAGTGATATGGCCCGTTGCACGTTATGACACAAAGATGTTTGTCGATGCCATGCAAGCGTGGAGACCTGCGATCCAGGCAGGGCGAGTTGGTGCTGTCATAGCGCAGTACGAAGACGACGTGACGTATGTGGTCACTGACGCTATGCTTGAAGCACATGCCCTGTCATCCTCATTATATGAGTACGCACTAGGCAGAGGGTTCTTCGGGGAAGAGTCAGTGACAGGCGCAATACCTGAGCCGAGAGAATTGGTCTACTATTATGAATCCAGAATACGCACCCTGACGCGGCCAGATCCCGTATTCGTGAGCGTGTTCCTGGACGAGGTCATTGAGTATCATCTAGAAGGTGGGCTACTGAGAAGATTTGTTCCAATCCAAGAAGTAGATGCGATCTACACTGGGCGGTATCTCGACGAGTGCAGGATTACAGTTCTATTGTCCTCCGAAGTCTATGATGATGCCCTGATGGACAGATTGCTTGAAAATGAATATGAGATACACAATACCTTTCCGCACCTAGTTCTATCTTTCACCTATGCGCCATTTCTTGGCCGGGAAAGAAGCAATTTTGTCCACCCGTCATCAAGGCTGATCTTCAACCGCTAATCATGGCGCACTATGATGACCATCTTGCCCAAGCGCAACACAATGAGGCCTTTGCCAGCCAACTTATGACCGACCTCAAGTACAAGGATTGGTTAATTACCGTTTCGTTCTATGCAGCCATCCACTATGTCGAGGCCGAGTTCACCAAACTGCCTGGAGTGAGTCATTCTGAGACAAGTGTGCCACCAAACACCTCACTACATGCGCATCGAGAAAACCTCGTTAGGCAGCATTTTGGGAAGCCCGTCTGGCAAGACTACAGAAAGTTGCACATTGCTAGTAATACACCTCGCTATCTGACGAGCGGGTGGAAGACCTTCATATCCGGGACTGGCCACCAATATTTCTCTGACCAGGATGCGAAAGATTTCTTCATCCACAAACTCGCCTTCATAAAGGGAAGCCTTGGTTATTAGAAACTTTATTGTCACGCAGGGTCTCTTGAGGAACCTTGTGATAGCCTCTTCCGTCCTCCCTCGGAAGGGGTTCGTTTATAGAAGGCGAGTGCAGCCCCCTTCAATGTAAAGCGCTTCTATGCGGTGAAAATCTGTGAACGAATCCCATCTCCGACGATACGGATCTCGAGCCCTCCTTCTGTTCCTCGTTATCTTGATAGTGGGCGTTCTCCCCAAGCCTTTGGTCACCGTGGGCCCTCAACAGAAGGTCGAAACCCTGAACCCCAAGATGGGGGTGCATACCCGACTCACCGATGAGGTGGAGGAGTGGAAGATAAAGCGCACCTTGGAGTTGGTGCGGGCCATGGGAGCCCCTTGGGTCGTGGAGTATTTCCCCTGGGCCTACTATGAGCCCCTCAAGGGGCAGTTCGACTGGACCCACGCCGACCTGGTAGTCGACCACGCCAACGCCCAGGGGCTCACGGTCATCGCTAGGCTCGATTTCGTCCCCCAATGGGCGCGGCCCAAGAACACCACTAATAGTTACCTGAGCAGCGAGCGTTACCAGGATTTCGGCGACTTTGTCTATGCCTTCGCTAGCCACTTTCGAGGTCGAATAAACTACCTGATCATCTGGAACGAGCCGAACCTGAGTTCCTCTTGGGGCTTTCGCCCTGTGGATCCGGAAGGGTATACGGAACTCCTCAAGATAGCCTATGGGAGGGCCAAATATGCCGACCCCGATATTCAGGTCTTGGCCGCGGGGCTGGCCCCCAACGTGGCCGACGAGGGCGACGGTTTCGCCCTCTCGGACTTGGCCTTTCTCCAGAGGATGTACGACGCCGGGGCAAAAGAGCACTTCGATATCTTGGCCGTCCACGCTTACGGCCATGTCTTCCCCCTTGATGATCCTCCCGCCAAGGATAAGATAAATTTCGCCCGGACGGAGTTAATCCACCAACTGATGGTGCAAAACGGAGATGGAGATAAGAAGATAGTCATCACTGAAGGGGGCTGGAACGACCACCCCCGCTGGACGAAGGCGGTGCGCCCCTCGCAACGGATCGCCTACACCATACAGGCCTATGAGAAGGCAGGAGAGGAGTGGGATTGGTGCCTGGCGGCGGCCTTCTGGGCCTTCCGTACCCCCTGGCCGCAGCGGAACTTCCGGGATTACTTCTCCTTCGTCACGCCGGAGTTCATCGTGAAGCCGATCTATGAGGAGGTGCAGGCCTACGCCCAGGGGGCTACCGGTTGGCTTGAGGGGACATCGGTGGAGCGGTAGATGGCCCGTAGACGCTGGCTGGCATATATGGGCCTCTTTGCCCTGGTCGCCCTGGGCCTCTTCCTCCTCTTCCGCCCCCCAAGCGGCGAACTGAGGGACAGAGCCTGGGAGCGGATCGAGCGGCAAGGGGTGCTGCGGGTAGGGATGGACGCCAGTTATCCGCCCTTCGAGTTGTGGGATGAGTTAGGGTTGCGGGGCTACGACGTCGATTTGGCGCTGGCTTTGGGGAGGGAGTGGGGCGCGGAGGTCGATTTCCAGAATATCGGCTTCGATGGGCTATATGACGCCCTCAAAGTAGAACGAGTTGACATAATCATATCCGCTCTCCCCTACGACCCGCTTCTGACCCAGGATGTGGCTTATTCTTATTCATATTTTGACGCTGGGCAGGTGTTGGTGGTGCGGGAGGAGACGGCTATTGCGGAAGTAAAAGACCTGAACGGGCGGCGGGTGGGGTTGGAGTTAGGATCAATGGGGGATCTGGAGGCTCGGCGACTGGAGCAGAGGATGGTCTTGGAGAGAAAGGCCTATGTAAGCCCCCAGGAGGTCCTAGAGGCGCTTAGGGACGAGAAGGTAGATGCAAGTATAGTAGATGCCGTCTCCGCTTATCAGTTCATTCGGGAGCAGGGGGGCCTTCGCATAGTGCAGCAGGTGACCGAGGAGCCTTACGTCATGGCTGTGTCCTTCGAGGCGTCCATCCTTTTGGAGAAGGTGAACGAGGCCATCGTTAAGTGGCGGGAGACGGGGTTTTTGGAGGAGTTGAGGGAGAAGTGGTTCTAATCCTTGACATAAGTAGATTGAGATTCAGTTATGATCGGTTATTTGGTGGCGTTAGGTGGCTTGGGTATTTTTCCGTCTGTGCTTCGCTCACGGGTCGCTGAGAACACCCCTTCCGCCTATCGTCTAGCTTTCTTGCCTCATTCGCCAACCATTCATAGTCGTCCCAAACTTCAAAAGCATTCCAATCTTTACGATACTTATATATCAAAGGTGATAGAATAGGCCAACTCTGTCGGAGAGAAGGTCCCCAACTGTCGATGATAAATTTCTTTGGCAGTAGTTTATAGCGTACCATTTGCCCTACTGCGTCGTAGGTATGACACACTATTTCGGCATTTTCTATATCCTCTTCACTCCACTCTTGGAGGGATTTTCCCTTCTGACCTAGTTGAAAAACAGCTCTCCGCGCTTTACGTACTTTTTCATCTTGAAGTATCTCTCTAGCAACACTATACGCTTGAGCTTGGGTGGTGCGACGCATTTCGGACAATTGCCAAATGATGAATATGGCCGAAATTACAACAGCGATATTAGACAGAGTAGTCCAGTCGATTGTCAATATGGCTTTATTTATCGCTGACCAATCCATAACTTACCAAGTTCTTTCTCAAAATCGTTAGTTGCCAAATCGGTAATAGGTTTGCCGCCCAACGGCTGCGAGTTAGCCCGATTTCACGCATTCTATGTTGCCGAGCCCATGAATGAACTCTGTGACATGGATTACCTTGGTGTCGGATAGCATTAGGCCATTGCTCTTGATGTGCCTCAATGCATTCATCACGTTCCTTTCCGTTACGTAGATATCGACATAGGGTGCGTAGGACACAGCGGCGAAATCCAGGAAGTCACTTCTTTGAGGGACTTGGTAATAGATGTAGTACTTGTAGAAGAGGAATAGGGACCTCATCTGAACGGAGGGTATCTTGCTGGTGTCAAGGGCAGAGGCGTCACGCTGGAATCTGCGTAGGAAACCACGGAAGTATCGTCCAAAGAAGTCAACTGCATTGCACCATGCAAATTCCTGAGCTTGAGCTGGGGAGTAACGTCCGTGTTCGTCGGGAGGATAGTTGTCCTTGAAACGCTCCAGACTCATAAACTCGCTATAGCCAAACTGCAGATGCTCGGCTCTCTTGCTAATGAAGCAGCGATCGTTGGCGAACTTGCTCATCACATTAGGCTGCTGCTCATCACTGATCATGGACATCGGCATCCAGCGCATTGTGGGGGGAGAAGGGAAAGTGCTCAATTCGAGGTCCAGCAACTGGTCGTAGAGGAGCGCGATCCAGATGTTGTAGCGGGCTCTAAGGAACAGAGAATCCAATTGGGGCAGCAGTTTCTCGGCGCGAGATAGCTCGAATAGGGTATACGCAGTCAGACCTGCGAGAAGATTCTCGGACTCGAAATGCGAGACGAAAGCATTCATAGTCGATTCGGAGTCGACAATCGCGCTCCAGACGCAAGTATCGAATAGGTATGTAGTGATGGCAGGAGGGATCTCGATGAACGCGTCAAGAAGGGAGGTCTCTTCCTGCGCTTGCGGCCCACGTCCACAGCAGTGTTTGTACTTGCGACCACTTCCGCATGGGCATGGTGCGTTGCGAGAGGTGCCCTTGGTCTTCTTATTCTTCCTAGCCATGTCTGAAAACCAATATGGGTGGCTTGCGAAATCGGGCTAACTACTGATTATGCGGACATCTTTCCACCTAATCACCCAATTTGGCGCTTTAGGCCGACGTTTATCCCAATAACTATGCCATATGCGAACTCCCCCCAATTATCCCCCGGAAGCTTGCCTATCGCAAACTGATACTATCCACCGGTTCTTCGTCAAACAACTGTTAGGCGAAGAAAACCCCACGGCGCGACGCTACTCCTTGCCCTGGCCGTGCGAAGGAAACCACTGACGGCACTCAAAACATCCTCTGAATCGCCCCTCTATCTCGAGTGGTGCTCAAAGCGGCTAAAGGTTTGACTTGTATCTTTTCTGCTAGAAATGAGCCTAGGGAGCCTCTATTCGTACCCTGCTGATGAAGGCACGGTCGTCTTGGGGTTGGCCCTCGGCGTCTAAGATGGTCAGCGTCTCACCGGTGGCCGCCCGCTGGAGCCTCACCTCAATCTCGTAGATATCGGGAGGGGTATCGAGGCCGACGGGGAGGTGATAGGTGGCTGGCACCGCCTGGCCCTGAGTCCAGGGGGAGGCAGGCGAGGCGGTGAGTTGGCCTTCCACCTGGGCCCTGGGGGTTCCATCCCTGCCCAATAGGCGGAGGGAGACTAGGTAGTTCTCATCCACATCGGCTAGGGCTTGCCAGTGAAGGGTCAGATGGATGGTACTGCCCGGGCTGACCACCCATCTCTCCAATTGGTAGGCGGCGATGGAGAGGGTGTTCTCGAAATTCACAAAAACGCCAATCGGCCCCCGACCTACTGGCCCTTCCGCGATCTCTATGCGGTAGAAGCGGACATTGTCGCCCATAAAGTGGCCGTCGGGACTGTAAGCAGGTAGTCTGTCGCCGGTGGAGGGGTCGAAGAGGCCGACCTCGAATTGAGCGGAGTTGGGCGAGAGAACACTCCACGGCAACTTCACGATATATTCCTCGGCTATGGCATCTCCTATCTCCCAGTCTCGAGTGGGAAAGGAGCCTAGGCCAGGGAAAGTGTTCACTTGAGCCACCACGGTCTCCAATTCATCCAGAAGGTGAATGAAGATGGAGTAGTCTTTATCCATTTTGGCCACCGATTGCCAATAGAGGGTCACGGCCACCTCTTCCCCAGGTTTCACCGAGGTTTGGTCGATGGCATAGCCCAGGAGCCTCATCTGGTCGCCGAAGGTGACGTCCAACCGGTGGGGGATGGAGGCTATCTTATCTTCGGAGATAAGGGGTGGCTTGGCATAGGCGGGGGCTATGTAGCGGAAGGGGGTGATGACGGCTATGAGGAGCATGATGGTTCCCAGGAGGCCGGCTAGGAGGGTGGTGTACCGTGGAGGGGGCAACTGGCTGAGGCCGAAAAAGAGGAAGAAGGAGATGGCCGAGATGGCAGGGAATAGAAGCCGTCCTTGGTAGGCTGAGGCTTTCCACATCCAGCCCAAGAGCTCCAGGGCCATGATCACGATCCAGGCGAGGAGGAGGGATAAGTTGGCTAGGGGAAGAGACTGTTTTCCTCTGAGAGCTCTTACCGCTGCCAGGATGAGGCCGAGGCCGCCCAACAAGGTTAGGCCATCGAAGAAGTGGTACAAAATGGGGTCGGCTTGGATATTGAACCAGCCAAAGGTCGCCCAATAGGATTTCTTGATCGCCTTTGCTTGGCCGATCACGCTCTGTAGTGTGAAGGGGCTCTCTCTTTGCGCGCCGGCTTCTGGGTGGATGTGTAGAGCCATGGGGTCTCCGTAAAGGGCCCAGTTTCTCACGTACCACCAGCCAGCGATTAGAAAGACTAAGAGCAGAAGGATGGCCACGCCCTTAAAAAGTAGTACGGGGGAGCGTTGCCTGGCGGTCATTATGAGGAGGGCCAGTAGCCCCAGTAGGAGGAGGCCTAAAGTGTTCAGTTTGGTCAAAGCGGCCAGGCCCAAGATGGTGCCCAGGCAGATAAGGCGAAGCGTGGATGCCCCTTTTCGCAAGGTGGTGAGGAGGGCTAACAGAGCGGCGGAGGAGAGCAAGGCAGCCAGACTATCGTTGTTGACCGCCCCGCTGATGAATAGGAATTGGGGGTTGAAGGCCACAAGGACAGCCACACCTGAGGCTAACCCCTTCCTGCCTGGGAATATCTCCAAGGCTATAAAGTAGGTGATGAGCACCGTAGCCGCCCCCATGAGGACGGAGAGAAAGCGAACCAGGTGGATGGCTAGCACGGTGCCATGATAGGGGAACCCTTCCTCGCTAGTGTGAGCCATCCAGTTCCTGTTCCCAAGGCCTCGAAAAGTGCCCACGATGGCGTGGGGGTTGAAGTGCCATAGTTGGTCGGCGTCGCTGGTGTCGACAAGCGAAACGGGTAGAGCACCAACGATATAATATAATGGCAGTTGACGCCCCTCGGGAATCCACTGGTCTTCTCCGACAGGCTCAAAAACGGGCAAGGCTCTGTGATCGGCTATGAATTTGGTGTAAAGGAAGTGGCCGATCTCATCTGGCGCCTCGTAGATAGGGGTAACCACGCTGTAAAGAGTAGCGAGGAGGGTGAAGAGGGTCAAAATCGCTGAAATGTAGGGATGCTCTCGAATTAACCTCATGCCCCAGAGCCTTGATTCATCACCCTTACAACCTTCGGGGATGGGCGTTCACACCGGGAGGAACATCTCCTGGATAGATTCCGGGTCTCTCGTGCTTCCGAGAGCGACCATCAGTTTTATCCGCGCCTTCTGGCCGCTCAGCCCCTCGGAGAAGATGACGCCAGCCTTTTTCAGATCCCGGTAGGCACCCACGTAGCCGTACTCGTCGTAGACCCGGCCCGCAGGGCAGCGGGAGGCGATGACTACCACCAGGCCCCTGTTGATCGCCTCCTTGATAGTAGGCATCCACCAGGGGGGCACTCGGCCTCCCCCTAGGGCCTCTATCACCGCCCCATCGGCGCGCCGCTCTATCGCCTGGTGTAGGAACCTCTCATCTAGCCCCACCGCCAACTTGATGAGGGGGACGTCGGCGGCTAACCTCTGGCAGGGGATATGCTCTCTTTTCACTCTCTTACCGATGGCCACTCGATCTCCATCCACCCGGCCCAAGGGGCCCCAGGAAGGGGATTGAAAGGTATCCAGGGTTTGGGTATGGCTCTTGGTTACGTAGCGGGCAGCGTGTACCTCGTCGTTCATCACCACCAGGGCTCCGAGATTTCGCGCCTCGGACGAGGCGGCGACCCGGACGGCGGCCTTGAGGTTGGCTATACCGTCATAGCCCACCTGGGAGGCGGTGCGCATCGCCCCGGTGAGGACGATCGGTTTCTCCGTATCTACCACTAGGTCCAATAGGTAGGCTGTCTCCTCCATAACGTCCGTTCCGTGGGTGATGACTACACCTATCACCTCGTCAGCCGTCACTAGGTCTCTTACCGTTTGTGTTAATTCGAAGATGAGGTCTACGGTCATGTGGGCGCTGGGGAGGTTGGAGAACTCCTCCGCCTCTAGGGGGCCGATGTCGGGGGGCAGAAAACTTTTGAGCTCCTCGGCGGTTAAAGCGGGGACTGCACCAGCGCCTTTCTCTTTCATGGCGATGGTACCACCGGTGGTCAAGATCTTGACGACCCCCATACCATTCCTCCCAAAAGCGGACTAGGTCTCTACATCCTCCAGCAGCAAGGAGATGACTTGGGAGGCGCTATCCTCCCCCAGGGAGAGACCGTAGATGGTGTCCGCGGCTTCGATGGTGTACCGGTTGTGGGTGATGATCACGATCTGGGTGGCTTGGGCTAGGGCTTTGAGGGAGCCCCGAAAGCGGCCGATGTTGATCTCGTCCAGCGTGGCATCCACCTCGTCCAAAAAGCAGAAGGGGGTGGCGGTGGCTTTCAGGATGGCGAATACGAGAGCCACACCGGTGAGGGCCCTCTCCCCACCGGAGAGGAGATCGATGTTCTGTCTCCTCTTTCCTGGGGGCTGGGCGACGATCTCCACCCCGGTCTGGGATGGGTCTTTGGGGTCGGTGAGAAGCAACTTTCCCCGGCCTCCATTGAAAAGGGTGGTGAAGTATTTACTGAACTCTTTGGCTATGGCAGAGAAGGTCTCTTGGAAGCGCTCCTCCATGAGGCGGTTCAATTCGGCGATCATCTGGCCAAGAGATCGACCGGCTTTCTCTAGGTCTTCTGCCTGGGAGGTGAGGAAATCGTGGCGGCTCTTGATCTTCTCGTACTCGGTTGGCGCTTCTAGATTCACAGGGCCTATCTTACGTAGCCTCCGCTTCAGCCCCCTTATCTTCTTCTCTAGCCCCTGAGGTATCTGGGAGATAGAGGGTAGGGAAACCAGGCGAGCGACCATATCCAGGGTCAGTTGCTTGGGTAAAGGTGCCACGAGGAGATCTTCCAGATCGGTCTCGATCTCTCCTTGCAAAGCGGCGAGCCTATCTTTCCACCTCTCTACCTCTGATACGGCTTGGCTATGCTCCACCTCACGCCGGTGGAGGTCATCGCGGAGATGGGCCTCCTCCCTCTCCTGGCGGCGTCGTTTTACCTCCAGAGAGGTCAACTCCTCCTCCGCTGGTTCGATGAGCCCCTGAAGAGTGGTCAAGCGAGTTGACAACTCCTGGGCCCGCGCCTCTAGGGCCTCCACCTCCTCGGTTAGGGTTTCGATCTCCTGGGCGAGTTCCCTCTTTCGGGCTTCCTTGGCCTCTATCTGGGCCTCCAGTTGTTCCAGGTTCTCCTTTCTCTCCTTGAGCAGCGCTAGATGGGCCATCGATTCTTCCCCTTCGGCCCCCCAGGTAGCCATCTGTTCCTGGAGCCTGGCCAGTGCCGCCAGGGTATCTTTCTCCTGGGCCTCCGCTCGTTCGACTTGAAGTGAGAGGTCAGCGATGGAAGCCCTGTTCTGCTCCAACTCCTCTCCCGCTTTGGCCTCGATGGTTTGCCGCCATTCCACCTCTTGGAGAAGCCTCTCCAAACGGGTCTTGTGCTTCGAGAGATCGCCTTCCTTGGCTCCTAGCCGCTCTCCCAGTTCCTGGTCTCTCTTCTCCAAGGTTCGCATCTCCGATAACAGCCTATCGTGTCGCTCTCTCTCCCTTCTCAGTTGCTCTTGGATACGTGGCTTCTCCTCTTCTAGGGAGGTCATCTCCCGCTCCAGGGCCCGTTCGAGCCCCTCGAACTGGGGGGCACCGGCGATGAGGGCTCCCTGGGGAGTTAAGAGTTCGCCTTCCAGGGTCACGAACTGGAGACCGGTTGTATCTTCCTGGTGGAGTCTCTTGGCGGTGGCTAGGTCCTCAACGATGAGGGTGTGGCCCAGAAGGGCCTGGAGGAGATGGCGGAAACGCTGCGCGCTCTTTACTTGGTCGGAGGCTAAGCCCAGGATGCCCGGTCCGCGGGGAGAAAGGGGTGCTTGGGGGGCTTTTATGCTATCCAGGGGGAAGAGGATGGGCCGATCCTCCATGAGCCTCTCCGCATCCTTCCAACTCCGAACCACTAGGCCTTCCATAAGCGGCCCCAGGGCCGCTCGAAGGGCGGCTTCTAAGGGGGGAGGCACCTCCATGAGGCTGGCCAGCGGGCCCAGGACGCCTTCATGGCTGACCGCTTTGGCCTCAGGCCGCCCGGAGAAACCTCGCCGCATCTTGCTCAAAACCTGGTGGCGAGCCTCCGCCTCTTCCTCCAGGGCTTGGAGCCTGTTCTGCCGCAGAAGAGAGGCCTCGAGAGCGGCCCCTTGTCTCTCTCGCTCCTGAGCGATAGCCTCCCTCTCCACCTCTAGGGTTCGCTTTTCCCTCTCCAGTTGGGCCACTATCCCCTCTAAGTGAGATATCTGAAGGCGGAGAGCGGCCAAAGCCTCTTCTTGTTCATCCCTCTCCTTTAGGAGGTCCCTCTCCCTCTCCCGGATTTGAGAGAGTTGGCTGCGGAGTTCGGCGGAGCGGCTAGCCAACTGGAAGGCCAACTCCTGGGCCTGGGAGAGTCGCTCTTGAAGGGAGAGACCTGATGAATCCTGATCTAGTTCTTGAACGCTTAGCCGCTGGTTCTCGCTTCTCCGGGTGAGCGAGGCCACTTCCTCATCGATCTCCTCCTCTTGTCTCTTGAGGAGACGGAGCCTCTCCTGACTCACCGCCAACCCCCTGAGGAGACCTTCCTGCTCCTGGCGGAGGGAGTCTTTTTCCTTTCGCCAGAGGGCCAAACTCTGGGCCAGTTCTTCCTGTCGGGAGTCGCTGGCTTTGAGTTCCGAGGTCAATCGTTGGAGTCTGTCCCGGAGTCCCGCGAGGGTTTCTCTTTTTTCCTTCTCCGACCTTTTCGCCTCTTGGAGGGCGGCGCTCTGGCGTTGCCACTGATAGCCGTACCAGACCTTGAGGTTCTCTTCCAGTTCCTGGGAGGCGACGTTGTACTCCGCGGCTCTCTTCGCCTGCCGGCGGAGGCTCTCCAGGTGAGGGGTGATCTCGGCGATGATGTCGCTGACCCGCCGCAGGTTCTCCTCCGTGGCCTCCAGTTTCCGCAGCGCACTGTCCCGTTTGCTTTGGTAGATAGTGATCCCCGCTGCCTCCTCGAAGAGGGTGCGTCTCTCCTGGGGCCGCATGGCGAGAGCGGCATCGGTTAGCCCTTGGCTGATCACCATGTAGGCCTTGCTGCTCAACCCCCCCTTAGCCAAGAGTTCTACGATCTGTCGGCGCCGGACTCGGTTTCCATTGAGGAGATACTCGTTCTCGCCGGAGCGGTAGGCGCGCCGACCGATAGTAACCTCGCTGTATTCGATGGGCAGCCAGCCAGAGGTATTGTCGAAGGTGAGCACCGCCTCCGCCATCCCCAGCCGGGTCCGTCCCTGGGAGCCGGCGAATATGAGATCCTCCCCTTGCCTGGCCCGGAGGCTCTTGTAACTCCCTTCGCCCATCACCCAACGGATAGCATCGGCGATGTTGCTCTTACCCACGCCGTTGGGCCCCACGATGGCCGTTATCCCGGCGTTGAACTCGAAGATGGTCCGCTTGGCGAACGATTTGAAGCCTTGTAGTTCCAGATGTTTGAGATACATAATTGCCTACTAGATAGAGAGTCCAAGAATCCAAGACCACAATATGTAGTGGTCATCTCTTTGACGAGGATAGTATAGAGGCGATTCTCGTTGCTATCAACTCCATCAAGAAGCGAGGCTTTGGTGGTGGCAGATGGTAACATCTGCCACAAGAGTGATGGCCCCCAACTTTGGCTGTCAGGAGGTATCTCCTGACAGCACTGAGTAAGCCTGGTATGAGAGAAGATGTTTATCAGACACTATCGCAACCCATTCAGATACTGAAAGGGGAGGGCGCTTCGGTAACATTTTCATTTGACTTGACACGCATCGTTCCACCCAGTCACCAGCCCTATAGCAGGGCAGGCCAGAAAACGTCGTAGATAAGCAGATCCTCGCTCACATCGTAGATCCCATGCTTCGTGCCCTTGGGGACGCGCACTATGACGCCCGGCTCGAGCGCGAAATCCTTCCTCCCCTCCACCGCCATCCTGGCCCTCCCGGAGAGGGGATAAAGGATGTCATCGCAATTTTCGTGGATGTGCTCACGCACCTCCAAGCCACGGCCGATCCTGACGAGCATGCAGGTCACGTCTGTGCCCTGTACGGCTTTGGAGATCAGGGGCTTAATCTCTACGCCCTTCGCCGTCTTGTGCGGCTGCCATTTCAGTTCCTCAACGTTTATATTGGGCTTCATGATTCAGCCTCCTCAGTCTATCTCTAACCTGCGGCCGATGCCCACAAGGATGCAATCCTCTCCATAGGCCTTTTCAAACGTGCTTCGGGCCAGATCGCCGGAGCAGTGGCAGGGTGCCACCTTTTCCGTGGCGTCAGATGGTAACATCTGACAGCACCGAAAAGGTTGTAGGGGAGGGGCTTGCCTGTCCTGCCCTTCGGGTCCTGAGAACCCTCAGGGTCCGAAGGAAGCGGAGCGAAGGGTCCCCTCCCGAAAGCGGGAGGCCACGAGGGCCTCCCCTACATATCCGAGGCGATCTTCTCCAGGGCCTGGCGGGCAGCCTCTTGCTCGGCGGCCTGTTTGCTTCTGCCCTCGCCCCGCCCGTAGATCTTGTCTTCGATGAGAACCTCAACGGTGAAAGTCTTGTCGTGGTCTGGGCCACGCTCATCGATGGTGCGATAGAGGGGCGTGGCCTGGAACCTCCTCTGGGCTTCCTCTTGGAATAGGCTCTTGTAATCCCTCACTTCTCCCTCGAGTACCCGTTCCGTTTCCGGCTCCAGGAAGTGGAGGATGAACCCCTGGGCGGACTTGAGTCCCCCGTCCAGATAGAGGGCCCCCACCAAAGCCTCGAAGGCGTCGGCCAAGAGGGAAGGTCGCTCTCTACCTCCGCTTTCCTCCTCTCCTCGGCCCAGGTAGAGATAGCGGCCTAGATGCAGGGCCTGGGCGAAGCGGGCCAAGGTCTCCTCCTTCACCAGTGCGGCCCGTAGGCTGGTCAGTTCGCCCTCGCGCATCTTCGGGTAGCGGCGGTAGAGGTAGTCGCCGGCCACGAAATCCAAGAGGGCATCCCCCAGGAACTCCAAACGCTGGTTGTCGGCAGAAGGGAAGGTAGGGTTCTCATTGAGATAGGAACGGTGGACGAGAGCCTCCTTGAGGAGGGAATCGTCCTCGAAGGGGGAACCTACGACCTCTTGCAACTCGGCTAATGTAGACATAATCCGAGCCTGCTTCTAACCAAAGTGATATTGGTTCGGATAATAGTTAGCATAATCAAATAGTTCACTCTTCGAAGGCCTTTAGAAGCAGGCAGGCGTTGTGACCGCCTAGGCCAAAGGAGTTGGAGAGGGCTATCTTCACATGGGCGGGGCGAGCTTCGTTGGGAACATAGTCCAGGTCACAGTCGGGGTCGGGGTATTCGTAGTTGATAGTGGGGGGGATGATCCCCTCTTGTATGGTCTTAACACATATGATGGCCTCGACTGCTCCTGCCGCTCCCGAAAGATGGCCGGTCATCGATTTGGTAGAACTGATAGGCGCACGGTAGGCGTACTCCCCGAAGACATCTTTTATCGCTTCTGTCTCCGCTTTGTCGTTGGGGATGGTGGAGGTGCCATGGGCGTTGATGTAGTCCACCTCTTGGGGCTCGATCTGAGCTTTCTTGAGGGCCCTGGCCATAGCCAAGGCTGCACCACTGCCCCCCTCTGGCGGGATAATGATATGATAGGCATCGGAGGAGCCGCCATAGCCGATGATCTCGGCTAGGATCTCAGCACCCCGCTCTCGGGCGCTACTTAGTTCTTCTAAGATCAGCGCCCCTGCGCCCTCCCCGAAGACGAAACCGTCCCGTTGGGCATCGAAGGGGCGGCTAGCCTTTTGCGGTTCGTCGTTGCGCCGAGAGAGAGCCCGAGCCCGATCGAGGCCTCCGATTACCAGGGGGAGGATGAGCGCATCGCTGGCCCCAGCGATCATCGCTTTGGCGTCGCCCCGCCGTATGATCTCCCAAGCCTCCCCGATGGCGTTGGTCCCTGTGGCACAGGCGGAGGCGATACAGAAGTTTGGCCCCCGGGCACCGGTCTTGATGGCTATTACCCCAGCAGCGATACTGGGAATCATGGCCATGGCGGAGAGGGGGCTTACGCGGCGGACTCCTTTCTGGGTCAGAGTCTCGTGGGTAGCCAGAGCTGTCTCCAAGGCGCCGATGCTGGTGCCGAAGAGTACGCCGATCTGGTCGGCCTCAGAGTCTAGGGGCAGTTTGGCTTGATCCAGGGCTTGCCTTGTGGCCACCAAAGCGAACTGGAGGAAGAGATCCATACGGCGGGCTTCCCGGGGAGCGATATATTTCGAGGGGTCGAAATCGCGCACCTCGGCGGCTATTCTAGTTTGGAAATCCGAAGCGTCGAAGCGAGTCAAGAGGTCTACGCCTGACTTGCCAGCCACCAGATTCCGCCAGGTGGTCTCTACGTCGTGGCCCAGAGGGTTGATGGTCCCCATCCCGGTGATGACTACTCGTCTCTGCATCGATACTCCTTTGGGCTCTTGAGGCCGCTGCCCGTGAGGGGGACCACGGTTACGCCTTCTAGAGAGAGTTGTTTGAGAGCGGCTACCGCCACCGCCGAGGTGGGCTCCACATATAGCCCTCGCCTGGCTATGATATCTCGAGCCTGCAATGTCTCTTCGTCGGTGACAGCCAACATCTCTCCCTCCGTGGCCCATACCGCCTCCAAGACCTCTCTCCCATGGATAGGCGCTCTTATGCTTATCCCCTCGGCCACCGTGGGTCGAGGTTGCATAGAGGTGCGTCCCTGGAAGGCTTCGTATAGTGGCGCGCAACCCAGAGCCTGTACGCCATAGAGGCGGGGGATCTTTTTGATCAGTTTCGCTTCTAGGAGATCCCTGAAGCCTCGATGAAGGCCTAACAGGTGGGTTCCTTGCCCCACGGGAACTATGACCTTTTCCGGGGCCTGCCACGCCAGAGCCTCGCATATCTCGTAGGCTTCGGTTTTTATCCCTTCTAGGGGCAAGGGGTTCCAATAGTGGCTGGCGTAGTAATCCCTTTCGGCCGCTTTTTGTGCCGCCTGGGAGGCTCTCTCCCGGGGGCCGGCGATGGGGATCAGTTTGGAGCCGTAGGCCTCGATCTGGGCCAGTTTCTCAGGGGAGGCGTGAGCGGGGACGTATATCTGGGCCTCGATACCGGCGCGGGCGCAGTAGGCGGCCAGGCTGGCTCCGGCGTTCCCCGAGGAGTCCTCCACCACCCTCTTTATCCCCATCTCCGCGAGGGCGCTCACGAGAACGCTTGTCCCTCTATCTTTGAAGGAGCCGGTGGGGGCCAGGTACTCGAGTTTGCAAGCCACTTTCCCTCCGTAGAGTTCAACCTCAACTAGAGGGGTATCTCCCTCTCCCAGGGAGATGATCTCGGTGACGGGCAGCATGGCTCTATAGCGCCACATACCAGAGGTATCGGTGTCGATGGTCTCTCTGGAGAAGGGGAGGCGGTCTTCTAAAGCGAAGGGTGCGCCGCATTCGCAGCGCCACCTTTGCACATCGTCTGGAGCTTTGGCGCAGTTGAGGCAGCGAAAGCCGAACTTCATTCTAGGACGATCTCTCCGCTCTTCCCCCCGCTCTTCTTGACCAAGCGCACATCCTGGATGCGTATGGCCCTCTCCTGGGCCTTGCACATATCGTAGATGGTGAGGGCTGATACAGTGACCGCGGTGAGAGCCTCCATCTCCACCCCCGTCTTGCCCGTAGCCTCCACGGTGGCCGTGATCTCTATCCCGCTACCTTTGAACTCGAAGTCAACTTCTATGTTGGTTAATAGGAGGGGGTGACACAGGGGGATGAGTTCGCTGGTCCGCTTGGCGGCAGCGATGCCCGCCACCTGGGCCACGGTTAGGACATCTCCCTTGACTATCTCGTTTTTGCGGACGAGTTCGAGGGTCTGGGAGGTCATCACCACGCGGCCTTTAGCCACCGCGACCCGCTTCGTGTCGGGCTTCTCTCCTACATCTACCATGCGCGCTCGTCCTTGAGCATCTAGGTGAGAGAGAGTCATGCTCTTGTGAACCGGACTCGGATAAGGCCCTTCAGATCATCTAGCGCCGTCTGGAGGACCTTGACTCGGCTATCGAGGTCCTCGATCCATTCCACCGGGACCTCGAAGATCTCATACCCCTTCTGTTCGGCCCGCAGGAGGAGTTCGGTATCGAAGAACCAGGCCTCACCTTTCACCGGGCTGGGTACCGGTCTGCCGTTCAAGTTGCTTGTCGAGCACTTGAGCGATTTCGTTCTCTTGTTCCCCGATCATGAGTTGCTGATAATTAGATAGCTCAGTCTCGATGACGCGTACAGCATATGCGAACATACCTGAGCAAAGAAGCACGAACAATTCATAAAGCAAGGCACGCAAGCAGGCTACGTCAGGCGGGCCCGGAGATCTGCGGGAACAATAATAGAACGCCAAATATCCTGTGAATACCACCAGACAAGCACCCATGTTCTGCAAATGCAGAAGATAGGCGCCCGATCTCCGTCTCATGTATTCGATCTGGTACTCACTAACCTTACCTCTGTAGAGAAAGAAGTCAAATATTGACATGGTTAACTCTCGTTGGAGCTTTGGATATCTCCTTCGGAAATACTTTGGGTACGCGAATGACGTGTATCCTCGGAAAGTAAGCCAGATTGAGTGAAACAATTGGTTGTAGAAAGGTGACAATACAACACTTACTGCGCCTATGATTATGTATGGCTCAGGTTTGAAAATCCATGAAGGGAGTGGTTTCAGAGTGAAACATGCAAGTAGGATGAAAACGGCAAAGAGACTTCCTGGACCCGAAACTAAAGGTAGTCGCTCGCGAGGCATCTTAGCTTTCCCCTTACATCGCTATCGGATTATGTTGGGATTTCTGAATATCTTAGCTGAATCGGACTCTTATTAGTCCTTTCAAATCCTCCCAAGCCGTGTGTAGGATATCCACCCGCGTATCTAGGTCCTCGATCCATTCCACAGGGATCTCATAGATGCGATAGCCTCTTTGCTCTGCACGCAAAAGTAATTCGGTGTCAAAGAACCAGGAATGGTCCTTGATTAAGGGTACCAATTCTCGAACAGCCCGGCGGGTTAGAGCTTTGAAGCCGCACTGAAGGTCCGAAACCTTATGGAAGAACATTAGTTTGGCCAGTAGATTGTAACACCGGGAGATGATCTCGCGCTTCCACTGGCGTGTAGTTGCCGATCCTTTCATCAAACGGGAGCCTGTAGCCAGATGGTAGCCGCCGCTGATCAAGGCTTCGATGAGGAGGGGGAAAGCCTCCAAATTGGTAGAAAGATCCACATCCATGTAACTGACTATATCAGCCTGGCTCTCCATCCAAGCGCGTCGCAGAGCCCGTCCCCGCCCTTTATCAGCCAGATGGATGACCTCCACCTCCGATATCCGCTCACTCAGTCTCTTCGCTACCTCTAAGGTTCGATCTGTGGAAGCGTTATCGGCGATCACCACCCGCCAATGGTAAGGGCAGCGGGCGTGTAGGAACGCTACCAAGGTAGAGATGCTCCGCTCCAGCACCCCTTCCTCGTTATAGACCGGGATCACCACATCGACGGTCGCTTTTTCCTCCGACACCGTCTCCTCCGCCGGAAATTATAGCACAATATGGTGCTCTCGACTAGAGGGGCTCTTGGTGTGGGCTCCTATCTGAGGTATAATTAGTAAGGGGTTAGAAGGTGTTTGGGAAGAAGGTTCAGCAAAGTCTAACTCGAACCCGCCATTCCTATTTCGGGAGGATCAGGGGGCTCTTGGCCCGGGGCGAGGTGGACGAGGCTCTCTGGCAGGAACTGGAAGAACTCCTTATCCAGGCCGATGTGGGTGTGGAGACTACAGTGGCCTTGGTCGAACGGTTGCGGGAAGGGGTGGATAAAGAGGGGTCGCGGGAGGCGAGGGCCATCCGGGAGATGCTCAAGGGCGACCTCAAAGGGGTGGTTACCCTTAAAGAGGGCCCTAGATACGAGGAAGATGGCCTCTGGGTGATCCTGGTAGTGGGGGTGAACGGGTCGGGAAAGACGACCAGCATCGCCAAATTAGCCCGTTATCATCAGGATAGGGGGCGGAGGGTGCTCTTGGCAGCGGCGGATACCTTCCGAGCCGCGGCCATCGACCAACTTGAGATCTGGGGCCAGCGGTTGGGCGTTGATGTGGTGGCCCACCAGCCGGGCGGCGACCCCGGGGCTGTGGTCTACGACGCTATCGAGGCTGGCCGGGCACGGGAGGCCGATCTTTTGATCATAGACACCGCTGGCCGCCTTCACACCAAATATAACCTCATGGAGGAACTCAAAAAGTTGCGTCGCGTGGCAGCAGGTAGGATCCCAGAAGCGCCCCAGGAAGTGATCCTGGTCTTGGATGCCACCACCGGCCAGAACGCTTTGACCCAGGCGAAGTATTTCCAAGAGGCGGTGGAGGTGACGGGGGTATTTGTGGCCAAACTGGATGGGACGGCCAAGGGAGGGATGGTCTTCGCCATAGCCAAAGAGTTGGGCATCCCTATCCAGTATGTGGGCACGGGGGAGAGGTTGGAGGATCTGGCGGAGTTCGACGCGGAAGAGTTCGTGGAGGGGCTCTTCGCCGAGCAAGAATAAGGAGTAAATGATGTCCTCGGTTCATGAAAACGCCCTGATTATTTTGCGAATTCTCGACAGTTTTGGCGCGACTTTTGGAAGCGACGTTAAAGGCTACGAGGTCAAAGCGAAAATTGGCCTCTCTGATGAAGAATATGACCAGGCGGAGACGTATCTCCTAAACGCAGGGTACATAGAAGGTACCATGGGGGGCTTAGAAGGACGCCGATGGTTAACGGATACCGGCATTGAATACTTGGCTCAGGCAATGCAAGGGCGAATGCTTGTCAACCTGCATGCGGAAAGATTGGCGAGGTATATGTTCAATCAGGGTCCTAGAATTCGCGTTTTCTTGCGAGACAGATTGCAGCAGCACCTAGATCTAGAGGACAAGGAATATGAAGAGGCTGCTCAGGAGCTATGCGATAAGGGTTTAGCAGAGTCTAAGCTTAGTACAGGAGTCTTCCTTGGCGACTTGAGACTAACGGCGGAAGGTCGAAATGCAGTGCGAAGCAACTTTAGACGCACTGTCCCCGCGCAAGTCCAGCGAGTTGGCGCCATTATTCAAGGCCCTGTAATTGGAAGCAACATTCAGGCTGTTGCAGAAGCCTATCAATCCAACGTAGAGCAGGCTATTTCAGGCGTAGATCCGGAGGCTTTGCGCAAAACTCTCTCTGAGCTCGTGGATCAGATTGCGGAGATTGCTGCAAGGCAACTGGCTGAGGACGAGTTAGAGACCTATATGAAGGTGGTGGAGGATTTCAGCAAAGAGGTTCACAAGGATAAACCCTCGGCACAACGCCTGCACAGGTTGGCCTCTGCGTTGGGATTCATGGCTGATGTCGAAGGAGCTGTTGAGTTTGGCGAAAAAGCGGTGAAGCTTGCCGCTCTTGTGGCACCTTACCTCGTCTGGCTATACCAGGGCCTTGCTAGACTCATAGACCTAATCTAAATCCATCGGGGAGGATTCGATTATGGATGAAATAAGCAACCGACTGAGTCAGTTAGAGCGGCGGATCAGCAAGATAAAGGAGCGTCTTTGACTTAGCGGGCAAGGAGAAGGAGATCGCCCGGCTGGAGCGGGGGTCCCAGAAACCTGACTTCTGGCGAGACCAAGCCCAGGCACAGGCGGCGATGCAGAGGCTCTCCGCCTTGAAAGAGGAGGTGGAGCCCTGGAAGGCGTTGGCTCATCGCTTGGAGGAGTTGAGAGGTCTCTTGGAGTTGGCGGCCAGCGAAGGAGATGAATCCCTGGCCGATGAGATAGCCGCTGACGTGGAGGGAGCGGCGAAGGAACTGGAACGGCTGGAGTTCAGGCTCCTCTTGGGTGGGGAGTACGACGACCACGACGCTATCTTGGCCGTCCACGCCGGCGCGGGGGGCACCGATTCCCAGGATTGGACGGAGATGCTCCTGCGGATGTATCTGCGGTGGGCCGAGGGGCGAGATTATGAGGCCCGCATCCTCGATAGTTCGGCTGGAGAGGAGGCGGGGTTGAAGAGCGCTACCGTAGAGGTGAGCGGGCGGTACGCTTATGGTTATCTGAAGGCCGAGCGGGGCGTTCATCGCTTGGTGCGTCTCTCCCCCTTCGATGCGGCTCATAGGCGTCATACCTCCTTCGCCCTGGTGGAGGTGATGCCGGCCATCGAGGATCAAGTGGAGATAGAGATAGACCCTGACGATCTGCGCACCGATACCTTTCGCGCTTCTGGCCCCGGGGGCCAGCATGTCCAGAAGTCGAGCACCGCGGTGCGGATCACCCACCTGCCGACGGGAGTAGTGGCCGCCTGCCAGAATGAGCGCTCCCAGTCCCAGAATAAGTCTATGGCCATGAAGGTGCTCCGCTCTCGCCTCTTGGAGTTGGAGTTACAGAAGTGGGAGGAGGAGCAGGCGCGGCTGAAAGGGGAGCATGTGGAGGCTGGCTGGGGGAATCAGATCCGCTCCTATGTCCTCCACCCCTACACTATGGTGAAAGACCATCGGACAGGCTACGAGGTGGGAGACGCGGAGGCCGTTCTCAACGGGGAGATAGAGGAGTTCATAGAGGCTTACTTGAAATCGAGGATGGGGAAGGCGTGAGATGGGTAGTTGGCTGACTGAGCCAGAGGCGAGTCCAGCGTGATGGCTCTTTTAATTCCGGGATAGGTCGTATCGCAAGTGGTTCACTTAGCGTGGCCTTGGCTTGCTCGCCCCTGATAGTTATTTCGATTACATCTTGATGCATCGCCCCTGGCTATCTTCCTCGCTAGTACGGTGGGTCTATTGACAAATGCACCCCACCTTGCTATTGTCATGATCGTGAAGAAATATGTTTCGCTGATAGTGTTCCTGGCTTGTCTTGTGATTGCAGTATGGACTGGGCTCTTTCTTCTCATATCCCATCGCCCAGGGCTGGTTGGGATTGGTGCGCAACCAACTGTCGCTCCATCGCCCACACCAACCGTTACCCATGCTCGTACTCCTCGCCCCACTAACACGCCGAGACCTACACCGAATGCAACTGCAACCCAAAGGGCTCAAGCGACTGCCGCTGCACGGATAGAGACCGCGCTCGACTATTTGCCTGGGGACAAGATTTATCTGTCGCAAACCAACGGCTATGTACGCGTCATTCTTAATTTCTTGGATTGGCACTCTTACTATGACAGCGAGACATTGCTGCACGGTAGCGATATTTGGGCCTCGCTTGTGGTCGAAAATGTTGGTACGCAAACTATCCATACAAATCCCTTTTATTTCACCATCATCGACAACAGGGGTCGGATATATTCGCATTCCTCTGAAAGTTATAGGACCGACCTTGGTTTTAGAGCGATTGATCTTCGCCCAGGAACCTATAGCCTTGGCGGACTTATTTTTGATTTGGGCTTTCATGTTTATCCTGCCCATCTTATTTATGACGACGGACTAACTCCTCCCATCACACTTGATATTGAAAATTGGCTGACAACACATGAACCAGAGCCTACCCCAACCACCACTCCAATCGCCCGCATAGATGTTGATCAATCAATTGAATACGCTGCTGGGCTCGGTACAATTACGATTGTTGTTCATTCTCTTGACCTCGATGAAGATTCAACACGCTTGGAATACTCGATATATGACGAAAATCAGCGTCAAGATGATTGGTCCATATATGATGATCCACATAACTGCGGCCATCGTTTTTATTTATTCCAAGACGATTTATCCCTAAATCCATTATCAGTCCCCGGAGCGCCGCTTTGTGGAAGGAAACGCTGGACAGGATGGAGTTGGGTTGAATATTTCAGCCCAATTGTTCGCAGAGAGAGTAGCATTTTCATTCAACTCCGAGACGGATATACATCCTGCACGATGAATCTGAATCCTATCGAGATAGGAATTTGTCAGTTTTTCGGCCATATTTTCGTAGTAAAATATTCGGGGCGATAAATGAGCAAATGCCCCGAATGCGGGAACGAAGTCTCGTCCACCGCTAAGTTCTGCGAAGAGTGCGGTATTAGGCTCCAGGCCCAAGGCGCAATGCCCGTCGAGCAAGAACAAAAGAGCAGCCGTTGGCCCTTGCTTATTCCCATATCGGTATTTATTCTGTTTGTTCTGTGTGCAATCATGGCTAGGTCACTTGGCCCTGCATCGGCTCGGCCCACGCCCACCCGCACAATGGCAGAAGGGATCATTGAACTCGTCAAAATCTATCGTACCCCGACTGGCGACTCGCTGATGGTCAATCTCGCTTGGCTCGAAATAAAGGATGAACAATGGAGTGCCAAGCCCAGAGATTCCGATTGGGATTGGTTGGTGACTCTTAACTTTACATTGGGCGGCCAGCCCCAAGTTGCCAATTGGGCTTATCGGCTTGACCTTAAGGAACTGACGCCTCTTGACAGCGTTGCGCGCTTTTTGTTTTACAATCCTTAGCCCCCCAACCTCATCTTTGTTTCCTTATCTCCTCTTGATGTTCCTCTTGCTTCATGCTATCCTTCCGTGGGATGCTGGCCCAGGAAGGAGACGTCATGGTACAAGAGTATGAATACGATGTCTTGCCCTATCTCTACAAGATACCTGGCCAACTACGATCTGATTCTGCTGTAGAGGAGGCCATAGTCGCTCCGCTAAGAGAGAAAGCCCAAGCCATAAGTGCTATAACCTCCGCCCGTGCCGGTGGCTGGGAAGTCGTTTCGCACAATTTGCTCATTCACGCAGACAGGCTCATCATCAGTTTCCTGATGCGCCGCCCCAAAAAGGCTGCAATGACCTGAATCACATCTCTCAGATGAGGGCCAGCATCCTCCTTCCTCTCGAGCTCGGTCCGCTTCCCATCCTGGCAGGCAATGATCCCGCCGTCGGTCGTTGCGATGTAGGCTTCGTTGTTCGCCATTCATCTGACCCCCTTTCTCTCCTGATATTCTCTCTGTCTTTGTACCATTGATCTGCCTTCTCCTTATCGAACCAGTATTCCCGGGGGAGAACCTCCCCAGATACGTCTAAACTTGCTGCTTGGAAAATCCCCTTTGTGTACGCTTCGAGAGGGCCGTTTATACACTTTGCTACTTGTCCTACCCTATGATAGAGTAAAGTTGTGTCTTCACTGCGGGAGGAGAGGTGGAAAATGGCTACTTTGCTGGTAAGAGGGGCAGAACTTTTGGTGACCATGGACGAGAAGCGGCGGGAGATAAGGGGGGGATCGATTCTCATTGAGGGGAACCACATCGTGGCTGTGGGCCCCACCTCCGAGGTGGCCCAGGAGGCGGATAGGGTGATCGAGGCTGGAGGGAAGATGATACTTCCAGGCCTGGTGAACGCCCATCACCACCTCTATCAGACCCTGACCCGCTCTCTTCCCGCTACCCAAAACGCTCCCCTCTTCGACTGGCTGAGAGTCTTATACCCCATCTGGGCCCACTTGAACGCAGAGGGGGTCTACATCAGCGCTCTCATCGGCTTGGCGGAACTTTTGCTTTCCGGATGTACCACCTCTCTGGATCACCTCTACATCTTCCCGAATGATGTTCGGTTGGAGGACGAGATCCGGGCAGCCCGGGAACTGGGCATCCGTTTCCAGCCCTGTCGAGGGAGCATGTCTTTGGGGGAGGCAGAAGGCGGCTTGCCGCCGGATGAGGTGGTGGAGGACGAGGAGGCTATCCTGGCCGACTGTCGCAGGGTGATAGAGGAACATCACGATGCGGAGCCCTATTCTATGTGCCGTGTGGTTATGGCCCCTTGTTCCCCCTTTTCTGTGAGCGCCGATCTTATGCGCTCCTCGGCCGAGTTGGCGAGGAGTTACGGCGTTCGTCTCCATACCCATGTGGCTGAGACTTTGGATGAGGAGGAGTTCTGCTTGGAGAGGTATGGTTGTCGTCCCGTCCAGTATGCGGCGGATCTGGGCTGGGTAGGCGAAGACGTATCTTACGCCCACGGCATATATCTCAACGATGAGGAGATAGGGCTCTTGGCGGAGACGGGGACGGGAGTGGCTCACTGCCCCACCTCGAATATGCTGTTGGGGTCGGGCATCGCCCCGGTGCGGAAGATGCTCCAGCAGGGGGTGAAGGTGGGGCTGGCGGTGGACGGGAGCGCCTCCAACGACTCCGGCCACATGTTGGCCGAGGCGCGGATGGCTATGCTCCTCCAGCGGGTGAAAGAGGGCCCCCAGGCGCTCAGTGCAAGATGTGCCCTGGAGATGGCTACCTTGGGCGGGGCCAGGCTCCTAGGTCGGGAGGATATCGGCTCTTTGGAGGTGGGCAAGGCAGCGGATCTGATGGCCATCGATGTGAATAGGCTGGAGTACGCCGGGGCCGGGGATCTGGTTGCCGCGGCGGTCTTCTGCGCTCCGGCGAAGGTCGATTTCTCCATCATCAACGGTCGGCTGGTGGTGGAGGAGGGCCGCTTGACCACCGTGGAGATGGAGCCCATAATCTCTCGACATAACGAGATAGCGCGGGAGATGGTAGGAATGGTCTGATCATCTTCGCTTCTTCCGTCTTCTCCGCTTGGCCGTCCTTACAGGATCCCGAGGGAAGGGTGGCTGCTCTGCCTTCCTGCCGATTAAGTGTAAGAGGACGCCTTTAATGGAGCGCCCGCTGACGCGCATCCCGTAGCGGCGCTTTCTATATTTCCGGTCCCTTCTTTCCCAGTGGGTATCCCCTCTCTTTCCCATGGGGCTCACGCCTTTCTACGACCTGCTGATGCGGTTGCTGGTGGTGTAGGGGCGGGGGCTTGTCCCCGCCCGTTTTCGGGAGGCCACAAGGGCCTCCCCTACGTTTTACGAGAGGCTGATGCGGTTGCCCAGGGTGAACATGAGCAGAGCCAGGAGGGAGATGCCGGTGATAGCCTCAAGGGTGGCGAAGAACTGAGCCCAGGGACAAGTGGCGCGAAGGGGTGGCAGGTCTATGGTGGCGAAGGAGGCTAGGCTGAAGAGAAAGTAGTCGCGAAAGGTTACGGTCTGGTTCGGCCCTTTGCTCAGGCCCCCTGTGAGGAGGAAGAGTCCAGTGAAGACGAGTAGCACAACGAGAGCCGCACCCAGCGTTCTGAACGGCCTCTCACCATATCCGCACAACCCTTCAATAATCCAATCCCAGATCCATTTCAGGGTATATTTGACATAAAACCGCCACCAAGTCCAAGATTTGGGAGACGCCTCCTCTGGGAGACGGTCGATTTTCGCATAGTACTTACGGGCCAGTTTGGGGTGATGGGTCATCTTCTCCATCTGCCGCCCTTTGACGTACGCCCAGGAAGCGTCATCGTAGCGCCCGATCTGGTTGAAGTTGTTTTTCAGGAGGAGATAGGCTTCTTTGGCTTCGTGGTAGTTCTTGTCAGCCTCCTCGCCAGATCCGCCCGCCCAGTTGCTCCTTCATCATGGGGGTTTGGTCGAGCCAGGCACCATAGAAATACGCTCCGGCTAGGCTTTCGACATAGTACATATCAACCCTCTCCAAATGTGTGCGGATCAGCTTGGCTTGTTGCAGGTTGGCCCCCCAAAGGTAGGCTTCTTGTAGATCGGCCAGGGAGAGGTTGGCTTCTTGTAGATTGGCCTCGATAAGGGAGGCTTTCTGTAGGTTGGCTCCCACGAGGGCGGCTTGCTGTAGGTTAGCCTCAAGCAGGGAGTTTTTTTGCAGGTTAGCCCACTCGAGATTGGCTTCTTGCAGGTTGGCCCACGTGAGGTCAGCTTCCTGCAGGTTAGCCTCGACGAGTAAGGTTTCTTGGAGATTGGCCTGCCTGAGGTTTGCATCTTGTAGATTAGCCTTGATCACGTTGGCCTTACGGAGGTTAATGCCCTTAGTAGTTTCTGAGAACCAAACTGGAGTCTGACCGGAATGCTCCCTCTGGTATTGCTCCAGGTCTTCGGTTATGGCCCATCGGCTCAGGTCTATCCCAGATAGGTCCTTGCCTGAGAGGTCGAGACCCTCTGGGCCGGCGTTCTCCTCTATCATCTTCAGTATCTCTTCCCGCGTGTACTCGCTCATGGCAATGCCTCAAATGTAGCGTTGGCCTGTCCCCCGGCCTGGCAAGTACCGGGGCAGGCTGGCTGATGTGGGCCAGGGGCTTTAGCCCGACCTGGCACTTAAGATGTGCGGGAGGCCTAAAGGCCTCCCTTACGACCCCTAGTCGCGGTGGAAGACTACCTCTTCCTCTTCTTCTTTCTCCTCAGGGATGATCTCGATGAAACTGACCCGGTGCATGGGCAGGATGATCTCGGTAACGCCCCGGCTCAGGTAGTGGGGTATTCTCCCGTCGCGCCGCCGGGGAGAGGAAAGGGTGATGGAAGTGTCGCCGGGCTCGGGTAGCCGCTCAGTCTCGGCCAGTAAAGGGTCTTCGTTCATCAGGTGTACGATAACGGTATAGGCCATGCTTCACCTCCAGAGGCTCATTACAAAGGCGGGTGGTGTCTTGAAAGAGGACAAGACCGCGCTGGACTCTGTTCATCCCTCTCAAGAGCCATTATACCCACGGTTACGAGGGAAGGCAATGGGACTCTGGTGGGAAATCTCGTCTGGTGATATAATCTCTGCCGTGAACGAACTTGAGGCTGGTAACCACATCGCTATCCGCCATTTGCGGCGGAATCTCATCCTGGGGGTACTAAATGGCGCCCTCTTTCAGTTTTCCAACGCTCTAGTCAGCCCCTCTTTGGTGCTCCCTCTCTTCGTGAGCCATTTGACCGACTCCCATCTCCTCGTGGGTCTCATCCCTACTATCCGACAGGCAGGGTGGTCCCTCCCCCAGTTGGTGGTCTCGAGATATATTCAGCACCGCCCCCAGAAGAAGATATACTATTCGGCAGCGGCCATCGTCCGCGCCGCTAGTTGGGGGCTCCTCACCATGGCCCTCTTCACCCTAGGAGGTAGTCGGCTTCTCCTGCTCGCTGTCTTCTTCTCCCTCCTGGTGGTCTTCAGTTTCTCGGGCGGTGTATCGGGCATATCATTCATGGACATCGTAGGGAAGGCGATCCCTGTGAGCAGGAGGGGGGCTTTCTTTGGGAGTCGCAACTTCTTCGGTGGCATCCTAGCCTTCATGGGGGGGTTCATAGTCAAATACGTTCTTGACCAGAGCGGTTACCCCTTCCCCACCAACTTCGGCCTCCTTTTCACCCTCGCCTTTCTGGCGCTATCGGTGGCCTTCTTCCTCTTTACCCAGGTTGTGGAGCCGGTGGGGCCGGTTCATGAAGGGGAGGTGGCTCTCCTCCAACAGTTCCAGCGCGCCTTGGAGATCGTGGAAAATGACACTCGGTATCGGCGGTTCCTCTTCCTGCGCCTTTGCCTCATGGCTGCCCAGATGGCAACACCTTTCTACATCCTCTACGCCCGAGACCGTTTGGGGATCACGGAAGGGATGGTAGGGCTCTATCTCTCCGCTATGACCGTGGTGAGCGCGGGATCTAGCCTGGTCTGGAGCGGTATTAGCGATCGGCGAAGCAATAAACTCCTCGTTCAAATCGCTTCCATCGTGGGTTTGAGCATACCCCTCTCGGCGCTCTTCATTCCCCATCTATCGGGCCTTTTCTCCCAGGAGAAGTTAGGGTACCTCTTCGGCATAGTCTTTGTCCTTCTAGGGAGTTATACCACAGGAGCGATGATCGGGAATATCAACTTCCTCTTGGAGATCAGCCCTGCTGCCGAGAGGCCGATATATCTGGGGTTCACCAACACGCTTTTGGGGATGGCCCTTCTAGCCTCTGCGGTGGGAGGGCTCATCGTGGAGGTGGCGGGGTTCGGCGTTCTCTTTTCTCTTACGCTGGCCTTCTACGCTCTAGCCATCGGCTTGGGCCTCACCTTGCGGGACCCTCGGGAGGAGATAGTTGGATATTAAAGTGGTAGTGAAGGGGGGAGGGGACTTAGGCACGGGGGTAGCCCATCGGCTCCACCGAGCGGGGATGAGGATCGTCATCACCGAACTCTCCAGGCCTCTAGTGATCCGTCGCGCTGTGGCTTTCGCCACCGCCATCTACTCGGGGGTTGTAGAGGTAGAGGGGGTGAGGGCCAGAAGGGGCGGCTCTTTGGAGGAGGCTTCGGCCGCACATGAGAAGGGAGAGATCCCGGTCCTCATCGACCCCCAAGCCCAGGTGGTTACTCAGTGGGAGCCAGATGTCCTGGTCGATGCGATCATGGCTAAGAGGAACACCGGGACCAAGATCACCGATGCGCCGTTGGTCATTGGCTTAGGACCAGGGTTCGAGGCGGGGTTGGATGTGCACGCCGTGGTGGAGACGGCTCGAGGCCATAAGTTGGGGCGGGTGATCCTCTCCGGTAGGGCGGAAGCCGATACCGGCGTCCCCGGGGAGGTGGCTGGGCATACCTTCCAGCGGGTCTTGCGTGCCCCCTCTGCCGGGACTTTCCAAGCCCTTCGACGCATAGGAGATAGAATCGAGGCGGGAGCCACAGTGGGGTATGTGGGCTCCCAGCCGGTGAGGGCGGCCATCGGAGGGGTGTTGAGGGGCCTAATCGCCGATGGGGTGGAGGTGGTGGAGGGGATGAAGTTGGGCGATGTTGACCCTCGGGGCCAGGTGGAGTATTGCTTCACCATCTCCGATAAGGCGCGCGCTATCGGCGGCGGAGTGCTAGAGGCGATCCTCTACCTGGGCCGGGAAAAGGGCCTCCTGTAGCGGCCGTAATCAGATAATCTATGGATAGTGTCAGCCTCTATATCCATATCCCTTTCTGTGAAGCCAAGTGCGCCTACTGCGACTTCAACTCCTACGCTGGGCTGGAACATCTATACGACGACTATGTGGAGGCCTTGGTGGAGGAGATGGCTATCGTAGGTGGGCTATTTTCCCTCCGAGGGCGGACCATCTATCTTGGCGGGGGCACCCCCACCGTGTTGAGCCTCCAACAACTGAAGAGGATCTTAGAGGGCTGTCTCCAGGCTTTCGTTATCGATGAGGGAGCGGAGGTGTGCTGTGAAGCGAATCCGGGAACGGTGGATCTTCCCTACCTAGAAAGCCTGCTGCATCTGGGTGTGGGGCGTCTGAGCCTGGGGGTGCAGAGCCTCCATGACGACGAACTCCAACTTCTGGGAAGGGTACATACCTCGGCCCAGGCCAGAGAGGCTTACCAGATGGCCCGCCAAGCGGGTTTCGAAAACCTAAACCTCGATCTGATCTACGCCTTTCCGGGACACACCCTCAAACGTTGGCGAGCCACCCTGGAGAGGGCGATGGCCCTCGGACCTGAGCATCTCTCCCTCTACCCCCTTTCCTTGGAGAAAGGGACGCCCCTTTGGGGGCGCGTTGAGAGGGGGGAAGTGAGGGCCCCGGATGATGACCTGGCGGCGGAGATGTACCTTTTGGCTGAGAAACTTCTGGAGGCCTATAGACACTACGAGATCTCCAATTGGGCTAAGCCAGGCTATGAATGCCGACATAACCTCACCTACTGGCGCAATGAGGGGTATCTAGGTTTCGGGGCTGGAGCCCACTCCTATTATGGGGGGCGGCGATCCTGGAACGTGGCCTGGCCGGAGGAGTATATCCGCCGCCTCAAAGCGGGCCAGAGTGCCACGGAAGGGGAGGAAGTGATAGAGGCCCCCTTGGAGATGACGGAGACGCTCTTCATGGGGCTTCGTCTCTCTGAAGGGGTAGAGTTTGAGGGGTTCCAGCACCGGTTTGGGCGTGACCTCTCTTCCCTCTATGGACCACAACTGAGGGAACTGGTAGCCAGGGGGCTTCTGGAGGTGAACGGAAGAGGCATCCGACTGACCCCCCGGGGCCGACTTCTAGGAAACGAGGTCTTTGAGAGGTTCCTCCCTCTAGTGTCGGGCTAAAACCGCCTCTCCACCAGGAAGAGGGCCAGATCTCTGAGGTCTCTTTGGGCCTGGTTGTCGATACCTGTCCTCTCTAACTCCTCTAGGGCTCTCTTCTGGAAGTGGCGAGCCTTCTCTTGGCAACGCTCTTTGACCTTCAGTTCCTCCAGAATGGGAAGGAGAGCGTCAACATTTCCCTCTCCATAGATCTCTTGTAGCCTCCTTAGCCCTCGCCTTCTCTCCTCTTGGAAAGCATAGACCACGGGGAGCGATTTCTTCCCCGCTTTTATGTCTTCTCCCACCCCTTTTCCCGTTCTCTCCTCCTCTCCCCAGATCCCCAAGAGGTCGTCGGTGATCTGGAAGGCGAGCCCCAGATTTCGGGCGAACCCTCGATGGGCTTCTATGATCCTCCTCTCTCTGGTGGCCAGGATAGCGCCTAGGTGAGCGGCGCACTCCAGAAGGCTGGCCGTCTTTTTCTTGGCCATAGAGAGATACATCTCTAGAGTAACATCGGTGCGCTCTTGAAAGGCGATGTCCAGATACTGACCTTCGCAGAGATCGAGACAGGCTTGGTTTAGGAGCTGTGTCGCCTGGGCCAGGAGTTTTGGGCTCCCTCCAGAGGTCGAAAGCCGATGGAGGGCTAAGTGAGCCAGGGCCAGGAGCCCATCGCCAGCGTTGATCGCCTGAGGCACTCCCCAGACTCGCCAGACGGTGGCCCGGCCTCGTCGCCTGGGGCTTTTGTCCTCGATATCGTCGTGGATCAGGGAGAAGTTATGGACTAGTTCCACGGCGGCGGCGGCGGGAAGGGCTGGGCGGTAGTCGCCGTTTATCGCCTCGCAGACCAGGAGACAGAGGAGGGGTCGGATCCGCTTCCCTCCCTGGGCCTTGACGGGCTGGAGGTTCTCATCCACCCAGCCTAGATGGTATCGCACCATGCCATAGAAGGAGGTCAAGGCAGGGTCCTGTTCAGCCAAAAGCGTTCGTATCTCTTCCTCTACGGCGGTCAAGTACATTTAGGGGGTTCGCTCTCTAAGATGGGGTGTCTCCTTCAGGTCCCGCAAGTTCCGAGCCCCGATGCAGAACATAGCGATCCGCAACTCTCGTATGATCTCGTCCAACTTCTCCATGACCGCCTCCCAGGAGGCGTTGGCCGCCTTTAAGAGCGGGGTGGCCAAAGCCGCGGCATCGGCGCCCAAGGCGATAGCCTTGGCCACATCGACGCCGGTGCGGATCCCGCCGCTGGCGATGAGGGTCACTTCTGGTGCTCCCTTTCTGGCTCTGTGGATGGAGTCAGCGGTGGGTATCCCCCACTGGGCGAAGGCGGCGGCTACATTCTTCATCGCTTCGTTAGACGCCCGGTGTCTCTCTACCTCACTCCAGGAGGTCCCTCCAGCCCCGGCCACATCGATGCCCGCCACCCCAGCCTGGGCCAACTTGTGGGCCACCTCCTCCGAGATGCCCCAGCCCACCTCTTTCACCATCACCGGCAGGGGAAGGTGGTGGGACACCTTTTCTATCTGGGCCAGGAGGCCAGAGAAGTCGGTGTTGCCCCCTTCCTGGAGGCACTCCTGCAAGGGGTTCAGATGTAGGATCAGGACATCAGCCTCGATCATCTCCACGGCCCGACGGCATTCCTCTACTCCATAGCCGTAGTTGAGTTGTACCGCTCCCAGGTTGGCGAAGAGGAGAATATCCGGGGCCACCTCTCGCACCTGGTAGGTGCGAGCCAGGGAAGGGTCATCGATGGCCGGGCGCAGGGAGCCCACTCCCATGGCCACCCCCATCTTTTGGGCCGCTCGGGCCAGATTGCGGTTTATCCTCTCCGCGGGCTCGATGCCCCCGGTCATGGAGGAGATGATGAGGGGAGCCTCTAGCCTCTTCCCAAATAGGCTGCGGGAGAGATCCACCTCTTTCAACTCCATCTCCGGAAGGGGCTGATGGATGAACCGATACCGCTCAAAGCCGGTGGTCAACCCCTCGAATTGGACATCCTCCTCCAGAGAGATGCGGAGATGATCGGCTTTTCTCTTCTGGTGCATCTAGCCTCCGTAACTTTTTGAGAGATAAGGTGTTCGTACCATTAGAATATCCGGCTATCTTATCCCTGTCAAGGCCCATGGTTGGGTTGACATTTGGGCCAAGATGGGTATGCTATGGGAGGGTTATGTAATTCACGGAGACGGAGGTGAACAAATGGGAATACTTGACAGGTTCAGAAGAGGAAAAAAGGTGAACGGAAACGGATATTCCCGTGCAAAATGTGGCATAGGATGGGATAGAGAAATGATGGAAATGTTGTATGGTGGTCCTGGGTTTGTATCTGCCATCGTGAGGCCTGGCAGCAATCAGTATGCTGGAAGATGTTCGCAATGTGGAAAACTATACTGCGCCAGATGTGCCTCTTTTGGGGGATTGACAGCCGAATGTCCAGACTGCAAAGCACCTCTGAAAGCAGCGCTGCATGGTTAGGCGAAATTAGAAGATGAATCCAGCAGGGGGTGAAAAGGTGTCAAACGATATATTTGAAAGGGTGAGGGCCATAATCGTCGAGCAGTTGGGCGTCGACAAGGAGAAGGTCACTCCTGAGGCCAGATTCCGGGAGGATTTGGAGGCCGACTCCCTGGACTTGGTGGAGCTCATCATGGCCTTTGAGGAGGAGTTCGGCGGCGAGATATCCGATGAGGAGGCCCAAGAGATAACCACCGTGGGCGAGGCGGTGGCCTATCTGGAGAAACATCTGCAGGGATAATATCCTCGCTTTCTAAGTCTCGTGGGGTGTTCTCTACGATGAGGGCACCCTTTTCTTTATCTGGTTGTGGTATAATTAGAGTTGTCATGGAAGGAGCGGAAAGGGCTTACCCGATGAGCGCCGTGGTGCTGGCCGGAGGTGATAGCCGACGGATGGGCACCGATAAGGCGTTCTTGAAAATGGCCGGCGGCGGGACCATAATAGAAACTATCCTCTCTAAGTTGGCACAGTTGAGCGAGGAGATAATCTTGGTCACCAATCATCCCCAGAGATATGAACGCCTGGGGGTGAAACTGGTGGCCGATCTCTACCCTGGAAAGGGTTCCTTTGGGGGGATATATACCGGACTCTGCGCCATGAGCCATTCCCACGGCTTGGTTATGGCCTGTGACATGCCCTTTCTCAAAGTCCCTCTTCTTCGGTATATGCTGGTCGTGGCACCGGAGTACGATGTAGTAGTCCCCCGAGCGGTACCCTGGGGTGGCTTGAAAGGCGTTAAGGAGGGAGAGGAAACGGCCAAGGAATATCTCCTGCACCCCCTCCATGCTGTCTATTCAAAGCGTTGCCTAGAACCGATGAGGGATCTCCTGGAGAGCGGAGATTTGAGGATCATAAGTTTCTATCCCCGGGTGCGAGTGCGCTATGTCGAAGAGGGAGAGATCGACATCTTCGATCCAGAGCACCTATCTTTTTTCAACATCAACACACCAGCGGATTTGCGAAGGGCGGAGGGGTTACTCCGATAATGAAGAGCCCCTTTAATGGAGGGAGAAGATATGTGGGATGAATATCTCTTTCCCGCTTCCGTGGAGGAGGCGCTGGAGATGCTGGAGGCCCACGGGGGTGAGGCCCGGATCATCGCCGGGGGGACCGATTTAGTCCTCCAGAGCCAACGGGGGCAATGCCTCGCCAAGGTGATGGTAGACATAACTCGCATCGCCGGCTTGGACCATATCGAGGAGCGAGATGGTCTGATATACATCGGGGCCCGGGTGACCCATGGCCAGGTAGCCGCCTCACCCTTGATTTGCTCTCGAGCGGGGGTGTTGGCCGAGGCGTGTGGTTCGGTGGGGGGGGCACAGATTCGGAATGTGGGGACTCTAGTGGGCAACGTGGTGAATGCGCTGCCGGCTGCTGATGGAGCTATAGCCCTCTTCGCCCTGGATGCCGAGGCGGAGGTAGCGGAGCGAACAGGGCGCCGCTGGACCCCCATCTCTACTCTCTACGCCGGGGTGGGGCTTTGTACCGTCGACCCTTGCGCGGCCATGATCACCCAGTTGCGGTTTCGAGCCCTAGGAAAGGGAGAAGCGGGGGCCTTCGAGCGATTGGCTAAGCGACGGGCGCTCGTCTTGCCCATCTTGAACGCCGCCGCGGTAGTGGGGCTCCAGGGGGACAAAGTCGCAAAAGCGCGGATAGCCATAGGCCCCGTGGCACCGACGCCATTTATAGCCGCCGAGGCCGCAGAAGCGCTGGTAGGGCGAATCCCCCATGAGGCTTCTGTGACTGAGGCCGCGAAACTCGCGGCTCAGGCCGCTCAACCCCGAGACTCCTTGCTGCGAGGCAGCGCAGAGTATCGAAAGGCGATGGTGGAGGTCCTAGTGCGCCGTGCTCTTTGGAGAGCCGTAGAGGCCGCCTCTCTACAGGAGGGCGAAGATGGTAACTCTTAAGATGATCTTGAACGGCCAGGAGGTTTCCGTTGATGTTGAGCCTGGGGATCTCTTGGCTGACGTCTTTCGTGACAAGTTGGGGCTCATCGGCACCAAGATCTCTAGCGGAGAGGGGGAGTGTGGGGCTTGCACCGTATTGGTGGATGGCAAGGCCGTAGATTCCTGCATCTATCCGGCCATCAAAGTCCAAGGGCGAGAGGTGATCACCATCGAGGGGTTGGGGCAGGATAACCGGTTGGATGCGATCCAGCAGGCCTTCGTAGATAAGACAGCCCCTCAGTGTGGCTATTGCGTCCCGGGCATGGTCATCTCTGCCAAGGCACTGTTGGACGAAAACCCTCACCCTACCCGGAAGGAGATCGAGAAGAGGATCTCTGGCAACCTATGCCGTTGCACCGGCTACTATCAGATCATAGAGGCGATCGAGTTGGCTGCAGAGCGACTGGCGGGGAAGGGAGGCCTGGAATGAGCAAGAAAGTCGTGGGAGAAAGCGTGCCCAAAATAGACGCCGCTACCAAGGTGCGGGGGCAGCGGAAGTTCCCCCAGGATTTCAACATGAAGGGTCAACTCTACGCTAAGGTGGTGTGGAGTGAATACCCCCACGCTCGCGTCTTGAAGATAGATGTTAGCCCAGCGGAGGCTTTGCCTGGCGTGGTGGCGATCCTCACCAGCGAGGATGTGCCGGTGAACGAGTACGGGATCGACATCGTGGATCAGCCGGTGCTGGTGGGGGAGGGGGAAAAGGTGCGCTGGCTTGGGGACCGGATAGCCATCGTCATCGCGGAGAGCGAAAGGATAGCCCAGGAGGCCCGCCAACTGGTGCGGGTGGAGTATGAGCCTCTACCGGGGGTAAGCGACCCCCGCGAAGCGATGAAGCCAGATGCACCCTTGATCCACGAGGAGCGGGGCGATAGCAACATCCTCAAGTATATCAAGATACGCAAAGGGGATATAGAGAAGGGGTTCGCTGAGGCGGATGTTGTGATCGAAAGTTACTACCTCACCCCTCACGTAGAGCACGCCTATATGCAGCCCGAGGCCGGAGTGGGGTATATCGACAAGGAGGGGCGGGTGACGGTTATCGCGGCCGCTCAATGGTCCCACGATGACCTCCACCAGATCTCCCAAATGTTGGATCTGCCCATAGATCAACTACGGGAGATCGTGCCCGCCATTGGCGGGGCCTTCGGTGGACGAGAGGATATGTATATCCAACACCTTTTGGCCTTATGTGCCTACTGTGTGCGGCAGCCAGTCAAGATGGTTTTTGATCGCGAAGAGTCAGTCATGCGCACGGGCAAACGCCACCCCTACTATATCAGATATAGAACCGGGGCTACTAGGGACGGCAAGTTGACCGCCGTAGAGATCGAGTTGATCTCCGATGCGGGAGCCTATGCTTCCACCAGCATCCCCGTGCTCAGCAACACGGCTAGTTTTGCTGCAGGGCCCTACGTAGTGCCCAACGCCAAAGTGGATGCCTATACCGTCTATACCAATAACGCGGTCGCCATGGCCATGCGAGGCTTCGGCTCCACCCAGCCCGCTTTCGCCTACGAGATGCAGATGAACAAACTGGCGGAGGCACTAGGGGTGGATCCGGTAGAACTGAGGATGAAGAATTTGCTGGAGGATGGCTCCATCGCCTTGACCGGAAACCCGATGCCGACGGGCGTGGGGATCAAGGAGACGCTTAGACAGAGCGCCCTGGCTGCGGGGTGGAAAGAGGAGAACGGAGGTTGGATTAAGCCAGACCTAGGCCCTCCCTCAGCGCCTTACAGGCGGCGGGGTATCGGCGTGGCCTGTGGCTATAAGAACGTGGGCTACTCCTTTGGCTTCGATGATAAATCCAAGGTGATCGTAGAGTTGGCCCTAGATGAATCGGGGGAGATCGCTCGAGCCCTAGTGAAGTTGGGGGCCTCGGACCAGGGGATGGGAGCCCATACCGCGTTGGCCCAAATAGCCGCTGAGGCGTTGGGCGTAGATTACGAGAAGGTGCGGGTGGCCTTGGTGGATACTTCGATGGTGCCTAACGCTGGGAGTTGCTCTGCCTCTCGCCATGTCTATATGTCCGGCAACGCCGTGATACGGGCTTGCCAGGAAGTGCTGCGCAAACGGGAAGCGGCGTTGAGGGATGAGATAGGCGAGAAACGCGTGGTCGGCGAATATGAATACCGTGGTCGCAGCGTGAGGCCAACCACTCCCTACGACCCAGAGACGGGCATGTGCGATCCTCATATCAGCTATGGGTATGCTACCCAGATCGCCCTGCTGGAGGTGGATGTGGAGACCGGGGAGACGGAGGTGCTCAAGGTGTGGGCCGCTCAGGATGTGGGGAAGGCGATAAACCCGGAGATGGTGAAGGGGCAGGCTGGTGGGGGGGTGCATATGGGCCTGGGCTACGCCCTCACCGAGGAGTTCATCCAAAAGGAGGGGTTGGTCAAGACCCGTCGCTTCAGCGAGTACCATATCCCCACCGTAGCCGATATGTCCCGGGAGTTCATACCGCTTATCGTGGAGGTTCCCGACCCCACGGGCCCCTTCGGGGCCAAAGGGGTGGGGGAGATGACCACCTTGCCCACTGCACCGGCCATCATCTCCGCCATCCACGACGCGGTAGGCGTCTGGATCGATAACCTCCCGGCCACAGCGGAGAAGGTCTGGCGGGCCATGCAGGGTAGAGCGTAATGGCAATACTGCGATCAGGCAGGCCTTCTTGCTTGCTAGAGAGACATGGGTTGCTCCATCACGCGGGTGCGAGGAGCAGTGGGGCTCTCGGTCCCATGGATAGCCAGCCGATAGGGAGATATGATCTGGAGGTAAGGGAGGCGATGAATGGATTCTCCAAAGTTTGGAGAGGAGCCGGTGGAGGCTACGAGGGCATCGCTCACGCAAGATAATCTTATGAAACTCTTTGGTGAAAATTGGGCCCACATACGACACATGGAATACTACCGCATGTGGTGCATAAACATCTATGCTGCTGTCGTGGCCAGTCTTGCCCTCGCTCTCGGCGCTGGAAAGCTAGAACGATACTTTGGCTATGCTGCTGCGTTCCTCGTACTGTTTACAATCTTGAACCTATTGATAACCCTCAGGATAGAAGCAGTAATTCGCAGATTTGTTGAAGCAAACAAGACAATCAGAGACGACAAGCTAAAGATAGAGAAATCTATCGCACCCATACGAACTAGAGACGGGCGCTGGGATTGCATAAGGTTTGAATGGGTGTTTCCAGCCTTCTTTTGTCTTGTTCTTGTGGGAATAGCAGTGCTAATAGCCTTTCACTAGAAAGCAATGCCAAAACTGTGACGGCGGCAAAATCAACCCTGTGACCATTCGACCCTCTGAGAGCGAACTAGGCGACAAGAGATGGTGCGACTGGACATAAATAATCGATCTTACCAGGTGGTCGTCTCCCAGAAGACGATGCTCCTCGGCGTCCTGCGGGATCAGTTGCATCTCACAGGCACCAAGAACGGTTGTGGCCATAACGCCTGTGGGGCCTGTAAGGTGATCGTCGACGGAGAGGCAGTTAACTCCTGCGTCTACCCGGCTAAGAGAGCGCTGGGGAAGAAGATAGAGACCATCGAGGGGCTGGCCAGAGATGATAAACTTCACCCCTTGCAAGAGGCGTTCGTCCGCCGGGGGGCGGTGCAGTGCGGTTTCTGCACCCCGGGCTTCATCATGGCTGCCAAAGCCCTTTTGGATAGAAAACCTCGCCGTAGGCGGGAGGAGATCGTTGAGGCTCTAGCCGGCAACCTATGCCGGTGTACCGGCTATACCAAGATAATAGAGGCGGTGGAGGAGGTAGCAGGCTTGCCGGTGGAGGCGAAACCGCCTCTGTTGGAGAAGGAGCCTCTCCACACGGTGGGGCTCTCCCTCCCCAGGCCCGATGCCCTGGAGAAGGTGACAGGGAGGGCTATCTACGCGGCGGATCTCTACTTCGATGATATGCTCTACGCCAAGGTGCTCCACAGCAAATACCCTCATGCGCGATTGGTCAGAATCGACACCAGTGAGGCGAAAGCCCTGCCTGGTGTGGCAGCCGTATTGACAGCAAAGGATATCCCCGGTGAGAAGAACCATGGCCTGGCTCGGCCCGACTGGCCGGTCTTAGCCTATGATAAGGTACGCTACCTGGGAGACGCCATCGCCATTGTGGCCGCAGAGAAGGAGAAGATAGCGGAGGAGGCGCTCGAACTGATCGAAGTGGAGTATGAGCCTCTTCCCGTCGTCTCCTCGCCGGAGGAGGCCCTAGAGCCTGGTGCGCCGCCCATCCATGAGGAAGGGAACATATTAGAACATATCAAGGTGCGCAAGGGCGATGTGGAGGAGGGTTTTTCCCAGGCAGAGATCGTTGTGGAGAGCGAGTTTTGGACCCCTTCCGGCGATCACTGCTTCTTGGAGCCAGAGGCAGGAGTGGCTACCATCGATGAGGATAAGATAACCGTCTATGTGGGTTCTCAGATCCCCTTCGCCGATCGACGCCAGATTGCAGCCTCCCTGGCCATGCCCGAGGAGAAGGTGCGGGTCATACAGACTAGGGTAGGGGGGGCCTTTGGCGGCAAGGAGGATATCTCCGTCCAGATCCACGCGGCCCTTTTAGCCCAGGCCACGGGCCGGCCGGTGAAACTGGTCTGGAGCCGCCAGGAATCGATGATCACTCACCCCAAGAGGCATCAGACCAGCATCTGGATGAAGACCGGAGCCACGAGAGAGGGTAGACTGTTGGCGGTGGAGGCTCGTATCCTGGGAGACTCTGGCGCTTACGCCTCATTGGGGCCTTACGTGATGACCCGGGCAGCGACTCATTTGACCGGGCCTTACGAGGTGCCGCATGTGAAGGTCGATTGCTACGCCATGTACACCAACAACCCTCCAGCGGGGGCCTATCGGGGCTTTGGCGCTCCCCAGGCCCATTTCGCCGCCGAGAGCCAGATCGATATCCTGGCGCGCGAGTTAGACTTGGATCCCCTAGAGTTGCGAAGGCGAAACGCCCTACGAGTGGGCTCCGTGACGGCCACGGGGCAGGTTTTGAGGGAGAGCGTGGGGCTACTGAAGACCATAGATAAGGTGGCCGGGGCTACAGAAGGTTGGCCCGCCTGGGTAGAGGCAGCCCCACGAGGCAAGCGCCGGGGATGGGGGGTAGCCTGCGCCTACAAGAACGTGGGCCTGGGGGGTAGCGCACCCGATTCAGCGGGGGCCACGGTTGAGGCTCTAGAGGATGGGCGAGTGGAGGTGCGCGCTGGGGCTGCGGAGGTGGGACAGGGGATAGTCGCCGTCTTGGCCCAGGTGGTGGCCGAGGAACTGGGCCTATCTCATGAGAAAGTGAAGGTATTGGTGGCGGACACGGCGCTGACCCCCAACGGGGGGGCTACCACAGCCTCTCGCCAGAGTTTTATCACCGGTAACGCGGCCCGACTGGCAGCGCAGGAGGTCAAAAAAAACCTGGCGGGTGTGGTAGGCGAGGCACTGGGGGTTCCGGCCGATAGTCTCATCTTCGAGAGGGAACGGATCCAGGCAGGGGACGGCCGGTCCTTGACGCTGCGAGAGGCAGTCCGTCTGGCCAAAGAGAAGGGGAAATCGCTCTCGGCTTCCGCCATATACACCGCCCCTCGAACTGTCAATCTGGGAGAGAAGGGGGACGCCCATTTCGCCTATGGTTACGCCACCCAGGCGGCCCAAGTAGAGGTTGACATAACCACCGGCGAAGTGAAGGTGGTGCGGGTGGTGGCGGCCCACGATGTGGGGAGGGCCATCAACCCCTTGGCCATAGAGGGACAACTAGAAGGAGGGGTCTTGATGGGGTTGGGCTTCGCCTTGATGGAGGATTTCGCCATGAAGGAAGGGGTGCCCCAGAAGACGACGCTCACCAAATACCGCATCCCTACGGTCAAAGAGGTGCCAGAGATAAGACCCATTATCGTGGAGGAAGAGACCACCGAGGGACCCTATGGGGCCAAGGGGGTGGGGGAGATCACCTCCATCCCCACCTGTCCGGCGATAATCAACGCCATCTATGATGCTATTGGGGTACGGCTTAGACGATTGCCGGCTACGCCAGAGAGGGTTTTGGCGGCTTTGGAGGAGGGCTCATCAGGGTCATGAAGTCGTTGCCTAGCGTGCGAGATTTCCTGGCCGATAAGGAGCGGTGCCATATATCCGACCGCAGGATCAGGAGAGCCTTAGAGGAGGTCCTCTCTCGGTTGCCGGACACGGTTTCCCAGGCTCTGCTGAAGGGCGAGCGACCGCTCTATATCGCCCAGTCGAGCCGGATAGGGGGAGTGGTAAGTCTGGGTTTTCGCTCCGGGTTGACCCTTCTCACCCTCAACGAGGGCTTGAAGGAGAGGCCCCTGGGAGAGATCGTAGGCATCATCGCCCATGAGTTGGCCCATCTGGCCCTAGGCCATCGGTTTGTGTCTTGGGAAGGCAAGCGCAAACTACGCCTCAAGGAGGAGTATGAGGCCGATGCCCTGGCTTGCCAGTGGGGGTTTAGAGGTCCATTAATCGCTGCCCTGAGGGCTTCTATGAACGAAGAAGCCCAAAATAGGCTGGCTATACTTTTGAAGAGGGGTTGCCATGATCAGCGTGGATGAGGCGCGGGCGACGATATTGAGACATTTTCACCCTTTGGAACCGGAGAGGGTGGCCATTTTGCATGCCTTGGATCGGGTTCTGGCGGAGGATATCTACGCCGATATCGATATCCCTCCCTTCGCCAACTCGGCCATGGATGGCTACGCTCTGCGCTCTGGAGATACGGTAGGCGCTTCTAGGAAGAGCCCGGTAACACTCAAAGTGGTGGCTGATCTGGCGGCCGGGTACACCACCCATCTGAGGGTGGAGCCAGAGAGGGCGATTCGGATCATAACCGGGGCCCCTCTACCTGAAGGGGCGGACGCCGTGGTGCGCTTCGAGGAGACGAGCGAGGGGCTGGAAGGTAGTTGGGGGCCCACGGTCGAGGTCTACAAAGAGGTTTCGCCCCGGGAGAATGTGAAGCCTGCGGGAGAGGATATCCGAAGGGGAGAGTTGGTCCTGGCCAAGGGAACGGTTTTGCGCCCCCCGGAGATGGGTGTCCTGGCCTCCTTGGGGCGGCCGGAGGTGGAGGTGATTCGCCGTCCTCGGGTGGCTATTTTGGCCACCGGAGACGAGTTGGTGGCTATCGATGAAGAGATCGGCCCCGGCCAGATCCGGAACAGCAACGAGTATTCTACCGCCGCTCAGGTGATCCGGTACGGGGGGATTCCCGTGAGGCTGGGTATTGCCAGGGACAGGGTAGAGGAGTTGACCTCGAAGATCGAGGAAGGGCTGGCCGCCAAGGTGGATCTCTTTCTCACCTCGGCTGGGGTCTCGGTGGGCGAATACGATGTGGTAAAAGAGGTCCTAGCCTCTGAAGGGGAGATGGACTTCTGGCAGGTGAATATGAAGCCGGGGAAGCCTCTGGCCTTTGGCCATATCCAAGGGGTGCCCCTCATCGGGCTGCCCGGGAACCCAGTTTCCGCCATGATCTCCTTCGAGCAGTTCGCCAGGCCGGCCATCCTTACCATGCTGGGGAAAAGGGCCTTGGAGAAGCCGGAGGTTGAGGTCATCGTCGATGAGGATGTGACAAACAGCGGTCGGCGGGGTTTCATAAGGGCGATAGTAACCCGACAGGAGGATGGCTACCATGCTGGGGTGGTGACCGGTCCCCGAGGTTCAGGGATCCTCACCTCCATGGTGAAAGCCAACGCCCTTCTCATCGTGCCTGAGGGCACGACCCTGGTGAAAGCGGGCGAGAGGCTGCGGGCCCAGATGCTTGACTGGCCGGAGGGTGTAAAATGATCCCCATCATCTCCGTCGTAGGGAAGTCCGAGGTGGGAAAGACGACGCTTCTGGAGAAGTTGATCGCTGAACTGAAAAGGAGAGACTATCGCGTCGGGACCATCAAACACGACACTCACGGCTTCGAGATAGATAAGCCGGGGAAGGACTCTTGGCGCCACGCCCAGGCAGGAAGTGATGCGGTACTCATCTCTTCGCCGGAGAAAGTGGCCCTCATCAAACGGGTGGATAGGGAGAGGAGCCTCGATGAACTCCTGGCCTACATGGGCGACGTAGACTTAGTTCTCACGGAGGGGTATAAGAGCGGCGACAAGCCCAAGATCGAGGTCTCCCGCCAGACTAGGGGCCAGGAACTGCTCTGCCACGAACACGAACTCCTAGCCCTGGTCACCGATCAACCCTTCGATTTGGATGTGCCCCAGTTCGAGCACGGTGATGTGACAGGACTGGCCGACTTAATAGAGAAGGAGTATCTGATGAATCCCAAGAAAGGGAGAGTTTCCCTGGTGGTTGACGGGCGAGATATACCCTTGCGCACCGAGTTCGCTAGTGAGGTGGTGAAGGCGGTGGTGAGGGCCCTGGTCTCCACTCTTCACGGCACGGAGGGGGCCAAAAGAATCGTTATCACCCTGGAGAATGAAGGTGAGGGAGGAGAGTAGGCCCCACCACTCAACATTGAAAGGTCTTCGCGCCGAGGCCTTTCCCACCCCTTTCTGCGCCGGTTGTGGACATGGCATCCTCATGGGGGCCATCCTTAGGGCCATTGACAAGATAGGGTGGCATCTGGACGAGATGGTTTTTGCCTCCGGCATCGGATGCGCCGGCTGGATCCCCAGCCCCCATTTCGCTGCTGACACCCTCCATACCACCCATGGGCGCCCCATCGCCTTCGCCACGGGGGCCAAACTATTCCGGCCGGAACTGAAGGTAGTAGTTATCGGCGGCGACGGGGATATAGCCTCCATAGGGGGCAATCATCTGATCCACGCCGCCCGACGGGATATCGATTTGACGGTGATCTGCGCCAACAACCGCATCTACGGCATGACCGGGGGACAGGTCACTCCCACCACGCCTCAAGGGGCTTTCACAGTTACCACCCCCCAGGGCAACCCTGAGCCCCCCTTCGACCTCTGCCGCTTGGTCTCAGGAGCGGGGGCCACCTATGTGGCCCGCCAGAGCGTCTATCACGCTAAAGCACTTATCAGAACTCTTGGCCGGGCTCTGGAGCACGAGGGGTTCGCCTTCGTGGAGGTGTTAAGCCCTTGCCCCACACAATACGGCCGGCGGAACGAACTCCCCACCCCTTGGGCCATGATGCAGTGGCTGAAGGAGAAGACCATCACCGTCAAGAGGGCGCTTTCCTTGGAGGATAGTGGGGATAAGGTCGTCATTGGTGAGTTCAACGACGCCGAGAGCCGGGCGCTCCTATGCTGAGGAGTAGATGCACCTTGACCCTGGCTGCCGATGAAAACGTAGAGACTCTTCTGCGGATAGAACCGCAATAATAGGCATTGGGCTGGCTCAGACGTGAAACCCTGAACCAGACGCTATCGTAAAGTTTAAGCAAATCTTAACCACAGGTTAACGGAAAAGATTGACACTCCGTGTTTCTCATGATATAATGAGTTAAAGTGGATGCGAAGGATTTCACTGTTCACCCTGACCGCCCGGCTGTCCAAGTCGGCGCGTGAGACCTGATCCCTGGCGGACAGGGGCGGAGGCGCAAGAACAACGGGGCAGAGTGAGCCGTCCCGTTTCTTGTGCAGACCCAGGAAACGCGGCGCTGTTGCTGCAAAGTATTGATTCCTAGGAAAGGTTGCGCTATAAAGGAGGTGATGCAACCGGACGGAAATCTGAAGCAAGACCGTGCGACTCAAGATTCTCGAACGGCTAAGATCTGCAGAAAGGAGACGAAAAGGTGAAGAGGCTTTTGATTAGCGGTATGGTAGCGCTGTTGATTGCCCTGATGGTGACCATGGCTGTGCAGGCTGCTCCGCCCGACCCCCTCTTGTTCCAGAAGGATTGCTCATCAGGCTTCCCACCATCATGCACTATCCCAACATCCACACTGGCGATTCTAGAGGGAGGCACTCTGACATACGACGGTCTCATAGACCTTACCCGTATGTTCATCAGCAGCGAGGTGGAGCTGGTTGCCCTTGACGGTAGTACGGCCATGGGCCACTTTGTCTTTATTGGCGATCACGGCTATTTCACTTTCCGGCCAGGCACAGGCAACCTTGCAGGTTTCCATGCGCAGGGCGAGATAGGACCACCTGACGCAAGTTGGGTTTTCCCTCTGACGGGCACCTATCACTTCGATTCACGCAAGAAGTGACCCTTGGGGAGCGCCGAGCGGTCCGACACCGCCGATCGTCAACGGGCTGACTACGAAAACCAAGAGATCCCCTAGGCCTCAACAGGGGATCTCTTGCGTCAGAAAGTGGGGCAGGCTTCCCTGGCCCAACGATACCAGCCTGCCCCGGTACTTGCCAGGCCGGGGGACGGGCGAAACCTGCCCTACTACTTTCCATACTAGCGAAAGAGGAGTCGAACTCGACTCCCCTTCATTATGTCATCGGAAAGCGCTTGACTATTTTTCCAGGTACTTGCCTATGAGCAGAGCCAGGTCCCGTTTCCTCTCCTCTGGGATGCGATCTTTGCTGGTGATGATGGCGCTCTTGAGTGCTGTGGGGCAGGGGCAGGGGCGAGCCTCGGGGATATGGGGGACGACCCTTTTGATGATCTTCTTGGCCCTCTCCACATTCTTCACCAAGTTGTCTATTACCATCTCCACGCTCACCGGCTCCTCGCTCAAATGCCAGACGTCGTAGTCGGTGACGTTGGCCAGGACGGCGTAGCATATCTCCGCCTCCCGGGCCAGTTTGGCCTCCGGCAAGACCGTCATGCCGATGATGTCTACCCCCCACCCCCGGTAGATGCGCGATTCGGCCTTGGTGGAGAAGGCGGGCCCCTCCATGACCACAAAGGTGCCACCTTTATGTACCTTGGCTCCAGTGTCCCGGGCCGCTTGGTATAAGAGCGCGCTAAGGTCGGGGCAGAAAGGCTCATCGAAGGAGATATGTGCCACTACGCCCTTGCCGAAGAAGGTACTTACGCGGCCCCTGGTGCGGTCGAAGATCTGGTCCGGGATGACCATATCCAGGGGGTGGATCTCCTCTTTCATGCTCCCGCAAGCGCTGACGGCGATTATATGCTCCACGCCTAGCGATTTCAGAGCGTATATGTTGGCTTGTGAGGGGAGTTCAGAGGGCATGATGCGGTGCCCACGCCCGTGGCGGGGCAGAAAAGCCACCCTTTGCCCCTCTAGGGTCCCCATGACGATGAGATCGCTGGGCTCCCCGAAGGGGGTCTTCACCTTTACCTCTTCTACGTCGGTGAGCCCTTCCATCTCGTAGAGGCCGCTGCCGCCGATGACCCCTATCCTGGCCTGAGCCATTTTTTCCTCCTAATCTGTGATCGTCCGTAAAGGATCCCTGTGGGATCGGAAGGAGTATAGCCCAGGTCTAGGCCTTTGGCAAACGTGAAAGGGGGATTCCAGGTTTAGCGCCACATTTCCTCTCCCGAAACCAGTTGATGGAGGGAGAGGAAGAGGACGTACCAGCAAAAGTAGCCGAAAAAGGCCACCAGGGGGACACCCAGAAGGCGGGGCTCGAGCCAGAAGAGGTCTTGGTACCGCCAAGAGCCCATGAGAGCGTTTAGACCCTCCCAGGCAAGGGTAAGAGTTATGGAGGCCAAGGTCAAGGCTGCTAGAGGGCTCCAGAACCCCTCTAGGAGGCTTCCGAGGAGCCCTTTCGACCCTTTTCTGTATATCCCGTACTCCAAGAGAAGCCAAAGGCCGGCGAAACCGGGGATGATGAGGGGTCCAGAGGCGTTCATATAGAGAAAGGCGAAGAGAGGGAGGGCGAAGAGGATGGCTCCCACCGGTCCAGAGGCGGAAAGCAGAACCTTCCGCCACCTCTCGGGGAAGAGGACTCTTCCGAAGCCTGGGGTGAGGAGGGAAGCCAGCCGATACGATTCATAGATGGCGGGAAGGCAGAACCCCCAGCCCAGATAGAGCCCGAGGGCCAAGAGGGGTGTGGTAACGGCCAGGTAGCGGAGTATCTTGGTGACGGCGATCATCTGAAAGTCTAAAAAGAGGCCGAAGAGAGCGCCCCAGAGGATCATTCCCGCTATTTTCTCTTTGGGGCCGTGCAGAGTCGAGCGGCCGGTAAGGCGGAAGTTAAGGCCGTCGCAGAGGAGCCAGACCCCCAGGGGAAAGATGATGTGAAAATGGAAGAGGGCCGTTTTGGGCCCCAAGGCATAAGAGGCCACGAGGATAAGGAAGCCGAGGGCCAACTGAAGGCTACTCACCACCTCTGGTTTTCCTGCGCCTAGCCAAGGCCCGCTCCATCTCCCGCTGGGCCTCTCTCTCGGCGATATCCCGTCTCTTGTCGTAGAGTTTCTTCCCTCTGGCGAAGGCTATCTCCACTTTGACGTATCTATCCTTCAAGTATAAGCGCAAGGGGACGATGGTGTAGCCTTTCGCTTGCACCTTCCCTGCCAGGCGGTCTATCTGATACCGGTGGAGGAGGAGTTTCCGGTCTCTCTTGGGGTCGTGGCCTTGGCGGCCGGCTTCTTTGTAAGGGGCTATGTGAACGCCCACGAGCCAAGCCTCGCCGCCCCTGATCATGACGTAGCTATCCTTAAGGTTCACCCTACCAGCCCGGATCGATTTTATCTCCGTGCCGGTGAGGGCTAGCCCCGCTTCGTAGGTCTCATCGATGAAATAGTCGTGGCGGGCCTTTCTATTGACAACGATAACTTTCTCTGTCATCTCTCCAGGTAATCGATGGCCAGTTCCAATTGAGGATCAAGGCCGCCAGCCAGATCTTCGTCGGTGATGTAGACCTCGACATCGGGGATGAGCCCTTCTCCCTCTATGAGCCGGCCGTGGGGGGTGAACCAATGGGCCACGGTGATGCGTAAGCCAGAGCCGTCGCTCAACTGGTACTGAACTTGGACGGAGCCCTTGCCTACGGTCCTCTCACCGATGAGGATCCCTCTTTCGTAGTCCTGTATGGCTCCGGCAACTATCTCCGAGGCACTGGCGCTCCCCCCATTCACCAAGACGACCAAGGGGATCTCCGTGGCCAGGCCGCCGCCTTGAGCCTCATAATCTTCTTCTATCTCTTTGCCCCTCTCGGACATGATGACGCCCTGGGCGATGAACTCGCTCCCCACATCGATGGCCGCCGTAACCAGCCCACCGGGGTCATCACGCAGATCTAAGATCAACCCTCGAGGGTTCTCGGCCAAGAGATCTACGAGGGCCGCCCTCAACTGTCGAGGGGCCTGGGAGTTGAACTCGTTGAGTTTGATATACCCTATCTCGCCATTCAAGAGGCGGTACTCTACGGTGCGGAGTTCGATCCGCTCACGCACGATCTCCACTTCGAAGGGCTCAAGAACCCCTTGCCGCTGGATGGTGAGACGGACCGTGGTCCCCTTGGGACCTCGGATGAGGCTGATAGCCTCTATGAGGTTCATCCCCCGTATCTCCACCCCATCCACTTCCAGGACCAGATCTCCAGCCTTCAGCCCGGCCAGATCTGCAGGCTTCCTCGCCAGGGGCTCGACGATGAGTAGATAGCCATCCTCGTTCATCTCTACCAAGGCCCCGATACCCTCGAAGGTTCCAGTGAGGTCCTCGCTAATGACGGCCACATGTGCTGGGGTGATGAAGGTGGTATTTTGGTCTTCTAACGTGGAGAGAGCGCCCCGGATAGCTCCATAGGTGAGTTCCTTAGAGTCGATAGGTCTCTGGTAGAACTCGTTCTCCACGATCCGCCAAGCCTCCCAGAAGAGCCTGAACTCTTCCTCCAGGGCCGCTGGTGGCGCTATGCTCTTCTCCGCCATCACTGGAGAGGCGACGATAAAACCGGCTGCCGAGCCGCCAAGGTAGCAGGCAGCGATGATGAAAATCATGAGCAGGGTGAATCCAGCGAGTTTAGCCACTCTTGCCACTATACCCCCCGTTGGTTGACATAATATTCGCGGGTTGGAGGCCTCCTGCTGCAGGGTGGGGGAGGAGGCTTCTAAGGTATGCGAGAGCCCGGTCCAGTTGGGGGTCCCGTTGGTTATCGATATCTTCTTGTGTGAGGGGAACTTCGAGATCAGGGTTAAGGCCAGCCCCTTCGATCTCGTGACCCTGGGGGGTCAGCCAGTGGGCGGTGGTCACATGGATGCTGGAGCGATCGCTCAGTTCGCGAACCGTCTGGATGGAGCCTTTGCCGAAGGTCTTCTCGCCGATGACAACAGTGCGTTGATGATCTCTGAGGGCTCCAGCCACTATCTCGGCTGCGCTGGCCGTGCCGCCGTTGACCAAGACGGCAAGAGGGGTCTCGGTAGCCAGACCGCCCTTTTTGGCCGGAAAGGGTTGATCGTTCCCTTGGGCGTCCCGCTGGTAGAGGATGACGCCACTATCGATGAACTGACTGGCTACGTCCACTGCCGCCCCGATGAGGCCCCCCGGGTTATTCCTGAGATCTAGGACCAGGCTGGTAGCGCCCTGGGTTTGCAGTTGAATGATAGCGTATCGTAGCTCCTCGTTCGTGCGCCCTCCGAAGAAGGATAACTTGACGTAGCCGATTCCCTCCCCCTTCAACTCCCAGGTGACTGTGGGCGACTCGATCTCTTCCCGGATGAGTTGGAGGATCAAGGGCTCCAGTTCACCGTCCCTTCGGATAGTCAGTTCTACGTCACTGCCCACCGGCCCTCGAATCAGGAGGATGGCTTCGTTTTGAGAGAGACCGAAGATATCGATGCCGTCTACGGCGACGATTGTGTCGCCAGGACGGATGCCTGCCCTGGAGGCGGGAGAGTCCTGGAAGGGTGCCACCACGACTAGGTAGCCGTCCCTCATGGTGTATTCGGCGCCGATGCCCCCGTACCGACCCTGGAACTGGGCTTCCTCTATCTCCCGGTCTGGGGGCTCAATGAAGAAGGTATTTGGGTCATCAAGGGCGGCGAGCATCCCTCGGATGGAACCGTAGGTCTGGGTCTTGGCATCGGGGAGTTCTCCATAGAAGTTCTCCTCCACCAGGTTCCACGCTTCCCAGTAGACCGTGAACTCCGCCGGCTCCTCCGCCGTGGGGTGGAAGATCTCCCTCTCTTCTACCTTGCCTACATAAGCAGGGATAACCTGCAAAGCGAACCCCACCAAGTAGGAAGCAAGAGCAGCGATACATACCAGGAGAATCAAACTCAGCCGTTGGAAGGTTTTATCCCCTACCTGAACCCTTGACATAATTATTCGTATCCCCCTTCAGATTCTATCACTCTTTGCCATGGGGAGCAAATTAGGTAAATTAGGTAGAATGGATTGTTCGCAGATTATTAATAGGTTGCCAAAAGGCCATCTGTAAAGCCCTCTGCGAATGTCAGAAGTTATGTCAAATCTAAGGGGCTCCGCAGGTCGATTGTCTACATAATATATATAGTGTGAAGTTTACAAGGTAAGTTATCCCACCGGGATCCCTGTGGGACACCCCCCTACCCTGATGGGTGTTATATGGATCAGAAGGCTGGAGGGTATGTTTTAGGTATAGTGAGGAGGCAAGGGGAGGGCTTATATGAGGTATTTCTGGAATCTGGCCTCTAACTCCTGGGGGAGTTTGCCTTCTATGATTATCCCCTGTTCCGTGTAGCTTTCGAGTTTCACGAAGCCGCGCTGGTGGAAGAGGCCCAGGAGGTTGTTCTCGCCATGTGGCAGGAGGACTCTTACGGGGATCAACTCTTGCTCTAGGGCCTCTTCCACTCGCCTGAGCAGGAGGTCTAACCCCGTGCCTTCGAGGGCTGAGATGGGTACACAGTTGGGGTAGCGATGAGCGATCTCCGCTAGGAATGGCGAGTTCTCCGAGGATGGAAGAAGATCTATCTTATTGAGAGCGGTCACCAAGGGCCTATCATCGGCCCCTATCTGCCTCAGGGTCTCCTCCACGGCCAGGCTTTGCTCCCGGACGTGGGGGTGTGTTATGTCGACAATGTGGAGGAGGAGGTCCGCTTCTGTGATCTCTTCCAGGGTAGCCTGGAAGGCGGCTACTAATTGGGTGGGGAGTTTCTGGATAAAGCCCACGGTGTCGGTGAAGAGGGCCACTCGCCCGTTGGGAAGGGGCACACGCCGCGTAGTAGGGTCCAGGGTAGCGAAGAGCTTATCCTCCACCAAGATATCTGAACCGGCTAGAGCGTTCAAGAGGGTAGATTTCCCGGCGTTGGTGTAGCCCACGATGGCCACTACCGGGATGGCTGCCCGGCGACGTCGTCGGCGGTAGAGACGGCGGTGAGTGCGGACTTCTTCTAGTTGCTCCCGCAGGTGGGTTATCCTTCGCCCTATCTCTCGTCGGTCCGTCTCTAATTGGGTCTCCCCGGGCCCTCTCACCCCCACGCCCCCAGGGCCGCCACGAGCTGCCGCGCCTCCTACCTGGCGGGCCAGGTGGGTCCAAAGGCGGGTCAGACGGGGCAGCCGGTACTCGTACTGGGCCAGTTCGACCTGGAGCCTCCCCTCATGAGTGCGAGCGTGTTTGGCGAAGATGTCCAAGATGAGGGCTGTGCGATCGACGATCTTGAGGTCTAGTTCCTCCTCTAGGTTCCGTTGCTGACGGGGAGAGAGTTCCTCATCGAAGATGATCAGATCAGGCTTGAGGTCACCCCTAAGGGCCTTGAGTTCCTGCACTTTTCCCTTGCCGATGAGGGTAGCGGGCCGAGGGCGATCGAGGCGCTGGATAGTAGATCCCACGACCTCGATCCCTGCCGTGCGGGCCAACTGGGCCAACTCCTCAAGGGAGTCCTCCGGCCGCCAGACCGACTTCTCCCGCTTCAGTTCTAGCCCAACCAAGAAGCCGCGCTCGATAGGCTCTTCTACAGAAAGTGGTATCTCTCTTGTCAAAAGTACCTCCTAATCTTTCGTCAAGAGTTGCACTGTCACCTGCCTTACCCGCTCCAAACTTTCTGTGCTTATTTTATCACAAGTATCCTGGGTGGTGTGCCACAAACGGTAGTCGAGATCTCCTCTTGTAGTATATCTCTTGTTGAGCATCCCCTACCATATGCAGGATGATGACATAGGCGGGCGAGATCTCTAAACCCAGGCCATGTGGCGGGCTCCCACGCTGAAGGGCCAGCCATCGATGTGGCCCCTACTATGCGCACGGCAGGTTTTCTTGTCGCCTCGAAGGTCTTCGTATAGTCTAGAGACCATATTTGGGGATTATGTTGTGTTTTGGGGATTTGTTTTGACTACGCGAATGCTGCTAACTCTTTCAACGCACGCTGGGTATAGGCATTGTATCTGGCCCGCTTACCTCGCACCTTCAGCGCAGGCAAAAGGCCAAAATTGGGCTTCATGGGCTGGAAATCCCCCTCCCGGGCCCGGGAGATATAGCAGCTTAGGGCCCCTAGCATGGTAGTGGGCGGAAAGACCAAAAGGGGCTCTCCTTGAATCAAACGGGCGGCGTTGAGCCCAGCGATAAGCCCTCCGGCAGCAGCGGCGACGTATCCCTCGGTGCCCGTGACCTGCCCAGCGAAGAAGATATCTGGCTGGTGCCTGAAGATCATAGTGGGCTCCAAGAGAGCGGGAGAGTTGATGAAGGTGTTGCGATGCATCTGACCGTAGCGGACGAATTCGGCCTTCTCCAGCCCCGGGATGAGGCGAAAGACCCTCTTCTGTTCCCCCCAGCGGAGGTTGGTCTGGAAGCCAACCATGTTGTATAGGGTCCCGGCTAAGTCATCCTGGCGGAGTTGCACCACTGCATAGGGACGCCTCCCCGTCCGGGGGTCGACCAGCCCTGTGGGCCTCAAGGGGCCGTACGCCAGGGCGTCTCTCCCTCGCTGGGCCAGGACCTCCAAGGGTGGACACCCCTCAAAGAACTTGGCATCCTTCTCGAACTCCCGTAGAGGTATGGTCTTCGCCGCTTTTAACTCCTCCACAAAATGGTAGTACTCTTCCCTGTTTAAAGGACAGTTGATATAGTCGTGATCGTCTTTCGCGTAGCGTGAGGCTCGGAAGACCTTGCCTAGGTCGATAGAATCGAAAGTGACGATGGGAGCCATGGCATCGTAAAAGTAGAGGTGCTCCTGCCCGGTGAGTTCGGCTATGGAAGCGCTCAAGGCCTGGGAGGTGAGAGGGCCCGTGGCTATGATTATCGGCCTAGGCGAAGGTATCTCTTGCACCTCCTGGCGGCGTATCTCTATCCGGGGATGACTCGATATCCGCTCGCTCACCGCTCTGGAGAAGCCCTCCCTATCTACGGCTAAGGCTCCACCAGCGGGAAGGGCTGTCTGGTCGGCGCAGGCCACGATGAGGGAGCCCAGATGGCGTAACTCCTCTTTCAGGAGGCCAGAGGCCCTATCTACTAGGTTGGAGCCTAAAGAGTTGCTACAGACTAACTCCGCCAGATCGCCGGTCCGATGAGCCGGGGTCATCGCCTGGGGGCGCATTTCGAATAGTGTCACCTCGACCCCATGTTGGGCTGCCTGCCAGGCCGCCTCGGAGCCGGCCAACCCCCCACCGATCACCAAAACCCGCTCCACATCGCCTCCCTATAAAAAGTATACCACAAAATACAAAGGGGGATGGGTCTCCATCTCCCTTCTACCCTATCCTTTCCCCATTAGGCGGGTTTGTGGGCCTCCAGATCGATATGCACGACCCATTGGTAGATGTCGGTGTCTGCCCCTCCTGAATGGGCGAACCCCCCTACCCTCATCTTCAGGTCGATGAAGCCGGCGGCCTCGATCTTCTCTAGATACTCCCTTTTGTCCAGGGCCCCGGCCACGCAGCCCACCCAGGCCTCCACGCTCTGCCTCACCGCGAGGGGCAGGCCGCCCTCGGTCACCAGATCGGAGATCACCATCCTCCCACCTGGTTTCAACACCCGGTAGGCCTCGGCGAAGACTCTATCTTTATCCGGGGAGAGGTTGATGACGCAGTTGGAGATGATCACATCGATAGACTCGTCCTCGAGGGGCATATCCTCCATCTCGCCCAAGCGGAACTCCACGTTCTGGGCCCCCACTTTCTGGGCGTTCTTTTGCGCCAACTCGATCATCTCCTGGGTCATATCTAGGCCGATGGCCTTGCCGGTGGGGCCCACTTTTTGGGCCGCCAGGAAGACATCTATCCCCCCACCGCTCCCCAAGTCCAGAACTACCTCCCCTGGTTTGAGTTCAGCGATGGCCGTGGGGTTGCCACAGCCCAAGGCCACCTCCGTGACGCTCTCTGGAAGTCCAGATAACTCCTCAGGGGAATAGAGGGCCGCAGCGCTACAAGCCTCCTCTGGGGCACAACAACTAGAGGAAGGGCAACAACTGGTCGCCCCTTCCCCCTTGGCCCGGGCTGCTATCTCTCCGTAACGCCGACGAACGACCTCCTTGATCTCTTTCTTGCCGATTACCTTCTTCTTACCCATTCCCTCCTCCCTCTAATAGCAATGGGATGCCTGGCTTCCACCGGCCAGGAAGCAGACCCTCAACCAATCGGGTAAGGGCAACCAAATCATGGTCAGCCCTCCTAGTTGCACTCCCAAGCGCCGCGACTTCCTGGGACCTTTGGCCGCCCGGATCAGCCGGGCCTGTTGAGCCTCGCGCATTGCATCTTTCATGCGCTCTTCGGCCAGCCGTTCAGCCAGAAGTGGATTGAACGCCAACATCGTTCTCCTCCTTTATATTGACTTTCTTAAATATTTACATACGTCTATTGATTGCTCAAAAAAGAAAGGCCCTGCCTTCACTCTGGTGATGGCAGCTCCACACAGAAGCTGGCCACCATCTTGCCGCATCACTCTTCTACGTTTTCCTGGTTGATAGAATAGAATATCTGCTTCCCCTGCTTGCGGCTAGTGACCAGTCCCACATTCTTCAACACGTTCAAGTGGTGAGATATGGTGGGTTGGCTGATCTTGAAGGCTTCCACGATCTCCCCCACCGACATCTCACCCCCTTGCAGCATCTTAAGGATCGACTGTCTCGTCTCGTCGGAGAGGGCTTTGCAAAACTCTACACAACTGATGCTCATTCATCCCCCCGATATATCGATAATTTTATATTTATCTATATATTACCAGACTTCTCTATTTTTGTCAACCCTTCTGTATCTCTCATCTCAAATGCGAGAAACAGGTGGCAGAGGGGTTCGCAACCCCTCTGCCATTAGGCGGGTTTGTAGGCCTCCACATCGATGTGTCTGACCCAAGCGAGGGGGCTAAGGCTAAAGCCCTACTTAAGTGCAATCCAGTAAGAGAGGCACTCGCGACCCTCCGAGAGGAAGGAGTTCTGGGAGGATAGCAACCATCCAAACCTAGCGAGCCAGCTCAGGTCCTAGCGAGCCGGCGGCGCAGCCGGTCCACGCCAAGCCCAATGGCGATGAAGGCTACACCTGTGATCAGCAACACCACCGGCAGCCCAAGTTGCTCTTCGAAATAGTCAAAGTTGATCAGCGTAATGCCCACAAACAGCCAGAGGGCTCCGCTAAAGAGCAAGGCTCGCGACTGCCGGGCCACGCTCCAGGCGATGAAGATCAGGCTCTCGATGAGTAACAGCACGTCCCAGGCTAGCAACGAACGCCTCATCCCCGTCATGGCGACGAAAAAGGCCCCAACCAGCCAGAACCAGGCGCCAAAGAGGTTAAAGAGCCCGATAAGGCTCCCCTTCTCCCGCCGGTGGGCTACCTCGGCGGCGGCCAGTTCGACGGCTCCTATCACCAGCCAGGGGAGATAAAGGGCCCAGCGGATCTCCCCCCAGGTCTCAGCGACCACGATAGTGACGCCCAAGGCCACGCCCGAAGCCAGGGTCCCCACGGCCAGCCCCTGGGGTAGGCCAGGCAAGAGCAAGAGTGCGATGACCGCGAACGGCAGCGCACCCAGGCTGGTCCCTAGCAAGAACCATTCCTCTTTCAGATCAAGCCCCGGCCATTCGTTGAAAGTCACCCCGATCAGGATGGCGGTTAACCAGGCGGCCAACATCCACAAGACCTGAGCGCCGCGCTTCAGCAGCGGTCCCTCGCGGCGGCGCAACGCCTCTCCCACAGCCCATAAGATGAGGGTGGGCAGCGCGACGACCATCACACGGCCCACCCAGCGAAGTTCGTCCCACAGCACTTGCAGGCCGAAGACCACGGCCATCAGTACGAACAAGCCCCCTATGTAGAGGAATATCTCCCGTGGGGATACGCGACGCCTTTCGGCCAGGCCCTCATATGCGCTGATGGACTGAGCCTGGTCAGGAGAGATCAACCCCTTTCCCACCCACTCCTCGATCTTGCTCGACAGGGATTCCTGCTTAGCCATTGGATCCTCCTCTCTTAGAAAAGGCCCCTTTGCGCTTCTATTAAACCACAAAAGGACTGCCAATACCAGACCAAAAACTGCCAAAAAGTGCCAACTTTGCGGAGGTGAAGAGATTTGGAATTGCATCTGCTTGTCAACAGGGGATCGCTCTGGACAAAAGTCAGGCCCGGTGGTATGATTTCGGATATTCCGGCATCGGCCAAGGAGTTCGCTACCATGCGTGCTCAAGATATCATCGCCAAGAAACGGGACGGTCTCCCTCTGAGCGAGCAGGAGATAGATTTCTTCATCCAGGGGTTCACTCGGGGGGAGATCCCCGACTATCAGGCCGCCGCCTGGCTCATGGCGGTCTATCTACAGGGGATGAGCAAAGAGGAGACGATTCACCTCACAGAGGCCATGGCCCGTTCCGGCCGAATGTTAGATCTCAAAGGGGTGGCTCCTTTCGTGGCAGACAAGCACAGCACAGGCGGCGTGGGCGACAAGACAACTCTGGTGGTAGCCCCTCTGGTGAGCGCTTGTGGGGTACCCGTAGGCAAGATATCGGGCCGAGGACTGGGCTTCACAGGAGGGACGCTGGATAAACTGGAATCGTTCGCCGGCTTCACCTCTCAACTGGATGGGGATCGCTTCTTAGGCAACTTGACTCGGTACGGCATCGTAGTGGCCGGACAGACGGAGGAGTTGGCCCCCGCTGATGGGATGCTCTACGCCTTGCGGGATGTCACGGCCACGGTAGGGTGCATCCCCCTCATCGCCTCCAGCATCATGAGCAAGAAGTTGGCCGCTGGAGCAGACGGCATCGTCCTCGATGTGAAGGTGGGACGAGGAGCCTTCATGAAGAGCGAGGAAGAAGCCGTTAGGTTGGCTCAGGCGATGGTGGAGATCGGGGAAGGGGTAGGGCGAAGGGTCTCGGCCGTGATATCGGATATGAGCCAACCGTTGGGTTACGCGGTAGGAAACGCCCTGGAGGTGCGGGAAGCGATCGACACCCTGAAAGGCTTCGGCCCCCCGGATTTCTGGGAACATTGCCTGGTCATCGCCACTCATATGCTCATACTGACTGGGAGTTATGACGAAGAAGCGGCCCGAGAGGCCCTGAGGACTGCTCTCCAGTCAGGGAGAGGGTTGGAGAAGTTCAAGGATCTGGTCGTGGCCCAGGGGGGCGATCCAGCACCCATCGACGACCCGATGCTCCTCCCTCAAGCCCCTCTCCAGTGTCCTCTTACTGCACCTCGTGCCGGCTATATCGCGGCTCTCGATGCCCAGGAGGTGGGAATGGCCGCTATGAGGCTGGGTGCAGGGCGAGCCAAGAAAGGAGAGCCCATCGACCACGGTGTAGGGATAGTCCTGCACAGCAAAATCGGCGATCATGTGGAGAAGGGCGAGAAGATCTTGACTGTTCATGCCCGGAGCGAGGAGGCGGCCCAGGAGGCGGAAACGCGCCTCCTAGGTGCCTACGCCTGGAGTAAGGAGCCCCTAGAGCCTCCGTCCCTGATTCACCGCGTCATCCCCTGGTCTGGCAGGTGACCAGATGAGACCTCGCCTCTTAGCAGCGCTCCTTTGCCTCCTTCTGGGCTGTGGGAGCAGCCTACCCTCCTCTCCGCCTCCCTCTTTCTCTTTCAAATGGGCTTGGGCATACGAGACGGGTGACTATATCCGTTCTACCCCCGTTGTGGCTCAGGGTCTGGTCTTCATAGCCTCCGATGATAACTACCTCTACGCCCTCGATGCCCAGGGGGGCGACCTCAAGTGGCGCTTTCAAGCCCAGGATAACCTCTCCTCCCCCTTCGTCTTAAACGATCTGGTCTATGTAGGCTCTTGGGATAATAACCTCTACGCCCTGGAGGTCTCGACAGGCGAGCTAAGGTGGAGGCATGAGACCGAGGGGTGGATCACCTCCTCTGCAACAGGGGCCGGTGACCTGATCTATGTGGGCTCCACCGATGGCCACCTCTACGCCCTTCAGGCCGAGAGCGGGGAACTAATCTGGCGGTGGGGGCCGGTGGGCCCCATCAACTCCTCCCCTACCCTGGAGGGAGAGGCTATATTCTTCGGCTCCGACGATCACCACCTCTACGCCCTAGATGCCAGAACCGGCGCCCTCAAGTGGCGATTTCAGACCCAAGGCTTTGTGCGCTCCTCTCCTGCCCTATCCCAAGGGCTGCTCTATGTGGGCTCCGAGGATAGGCACCTCTACGCCCTTGAGGTCAAAGATGGGAGCCTGGTCTGGGTGCAGGAGACGGGCTTCGCCATCAACTCCTCACCCCTGGTCGAAGAAAGCGTCGTCTATATGGGATCCAACGATGGCTGCCTCTACGCTTGGGAGGTCAAGAGGGGCGAGCCTCTTTGGCGGTACTGCGCCGATGGCCCCATCCGCTCCTCTCCCATCATCTTCAAGGGTATGCTCTTCTTCGGCTCCGATGACAATAAACTGTACGCTCTGGAGGCCAAGAGCGGCACTCTCCTTTGGAGATACCCCACGCGGGGTGATCTATCCACCCCCGTTATCTATGACGATCTCCTCTATGTGGCTTCCCTCGACGCTCGGCTCTACGCTTTTCGGATAGCGGGTGAATGAGATGGCTTATGTGCGCCGAATCATTATTCTGGTCATAACCCTTGCAGGCCTGGGTATTTTGGCCTTGCCCCTGCAAAGGGCTTCCATCGGGCCACCCCAACTCCTCTATGAGGAAGCCCAAGAGGCGGATCTCTTCACAGCCCAGGCTCTCTACTGCCGCTTGAGTGAGGGTTTCCCAGAGATAAGCGAGTACTTCCTTCTGGCTAGCGCCCGGGCCGCTATGCCCGATGTGGAAGCGGTGCAAGAACTGATGAGTATAATCGACTATCGCCCCCACAGCCCGGCCGCCTTCGAGGCTCATCTGATCCTGGCCCGCTACTACGCCGATTTGGGAGAAGGAGAAGCCGAGACCCGATATCGGGCGGCCTTGGAACTGGAAGATCCCATAGCCTTGCGCCTGGAGTTCACCCGATATTTGGAGCGGGAAGGACGCACCGAAGAGGCGTACCAGGAATATGAGGCGCTCCTCTCCTCCTACCCCGCTGCCTTCGTAGATATGCGCAGGAGCGCTACCAATCCCCTAGTCCTAGCCGCCGATCTCAACGCCGCCCTCTACCTCAGCGATGCCTTGGAGTCCCTCCGCTTGGTAGATGAGCCGAACTCTCCGCGAGCCCGGGCCTTGGAGGGGCTGGGTCGCTACGAGGAGGCCAGAGGTGAATATGAAGCCTGGCTGGAGGAGAACCCAGAAGATGGGGAAGCGCGCCTGGGCTTGGCGCGGACGCTGGCCCGCCTGGGTTATGTCGAGCAAGCCTTAGAGGAGTACCAGAAGGTGGAGAGTTCGGAGAGTTTCCTGGCTCAGGCGGAACTCTGGGAGGCTCTCCATCCAGAAGAGGCTTTGGAGATATACCAAGACCTCCCCTACCCCTATGGCTGGTGGAGAGGTGCCACCCTTTTGGAGGGGGAAGGGCGGTTAGCGGAGGCGTTACCCCTCTACTCCCGCCTGGCCCGCTCGGATACCACCTGGGCCGACGATGCCGCCTATCGAATGCACATCTTGGCCCAAAGGGTAGGAGATCCCGAGGCTCTAGATGAAGCCTTCGCCCTCCTCGCAGAGTTGGAACCCAACTACTTTGCTCTCTTGGCTCAGAACGAAGGGTTCTCCCCTGTCGTGGCCCCGCTTCCTCCAAGTGGCGACCCCATCCTAGAGAAGGTGAAAGCCCTGGAACTTTTGGGGCTCAAGGATTTAGCCCGTAGGGAACTTCTCTTCGCGGCCCGCTTCGGCGAGAGCCCAGGCCTGGAGTTGGCCATGGCCCAGGCCCTATCGGAGCGGGGCTTCTTGCGGGATGCTCAGAGCATCGCCGTCAACGCGCTTCAAAGCCTGGACACCGCTCCCCTGGCCCTTTGGAGGTTGGCCTACCCTCAGCCCTACCTTCAGGAGGTGCAGGAGGCGGCTCAGGAGTTCGGCCTCGACCCCCTGCTCGTCTACGCCATCATGCGAGAGGAGAGCAGGTATGACCCAGAAGCGATCTCTTGGGCCTACGCCCAGGGGCTGATGCAGATCATCCCTTCCACCCGAGACTGGATCGCCGAGCAACTGAAGATAGAGATAGACCCCACCGAGATCTTCGATCCTGGTATCAATATACACCTGGCAGCCTGGTATCTCCGCCACCTGCTGGACTATTTCGAGGAGGACCTGCATTACGCTGTAGCCGCCTACAACGGCGGGCCGGGGAACGTGAACGAGTGGAAGGAGAACCCTCTAGTTCAAGAGAAAGCCGATTTCTTCCGCTGGATCGGCTTCGGAGAGACGCGAGAGTACGTCCCCAAGGTGCTCTTGAGTTACGAAGTCTACAGGTGGATAGAGCAGGTGGAGGGAGATTAAGATTCCTCCCTCAGCGCTCTTAAGGAAAAGGCTGTGGCTAGGATGACAAAGACTAGCCCAAGGGCGTCGACCAGTCTGATGGCGTGCCCTTGGCTCAGCCTTAAGAGTAGTGGCCCCTCATAGGCATCGGGGACAGCCAAGATACCGAAACCCAAAAGGAATAAGATCGCGTATCCTCTCCTCATCTCACCCCAGGGCTTGATGCAGAAGTCGCGCTCCCCAGCCGATGGTGAAAGCCATGGTCAAGACGGAGAAGGCTATCCCCCAATCGAGCCAGTTTATCCCCAACCAGAGGTAGAGGAAGACGAAGGGGTAGGCGGTGAGGTAGGATTTGATGGCCAGGGGGATAGGGGTCTCATAGTGGTTGCAGAGGGATATGGTGAGGTTTATCCCCGGATAGGCGAGGCCGTAGAGGGCTGCCCAGAAGCCGTTTAGAGCCCCTACCCAGGCTAAACCGGCGATGACGAGTACTTCCCTTACGTGGTCGCAGAAACCGTCCCAGAGGGCTCCAAAAGCGCTGGAACGGCCCAGATGGCGGGCCAGAGCCCCGTCGAACGGCCCAGATGGCGGGCCAGAGCCCCGTCTATGCCATCTACGGCGATACTGAGGATGATGAGGAGGAAGGCAAGGCGGGGGTGAGGGGTAATCATGATGACTATGAGAAGTCCCAGAGGGATCTGAGAGAAAGAAACGAGGTTAGGCGGCACCCTCAGCCAGGCCAGAAGGAGCACCAAGGGGTGATAGATTCGCTTAAGGAGCGCCCGAGCAGGCCCACGGAGGCGCTTTTCCAGGGCGCTGTAGGCATCAGCGGAGGATGGCTGCTCAACCATGGCAACAAGGGTAGCACGGCTTCAGTAGGGAGTCAAGCAAAAGGGGAGGCCAGCCTTCCCTCAAGTGGCATGTCGTTGCCCTCGGCAATACTTGGCTCTTCCGGTTCCTGCTTCACCACAAAAGTACGCGTGATGTCGGAATGGTAACCGTTCACGCCGGATAAACGGAAGCATCACAAGGTGACGAGAGGCGGCCGAGATTCCGATTCTTCTCGCGCTTCAATCCAACTTGGATGCGGAGCGCGTGGGAAAATAGACCGTGTATGGCTCGTCGGTGATCTCGTACAGCGGCATGAAACGCAGGCCGCGCTCCTGGCCTATTGCCCGGTAGCCGGGACGCCAACTGTCCCACTCGCGTTCGTTATCAGGTGTCAGCATAGTCTGCGGCAAGTCCCTATCTCCGTCTAACATCCTCTCGGCGTCGCATAGCCCGGCCAGTACCACAGGGCCGTCCATGAAAGCGACTGTATCAGGCTGATCTGGCAAGGGACAGGTTGTCAATTGTTCCGGCAGTTCCACGTGCACACGATCGTGATGCCAGGTGCGCTGGAGACAGTAGAAACTGGATGGAACAGGCTGCGCTGGCTCTGGGCTGCTGTTAACCGTGATCAGGGGTGCGCCGGCTAGCCACCAGGGCAGCCGTAGTTTGAGAGCAAATGCCGCTGGTTGTGCGCAATCAATAGCCAGGTCAAAAACCAGGCTACGCGGCCGTCGGGTTGCGCCCAGTTGCATATCTGCTGTCTGCGTAACTTGCACAGTGATGCCAGCGCGCTGCCACGTGAGAACTGTTGGGATGTACTGGCATACGATCAAGCCATCATCATCGGAATAGTAAACGTTACTCCCGTGCAAAGGATGTGCCTGGACCAGCGTGCCGTGACAGCACCAGAAATCATCGGTGGGTGTGCCCCAGCGTTTTACAGCACCGCCCTGTAGTGGTAAGAAGTATGCCACCATTCCTGTCTGGGGGTGCTGCTGGGCGAGTATGCCATTGTACAAGTTGCGCTCACAGTAGTCCGCATAAGAGACATCCCCCGTCCATCGCAGTAGATACTCTGCCAATCGCATCATGTTGTAAACTGTGCAGTGCTCCTGGTTCTTGTCTCCCAAGCGAGCGGACAGTTCGTGCGGCGGGGTCCACATCTCGCCGCAAGTTTGGCCGCCCGTGCAGTAGAATCCTCGCTCCGTCACAGCCTGGCGCCAATAAGCCTCCACAATGTCTCTCCAGCGCCTTTCCCCTGTGACCTCCCAAGCCCGCGCCGCGCCGTGGATCTCGGGGATAGTCGTGTTGGCATGCTGATTGGTCAGAACATCCTCGCCGCTTAGCAGGCGGTTAAAAAGACACGGGCGATCGTAGCGCAGCAACAGATCGAGGTGTTCCTGTTTCCTTGTAATGCCATAAAGGTCAGCCCAGAGTTCGAGCATGCCGCCGGTCTCAAAGTCCAGGATATCGTCCATCTGTTCACGCGAGAACTGCCCTGTCCAGCGATGGAACCACTTGGCCCACTTAATTAGGATATCCAGCGCCTGCTCGTTGCCGGCCAAAGCGTACATTTCGCAGAGGCCCATCAGAGTCTTGTGTAGCGTGTAGTGAGGAGCCCAGACCCTCTTCCCTCTGGCGATCCAGTCCAGATACTTCTCCGGGATAGAGCCCACCCACTCGCCGCCGTTTTCCTGCTGGCAGCGGGCCAACTCGGCAACGATGTAATCAGCCTTGGCCTTGATCTCTGCATCCCCCGTGACCGCATAGATCCTCGCCGCCCCCGACAGCCAGTGCCCGAGAAAGTGTCCCCGAAGCTGGCAGGTCGGGGACTCCCAGCCCCAGTGACAATCTTGGGGCTGGCGCCGAGGGCCCCAGAGGCCTGCCTCCAGGTAGAAATTCTGGAGAAGGTTCTCGTTCCGCAGGCTCAGCATATATCTGCGGTTCAGGTCGAACCTTTGCTGGAATATGCTTGGCAGGAGTTTCACGCTCCCTAGCGAGAAAGACTGAAATTCGTATGCCATCCCTTCCCTCACTTCGCTTTAATAAATGAATCTGGCGCCCACCGACAACTCTAGCACAGTCATGCAGATCTGCAGAGGTGATAGTGGCTAGAACGCCTCACTCATTCGAAACACCGTTCAGTACCAAGAGACTCAACCCTTCAGTCCACTCAGCACGACTCCCCGCACAAAATACCGCTGGGCGAGGAAGAAGACAACGACAACTGGCAAAGTCATCGCCGTCGAAAAGGCCATCAGCAGGTCCCAGCGCGTCCGTCCGGTCTGCAATGCGCTGCGGAACGTCATCAGACCTATGGAAAGGGTGAAATTTTCCGGCGAGTTAAGGTATAAGAGAGGGCCCATGAAGTCGTTCCACGTGCCGAAGAAGGTAAAGATCGCCACGGTGATCAGCGCCGGCTTGGCCAAGGGCAACATGATGCGCCAGTAGATGCCAAACTCGCTACATCCATCAATGCGCGCCGCATCTGCCAGTTCCTCCGGGATGGTGCGGAAGAATTGGCGCAGGAGGAAGATATAGAAGGCTCCTCCTCCAAAGAACGGGGGCACGATGAGCGGCAGGAACGTATCAATCCAGTGGAGCCGGCTGAAGATCACAAATTGTGGCACCAGCATGACCACATAAGGCACCATCATGGTAGCCAGCACGATAGCAAACCAGAAATCGCGCCCCGCAAACCGTATGCGTGCAAAGCCATAGGCACAGAATGAGGAAGCCAAGAGGACGGCCAACTCGTTCATCAAGATGAGGAAAACGGTATTCTTGAAGTAAATGAAGAACGGTTTGTAGGTCAGGGCATCCACGTAGTTTGCAAGACGGAACGGGTTTGGAATCAACTGGGGAGGAAACTGGAAGACCTTTTGCTCCAATTTGAAGGAACTGCTGACCATCCAGAGAATAGGGAGCAGCATCAGGAGCGCTCCTACGACCAGCACAACCCAGATCACGAGTCGGGATAACCACCTACGGCTTAATCTGCCACTCACAGCGCGAGCCCCAAAAGAACTCTTTGCAGAATGCCTGACGTCAGGCGCTGTCATAACTCACCTCCTCAACCAGCTTTCTCGTAGTAGATCCGGCTGCCTATGCCCCTGAAAACAAGCACCGTCAACCCCATGATCATGAAGAAGAGCACCCATGCCAAGACAGCCGCGTAACCCATGTCCAGGTATTGGAAGGCATTGCGCCACAGGTATAGGACGTAGAAAAGGGTGGCGTTCTGCGGGCCACCGTTTGTGATCAGATAAGCAGCGGTGAAGACCTGAAAGGTGCCAATGATGCCCATGATTAGGTTAAAGAAAATGACCGGCGACATCACTGGGATCGTCACGTGCCACAGTTTCGCCCACGGACCGGCGCCGTCGATCTCCGCCGCCTCGTAGAACTCGTTGGGGATCCCCTGCAGGCCGGCCAGGAAGATCACCATCCCTCCGCCCAGGCTCCACAGGCTCATCAGGATCAGGGCCGGCAGCGCCCACGCCGGTTTCTGGAGCCAAAGAACCTTGGACAGACCGATGGCGTGCAGGAGCGCATTGAGCAAGCCGAAATCCGAGTTCAGGAACCAGGCCCACAGGATTGCGTTGGCCACCGCCGGTATGGTGCTCGGCAGGTAGTAGAGGGTACGAAAAACGGTGATCCCGCGCACCTTGGTGTTCATCAGCAGGGCCAGCGAGAAGGCCAGAACCATACTCAGAGGCACCGAGATGGCAGTGTAGAGGGTGGTGACTTTCAAGGCTTGCCAGAAGAGTTTGTCCGACACGATTCTCTTAAAGTTGTCCAAAGCAACAAACTCGGGTGGGGCAATCATGTTCCAGTCCTGGAAGGCCAGCCAGACAGAGGTCAACGCGGGTATCAGGAACCACAACAGGACACCGAGAATAAAGGGAGCGATAAAGATGTAGCCGGTAACGTTCCGTCTCCCCGCCGGTTTTCTCAGCCAGCCGACTATGGCGGTCATAATATCCTCCTCAAAGGAGCCAAACTCCAATCAAGATCTGGCCGCGCAGGGCCTGTTCCAGCGTTCAACTGGAATGCCCTGCGCGGCCGGGCTTGTCCCCGCTTAGCCTCAGAGGAGCGCTTCTTCAAAGATGGCGTTGCCTTCCGGTACGACCTCTGACAGCGCCTCCTCGGCCGTCTTGTCGCCGATCCAGATGGCATCGAACGCGGGGGTGAGGATCGTCTCGACCTTTTGATAACCCGGTGGCTGATAGAGGATGTGGCCATACTTGGGCACATACTCAGTCACGATCAGTTCATAGCCAGGCGGATGGACCCCTTCGGTGGCACTGATTCGAGGAGTCATCCATTTCTTCAGCCCTTCCTCAGTCATCAGGTCTGTCTGGTTGGGCAGCCAGAGCCCCATTCTCAAGAACTGGAGCTGGTAAAACTCGGTGGCCAGGAAACGCACCCACCGCCAGGCAGCCTCGGGGTGTTTTGAGGCCGCAAAACCAGAGTGCAGGTGGGCTTGCAGGCCCGTAGCAGGCCGCTGTATCTTGGGCAAGACGGCTGTTCCCAGCGTGGCATCGATCATGCACATCCAGGCCAAGGCCCAGGAGCCATCTATCGCCATGGCGACCTTGCCGGTCTCCAACATCTGCGTGTTGGTCATTCCCAGTTGCGTCAAGACCGCAGAGTAGGGCATCACCTGATGCACCAGCATCAGATCGGCGATACGCTGGATGGCCTCGGTGGCTGCCGGCTGATCGACAGTCAACAGGCCGGTGTCTGGATCGATGTACTTCCCATAATTGGACTCGATGGGCCCCAGAAGCTCCATCCACCAGGTATCCCAGGTGACCCCCCATCGCTCCACGTTGTTCACGTCGAAGCCGCTCTCGCCCGGGTGTTTGCCGTTGGTGTCCACCGTCAACTGCCGGGCCACCTCGACGAAGTAGTCCCACTCCCAGGCCTCCTCGGGGTCGTTGCTCGGCGGTTCGATGCCCACCTCATCGAAGATGTCGGCGTTGAGGTAGATGTGAGAGCCCGTCCAGCAGGAACCGATGCCGTACCAGCGCCCCTTGTATGTGCAGCGGTCCGTTTCCTGGGGCTCGATGAAGTAACCTGACCTGCCTACAACCGGGTCGGCCTTGAGCATATCAGTGATGTCGAGCAGCATTCCCTCGTGGACATAGGTAATGTAGTCCTGGTTCCTGACGAAAGCCGTGTCCGGTGGCGTGCCGGCAGCGACCATGGCCAGCATTTTCTCCGAATAGAGCTCCGGCGTGTGTAGCCAGGTCACCTTGATGTTGGGCTCCTCGCCCTCGAAAACCGTGATGGCAGCGCGAACGCCCTCGTCCTCCTCAGGCCCCCCCCAACCCATGAAGGTAATGGTCACCGGTTCGGCAGGGGGAGGCGTCGCGGTTGGCTGAGGCGCTTCCGCAGCGGGCGCACAACTGGCGATAGCCGTGCCCGCTACAGTCAAAGCGCTCAGGCGCAGGAAGTCGCGCCGATTCAGCTTTCTCTGACTCATTCTTAGTCTCCTTTCGACTTCGTTACAGAACTTGTGACGAACTCGTCGCTATGTGAGGGAAACTCTGCACACGTTGAGCGCACAGACCACCTGCCCCCACAGGAATGGTGGCCTGTGTCCACCCTTGCCGGCCTCGATCCACTGTTTCACATACGACACCACCTCCTCATTTATATCGCCCTGCTCTATCACGGTTGCAGCATGACCCAACGTTGATTTCTGGCAGAAAAAGCCACGAAACTGGTTTTTGACGGTCGAAAAGGTCAGCGACAAAATCTTAACTGCTCTGTAGTCCGGTGACAAACGACTTTCAGGTGCGACTGACACGCGTATATCGCCCGTCAATAGCATATTATCACATAACTTGCTTCCTGTCAACTAGGACAAGTAGGGTAATCCTCCGGCAAGGGCACGGATTTTAGATTTACCATTCCATCTTTGGGTGGCTTGGCGGTAGTTGACTTGCTGTTTGCGGCATCCTATTCTCCAACTTTAGGAGGAAGATACATGAGGTGGATATCTCAGCCATGAACAGCCATGCAGAAGCCATCAAGGAGTGATCTCCCTACTGTTACAGGAGGGGGGTTTTCTCGCCCGCTCCCTAGGTTGCAACAACCCGCAGGTCCCGACTGAAGGTGGTCAGGCTCTCACAACCATCTTCTGTGACCACCACGTTGTCTTCAATGCGGATGCCGCCCCATCCCTCCAGGTAGACACCAGGCTCAATGGTGAAGACCATGCCCTCTTCAAGTGGCATGTCGTTGCCCTCGACAATGCTTGGCTCTTCGTGGATATCCAGCCCTAAGCCGTGTCCTGTTCGGTGGATGAAGTATTCGCCAAAGCCGGCATCCACCAGGACCTGGCGTGTGACACGGTCCACGTCCTGGCAGGTTGTACCGGGCTGCACCGCCACACGCCCTGCTTCATTGGCGGCCTGCACCGCCGTGTAAACCTCACGCAACCGGTCATCCGGTTCCTGCCCCACCACGAAGGTACGCGTGATGTCGGAGTAGTAGCCGTTCACCGTGGTCCCGAAGTCAATCAGTAGAATCTCGCCTGCCTCGACGCGTCGTTCGCCAGTTCTGCCATGGGGCAGCGCCGACCGGGACCCACTCTGCACGAGCGGCTCAAGGGGTACAGTCTCCCCACCGCCCTCTAGCATGGCGCTCGTTAGCCGACCGCATATCTCCCGTTCAGTAATGCCCGGGGACAGGCTGGACACCACCTCCTCCAGCGCCGCCTCAGAGACCTCATTTGCACGCCGCAGGGAGGCTATCTCAGAGGCATCCTTGCGCATGCGCAGCGGATCCAGCACCGTCTCACCTTTCACCAGGCGCGCATCGGGCACGAACCGGCTGATCAGGTCATGCTCCAACACTCGCATGCGTAGGTGCTCGACAGCCAGCGTGCGCACCCCAGGTAGTGCCTTGGATGCCTGGCGCATCGCCTCCTGGGGGCCACTCTCATCGCCCCAGGCGAAGATACGCGCCTCAAAAGGCGCTCCGCGCTTCCAGGTCGGCACCTCCAATTCAGGTATCACCAACACCGGCTGTGCGGACTCGTCCGCTGGGATGAAGGTGATGAACGGGCGCTCCAGCAGGATGAAGTACATGCCGGTCAGGTATCGCAGATTAAACCCCGGCACCAGGGCTAAACAGTCGATCTCCTGAGCGGCGAGTAGTTGGCGTACCTTTTCGAGCCGTTGGGTGAGCATTCGGTTCTCCCTTCTATTAAGCAAACTGATATGTCATCGGACGAGCACCAAGGGACGGTAGATTCGCTTGAGGAGCGCCCGGGCAGGCTCACGGAGGCGCTTTTCCAGGGCGCTGTAAGCGTCAGCGCAGGACCGCTGCTCGACCATGGAAACAAGGGTACCACGGCTTCAGTAGGAGGTCAAGCAAAACGGGAGGCCACGAGAGCCCCCCTGCTGTCTGTGGGGTCAGATGTTACCATCTGACCCTGGCCTTGGCTGTCAGAAGGTAACTTCTGACAGCACAGAAAGGGGTGATAGATTCGCTTGAGGAGCGCCCGGGCAGGCTCACGGATACGCTGCTCCAGGGCGCTGTAGGCGTCAGCGGAGGATGGCTGCTCAAGCATGGCGGGGTAAGGATAACATCAGCGCCCTAGCCCGTCAAGGGAGAAAGGTGAAAAGGTGAGTGGCAGGCGAAATATGCATATCCCCCCTCTAGACACACCGGGGGTGGTTGAATAAAAAAATTTGGGAAACAACCACTCTCTTCTCGGTGGTGTGGTATCCGCCGAGGTCTTTGAGGGCGCGGGCTGACAGCGACGGTCGGGAGGGGGCGGTTTGTACATAGAGCCTCCTAGTAGACAACGCAAAGGGAGCCAAGGTCTCCTTTCCTAGGCTCCCCGCGTGGGATTCACTCTGGGGATGGCTTGATAGAACAAACGTGCTATAATTATAGCCGAAGTCGCGGGATTTGTCAAGAGGCAGGTATAGAAACCTGCCCTACTGTTATGCTTTTCGTGGACGCTGCTCTTGCTTGACAAGGCCATCATCCTGTGCTATGTTAAGTTGTGGCATCTGTTATTGTCAAGTTGTGAGGTAATAGGTTGCCTACGTGGTCTCTGGAAGCATTTAGGTTAATGGTTCTTGTAATTCCAGGTTTTATCGTTCTCTGGATTCGTGACGCCCTTGCTCTCGGGAGGACTAGCACGCTTCTTGAAAAGACCATCTCGGCACTGATTTGCACCTTCATCAATTGGGGCCTTTTCTCGATGCTTCTCCGTTTATTCCCACCGCTATCGTTACTACTTGGAGGCAAGGTGCAGGTTCAGCCCACCTATGTGACTTCACAGCTCTGGTTAGAGTTTCAAGCGCAGGGAGGCTTTGGCCTTCTTCTTATCTCGGTGGTGCTGGGCATTTTTTGGGGATTTGTGCAGTCTAAGGAGTTGGACTACAAACTTGTGCGGTTGCTACGGCTCAGCTATCGAACAGGACACACCGATGCTTGGCTCCAAACCTTCACAAGCGTCAGAGGTAATTGGTTATTTGTACATCTCAAGGATGGTTCCAGGTATTTAGGCTGGCCAAAGTATTACTCAGACCAGCCTGGAGTACACGAGATTTTTTTATCAGATGCCTCCAGGATTGAATATGACGAGAGTATCACCAACATCGAAGGGCCAGGCATTCTCCTTACTGCGGAGAGCGGGATAACCCTGGTGGAGTTCTTGAACCCTCCAGAAGAAGTGGAATCAAGTGAGGAACAAACTGGTGAGCCCGAAGAAGATTAAGAGCGAGGGTGAGAAGCCATCCCGTCGACACCCCGTGCAAGGAGGTCGAGGGGACAGACCGCGCGGTCCTAAACCCACACCCACGCCAAAACCTAAGCCCAAGCCATCCGAATAGTGCCTTTGCCCGTCTTTCTAAGGATTACATTTCATCGTACAGCACGTTCCACGCCAGGTTAACGTGCCGTAGGCGTTTGCCGGCGTACCATCCGCCTTAGCCCCTCCTCATCCACCATCGGGATTCCCAACTCCTGGGCCCTGGTGTACTTGCTGCCGCCGGGGTCGGCCCCTACTAGGAGATAGTCGGTGTTCCTGCTGACGCTCCCCGTGACCTTTCCGCCGTGCTCTTCGATGAACCTGGAGGCTTCCTCCCGACTCATGGTGGGGAGGGTCCCGGTGATGACGAAGGTGAGGCCGGAAAGGGGCCCCTTCTCCGCCTCCACTTCTTCCGGGAGCCTCTTCATGTTCACCTTTACGTCCTTCAACTTCTCTATGACCTGGCGGTTGCGCTCCTGGCGGAAATAGTCCACGATGCTCCGAGCTGTCTCTGGCCCCAGCCCAGGGATGGCCTCCAGTTTCTCCTCGGTAGCCGCCATCAGATCCTCCAGGGAGGCGAAGTGCTTGACCAACAACTGCGCTACCGTACTCCCCACATGTTTTATCCCCAAGCCGGTTATGAGCCTCCATAAGGGCCGGTTCTTGGACTTCTCGATGGAGGCTAGAAGGTTGGCCACGCTCTTCTCAGCGTACCCCTCCAAGGGGCCCTCCAAAGGGAGGAGGTGATCCCGTTTCAGATAGTAGAGGTCGGCCAGATCTTTTATCAGACCCAGTTCCACGAATTTCTCCGCCTGGCGGGAGCCGAAACCATCGATATCCATAGCCGCTTGGGAGGCAAAATACTCCACATTGCGCACCAATTGAGCGGGACAGGAGGGGTTCACGCAATAGACCGCCACCTCATCAGCAGAGCGCTCCACGGGCTCCCCGCAGGCTGGACACCTCTCTGGAACCTCGAAAACCCTCTCCTCCCCACTGCGGAGTTCCTCTAGGGGCCTCACGACCTGGGGGATCACATCTCCCGCCCGCTTGATAACCACCGTGTCCCCTACCCTAATATCCTTGCGTCGCAGGTCGTCGAAATTATGTAAAGTGGCTGTACTTATGGTAACTCCTCCCACCTGGACAGGCTCCAAGAGAGCGTAGGGGTTGAGGGTGCCGGTGCGGCCCACGTTTACCCTTATGTCAACAACTCGAGTGACCCCCTCCTCGGCGGGGAACTTATAGGCGATGGCCCAGCGGGGGGCCCGCCCTACGACGCCGAGGGTCTCTTGCTGTTGAAAAGAGTTGACCTTCACCACCATGCCGTCATCCTCGTAGTTCCAACTCTCCTCTTTCTCCATGCATTCTCTGATCTTGGCTATGACATCCTCGAGATCATGGTGGAGGGAGATGTCGGGGCTGACTTTGAACCCCAGGGCTCGCAGGTATTCTAAAGCCTGCCACTGGGTGGTCAGTGAGGCCCCTTCGAAGTGGCCCACGCCATAGACCCAGATGCTCAAGGGACGAGTGACGGTGATAGAGGAGTCAAGTTGTCGGACGGAGCCCGCGGCCGCGTTTCTGGGGTTGGCGAAGGCTTTCTCTCCTTCCTTCTCTCGCCGCCGGTTCATCTCCTGGAAGAGGTCGAGGGGCATATAGACCTCGCCACGGACTTCGAGGAGGCGTGGGGGCTCTAGATGGCCATGAATGGGGATGCGGAGGGGGATGCTAGGGACGGTCCGGAGGTTCAGAGTGACATCCTCGCCCCGGAAGCCATCGCCCCGGGTGGAGCCTTGCACCAATACCCCCTCTTCATAGGTCAGGGAGATGGCCAGGCCATCCACTTTGGGCTCCAAGACATATTCGAACTTCTGGTCTGACAGCCTGCGGATCCTCTTCTCCCAAGCCCTCAACTCTCCCTCATTGAAGGCGTTATCCAGGCTGAGCATGGGCACCCGATGCTCCACCTCTCCAAAACCCTCCACCGGCGGGGCTCCTACCCTTTGGGTGGGAGAATCGGGAGTGATGAGTTCGGGATGGGCTCTCTCCAACTCCTCTAATTGGCGCATCAAGGCGTCATATTCGGCGTCTGAGATCTCGGGGGAGTCCAGAACGTGGTAGCGGTAGGCGTGGTAGCGGATGACCCGCCGCAGAGCCTGGACTCTTTTCTCCAGATCAGCCATGGCATTTGCCCCTGAGAGTGCAACTTGATTCTATTATACCACCAACTGGGCGAAAGTTAAGATGATTTAGCCTCCCAAGAGCCAGAGAGCCACCTGAGGGGTGACCCTGGCCTCCAGGAAGGCGGCGAGGAGGAGAGGAACCACGAGGAGGAAGAAGATTTTCAAGTAGTTGACGATAGCGAGCAGGAACCCCTCGCCGAGGGAGAGGCCTCGAGTTGCCTACTCGCCCTTCAGGCCTACAACCCCAAAGAATTGGCGGCCTCTTTCAAGATACGCGCGGAACGCCCCAATCCCTCTATCTCGATTTCGCTCAAGGGGAGTTCGACGATTTTCGCTACCCCGTCCCGGTCCACTATCGAGGGCAGGCTGAGGCACACCTCACGGAGCCCATACTGCCCCTCTAAGAGGCTGGAGACGGGGAGCACGCTCTTCTGGTCGCGTAGGATGCTCTCCATGATGGTCGTGGCCGCCAGGCCGATGGCGTAGTAGGTAGCACCCTTGCGCTCTATGATCTCGGAGCCCGCTCGACGTACCCTCTGGAAGATCTCCTCCCTCTCCACCTGGGTGCACCCTCGCTCACAGACGAGGCAGTATTCTTCCAGGCGCACACCGGAGATGTTGGCCAGACTCCACACAGGCACCTCACTATCCCCGTGTTCGCCGATGATATAGGCGTGCACATTGCGGGGATCTACCCCGCAGTGCTCGCTCAAAAGGTAGCGGAAGCGAGCGCTATCGAGGACCGTGCCCGAACCGATGACCCTACTAGGCGGCCGACAGCAGAGTTTGACGGTCAGATAGGTGAGCACATCTACGGGGTTAGTGATGACCAGCAAGATACCTTGAGGGTTATGGCGGGCGATCTGGGGTATTATCTCCTTAAAGATGACGCTGTTCCTCTCCAAGAGATGTAGTCGGGTCTTCCCTGGCATAGAGGCGACTCCAGCGCTTAAGACCACGATCTCGGCCCCTTGACAATCGCTGTAGTCGCCGGCCCAGATCTTGGCCGGAGGAACGAAGGGCAAGCCATGGTTCAGATCCATAGCCTCCCCCTCCGCTTTCTCCCTTTTGGCGTCTATGAGAACCAGTTCCGTGGCTAGGCCGCGGATCATCGCCGCATAGGCCACGGTCGAGCCTACTGCTCCCGCGCCCACTATCGCTATCTTGGCCATATCGATTTCCTCCCGTGCTGCAACCCCTTCATTCCCCCTTTCCGCCCGTTTCCTCTTCCCAAGAAAAGGCTAAGGGGAGTGCCTCCAAAAGGCGCAAGAGTTGGTCGATCTTCTCATCATCGAACTTCGCCAGAGCCTTATGAAAACCCCGACGCCGTCGGGCCCTCACCTCCTCCAAGAGTTGCTCCCCCCGTCTCGTTAAGTGTACCATGACCACCCGGCGGTCCGATTCCTTCCTCCGTCTCTCCACCAAGCCCATCCTCACCAGCCTATCTATGATACCAGTCATGGTCGCTCTTGCCTGCTGCGTGGCTTGGGCCAATTCGCTCATAGGGCAGGCTCGGCCACGCTTTTCCAGGGATAGGAGTGCGTAAAACTGAGGAACCGTCACCTCATAGTAGGAGAGTTCCTGAGCCAGGCTCTTCCGCCCCAGCCAGGTGAGTTGGTGCAGCACCCTTTCCAGAGCCTCGATAGACTCTTCTCTTCTAGCCATGAGAAAGTTAGCCTCACAATTATTTCGCCTTACAAAATTATATCTTGGGCATAAGCATCTGTCAACTAAGGGAGTTTGCCCCATCCCCAAGAGTTCATATAATCTAGACATGGCAAATATGACGAAGGGGGCCGGCACCTATCTGCTCCTTCTACGGCTGGAAGAAGATAGAGAGATCATCATAGGAACGCTGGGAAGTCTCTTTTTTCCACGGGGATACTACCTCTACGTAGGCAGCGCCAGGGGTCCCGGTGGGCTTCGGGCCCGCTTGGCCCGCCACCGTCAGACCGATAAGCGCCCCCGATGGCATATAGATTATCTGCGCTGCCATGCTAACCCAATCGAGATCTGGGCGGTTGAATCCGAGGAGCGGTTGGAGTGTCTCTGGGCTCAACAACTGGCCCAGTTGTCGCCAGCGCGCCCCATCCCGCATTTCGGCTCCTCCGACTGCCGATGCCCTAGCCATCTTTTCCACTTCAGAAAGAAGCCTTCTCATCGCCAGTTTGCAGATTCTTTGCCCCAAGCGAATCTCCTTGCCCACTTGACCATATTGGCACAAGAAGCGCAACTATGTTAGAATCGGCTCCAAAGGAGGCTGGATGATAGAGGTGATCATGCCCAAGTTGGGGCTTACCATGGAGGAGGGCACCATCATCCGCTGGCTTAAGGGAGAAGGGGAAGAGGTGGAGAAGGGGGAGCCCCTCTTCGAGGTACAGACGGACAAAGTGGTGATGGAGGTAGAGGCCCCCGCTTCAGGCATCTTGGGCAAGATATTGACCCCTGAGGGGGATACCGTGCCCGTCGTCCAGGTGATAGCGTACCTCCTAGAGCCTGGCGAGGAGGCTCCGGAGGAGTGGCCTATCCCCGTAGCCGTCGCTGAGGCTGTACCAGCGAAACCGATCTCTGGGGCCAAAGTTCTCGCCACTCCGGCCGCCAGACGGCTCGCTCGCGATAAGGGGATCGACCTGGCTCAGGTCAGAGGCTCTGGCGAAGGGGGCATGGTCACTAGGGAGGATCTCCTCCGCTTCCTAGAAGAGAAGCCGGCCCCTCAAGTCATGGCTCCGGAGCGGGTCAAGGCCAGCCCCCGGGCCCGAAGGCTGGCTCAGGAGAAAGGCGTGGACCTTTCCTCGGTGCGAGGCACTGGCCCCCAGGGAAGGATAACGGAGAAAGACCTCCTCGATTTCCTGGCCGCACAAGAACTTTTGACTCCTGGCCCCATCCAGCGGCTCACCGCCCAGCGGATGACCAAGAGTTTCACTTCTACCCCTCATTTCTATCTCACCATAGAGGTCAACGCCACAAAGTTGGTTGAGTTACGGGAGAGGCTCCGCCCCATCATCGAGGAGAAAGCGGGGGTACGGCTCACCTTCACCGACATCTTGATCGTCTTGGTGGCTAAGGCTCTAAGAGATCACCCCCTGGCTAACGCTTCCTGGGAGGAGGGGCGCATCCGGCTATGCAAAGAGATAAACATCGGTCTGGCTACGGCGGTGGAAGAGGGGTTGGTCGTCCCGGTCATCAAGAGGGCGGATGAGAAGGGGTTAGCCCAGATAGCAGGCGAGAGAAAGGAACTGGCGGATAAGGCTGCCGAGGGCAGACTAAGGCTGGAGGAACTGGAGGGAGGGACGTTCACCCTCACAAACCTGGGAATGTTCGGGGTTGACGAGTTCGGGGCCATCATCAACCCTCCGCAGAGCGCGATTCTGGCCGTAGGCCGCATCGCCGAGAGGCCGGTGGTGGAGAAGGGAGAGGTGGTGGCCAGGCCAACGATACGTCTGACCCTCTCCGTGGATCACCGGGTGCTCGACGGCGCCGAGGGAGCACGGTTCCTGAGCGACTTGAAGGCATTGATAGAGGAGCCGGACGAAGACTTTTCCCTGCTGCCAGGAATTGCCTCCTGAGAACCAATACCCCCTACCATCCTCACTGGGAAGGAGCTGTTCTTACTGGGATGGGTTCATAGCGGGCAAGTGATCAGTCAGGGTGGGCACAGCGGGCATCGTCCCAGGCTGGATCCGCGTCGTACTGTTCCCGATTGTGGTGCGGTGGTGGTACTTGAAGCACTGGCGCGATGATAGTACTCAGCGCGCCTCGTCTACCCCGCTCACTGCCAGTTCCAACTGTCGCTGGTACAACTGACTGTACAGGCCACCCCGCGCTAGCAACTCCTGGTGGTCGCCTACCTCGCAGATACGTCCTTCCTCTAGTGCGATGATCTTGTCGGCGTTGCGGATCGTGCTCAGCCGGTGGGCGATGACCAGCGACGTGCGCCCCTTCATCACCTCCTCCAGCGCCTGCTGGATTATGTACTCCGCTTCGGCGTCCACCGACGAGGTAGCCTCGTCCAGGATAAGGATGCGCGGGTCGGCCAGGATGGCGCGCGCCAGCGCTAGCCGCTGCTTCTGCCCGCCGCTGAGTTTCACCCCGCGCTCGCCGATCTCTGTGTCGTAACCCTGGGGCAATTGCTCGATGAACTCGTGTGCGTAGGCGGCCCTGGCGGCGGCAAGCATCTCGTTCTCGCTGGCGTCGGGCTTCCCGTAGAGCAAGTTCTCGCGCACGGTCGTGTTGAACAGGAAGGTATCTTGTAGCACCACGGCCACGTGTCGGCGCAGCGAGCAGATCTGCACCCTCCGCAGGTCATGGCCGTCCACGAGGATGCGCCCGTGGACAGGGTCGTAGAAGCGGCACAACAGGTTGGCGATGCTGGTCTTGCCCGCCCCGCTGGGACCAACTAGCGCCACCACCTCACCAGGGCCAACCTGGAATTCGACGTCATGCAGCACTTCACTACCGTCACCGTAGCCGAAGTGAACGTGGTCAAACACCACGTCCCCCTCGACCTTATCCAGTGTCACCGCGTCCGCTGCGTCTTGGATCTCTGGTTGTTCGTCCAGCAGTTCGAAGATCCGCTCACCGGCGGCGATGGCTTGCTGGAAGGTATTGTCCACCTGCGTCAGCCGCCGGA
>Ga0114930_10000127_pt1 | contig 82075 bp, 85 predicted proteins | sample AnhtaG_FD_87300 | JGI IMG/M metagenome (GOLD analysis project Ga0114930, IMG submission 87300) | Deep subsurface microbial communities from Anholt, Denmark to uncover new lineages of life (NeLLi) - Anholt_01485 metaG | ecosystem: Environmental > Aquatic > Marine > Oceanic > Sediment | place...
CTGAAAATAATGAAAATTATACATAAATTTGATAAATAACTCAATCAGGTTAAATTTCATTAAATATTAGACAGATACAGCCGCTAGCATGCTGGAGTTTTGCAAGCGAAATGGGAAAAAGTGGGTTGAGCGGGGTTAGGATACAGACTTGTATTCGTCGGTACGATGGTTAAGATTTGAGGGCTTGATTCCTAAACAGTATGGATTGCAGTAGTCACAGGTAGGATAATGATGAGATCAGGACTGAGCGTTACCGAGTCCGCTGGATTGATTTGTTAGGAAAACAGTTTATTAAGCTCTTTGATATTCGAGTTAACGTATTGATAAAAAATCTCCATTTTTTCTGTATGCCCATTGGCTAATTTATAATAGCAGGGAACCGCACGCATGAGCGTCAAGATGCTATCTTGTTTTGAAATCTTGAGCTGGGTTTGAGGGTCTTCTTTAGCATGCTTAAGCCAATTTCTGGGCAAGTTTGCAATTTGGCGAGAAAAATCCTTTTTTGAATAGGTAACATTGTATTCTCTTTGATACCAATCATGCAAGAACTCAAATGGACTTTGCTCGCCGTCCACCTGAAGTAGCCCTGCCAATATATCTTCGGCTGCTCCGGCCAAAGTAAGCGAACAAACGTGGTCATTATTAAAAAAATGGTCGATAGCTGCGTCAAGCTGGATTCTTGCAGCTTCTAACTTTGATATGATCATGGCAGCTTTCCTAACGTCGGGGCACACCGGCCGCGCCAAAAAACTTACTCAGTAGGCCGCAGCGCTTCTCGCGGTCTGGTGCAGCCCATTGTTAGCGAAAAATTCTTCATTAGTACAAGTCACGAAGGCTTGATTCGTTTACTTCAAAATTAGCAAGAAAATCTAGGAGATGTTCAGCATTAACAACATAAACGGTGTTTTCCTTTTCTCGGATTAAAGAGTTAAATCCGTTTTGGGTTAATGGGCCGTTTTTTAGGGTTCGCGTTGATAGCTGTTTGCGAAATCGAAGGTAAGGCACCTCAGTAATTTCTGAATTATCAAGCTTGCCGTCCTCCATCGAAACCTGATTTGGATCAAAACTACATATTTTAAGTTTGGCTGTAGTCACAATGACATTGAAATACATACGAAGAGTCTCACGTTTTTCCACGATGTTTAGGTGCTCCTCATGTGCAAAACCAACTGTTGACTCAACAACATCATGGGCGACTCGTTCTAGCATTGGCTTTGATTTCGCGTCTTGACCAGCAACAATGCAAAAAGCTGATTCTGGGGTGTCGGGGCTGGCTGTTAAATCTTTCCAACCAAAGTATCGAATTTTTCTACCAACCGTATTCGTCACCCACGCGTTAACATGCCAGCGATTTTTTATGGATTTATCAGGATTCAAAAACAACCAGCTAGAGTCGATAACTCGTTTGCACTCAATTACAAGAAGAGATGTTTTGGAATTATCAATCAGCACTAAGTCGATAAAGCCAGAATTTCCACTATCTGAATTTTCCCATGCGTGTTCTGATGAAAGTACATTCCAACCATGATTACCATGAGTATCTTTAATTAAGTTTTCGATACAAATCTGGAGAGGAAAGCCAGATGAATTTATGATTTTTATGAATTTATCGTTGTCCATTTTGGTTTGGTGTTATTTGTAATACATCGCTAACGGGCTCTTCAGCCGCTGCGGTAAGCCGTCGGCTGCAAGAGCAAGATCAGATCATATAATTTAATCCACTGTAAATCTGGCTACAACCTGGGGCCATTGCGTTGCCAAGTCTTCAAACGCCGGACGCCAGTTCTCTTGTTCCATTTCTTCTTCTGACAGATCAATATCCGTAGTAATTCCATGTTTAACTGCATGAAGTCTGTAAGCATTAAAAAAACATCTTTCAGAGGCGGTAAATGCAAATCCAGTTAGCTTGAAATAGCGTCTCGTCTCGATAAATTCAATAACACGTGCTACACACCAGCCAGTAAACTTACCAGCAAAATAGGCCACGACACCCTGCCAGCCTGTAGTAAGATATCCGACTATAGCTATAACTATGATCAGCAATCCATATCCCGAAATATAACTATACAAGGTTCCAATAGCTACTTGCCCCGGAATAATAAAAAGTCCAAAAGTATTCAGTAAAACGGAAGCTATGTATGTAATCGAAATAATAACTGCAATTTGCACGGCGTCTAGATGCATAATAAAACATATTAAAGCAGCGATAAACGTGGCAATTGATGTTAATGACTCTATTGCTTCTGTCGTTTTGAGCACTTTAAAAGCACTTACTTGTGGATAGAGTCGGGCAATTAATCCGAAAGCATATGGTATTGCTATTCTTATCTTTAATCCTCTTGGAGTATAGATTCCCATAAGTTATTTTTTCCCTTTAGATCTAACATATATTGGGTGGAAACCAAGGTAATCAATATTCTGGAATTCCGTATTTGACAATATCCTTGAATCCCGTATATTAGCCGATGCACAATTGAATCCCCGTAGGGTGACATTATGGAAGAAAAACCAAATAAAGTCAATACCTTTTGGGCAGTTAACAGTTCTCAAGGGGCATGCTGTAGCTTTGGAAGCGAAATGGGGAAAAAGTGGGCTGAGCGGGGTTAGGATACAGAAAACCTCTTCGGCTAGAATGCGATTGAGGTGAAAGGCAAGGATTGTGGAGTAAGTGAAGGTTACTATTTGAAACTACTTTGGTGAAGCCATTTATTTGTGATTGAAATAGAGGATGATTAGAGTTGAGTCCGAACTATTTGATCCATCTTGAACTAAGCAGTTTGGGCCGGAAGAAAAAACAGGGCAAAAGACCCCCTCAAGGTGGGGAACAGTGATTGAGCAAATAACGACCGAGATCACCCGCCGCTAGAGTTTATGCAGAACATACTTGGTTAAGCCACCATTTTCAAATCCGAACTGGACCTGATTTGCGGCCTCCCCTTGCCGTCGGGTGCATTGAGTAGTTAGGTCTGCCCATTATCTGGAGGAGACTCAGGGACTGAAAAATAGGTTACAACGACGATGCCTGCTTGCTTCATTATAAAAGATAAATTGTCTTCCGAAGCACTTGAGATGTTTCCTTGCAAGCTACTTGCACCACTGCTGTCGCGCAGATGTTCAAACTTCTCCTCTAGATGCTGACTAAGGTGCCTCATGTCGCCACCCCTCGAATTGGCGATTGTCAGCAATCACCATCTGAACTACCCCACGCTGGGGTTGAATCTGTTGTCTGACAAGTGCGCCCTCACTGATAAATGCGTGACTTCCACCTTCTACGCTTTCGATAAGCACTCTCTGAAAGCTGTAGGTGGTATTCTGATTTGCTCCAAGAATGACATTGGGGTCAAATGGGATTGTTAGCTGGAGATCTGAGGCTATATCATCATAGATTTGCTTTATCAAATTGTACAAGGCATCATCAGGCGTTTCAATAGGAAGCCCCAAGTCTTGTCGGGCTTCTCGCCGATTGATGGTGTAATCGTGGCTCCCGGACTGGCTGCAGAGGAAATTTAGGATTTTTTCCACCTGCGCACCGTTTTGAATGTGAGGGGTAATGAGTTTCCTTGCGAGCATTTGTATTTGGCTGCGTGCCCGAAAAGCCTCACCGAGAACGAGAGGGTGCACCTCTTTTCCCAGCTGCAGCATGATTTCCCGTATATGTTTCTTCCCTCGGAACTTACCCACAAGTTCAGTTTTGGCAAATTCCAAAAATCCGCTGACGGCCTCGACACTGACCGGAACCTTAGTGGTTGGAGGTCCACCTGGCACTTGAGGATTGAGAGGTGTAATTACACTTGGATCAATTGGGCCTAAGCTAGCTTGTTTTGTCATCACTATGGTATCAGCTCCCAAACAGATCAACGTGCCACCGCTATGGCATTTGAAAGGAACGACAACTTCAAAGCGATTGCAAAACTGACGTATGAGATTAGCAATACTCCATGCAGCGAGTGTATCACCGCCCCGGGTATATAAATAGAGCGTGATTTTTTCAGCATTGACAATTGTGTCAAGATGATGGATGAAAAAATCCATCACTTCCGAATGAATCTTGGTTTCCAGTTGCCTACGATCCCCAGTTATATATGCAATGACTCTGGATTGTCTGCTTTGCTCAAGTTCTTGGTACAGTGTTCTTCGCTGCTGATACATTGCCCTCCTCCATTTGTCTCGTTGGGATACCTAACATATATTGGGTGGAAACCAAGGTAATCAATATTCTGGAATTCCGTATTTGCCAATATCCTTGAATCCCGTATATGAGCCGATGCACAATTAAATCCCCATAGTGTGACATAATGGAAGAAAAACCAAATAAAGTCAATGCCTTTTGGGCAGCTAACAGTTTTCAAGGGGCATGCTGTAGTTTTGCAAGCGAAATGACCAAAATATACGTAAGGAATATTATAAGTATAAGAAAAGATTATATTAATCCCCTGTAGATCGCACTCAGAGCATTTCCCACCCCCCTTGCAAATTAACATCCCCTTTGTAAATTAACAGCAATGCGTGTGTATGATCAGATGCACTCGAGGTGATATGTTTTGTAGACACCAGGCACATCTTGCGGAATTCCTTAAAGTCGTTATTCTCTATAATCTATTGATATCTCTCCTGTATTTCTAAAAGGCGTGAACTGGAACAAGATTTGCTTCACATGAGAGAGGACAGCCACTTGTAATAAAGGGAGGTCAGAAGATGGTTACGAGAAAAATGGTCGTGAGGGCGATATCGATTTGCTTGGCTGTAATTGTTTCGGCTATTTTTTTACCAAGCCTTGCAAATGGTCTCGTCAGTACAGACAAAGATACAGAGAATGGGCCTGTTGTCGATTTTGGAGATGTAGTGAAGGATTCTTCAAAGACAATGATCCTGAAAATTACCAACAAGACTGACGAGTCACTGAAACTTTTGATGACACTCAGTTACGATGCCAGCTGTACCTTCTTGCTTACCGGTTCAGCAGTAATGACCGTGGAGGGGCGAGAAACTGTTGATGTAGGAGTCACCTATGAGGCACAGAGCCTCGGCCCATGCGAGGGTAACCTTTATGTCATGTATACAGGCAGCACCTCTGGCACGGTAGTTGTGACTTTAATGGGAAACGGGGTCGAGGAAGTTGAACCTGATAATCAGAATGGTACGATTGTTATCCATGGCTGTGACACAGGCGTCCTCGATCGGGACTATAATGGTAGGTCTATTTCGGAGTTAATCGGGAGATGTGCGAATGGACCAAGGAACCACGGTGCGTATGCGGGCCGCGTTGCCAGGCTAACGAACCGACTGAAGAAGGCAGGGGCTATATCGGGCGAAGAGAAGGGTGCTATCCAGAGGTGTGCTGCCCAAGCAGACCTTCATAAAGGCCAATTCCTCAGGTCGCGCGGGCGGGCTCAAAAAAGGCACAATAAACACAATAAACCGTGTCGTCCTTAGAGTATACCAGGTAGTCTGCATTTCAGAATGTCGAGGAGATGTGATCTGGTATCGAGATTTTACATATCCCCCTGAAGATATTCTGGTCATCCTTGCAGGTCTCTTCTGATGCGATCACTTCCAATTAATTCAGGCGACTCAATGCCGATAATGTAGCACCCTCTGTATTTTCCATCCTCTATCTTGGTTTTATGCCTCACCGTGCCGCTCACTTTAATCAGGGCCGATTTGCAAAAAAACGTTATATCAGACAACGTATCGCCCTTCTTTACTAGTTGGAGGAGATCGAAATCCTTTCTGGTGACTAATAAGCCAAGGCCATGTCTTGCGTAATCAATCACATTCAGATCATACACCCTGGCCTTTTTCGTTCCCTTTCCCAGTATGACTTCAGCCGACACTACCTTGGGCGTTTCGTAGGTGAACCTCTCTTCCCTTCGCCTCTCTTGGATCTCAATAGATTCTGGGAAACCCAGGACAAAGCCAAAGTTGGGATAGACATTGCTTATCCCAACGCATTGCACTGAACAGCAGCAAGGGTTTCCCCTGACCAAAAACTCCAGGAAAATCCTACGAGCTGACTGAATAAGGACGTTTCCCTGCTCTGGTGTCAGCTTTTCAATAACCAGCCTGGGTTTTTTGCCAATTCCAGAAGACACGTGGTCATACTCAATGCCAATAACCTTAGAGGCGAATATTATAGTGTCTTCTCCTGCCATTCGAACCCTAATTATTGGTCCATTGGAGACTACGTCGTTGAATACGCGCACTATTTTTTCTTTATCATCTAGTATGTAGCAACCCATGGAACCCTCCCTCGCTGAAACCACTGAATTCGATGTATCTCCAAAAAACAATCTTCAGCAAGTCTCGTGCCTGTTAGATTCGCACTTGATATCCCCATGAAATCACGCCCTTTTTTAAAGGCAGCCCTTTACACGCCATCTTTACAGTGTCTACTTTTTCATCCATGCTTAAGAAAAAGGATTCAAAGGGTGTATGATTTGATACACCACGGACAGCATGTAAGACTGAGAACGTGCGATTTGAGGGAGTGAAGCTGTATCTAAGCAGGTAGGAACTGACGATTTGGAGAGGTAAGATTACTCAGGACGAAGTGACATAAGGGAATACCGCAATCAAGTGAAATGCTAGTGGGTGGGGAAAGGATCAAGGGAGGGATAATGTTTGGAGAGATTGCTATGTGGTGGGTGATCTTCTTTTAGAAGGAAAGGAGGGGCTCTGTCTGTTGAGCTGAGAGGTATCGGGGCTCGAGGCTGCTCAACAAACGAAGGGCAAAATGCCAGCCTCAACTTACCATTCGCCGGAGGCTAAGGTAGGCAAGTACGATAGGGGGCAAACCTGGCTGTAAAAGTTAGCTATTTTCTGTGAAGCTGTGTGATAATGGATACAGTGTATACTGTAAAAGGAGCCACTTAAGTGATCGCATCTGTATTGGGCATAGCAAAAAAATAAGAGCTAAAATCTTTTTCTTTGTATTCACAGGTAGATAGCATGAACTCGTCTTATCTGGCATTATTTTAGCTGCAATGTAGCAGGTAAAAGTCGAGAATCAAGCAGGCGTGCTCATGAGAAGGCAAAATAAGCTTTTATCACAATCCCTTCACCCTTCCCTTGTTGGCTTCCTTTCTTTCGTAAGCCTAACCCTGGTTCTTGCTCTGTTCGCCACGCTCGCCCACTGCGCTGAGGTAACATTGGCATGGAACCCCAACACTGAACCGGATCTTGCGGGTTATAGGGTTTATTACAAGACAGGATATTCCGGGCAACCTTACGATGGCACGGGGGCTATGGAAGGCGACTCGCCTATTGACGTCGGAAACGTGACGGAGTTCACATTACGTGGTTTAATTGAAGGAATTACCTATTTTTTTGCTATTACCGCCTACGATACCGAAGGAGACGAAAGCGACTATTCCAGTGAGGTGTCGACTTCTGAGCTTGTCGAATCTGATACGGAGCAAAGAGGCGGCGGATGCTTTATCGCCGCGGCTGGTTCGAACATAGATGCTTCCCCAGGGGCTGTGTGGCTCGTCTGCTTGGCGCTCGCTCTTCTGTTTGGATTTGTCTTACTACTGCTCAGCGTGGTCACTTATGACATGCAGGTATTCCATGAAAAGGTTTTTAGGGGAGTAAGATCAATAAGTTAGCCACTAAGCTTTCAGTATTGATCAACAGGAGAGATGCTAATGAACACGAATAAACTAATATACAAAGCTCACTGCGCAATGTTCGCTGTTTTGGCCTTCCTTTTCCTATCCTCAGCCAGTTGGGCCGCAACCTATTACGTGGGTGCTACAAATGGTGATAACTACAATGACGGGCTTTCACCATCAACTGCTTGGAAGACCATAGCTAAAGTCAATTCGTCAGATTTCGAACCTGGCGATTACATTCTATTCAAGAGGGGTGAGGTTTGGAGAGAGCAATTGATCGTACCTTCCTCTGGCTCAAAAGGGAATCCCATCACCTTTGGAGTTTATGGAAGTGGTGATAGACCAATTATAAGTGGAGCCATTTTGATCACTGATTGGACTCTTGATTCCGGCAATATTTGTTGGGCTTCTGTGGATTGGACTTGCAATCTAGTATTTGAAGACGGGACAGCCCTTATAATGAAGGCATCCAAGGAAGATTTAGTCAAGGGAAGCTATTATCTTGATGAAGCTAATGATAAATTATATGTATGGCTGAATGCAGAAGAAAACCCAGATTTCCATACAATGGAAGTATCACGGTATCATGATTATGGATTATTAAGAATTGACAAAGATTATATAGTTATTGATGGACTTGAGTTAAAACATTCCAATAAATATCAAGTAAGAATTTGGAAATCCAATACGGTTACAATCCAGAATTGTAAGGCATCTTACGGCTATCATATTGGGTTTTATATCTTCGGGACCGATCCGATGCCACAAAATATCCATATTTTAAACAATGAATTATCTTATAATGGAATATGTCGTACCAGGGGTGTTGCAGGTGGTTCGGGTATTAGTTTTTTTGGTGGCACAAATTGGACAGTCAGAGGAAATCATTTGGACACTGTTTATGGAGAAGGTATTGAATGTTACGGGGGAGCTAATAATGGAGAAATTTCTGAGAACATAGTGCAAAATTGTGAACAATCAGGCGGCATTTACTGCTGTGGAAACCTAGGTAGTACAGTTCATCATATTAATGTCTTTAATAATCGAGTAACCAATAACGCTGTGCATCAAATGGAGATAGCTATTGAAGGAAGCGGTAATCTCCATCACATCAATATTTATTACAATATCATTAATGGTAAAGGGACTTCAGGAGGTGGTATTCTAGTTGGTTGGTCAGGTGTAGGTATTATTGAAGATTGTACAATTTATAATAATACAATTTATGGCTGTAAACACGGCATACTTGTCTACGGTGAGAATGTTACGAATAATGAATTTAAAAATAACATCTATTCACTCAATGATGCCTATGGATGGTGTTTTTTGTTGGATAAAGATTCCTCTGTCGACAATATTCTCGACCACAATTGTCTTTATAATGCTGCTGAAGAAGATAGAATTAAGTGGCTTGGTACGGCATATACTCTGTCGGAGTTTCAAGCAGCAAGGGAAAAAGAGCTTAATTCTATTGATAGCAACCCGAAATTTGTTGATGCTACAAACAAAGATTTTACCCTCCAATCTGTCTCTCCCTGCATCGACGCCGCCTATGATTGGAACCAAACCGGGGATTTTTATAACCACGGCAAAAAGGGTCCCGCTTGGGATATAGGAGCAATTGAGCGAAATACTGCTCCCGCGAAGCCCACTAACCTGAGGTTTATTCCTGTTTACTGAGAGACGTTTGCCCTCTAATGCGCTCTCTAAGTCGAGGGCTCTCTTTCTTTTAGGAGGTCCACCTCTGCTGTTAGCCCTAAAATATCTTGTCTAAATGCTCATTCCCCCTTTACCAAGTCATGATTTCATCTTAAGTTGAGGTTGCAGCTTTTGTGCGTCTTAGAGGTGACTATGGGCCGACTAGGCTGAGCTTGTCCTTTCTTTTAGGTTTTTGGGGGGATGGTCAGGAAAAGTGCTTTTTTTTAGCCTCTTATAAATTTAGAAAGAAGTTTATTCAAACCAATTTAATTAACACCATGGCATGTCGCTAGAAAAAGTACGCATTAACTGGGTAGAATATAGTACGGCTTACGGGTTTGAAGTGATTTGATTGTTCCAATCTCTTCATCTGATAGTTTCAACTCTCGCAACACATGCTCTACTGCGGGAGAATACTCGCCAATCTTATCCTCAGCCAAAAGGCGTAATGCCTCATCCCTGGTCAGATATCCAGCACGGATCTCGTCCGAATATCTGCTTATCTTGTCGTTGTACCCTAGCCTCTGGTAGTAGAGGTATCCAACAAGCGGTTCGAGGATGCAATCGAAATGAGCTATCCCGCTTACCGTTTTCGGCTTTTGCCAATCTAGTTCTTCCCCTAATACTCTAACAATCTCTTTTTTGCTTAAATCGAAATAATCATAAAACCTTATTTCCTTAATTCCGTCCTCCTCCAGCCGCGGCCGGCTGAGACGAAACAAGTTATTAAATGACGTAAAGAATTCCAAACGCTGTCTAAAGTGATACAGAACCATCTTCAGGAAATTTGGCATGCGGCGGGAAAAAAATATCCTGCACAAGCTGATTTTGGTTTTCATCTCAAAATCTTTGCCAGGGAAGTCTTCGCTGGTTCCCCATAGTATAAGTGAAATGCCTAACTTTTTGGCAATTTGCAAAGAAGAACACATATAACCAATTACACAATTGATACATATATAACTGGACAAGCCTTGGGCACCGAATGGAAGTGTGCCCTTGATATACTCCCGGACGTAGCGTTTGACTCTACTATTGCTTGCATGCACAACCCGTAGATCAACTCCTAACTTCTTACAAATTCCCTTAATATTTTTTTCGGCACACTCATGCTGAAACTCGTTGTTGTAGTTGACCGCCAGAGGATTTAGACCAAGCAATCGCTTGGCCGCGTATAGGACATAGCTGCTGTCCTTACCGCCGCTGAGCGGAACGACGCAGTCATATGGTCCCTGTACCTTATAAAGGTCTATTACACGAAAGAAAGCTTCTTGCCCCTTTACTGCAACTTTTTTGTAACTGCGGCAGTAGTTGCAAACATTGTTCTTGTCAAATTCAATCCCTACGAAATATTCAGGAAGGATGCATTTGGAACAAAGAATCACAAAGACCTCCTTGCGCTCGATTTAAGAACTAGTATTGCAACTTCTAATATTTTACGAACGTAGCAAATATGGCAAACTAATTAACTAGCGCGTTGTCATTCTAAAAATATGCTGATTTATCAGAACCAACAGTGGTTTTGGGTGGCCTCTTGGACGTCGATGTGCACGAAATTAAAGAAAAGAGCAGGGCTTTTTTGTGGAAGGATTGAACGAAATAGCATACAGCTTGAAAACTCGCACCTTCGATTCAGAGCGTTCAGTAATACTCCATTTATTAACAGGCGGACGTTACTGCAATCTGGCCTTCCGCCTTGAACTGGTAAATGCTATGAGCAAAGCCGGTGCGAGGTAAAATCCGAAATTTGCAATAGCAACTTGCAAAGAAGCATCATATAGTAAGACAACTACAAGTAAGAGAGGGACGAAGAAAAAATGACGAATATCATATCGATTAGCATCATACAATAACTTTCTCGCCAACCCGCAAAAAACGCCAACAAAGAAAAAGGATACACAAATACCTGGTATCCAAAAATTAAGAAATGCCTCACCTAGGGCAGTTGGTAGTACCCCAGTTTTATTTTCCCTAGCAGCAAAAGTGTTTTTCCCGAATTGCATATCAGTAAGAATTTCCATCATTCCATACGGTCTATCTTTCCAAAGAAACCTTGGAATCAACTGTAAGGGAGCTTGCAAGTAAGTTTGTCCACAGATAATGGGTTGCCGTCCCATGGAAACCTCCTGATAAATAAACCTATCCACATCAAATCTGCCAGTTTCAAGAAGGATGAACTTTCCAATAGTGATGTTTGCTTTTGAATATAAATCTTTTCGTATGTCATGATGAGTTAGAGTTCTAAACGCAACGCCTCCATATGTTTTATATAGCTCGTAATAAAAAAAAAGTGTGGCCAACATAGAAACTAGTACCACCATCTTTTTTATGGATATTCTGTTTACTAGTACGTGATAAATGTATAATGGCCATAGTACGTTTATTAATATTGCTAGGCGACTACCTCTAAAAAATACAATAGAGGTACAAATAAGGCATATGATTATAACTATTACTGCTATGCCAAAATCAGTATATTTCTTTCTCTTTTTATTAATCCATAAAAATAATAAAAAGTAAGATGAAGATTGAAACAAGTCTGCTAGCAACCTCAGCCACCCATATCCTCTTGTGACGGTTTCGCGCATTCCTGCGATATTCATCATTTCAAAAAATCCACCGAGCGATCTTATGAAGTAATAAGAGGAGATTAAACCGATCACAAGCATAGCAGTTCCGATGACATATGATTTGGGCCACGATATGTTCCATTTTCGCTTGAAACGTATAGTTTTTTCCATGACTTTATTGCCAAATAGGAAAAATATTAATCCCATTGAGGATAGAATAACCACCATGCCACAGTGTTCAATATTCAAATGGGTCTGAGGCATGATCGCGTCATTATTGTAAAGCATCCAAAGAGGGCCTATGCACATATTGCTTAACATCACAATAGCCAGTATAGGAAGAGGGTCGAATAAGTCATAGCGGCCGCTTATCCAGCGTCCGATGATCACGGAGAGAACCAGACTCGGAAATAATAGCGCTAAAAAAGTTAACGGTACGTTGCCAAAAGGCGAAAAAAGAATGATCAGTGAGGTTATAATACCACCAACCATTCCAAAAAAAACGTCCATAGCATCAAGGCCCGCAATAAAGACTTTCATTACGATTTCTCTTTCCCGGCGATGACTATCAACCCTTCAGCTAAGAAGGGTGAGAAACGGAGGACGGTCCGGTTAAGAAGCTTTTTCATGGACTTTTTTAAAGGTGTTAACTCTCGACGCAAATTAGAGTAAGCATAACAGCCTATTACCCTTAGATTATATCGATTCAATAGACATTTTATCGTCACATAGGAAAAATAGTACTTATGATCGGATCTCACCATTTCTTTTCTATTCACGAGTACAGAGAAGAAGTTTCTTAATGAGAAAGCGTTAGGAACGGTAATTATTAAGATGCTCTCGTTCCTACTCATAAGTTTTGATATACTTTTTAGAAACAACCCCGGATTTTCCAAATGCTCCAAAATTTCACCTGCTAAGATGACATTAATAGGTATATCTAATTTAAGTTTGTCTATCTCTTGAACATCTAACCGGACCAGATTAGGTATCCCTTGGTCAGTCAAGAAATTAATTCCATTCTTATCAATATCTACACCTACAACATTACTGGCAACTTGCCGACTTTTCAAATGTAATAGATCCCCCTTATGTAAAGACTGCACTGTTAATGCTGACCCAAGACATCCGAGGTCTAAGACAGTCTTACCCTTGCAATAGCTTAATATCAATTCCTCCCTGCTCTCTACCAACTTGATCCCAGGAAGCTTATGAATGAAGTCGATATCTCTCACATTGCCAGCTTCCTTTATCCATCCTTTTTATAGACTTGTGTCCTCTCTTTCAGGACGAGCTTTGTTCCTGTAGGACATATCTGTTCCACAATGTTTCTGCTTAATCAGTTCGCCCTGACATTATCGTCAGCTGTTATACAGACCTGTATACGGTATCGAATGCCGCCAATTACATAATATGCCGCTTCATTGACGTTGTTAGTTGTTAATGCGCGAAGACGAGTTATCAAATCCCCAGCTTTAACCCTTTCATCCAGATCAATAAGTTGGACATGGGGAGAAAACAAATCTTTCTTGCCGTGAGTAGTTCCCGCCATTCTATTTTGAGGAATCTTTCGGTAATCACCTGCCACAATAGAGGGCCAAGCTTCACAAAATACCTCAAACTCAAGATCTTTAACACGTTGATACAGAGAGTTGGCTGTATCATTTGGCAAAACTGGAAGTGGCTTTTGGTGAATGATATCCCCGATGTCTACTTCCTCCACCATAAAATGTAACGTCGCACCAAAAGGGGTGTCATCGAGAATGACCCAACTTGGTGTATGCCATCCTCGATTATACGGCAGATAGGCAGGGTGAAGATTAACCACGCCCCGTTTTGGAATCTCAAGTAATTCTCTTTTGAATATGTATGGAAAATGTACAGCGATAATAAGATCTGGTTGTAAGTTAGACAATAAAGACATACAATTAGCATTATTAAGCTCATTTCCATAGAATATTAATTTTGCATCCAGATGACCACACAGGTCTATTAATTCGTTTGCGTGAGTTGCCCTATCGGTTGTGGAAACTAACAGAGCAACTGGTTTGATACCGTCCTCCATGATGAACCGCAAAACCTTGACAGCTATATCGCGATCGCCAGCGTAGACGATGCGTAACTGCTTATTTGACATAACCATTATTTACTCCCTGATATCTTAGTTCCTCGAAAGTGTTCGACTGTTGCTCGTCCTTCCTGGCTAATACCCTCCCCTCTTAGTACTTTCCAAACGGTAAGAAAAAGAATCTTTAAATCTATCCATATACTCCAATTGTCCACGTACCAGACGTCATATTTGAACTTCTCTTCCCAAGTTATGGCGTTTCTACCACTCACTTGCGCCCAGCCGGTCATACCGGGTTTCACCTCATGCCGTCTTGCCTGCTCCGGTGTATATAGATCCAGATATTGGATGAAAAGTGGCCTAGGCCCCACCAGGCTCATATCACCTTTTAAAATATTTATTAACTGTGAAAGCTCATCCAGGCTAAGCCTCCTTAAGGTCTTTCCCGTTCTGGTTAATCTCTCTTCGTCCGGAAGGGGGATCCCTCTTTCGTCCCACAACTCCTTCATTGTCCTGAACTTATAGAGTGTGAATATTTTGCCGTTCTTGCCTGGACGGGCCTGCTTAAAAAAAACAGGCCCTGTTGAATCTAGCTTTACAGCAATTGAGATCAGCCCAAAAAGGGGGGCTAATATCACTAGTCCCAAGGTTGAAACTGTAAGATCAAAAAATCTCTTAATCTCTTGCCGCACCGTAGTTAAAAATCGGCTTCTTTGCTCTTCTGTTTCCATCTATCAATGAGCTGTTCTGATATCTTAGCCGCTTCTTTGGCCTTGGACGAAATTTCGGAGGCTATCTCTCTGGTGCTAACTCATACGCTACCTTCCGCCGTCCCCCTCTGTCTCTGCCGCCGTAAAAGGACTTTGCATGCTGGGGAGCAGCCTCATTCGCATTCAGGGCGAGGATGGTTCGTTCCTTTTCCTGATTAAAGCTTTTTAACCTCAGGACCCGAGTTTTGGAGTTGTGAATGTACAGTGCTTCTTAGAGACCTCTACACACTCTGAAGTCCCTTTGGGGGCTTTGTCTGTTACAAATAGTATTGTAGACTATATTCGGCGTCGCTCTTGCTGCTGTTGGCATTGGAATTCTCAAGTCTTTGAATCTTCGGCTACACTGTCAGAATTTTGGGCTTGGTAAACTGGTATCACAACGAACCTCATCAAATCCTCTAGCGGAAACATTACGAAATTAATGAATAAGCCTGCTCTATATTGCCAAATCATTGATCTAATGGCTCGCTCTTATCAGATCCATTTCAAAAAGAATTCTCCAATGTTTGGTTTAGATCGGAGTAGTCCTTTTCAAAGAATGGGCCAAAAGAAATGAGACTCAAATGGATGCTTGAAACTCTACCGTCCGCACATCTTGGATACGGCATCAGGCGCATTTGCTCTCAAATAAGAATGACCATGCCTAATCATTTTGTATGACCAGTGGGACATGAACTCAACCGACTCCAGCGGTTGGACGACCTCTGCGGGCATCGCCGGATTCTGGCATCGTTTCAGCCACGATGATGATTCCCGCCGACCAATAGGGAAACAACTGGCACAGGACTCCCGACAGGCATTTCTCGATCCGCACCAACGTACGCTTGATCAGCTGGCAGGTGAACCCGCCGTAGCGTCGATCGACAGTCCCATATGAGGGGAACACAGCCGCTTCGGTAATCTGCATATCGTACCGACGGAGCAGTTCCCTCAACGTGGAATAGCTATGGTACATGCAGTGCTCATGGTGTACAACTTCCACCCCAAACGTTGGTAGCCACGTGCGCCAGTAAGTCGTAGGTAGTGGTGTCGAAATGATCAATGAACCACCATCAGCCAGGCACAGCCGGCAGCTCTTTATGAAATTGCCCGGATTGGAAAGGTGTTCGACCAGTTCGCCAGCAATGATTATTTCGAAGCTACCCTGAAACCCTGGCAATTCACCCACGTTTTCAGCATTGCCCACCACGCACTCCCAATCGGGGTGAAGTTTTCTTACGCTAGCCACAAATTGTTCGTTAATATCTAACGCTACTATCCGCCGAGCTACCTGCCGGAGCCAATAGTGCATCCAACGCGCCGGGTCAATATCCTCCGCATTGAGATAGTGACAGGCGAATCCTACATCCAGCACAGAGCGATCTCGGGATTTGTCCTGCAAGAAATGGTACCTATTAACTATCTTAGGCCGTGGCAACTTGGTGTATTCATACCCTTCCACGAACGTCTTGCCATCCTTGGACAGGATATACGAATCTTCAGCTACATCTTTCGCTTTGAATTTTCAATTCCTGCCTTTTTTATCTCTTCTTGTAAAAGCAAAAGCCTACTATTCTATATTTCTGCCATTCTTATACATAGTCTCGCGAAATATGCGGTCAAATTTAAAAAATTCTCTCTGAGAAGGATACTTTAATATTATGGGAACACATAAAGTAAATTCAATTATGCGCACTAGCAATATTGCCCATGCAGCCCCAAGCAAGCCGTATCTAGGGACAAGCCTATAATTGAGAAAACATCCAACTATTCCAATGAACGTTACCAAAGGGACTTGAATTTTTACTTTACGTGAGGCTATCATGCCATAATATAAGATTGAATTCATAAACATGAATATCCCTGAAAACATTAACCAAACGAACACTTCTTTATAATGCCCATATGCGGTTCCGTAGACAAATTCCAGAATATTCCTGCCAATCAGTACAGAAACTAACGTAGCTGAGGCTCCTATTAAAAGAACTACTAATAAAAGTCCGCACAGAAGTATCCAATATCTCTTTTGATTTTCAATATAATACATGGCAAGCCGTGGTGAAGTTCCCATGCCAACTGCGTTAGCCAATTGGCCGATACCATTTAGAACATATAAAATAGATGCAAAGTAGCCAAGAGGCTCAATTCCCATGTAATATTTGATGAAATACTTGGGAACATAGATATTAAAACTAATAATCCCAGAGACAATACCCAAAGGTACGGACGATTGAATAATATTCCTCGTTACCCTTGTTTCCAAATTTGGTCGAATCACTGTGAATTGACTAGCTATTCGGAAATCATAAAAAATTAGCACAGTAGTCCACCATATTGCTAAGCTTAATATTGAGCAACTAACACTATTAGTAACAGAAAAAACAATCCCAACAAATAATACGCTCCCGAGCCCCTTTATTATAAATGACTTTGCCATCAAATCAAAACGCTCTAGCCTTTGAAAAAGGCCATGAATTATGTCACTTATTGATTCCGGTAATTTCGCCAAAGCGAATATAGCAATATATATCCAAAGGTAATGTTCATCTTTTAAACAGATGCTAATGATCAAACAACTAAAGGCAGCTAGAATTGAGGTTATTACTCTGACTCCAAGATAATCACAAAATTTATAATTATCTTTCACATCTGTAGCCTGAATATTCCTCAATTGGAGGTTTGAAAACATAAACAGTGGGCTAGTAACAACCAAGGGAAATACGAAACTACCAACATCCCCTGCAGAACCTAGCTTTGCAAGAACTATTATAATTCCCCATTGACATAACGGATAAACAACATTTCCCAAAATGGAGTAGAAAATATTCTTTTCCAAATTATTTTTTGATTTTATATAATTTCGAAACAGTTTAGATAATCCAATCTCGATAATGACTAATCAGTTAGTTTAGTTTGGCAGTGAGTGGATAAGGGTTTCGTATTCTTCATAGAGCGCGCGCCAAATATCACTTGGCTTATAATTATCAAGTACCCATCGTCTTCCCTGTTGTCCCATTTTCTTCCGCAATGATTTATCTGTAATTAATTCTCTAACTGATTCAACTATAGCTGATGGATCTTTCACTAAAATCAATTTCCCTGTGACTGAATCAAGTATAAAATCAGAAGCGCCGACTATTCTTGTAGCAATCACGGGAACTTCCATAGCTGCAGCTTCGAGGGCGACAATAGGAAATCCCTCTCGATAGGAAGGGAGAATTATAATATCTATGATGTTGTAATACTTTGGTAGTTCGTACACGAAACCTGTCATAAAAATTCGATCATCTGATGCTAAAATGTTTTTTATTTCTGGGGGTAACGGATCTTCAGATTCATATTCTCCTACCATAAGCAAAACCAGCTCAGGAAATTCTTTACGTAGGATTTGCCAAGCCGATGTCAATTCAGCGATTCCCTTATCTATAACCAGTCTTCCAACATAGGCTAGAACAACAGAATTTATCGGAATATTCAGATTTCTCTTTAACCTTAGCCCATCATCTACCGTGAAATTAGCCTTATTAAATTTTGTCATTCCTTCTACTCCATTTATACTGCCATTTTTTAAAACCTTGATTTTATAGGCCGGGCATATTCTTAATCTTATAATTAATTGTCTGAGCGAGGGGCTCACACATAACACGTTAGTTGCGACTTTACATACTAGCCGTTCTATATAAATCAGGAAAGTCCTTTGAAATTTACCTCGAGTAAGCAATGGAAGACCATGTATTGTATAAATTCGAACAGGAACACCGGACATACGTGCCGCGATCATTGACAAAAAGCTTGCCTTGGGAGTGTGGCTATGCACAATGTCAGGGGACAATTCTCGGAATAATTTATAAAGTCTTAAGAGGGATACAATATCCTTTAAAGGCGCAATACGCCGATTCATTTGTATGCCATAAACCGGGATATATTGCTCCGTCGCTACCTTATCTAGCAGTGGGCCGGGTGAAGAAACGCCCACAATTTTATAGCCGTTCCTTTTCAGGTATTCAATTTGACCATGAAAAAAAGCCCATAATGTTATAGGAACGGTTGTGACATGCACTACAAGTGGTTTATTACTATTTTTATTTTTTTTATTACTCATAACATTTTATTCAGCAATATTTTAAATTCGATATTCTATCTCATGGCTTTAAATTTGCTTGATAAGCTCGATAAATTTAATATCTTTAGGCTCATTGGCTCCTTGACCCTTACGTTTCTTATTTGACACCCTATCCCATCTGCAATGGTCCTCCACCAAGCGGCTTATCCTTTAAATAATAATTAACAAGTTAAAATTACAATTACTTTAGAACTCAGCCACCTCAAATTTGAGTTGATTCAGTACATTTCTTATAGAAATCATCGCGTCGCTTAGTTAGCTCGTCCTCAGTATAAGCCTTTGAAATTTCAATATTTTTCAAAGCGGTAGTTTGCATCCTCTTGGGGTCAATTAAAAATTCTATTATTTTATTTGCCAAAGCTTCGGTATCACCGGGTATTATCATATCCTCTTGTGGAAGTAATTCAGGGATCCCTCCCACAGAACTTCCAATGCATGGAAGCCCACGCGCCATTGCCTCAATCATTGCTTTTGGTAGTCCTTCTTGGTGAGAAGGTAGTACAAATAAATCGGCTTTATCCATCTCCTTTATTATCATCTCAGCACCTTGGATTTGGCCTAAAAAATGGACATTCTTTTCTATTCCAAGGTCGATTGCCATTTGTTTTAAATGATCTTTGTATTTTCCGCTTCCAATAATCTTAAGTGCGATATGATAACCCGATTTTAGGCATCTATTTACAGCTACAATTAAATCATCTGGCGCTTTATATAGCTGAGCTAAGCTTCCAACATATAATATCTTGTATTCTTTTTTATGTGAATTTTTCCAGTGCTTATTATCCATTGATCTAATCTTATTTATGTCTTTTATAAATCTATTGGGTAGTTGCACGTCAGAGCAATGTGTTATATAAGCGGCCATAGATGGATATCGTTTTTGCAGGGCTTGCTTGGTAACATACGATATGCATTTTGCATTCAAGCATAATCTCTTTAGTTGGCACACGAAGATCGGACGACATATTTTTGCGACTAATCTCGGCATAGCCCAGAGCATTGCTTCAGCATAACCCAATACTTCCAAATTGTACCCTTTATTTAGACGGGAGATCCGTTTCGCTGCCAATGTTCCAATAGCGCCCGGTACTCTGAGAATAAATACATCAGACATATTTATTGCTTTGTCGACCGCCTTTATAATCTGGTATATGTTTATAAAAAATCCCCATGAACCATAGTAATCAGGTATCCCTACAAACTCTACAGAGTTTCCGTCAGAACGTGTCATGTTTGGTTCATATTTTTCCTCCCGTTTTACCCTAGCTAATACTACTACACGTTCAAAAACATTCAGATGCCTTTGCCAAAAACTATATGGGAATGAACCACCGGTATATATCCCATTATCTGGCAACCGGTTAAAATGGTGCTCGGTTGTAACCATAACGGTTTTTGTTTTCTTAGTATTCATGCTAAGTACGCCTAGAATTCAGATAGGCATAATTGGCATATAGCGGTAAGTGTATCAATAGAATCACATAAAGGAAATCAAGCATTTGGCTAGAAAGAAGTGGAAAGACAGGTTTAAGAAGTTGAAATATTCTGGGAAAAAAACATATCCGAAAAGGTCAGCTATACCGCAACAAATCGGAATTACTGTAAGGGATTGTTTCCGGAAGGTAATTGAGCGAATTGGGTTTCACAGATACAATGGAGTGGTTTCGGATCAAGCAAAAATACTGGCATGGTAGTCGGCGACTTACTCAGATCGAGAGATTACGTCGTTTCCCTTAGTTCCAAGATGCTGATATTATTTGTAAAACCATCAAGTAGTGGGTGAATTCACTCTTTTCAAATCATAGGAGTTAGCCCTGTGGGAGTTAGTTGCCTTTTTTCCAGCGTTCGTGTTAAAGTGGTTTTTGGGGTCCAAGCAAGGTAGAATGGTAGAGATAGCCGCTCTTTATTGTACAACGTGGATATGTTTGCTCAGTTTTTCTGAATTTAAGCTTAACTGAATGATTGTTATTTAGAATATTCAGAATAATTTAACTAGGAAAACTATACTTGTTTCAGAAGCCGGTTAAAATTTGAGAATTCATTCTTGGCTTTTTCCGTTATTTTGGTGAATCATCCTACTATACCTTCAGTATGCCTAAAGTTACTCTGGGAATGAAAGGTGCCAGTTGATAATACAGATTTTTCGGCTGCTTGCCCCATTCGAACAATCCGTTGGGTGAAATGACTTCCAATGAACCCAGCGACACCTATGACTAGGATCTTCTTATTTCCGCAATCCAATATCCTGTTCGGTATGCAGTTTCGTATAACCGATTGATTTCAATATATCGTTTAAGTTCTCTGCGACGTAAAAGGCTTCTTCCTTCTTCAAATTATTGTGAAAGGGCAAAGCGATGGTTCTTTCAGAGATGGCTTCTGTAATCCAAAAATCACCTTCACTATATCCAAACATTTTCCGATAAACTGGTTGCAAATGAATCGGAGGGAAATAGTTGCTGCACCCTATGCCTTTTTCGGAAAGTTTTGCCAAGATCTCGTCGCGATCTTCTCTAGAATACTTATCTGGCAGACAAATGACATAAACAAACCAGCTCCTGCTTGCACCCTCCAATGTTTCGGGAGTTTTAACAAAATCTCTCAACAGCTCCTTATATCGAGATGCAATCCTTTCTCTTTTCTGAAATATTTCATCAATTCTGTCTAATTGTGCTAGGCCAAGAGCGCAATTTATGTCGCTAAGCCGGTAATTATAACCGAGCCTGCTATGCGTTAGCCACCCTCCGTTACAGTCTCGGCCCTGATTTCGAAGACTTTTACATAGGAAAGCAATGTTCTCGTTGTTGGTTACGATCATGCCACCTTCGCCGGTAGTTATTTGCTTATTTGGGTAAAATGCAAATACCCCAACATCACCAAAGGTCCCGACCTTTTGCCCACCTGACTCTGCTCCAATCGCCTCGCAAGCATCTTCGATAACGTACAAATTGTATTGCCGGGCCAATTCCATAATTTTGCCCATTTCGCATGGATGTCCGAAAACATGGACAGCTAGGATGGCTTTAATAAGCCTGCCAGTTTTCCGGTCCACTGGTTTGCCTGCCTTCTGCTCGCTATTACAGTTTTTTTTAAGAAATTCTTCAATTCTTTCAGGGTCTATATTATATGTTCTACGATCGATATCGACGAATATCGGTAAAGCCTTTTCATAAAGAATGCAGTTAGCTGAGGCTACAAAACTAAAAGGGGTTGTAATCACGGCGTCTATTTCCCCAATTCCTAAGCTTTTAATGGCAAGATGCAAACCAGAGGTGCCACTATTTACGGCTACGGCGTATTTAGATCCAACATATTCAGCAAACCTCTGCTCAAATTCCGACAATTTTGGCCCTAGACTCAAATCTGGGGTTTTAAGCACATTTATTACCGATTCTATTTCCTTTTGAGTAATATCAGGCCGTGACAGGGGTATTTTAAACTCCCTATTCATAGCATCAATCAAAGAACGTTCTAAAACGCAAACCTGAGATCGCAAACAGCGAAGATACAAAATATCCAATAAGGGCAGTTTTTCTTTGAGAAAAGCCTTTCTTTATTAATTTGTCGTAAAAGTGCTCACGATCTCCCATAAATATGTTTCTCTTTCTCTTTATTCTCCTTAGAACTGCATATCCAGGGTCCATAAACGGTAAACCCAAGATTGTGATAGCTGCCAAAAAATATGATAATGATGCTGATTGAGATGATACGGAAATTAACAGCATTGCCAAGAGAAAGCCTGAGAGTGTGCTTCCACCATCACCTAAAAAGATTCTCGCGGGATGGAAATTGTAGGGTAGGAATCCAAGAATGGTACCCAGCAGAGTTAAAGATAGTATCAAAGCAAATAAGTTGTCCTGAAAGACTGCCAACCAGACAAAAGCCGCAGAGCAAATTGCTGACGTTCCCGCTGCTAGGCCATCCACTCCATCTAGCAAATTAACTGAATTTACCGATGCAACGATCAGTAAAGAAGTTGTAACAATATTAACGGAACTCCATGAAAACGCATTTATTCTGAATCCAAAGCTGATCACCACTATCGAGATCAAGAAATGGCCTAGAATGCGAATCAGCGGATTAACACTTTTCAAATCATCAGCCATACCTAGTGTCATAACAAACAGGCATCCGATTATTAGCCAGCAAGTTTCTTTATTTACTGAGAAAACAAAAAATGAAGATATAAGAAGCGTTAGAGTAACTCCGATAAATATTGAAACCCCTCCTATATTCGGAGTTGGAATCTGGTGGATTTTGAGCGCTGAATTATCTGGCATGTCAAATATTCTCTTTTTTTTGCCATTCTGATTACTATTGGGCTAAACGATAAAGAAAGCAAAGAACTCACTAGTAAAGGTGCTAAAATAATTAATCGCATTTATCCCTTATTACCGCACTCTGGAATCATTTCATGGATTTTGTTCGCTAATCCGTCTTCATCTAAAAGACTCAATGTTTTTTGCAATTGGGACACGTGATTGAGCAACATGCTCGTATCAATTAAACCATTTTGTTTTATTAATTTAATTTTGTCATGTTGAGTTGAAATCAATTCCTCGTTTGAATTATCGAATAACTCCTCATGAAGCTTCTCTCCCGGACGTAAGCCTGTAAAGACAATCTTCACATCCCTATCTGGATCGAGTCCCGACAAAGAAATGATCGTTTTAGCAAGCTCGTAAATGTTAATCGGTTCTCCCATCTCGAGCACGAATATCTCTCCTCCATTTCCTAGATGAGCTGCTTGTAAAACAAGCTGGACAGCCTCAGGAATGGTCATAAAATAGCGAGAGGCTTTTGAGTCAGTCACGGTGACTGGTCCACCCTTCGAGATCTGCTCCTTAAATATTCGAAATATACTTCCAGTGCTTCCAATGACATTTCCAAAGCGAACAGAGAGAAATCTAACGGAACTGTTTTGGGAAATCGCCGAAATATATTGCTCTGCTATTCTCTTTGACATGCCCATGAAATTGATGGGTTTAACAGCTTTATCCGTGGATATAAAGACAAACTTATCCACTCCGTTATCGATTGCAGCATCGACAATATATTTCGTGCCTATTACATTGTTTCGTATGACTTCGATTGGGTTTATTTCATTTAATGGTACATGTTTGTGAGCAGCTGCGTGGAAAATGATCGCAGGTCGATATTCACTCAGGATTCGATTGGTTCGTTCGTTATTCGTTACATCAGCGAGTAGGGGTATAATTCTTAAATTTGGAAAACCCTCCTTTAATCCCCTGTCCAGGTAGAAGAGGCTATTTTCCGCATGCTCAAATAATAAAAGTTCTTCAGGCTCAAATTTGGCAATCTGCCGGCATAGTTCAGAGCCAATGTATCCTCCAGCGCCTGTTACTAAAACTCGTTTTTTACTTATTTCTTCTTTGATGGAATTCAAATCGATTTTGACAGGGTCTCTGCCCAGGAGATCTTCGACACTAAAGACCCAAATTTGATTAACAGAGGCCTGAGCGTTGATGATTTCCAAAAGAGAGGGTAACGTTTTGAATTTGGCTTTCGTTTTAATACACTCATCGATTATGATCTTTATCTGCGAGGAATTTGCAGAAGGCATACATATGATGATTTCTTCAACTCCATGGCGACTGACCAGTATGGGAATTTTAGTTCTATCACCCAATACCTTAATGCCATGAACTTTCGATCCTATCTTAGATGGATCGTCATCAACTAACCCGATTGGGTTATAATTGAGAGCGCGGTTTCTGATCATCTCCCGCAGGATTGATTCGCCTGCCTCTCCTGCGCCTACGATAAGTGCTCTTTTGCCATTTCGATTGTTTATGTGTCTGATCTCTTTCGACAGCCTTATTGAAAACCGAAATCCACCGATCATTACGATAAGCAAAAGCCAATCAATAAAGAAAATTGACCGCGCATAGCCAATGAATTGATTGATTAGATACAGGCTTAGAGTGATGAGAATGGAGCTTACCGAAACTGCCTTCATAATAGAAATCAAGTCATCCATGCTGGCGAAACGCCACATCCCCTTATAAAGCCCAAAGTACCAGAAACTTCCCAACCTGATTAAGATGATCAACGGAAGGGTATTGAGCATTGTTGAGAAATACAAGGTAGGGATATTCATCTCGAAGCGGATCATAAAGGCAAAAAAGTAGGAAAAGGCGATGAGAAAAATATCGCTGCAGATAACGATGATCCTTTTTTTATCTTCCAAGAAATCCTTCAAGATCGATGCCCCCCAGTTGGTGCTATCGTGTTGCGGTTCTTTGGATAGATCAAGTTTAGCGTAGGCTCCGCCCCCTTGAGTTACATCGTAACTCTCTCCCGGCTAGATACTTTGCGCATATCATGTAGCCGTCTCGGGGCTCCAAAACCCCTTCTAGCTCCAGCCTGGCAACCGACCGCCAAAAAGGCACAGGCTAATCTTGCCCTCTACCTTTGTTGAGCTCATAGTAGAACCCAACGCTCACACCTCTGAAGAGCAGCAGTTGCTGAATATACTGGTCCACAAACTTGTTTGCCTTTGCAATGAATGTCTTGGGCACGTAAACAATGTCATATGGCTGGAGCTGAAAGTGAGCTCCCGTCGGTTTTCCGTATATCGCTTTATTCAAATCGACCCGCACCGGAGCCGGTCGTTCGTCCAGCCCTTTGCGGATCACAATCGCGTTCTCCGGTTTGGCTGTCTCCCTGAAACCCCCTGCGTTGATGACTGCCTGGAGCGCAGTCATGCCGGTCGTAAGATCTATAAGTCCCGGCCTGTTGACCTCGCCCCCCACATAGACCCTCTGGCCTGTAAAAGATCTGACAATGACAGTGACGACCGGCTTTTTTAGCTCCTTGGAGTACTTGGCCGTGAGAAACTTGTCCAGCTGGGATGGGGTAATGCCCGCTGCCTGGATGTCGTCAAGGAGCTCAAGGGAGATCTTTCCGTCAGGCCGCACCAGGACTGTTTCATTAAGCTCAGGGTTGTAGAATAACTTGATGTCCAGCTGATCACCCGGCTGGACGATATATTCAGGTTCCTGCTGAGGCGCGGAGGGTAGGGCAGAGGCGTCGGTTTTCAGTACTTGCTTTTGAGTTCCACAGCCTACGGATAGACTGAGAATAGCAATTGTCAGTGCCCAGATCAGATGCCTTCTACTCATTTTCATCAGCATTTCTCCTTCAATACCTTTCAACATGATCTCACGCCCGCTCACTTCGCTCGCTCGAGCACACAGAGATCGCAGAGATGTTCTTTGTTGGCCTGATTTTCTGAGAGGGAAAAATCAGACCAATCAATCAGCCCGCCCCCGGCGGGCCATTGACAATCCTTGTAATGCCCTCTTTGAGCATGGGCACGTTGAAGTTTACCAATAAACCAAGCGGTTTCTTTGCTAGACGTAAATAAGTTAAAAGTTGCTTCTTATGGACTGGCTGCACTTGCTCGACTGATTTAAGCTCGACAACAATGAGATCCTCGACCAGTAGATCCAATCGGAAGCCTTCTTCGCTTATCTTTTGTCCACGGTAGAAAATTGGCAAGGGCACCTCAGCTTGGACGTTTATGTTCATATCCTTGAGTTCTATAATCATGCAGGACTGATAAACCGATTCCAGCAGCCCCGGTCCGAGCTCCCTATGCACGTTGATAGCAGCCTTTATAATCTGCGATGACAGTCGATTTAGTTCCATGATGCCAAATTTCCAGGTTACCGTTGGTTTCCAGCGATGCTGGATGACTAAGTTTCATCGGTTTTAGAACTGATCTCACGCCCGCTCACTTCGATCGCTCGAGCACACAGACCAGCGCCAGCTGGATAGAAGTTTGGTCTGGATTGCCCACTCAGCAATCCAGATCAAGCCTCTGTGTCCTCTGGGAGCTCTGTGAGAGAAAAAGTTACAGTCTTTTGTAGATGAATTCGGGTATGTAATACCTCCTTTTGTTGATGACCACGCCGAGGATCTTGCCCCCGGCCTCTTCCATTTCCTTTTTCACCCTCAGGGCAACCTGGCGCCGCGTCTTTCCTGACTCAAGCACCAGAACCACGCCATCCACCTTGGCAGCGAGGACCCGAGACTCGGAAAAGGCAGGGACCGGCGGGGCGTCCAGGATAACGTAGTCGAATTTCGCGCGCATGGCCTTCAGAAACTGGTCGAACTGAGTAAATTCAAAAAGCCCCACAGGTCCGGAGTGGTCGCCGCCGGATGTGAGCACATAGAGATCCCCTGGTCCGACCTTCTGGACGGATGAGGCCATCTTGCTGCCATTGGTAACGACATCGGAGAGCCCAGGGGTTTTGTCCATCTTGAAGACCTCATGGAGACAGGGAGTCCTCAGATTTATATCGACCAGGAGCACCTTGAGCTTGCAATCCCTGGCCATGGTAGTGGCAAAGTTGAGTGCCGTTGTAGAGGATCCATCCCCGTGGGCAGTGCCGGTGAACAGGATGACCTTGATTGATCCGTCAGGATACCGGGTCAGGATATTGGTCTTGAGATCCTGATATCGCTCCCTGGTCGTACTGTCTGACGCCCTTTTAGGGAGCCGTGGTCGTCCTCGAGGTGAGGGCCCTGGCGGAGGCGCCTGACGGCCTACCTGATGCTCTCTCTCGGCCCTCTTAAGGGCCTCATATGTTTTTCCCATGGTTTCAACGCCTTCGCATTATTTGTTACGCACTAACCAAACCAATTAAACTATTGAAACTAATTTAACTGGGGCAATGTAATAACCTGCCCCACAAAAATCCGATCCGGATTGTGGATCTCGGGGTTTTCGCGGAGCACCGCATTGAGTATGCCCGTGTCATATTTTCCGTAAGTCCCTGTGATAATCCTGAAAAGGTTGTCTCCCCTCTTGGCGACCAGAACCTGCAATGGTTTGATTGGGGCTTCGCTCTGTTCTGCACGGTCCAGATCAGGATTACCCCCTGGCCCTTTTTCCTGAGCAACCATGGCCGGTTGTACATAATGCACCGGTTGACTCTGAGTCGGTGATTGATCAGAATCTGCAAGTTCCCTCGGCATGTTGAGTTGTATTGGAGTATGCTGGGGAAGGGATGCGTGCTTCTGTATTTTAAGCCGTGAATTTCCGAGAACAAGTACCACGGTGACTATAAGACCAACGATGAGAACGAGAGTTACAGCCAGAGCAAACAAAGGAGGAGAAGTACTCTTTTCCGCCTGAGACTCGGGTACTTCCGTGGGAGTGACAGCCAGGGTCTCCGTCGGCCTCGAGTAAGGGCTCCAACTGAGATCGTTAAGAGCTTCCTCCACTACCGGTGCCTTGATTTTTTTCTCTCTGAGGGCATATCCGATCAGGAGGGCATTGTCACAGAGGATATTGATCTTTCGGGGAATTCCTCCAGAATATTCCCAGATCAATTGCTCCGCCTTGGAATCAAACAGGGATGAACCCTTGTAGTCTGCAACTCTCAGACGATGCCGGATGTACCCATACGTCTCCTTTTGACTCAAAGGGCTAATATAGCGCCTGAGACTGATCCTTTGTGTGAGTTGCCGGAGTTCAGGCTGGTTCAGCTTGGTGTCGAGTTCGGGCTGGCCGGCCAGGACAATCTGAATCAGTTTGTGTTTGTGGGTCTCCAGGTTAGAGAGGAGCCGCAGGTTCTCCATGGAAGCGCGGTCAAGATTCTGGGCCTCATCCACGATGAGTGCCACATTGCTGCCCCGATGCAGCTGCCTGATGGCAAAATCGTTCAGTCGATGGAGGGATTGGGTCTTGGTCAGGGTTTCCTCTGGTCTCGCCAGCCCCAGATCGACAAGTGCCATACGAAGCATCTGCTTGAAGGTCACATCAGTGTGGAAGATGTAGGCGATTTTCGTGCTCTCGTCGAGCCGATCCAGCACAGCATTAAGCAGCAACGTCTTGCCGGTGCCCACTTCTCCGACCATGACAACAAGCCCACGCCGGTCGTGGATTCCGTAGGTGAGTGAAGCCAATGCCTCCACATGACTCCGGCTCAGGTACAGAAACTTGGGGTCTGGTGTTAAGTCAAAGGGCTTTTCGGAAAATCCAAAAAAGTTGCGGTACATAGGCTACATTCTCGCTTACGCTCCCCTTCGGCATTGCTCAGGGTTGCTCAAGCTCACCCCCGGTGGAATAAGCTTCGCCCAAATTAAATGGTCTTCGAATTTAATTGGGCAAGCTTGAGGCTGGAGGCAATGTGTATTGAATCTTATGCCTCAAACCTCCAACCTTATGCCTTGTGCCTTATTCATTATTTTTTTTTGCCTCACTTCTTCATCTCCGGTATTGAGGCTAGAACCGGCACATCGAGACACTCTTCCACGTCATCGGTCCTCTCCAGGCTATCATCCAGATACTCCACAAAGAAGGCCAGGCCGAGCCCTCCAAATCCACCCAGGAATACGCCGAGCACCATGTTCAACAAGACCTTTGGGCTTACGGACTTGAGCGGCGGACGGGCAGGCTCAATCAGGCTCACGTTGGCCATCCTTTCCGTATCCATGGCATTGGAGATCCTGGACTCTTCAAACTTGGTCAGGTACAGCCGGTAGTTTTGCCGATCCACATCTACCTGATGCTGGAGATGCTTGAGCTCCACCTCGATCCGGTTAAGTTTTGCAAGTTTTTCCTTGTAGTCAGCAAGCTGGGCTTTTTGGGTTTCCTCCTTGGCCTTCAGGGCCTTTAACTCGGCCTCGTTCCGGAAAAGATCCTCTTGCAGACGCTGGTAGGTCACGTTGAGCCCGGAGCGGCTCTTTCCGTACCGTTTCGCCTCCTGCACAGTCAGCCTCTCCCGGACCATCCTGACCTCGTCTCTAACATTCTGGACCAGGCGGCTTTGCTCAGTATACTTGGTGAGAAGGTCCTTCTCCTTGAGCTCCAGCTCGACCAGCCGTGCCTGAAGAGTGTTGATTAAATAGGGATTGTGGTCAATCTCTTCCCCGTGTGGGATGGTTTTTGGCGTGGCGGCCAGCTGATTGCGAAGCTGTCGAGCTCGGTTCTCTGTCTCGGCGTTCTGGCTCAGGGTCTCGTTCAAGGCAGCACGAAGGCTAGCCTCATGACTGAGTTGAAGCGTTTTTTCCTCATCGAGAGAGGTGATGTCATGTTCTTTCTTGAAGGCCTTGAGTGTTTCCTCTGCCTGGTTAAGTTGGGTTTTCAAGACCCGGGCTTGTTCCTGGAAGAACTCGTAGGATTGGGGGCTCTTGTGGACGTTGACATGGTGGTCGAGATAGAAGTTGACGAGGGTGTTCACCACGGTGGCAGCTATGTGAGGGTCTTTGTGTTTGAAGCTCACATCAATGACGTCGGATTTCTTGACCCCTTCTACCTTGAGGGCCTTCTTGAACCTCAACACTGCTTTGTCCATGGACGACTGATGGACTTCCTGGTTCCGGAAAAGATTGCTCAAAATCCCTCTTTTTGGGTTTCTTAGATCCGTGTATACGGTGGCAGGCTCCAAGGAGTGGATGACTTTTTCGGCCAGAAAACGGCCCTTGAGAATCTCGATCTCAGAGTTGATCTGCTCTTCACGATTGAAACTGAATACCGAATTCAGGTTTCCGCTGGTGGGGACAGTCGGTACGTAGATGTTTTCCCTTCCAACCTTGATGAGGATTTGGGATATGGCCTCATAGGTGGGCTTAGCCAATAAGGTGCCGATAGTCACAGTACAAACCGTGGCGGCGAAAAAGAGCAGAATTTGGCCCTTGCGCTTGAAAACGACGTGGAGAAAATCCCTTAGAGACGCCTCAGTTGTTTCCGGTGTATCCATCTGCCCCTCCTTTCATGGCGGGAACAATGTCCCCCCGGCAATTGATCCTAACGGAAACTCTCGCACCGAATTATGGAACTGCGCGGTCGATTGCTCTGCCTTAAGCCCGGTTCAAGGCTCTCGAAATCGCAAACGTAGGACGATATAGTTTAGCGGATGCTCGTTGATAACGGCAATCGGACATTGGGTGGATTTTTTGGGGAAAAAAGCCCCCCGTCGTGGGGCTGAATCATACATGGCAGGGTCAAACCTAGGGTCTAGGGTGAAAGTACTACCTCAATGAGCTCCTCCTTGTATCCTCTTCGATCAAAGTGCCGGCGCTCTAATCTGACGGGTTGGATCCCTGCCCTCCGCTCTGCGTAGCGTCTGTCAACGATCACCTTGACATCCTCCTGCCCCTTAAAAGCACTGCGCAGCTCCTTTTCGAGAAATACGTAAGGCCGCCGTATGATGACAGACATCACCCCGGCTCCTTTTTCAGGTGAGGGGGCAGCTTTAGCCATAGTCAAGAGGAATCCTGGGAGCGTGGTCATCCTGGCCTCCATATCTCTGAGGTGGGCGATTTTAACTCCATTAAAATCAAGGTGAAGGGCGAATGTCAATCGGACTATGGTTGGATTTTTGCGAAAAAAATTAGCTCAGACCCCTACTGATGGCATAGAGGATGGCCTGGAGGCGTCGGGTGACATTGAGCTTCCTGAAGATGCTGTTCAAATGGCTTTTCACGGTTTTCTCGCTGATGAAGAGCTCCTCGGCGATTTCTTTATTGCTCCGTCCTGTGGCGAGCTGACGCAGGACCTCCTGCTCTCTCGGAGTTAAGCCCTCTTTGGTTTTTCCGGGTGCGTTTCCCTCCGCTGAATTGGCGATAGCCTCCTGATCAAAGAATCTGGACATGAGTTTCCGCTCTATCCACAGCTCCCCTCGGTGGACTGCCTTAATGGCCTTGGTGAGATCAGAGACGCTTGAGTCCTTGGAGAGATATCCTTTGGCCCCGGCCTTCAGGGATTCGAAAATCTTGACCTCATCCATATAGGCGGTGAGCATGAGTGCCTTGGTCTTTGGGCTTTTTTGTCTGATCGGTGTTATAACCTGGATGCCGTCCATCTCGGGCATCTTGATATCAAGGAGCACAACGTCGGGCTTGAGATTCTCGACCGCATCGATTGTCTGAAGCCCGTTAACTGCTTCACCGACGATTCGGATGTCCTTCTGCTGGCCGAGAATCAAGCGAATCCCTTCTCGGAAGAGCCGATGATCGTCAGCAACTACAACCCGGATCTGGTGGTCTTCCATACCCATCTCCGTGTGCACGCTTAAAACACAATCTCTGGAAATTTCCTGGCATGTTTACGCGCCAGGACTTAAAGACAGGAATTCAAATTACATAAGAACTTCAGAAAGTTGCAACAATTTTATAACACCTCATTTTTTATAACAAAAAACCAGGAGTGGGGCAATACGGCTTTTTTGCCTAGAAAATACGTAGGAAAATTACGTAGTCTCAAATGGATAAAAGATGGGATCTGAGATTTGCTTTTCTGTTCTTAAGGTCTAGCTTCTTTCAAATCATATCTCTATGAGACTCAACTGTGCGCGGGGAGACACACATGACCTCTGCTATCTCCTGGCTTGTTTTGCCTGCCTTTACCAGATTTGCTACCTGAATTTCTGTGGGAGTAAGGTTCACAAATTTAGAAGACAACGTGCGCGAAAATGGTGAAATAATGTCATTCAAATTCCACTCAAGGATACCCAGGTAGGTCAGTTGTTTGAGTGCCAGTTTGGTCTTTCTTAGTTTTTCAAGATAAGGGGCCACCAGTTCCTTGACATTGAATAATATCTTTTCTTCAAGCTCTCTCCTATCACCATCCCTTTTTTCCAGCAGCACCCTCAAGGCTGCATTTACTTCCTCAAGACTATGAGTTTTAATCTCCAGCTCTGCCTCTCGTTCTCTTAGTGCCTGCACAGCCCTCTTGCGTTCGGTGATGTCAGTAGAAACCATAGTCACAGCAACAACCCGTCCGTCACGAACAATGGGCCCCAGTTGAGTCATATACCACGCAGAGGCCGGTCCATCCGGCCCGGCCCCAAGAATCTCATAACTAGTGGAAGAGCCGGTCTGAAAGACATGCTCGATAGCTTCCCGCATCACGCTGTGATGATCGGGCGGAACGTAATCCCAAACCTTCGTCCCAATCGTGGCTCTCGGGTTATAGTTTCCCACTGTGCGGTTGGCGAACTGAATCGTGCCATCCTGCTGTACCATCAGGATCACGCATGGGGCGGTCTCTGCCAAAGAGCGCCACTTCTCTTCTGATTCCTGCAGCTCATATTCTGCCGACTTTTGTTTGCTTACATCTTTTGCAGCTTCCTCCGCTAACTCCTTAACCTTTTGTTGCAATTCTTCATAGGTTAGTGTGTTCGCCATTAGAAAATCCTCCTTGTGCACCATGTGAAAAATTGCCATTAGAATCCTTGGAGATTGGTGTGAGTTAAGATGCCACAATCGGCAATCCGGCTATCTTATAAGGGCTTCAAAGGCAGAATTGAACAGGAAGATTCAGAGGTGATGAATAAAACATTACTATGTGCAACTTAGTGAGACTACTACATCAGCGCTTGAGATCTGAGAAGGAACAGCAAAAGATGATCTATGGGGACCCCTCCTTTTTCACATGGACGTCAGGACATGTAAGCTTTGTTGAGACAAAGCTCTAAGCTCCCAACAGAACAGGTACGTTCTGTCAGGAGCAGGGTAGGCACACTTTAAGGTTTTTGCTCATGTGGCTCAACCTAAAGTTTGGCTTAAATGATGAAGGAAAGATGATTTAAGACAATGAAACTATAATTAAAAATGGCAATGGTGTCAATGAAAAATTGAACACAAGAAACAGAGGGAAACACAAGATAGCAGCGCTTTTTATATTTTTGCCAAATCAGTTGTCAAATTTTGCCATTTCGCCTGTCAAACAACATTACTGTACTGTTAACTCATAAGTGTATACGCTTGTCAATGCAAATCGAATAATCCCTTTTTTCTGCATCCCTTGACAAACATAGTCAGTTTGGCTCACAATTCCGATATGAATCTTGTCTTCTCGGTTCAAGAATGTTACGTATCCTGTGTTTCAGCGGCACGAGATTTGTATGCTGGCTATTTATGAGAGAGCTAATCATGCAACCCGATCCAACCGAACTGCTTAGGATAATTGGCATCACTACCCCTCCCATCGGATTTTACGACGCGCCTGACGCATCACAGTTTGAACCTCTGGTCACACCAGAGCCAGGCAAACATGTGTGCATTTTTTCCTTCTACGAGAAATGGCTCGACGGCAAAACGCTTCATATCACCAAGGACAACTTCGGCTGCAGCGGAGCCGGGTACTGAATTTGCCACATCGAGACGAGGTCACGTGAGGGCTTTGCCAAATTCCTCGTGGATGGCGAGGGCTTGAAGGCCTCGCATGATCTCATGAATCAATGGCTCGATCACCATGAGCCTTACAGTCAGAAACATCCTCACATCCTCATAGGCCCACTCCGGGGAAACCAGTATGAATATCTCAAGAGCATCACATTCTATGTAAATCCGGATCAGTTGGGCATGCTCACGTTGGGAGCTCAATACCATAATGCTCCGGGTGATCCAAAGCCTGTTGTTGCACCATTTGGATCGGGATGCATGGAGCTGGTTCCGCTGTTCGAGGACCTGAATATCCCCCAGGCCGTGATCGGTTCGACTGATATCGCAATGCGCCACTTCTTGCTACCGGACATTCTCGCGTTCACCGTTACCAAGCCCATGTTCATACAGCTCTGCGACCTTGATGAGAAGAGTTTTCTTTATAAACAGTTCTGGAAAAATCTGAGAAAAGCGAGGACAGATATATAAGAAACCCAATCAATGTAAATGAAAGATTCGTTAAGAACGCGCATCACGTTTGGCCTCGGGGGTTATCTGTTTTGACACTTCTCAGTTACCTGGTAGCAAGGGCACGAGGCAAAAAACCGTGGGAGGTAATTCTTGAACACGTGCTCACCGCGTTGATCGTCATAGGCATCGCCCATTCTGTGGGGGATTGGATTTCCCGCTTCCTGGGCTAGAGCACTGCAGCCAGATGCAGGGATTCCAACCATGGGCTGGACCTGACAACAAATGGCGCGGTTTGCTTGAAAACAGGGCTCCATAGATCCGTTTCGCGGCAAAAAAACACGCCACAGCTCATGGGGATCGTTATCTTCGGGCAGTGCTTCTTGAGGAAATAGTGAGAAATTCGGTGGAAGCACAAGAAATTTGCTGGTATAAGGGCAAGAGAAAGGCCCGAGGAGGGGAAAACCTCTCATGGCCTGCCCGGACTTTATTGACCAGAAGAGCTTCCTCAGGTAGGAGGGACCAACCTGCCTGAGTGTCACCATCTCAGGGCTCTTCTGGTCTTTGACTGTTGAGGTGAACAACTGAAGAATACTTAGTCCACATTTTGTCTGATCTGCTCAAAATCGTTTTTATATATGTCTGATTTAACATAATCACTGTTGGGAAAATTTCTATACTCAATCTGAAAATTTCGTGAATTTTTTGTCTTGCGAGATGAATTGCCTTCGCAAAATATGTCTCGCTTAAAGAACACAGGCCCGGTACTGAGAGGGGTGAGGGTCCAGACATTTTCAGTTATCTTGCAAGAGACCTTGACTTAAGTATTTAAGATGTGACCTTCCCCTTTTCCGTGGGTAACGTGCCTGGAAGGAGAAGTTTAGCATCGACCAGAAAACAGGTAAGAGGCCAAACTTGCGTCTAATTCCGGGCAGTTATCCCCGTAAGCTATCCTTCGGATCTATTGATATAGTTGCAGCACCATTAGATAGGCCGCCTTTCACGGTAGATGCGGCGGCTTTCGAGGAGGACACCTTCCTCGTCCTGAGCGCAGATCGGCAGGTGCGTGATCCCAAAGAACATCAGGTGCGAGTGATGACCCGGGTGATTGAGACACGCCCTGAAAAGCCCGGCAGCGTGCTGGTGAAGGGCAAACGCCCCCTTCGCTTGCTTGCGATTGTTCATGATCTCAATCAAGATCCGTCGTGGAGGGAGGAATGGATAGCACATGCCCTCGACGGGATCTTCCATGAGGCCGAGAGGCGACGACTTCACTCAATTGCCCTTCCGTTTCTCGGGACCTTGCACGGTTCTTTGGACAAAGCGCGTTTTGTTGTGTTGCTCCGAAGTGCACTGGAGCGACTATCAGCCAAGCACCTGAAGCGTCTATGGCTGGTCGTGCCTTCTGGAACAAGGTCCAAGATCCTCGAGATACTCGAGTCTGGGCCGCAGAAATAAGAACTGAACGCAGAGGAAAATCCCTGGGAATTCTTGGAAACAGAATCAGCGAGGGAGAAGAAGTATGGATGGAGAGGATGGAGGATGCCTATCCTCCATTTAAACGATCCAGACTATTGTGAGTTTGGCTGTCCGATTTGCAGAAACGCAAGAAAGGGAAACCGACTTGCCAGATCCATCCAGGCTATTGAGATGGCATTAACGTTCGGTGGTTGTTGGTGGGGAAGAGCCAGAGAGAGAAAATATGGTGTCAAACCCAACCAACCTCTACCGTCCGAATGACCATTTGGCGAACAAACAAGCCGCAAGCCGGTTTTAGATGAACTTGCAAGGCCGCGTTATGTTTGTAGCCTCTCCAACAAAATCGGGGCGCACATGGACTGCCAGGGAAGTCGCTACTTTTTAAGGCTGCCAATGAAATCATCGAGACTCATGGCTGCCATGGTCATAGTCTGGAGTGTACCCCTTGAGCCTAATTCTATCGCCACCTTGGATATGGTCTCATTATCAGGAGCTTCCAAAATATTTGCGAAGTCGTATGGACCCAGAAGCGCATACTGGGCGACTATCTGCACCCCCATGGCCTCGACTTCCTTGTTCACCTTTCTGATCCTTTCCGGATTCTCCTTGATAGTCTTCCTTCCCTCGTCTGTAAGGGTTGTCAGCATCACGTACTGCGCCATTCCTAAACCTCCTCTTTATGTTTTTATCGGCTTATACCTCAGGGGCCTTGCCAGCAACCCGATCGTGCCCCTGACATTGCCCCTCAGAAAATAAATCTCTTCTTTTGCCCTTTAGAATATTCTAAAGCATCGAGCACGTCAATCGGAGTTTTTCAGATCATATTACACCCATACCCAGCAAGGCATATTAGTTAGGTTCAACCTACGATACTGCTATTTCTAGCTTATTTATCAAACAGATATCTATCGGTCAGCCTGGGGGGTTTTCTTAATAAGGCTGGACGAAGAGTTTTCACCAAAAAGGATATCGAGCAAATCAAGAGGACCTGGGAAATCACAGCAAGAAATAACCATTTTCGGTGGTCCATGATATGAATCTTGGAGTGAAGATCACAAACAGTGGACAAAGGTTTTCTGGGTTGGTGTGAGACTTTAATGAGCAGATATCATACCTATAAGGATGAATGACCGATATAGGATATAATGAACACTCTCATACCGAATGTCGGCCGGGTGACCTAATTTTCACTATCTACATTGGCTATTCACCTATGCAATAATCCTTATCGAGTCTGGCCTATTTATTTCATCTGCTCTGTGGTCGTAATGGAATTCAAGCTTGATCTAAAAAATGGTGCATAAAATAGGCTCAAATATGAGATAAAGTAAAAAATGTTTAAAAAAATTGTAACTTCTCCGACCCCAAGGAGTTATCTTGAGAGTATGGATAGATATAGGGCATTCTACGAGGAGTACAAAGATCGGCTGTTTGCATATCTAATCCGAATAACGGGAGACTATGACCTGGCGAGCGACATCCTTCAAGAGGCCTTCACCCGTTACCTGGAGCATTACAGAGGCAAAGACCAAAGCGTCTCACTGCTCTATGCTATAGCCCGGCATGCCCTATTCGATCATTTACGAAGACAACGCCGCACCAGCTTACTTAATGAAGGCCAGGAACCCCACTCCGGAGATCAGGAGCAGGCTCTTCTGATCCGTGACGAATATCGCCGCGTGCTTGAGGCCTTGCACAGGATTGAGAAAAGTGAGAGGGAAATTCTGGCGCTCGCCGTTTCCGGTGATCTGACCTACCGAGAGATCGCGTCAATTACGGGCACAAGCGAAAGCAACGTGAAGGTTAAGGTTCACCGGGCCCGAGTAAAACTCAAAGAGATACTCAACAGGGGAGACGTATGATGGATAATATCATCAGCATGTTCATCGATGACGAACTGAGCATCGAGGATAAAATCGAATTCGTAGAAAGGATTCACGCAGACAAGGCCCTTAAGCAGGAGACCGTTGATCTTTTACAACAGGAAAAGGTCATAGGCTCGGCCGTTGTAGACCGCGTGCCGCAGGTTACATTGGGTTTGAAAAGGAAATTTTACCTGCCCTTGCTGCGTCCAATCAATCTATTGGTGCCAGCATTGGCAGCTGCGATGGTCATTTTATTTCTCTCCTGGCCTTTAAAGAGAGACCCTTCCCTTCCTTACAGGTTTGTTATCTACCGGCCTGACGTGAGCCGTGCAGAGATCACCGGCAGCTTTACCGACTGGAGGAGGGTCCGTATGAAGAGGATAGGGGAGACTGGTTACTGGGAAGTTACGCTGAATCTCCCAAAAGGCGAGCACCGGTTCACTTATATTCTGGAGGGGCACCGGAGCTTTGCAGACCCAACCATACAAGCTCGGGAGCAGGATGATTTCGGCGGTGAAAATTCTATCCTTCTGGTTAGGTCATAGACATGAGAAGGATTGTCGTCATAGGTATAGTTATCCTTTCAGCCCTCCTTGCGGCATGTGGAGGTCATTACCATAGCGTGAAGGATGGCGTCGCATATCTCTATGTGACAAAACCCGGTGCTCAGCATATCTACTTTGCGTCTTCAATCGATGGCTACGAGCTTCACAAGGCAAGGAAAATCGATGACAAGACCTGGGAAGTCACCGTGCCTGCATATGTGGAGTTCAGATATTTCTATATGGTGGATGGGGTGGTGTACCTACCTCCCTGCAGGCTCAGAGAAAAGGATGATTTCGGCTCAGAGAACTGTATTTTTATACCAGGGATGTAACCCTTTCCGTTCTCATGCGTTATAGAGATGACAAAGGCAATAAAGGAGGAGAAAGATGAAGAAAATATGTCTGGCAGGGCTTGCTGCCCTTTTCTGTGCCTCTGTGGCATTTGGAGATGAGGTCGATAAAGGTCTAACCAATATCGCGACAGAGCAATTGAGGGCGAGCGCAAGACAAATGATACGCGTTGGCATAAAGAGCGATGATGCGATTAAGATGACCAGAGTCATGCTGGAGAACCGCTTCAGGCAGGAGAACACACTGAGGGCCCACGAAATCATGATTCGTGCCAAGGAAGAAGGGTTACCGGTTGAGCCTATTATGAATAAGGCGCAGGAAGGCATTGCAAAGCGGGTAAAGGAGGAGCATATCATCCAAGCCATGGAGAGGGTCCGGTCCCGCTATGCGTTCGCATATGAAAAAGCCAGGGAAGTCACGCAAGACAAAGCACAAATTCAGCGCATAGGGAATCATGTAGCTGAGTGCATGGCGGCTGGCATGAATGATTACCATATATATAGAATTATGCACCAGCTGAAATATAGGTCGCAGCAGATGATCAGCACGCAGAGGACCGAGCTTGCTGCAGAAACCTTCAGGGCTGTGAGGGAGATGGTGCGTTTTAATGTCTCTTCCATGTTAGCCACTGAGGTTGCGTGTGAGGCCCTGAAGCATCATTATTCCTCTGAAGAGATGGCGAGGATGAGGAAGGCCTTCATCTCCCACTCCAGGAACACTTCCCCTCATATCGTTGCACAAGGCTATTCCGGTGCTATTCAGCGCGGACAAAACGTCAAAACCCTGGATTTTTCAGGCGGGCTTGGAGTAGGTAAGGTCGGTGGAGCAGCAGGTGCGGCTGGTTCGGCAGGAGGCCCAGTTGGCACAGGAGATGGCGGCGCACATGGCGTCAGAGACGGCTCGCATGGTGGTAAACGCTAGAAACGGATACCATTAAGGCCCCATGGAGAATATGGGCCCACACTATTGTGTTTATATGACCTACTTTCGTAAGTGAATCGAGCTGAATGAGAGCGGGTGAAAGATAGAGGATCTCGGATGAAAACGATCAAATGCTTTCTCGTATTGGGCGCAGCGATCAGTGTATTAGGTAGCCAAATTTGTTTTGCCGGCGATCAGGAGAGGGACAGGCTTCAAAATCAATCCAGTGATCAAAAGAGGCTCCAGACATGTATCAAGGGACGAACTGGCACGCGGTCTCAAAACATGGTGCAAAAGATGGCGAGGAGCCAGACAAGAACTAATCACAGAAATACCATCCGCTCTGGCAGATAATTGCAACTCTGGTTGCTTATGCCCCCTCAAGCCCTCCCCGGTTGTGTCCAGGGAGGGCTTCTCAATTCAAATCTTTCTACGGATTGCCATCAGATGCATTTTCCATAGCTCTTGCTTAAACTGACCCAATCCTCAACCGAGCCAAGGACTGACTGGCTATCAACTGGAAGCAGTCAGTGGGGGAATTGTAGTTACTTGGTTTTGGCGTTACAAAATCTCCGTGAATGTACATTTGGGTCAACGTACAAGAGACAACAGCTTACCTATTTTTAAAGCCCAGAAGAAGCGTTTCACGGATCTGTTGAATATTAACTGAGATAAACACAATTGTTCATCGCTGAAAGCAATTAGTGCATGATGAAATATGTGGTCGTGATGGTTCGGATTCCATCATACAAACCCTGTGTGGAGGTTTTATTTTGGCCGAGAGCCTTTAAAATAACAGTGGACTTTCAATTACCAGACGTAATCGTTACATTTTTAGAATTCCAGAATATGACACGTAGTCTGTGCCCTTCGGGTGCATGAGAGACCCGCAATATGTTGTATTTTGAACAAATCCGCGAAACTCATTTGCCAGTCTGCCCAACAGCCTTATCCAGAAATTCTCAAATCCATAGTGAGCATTCCACTTAATCTGTCAGGCGCCTCCCATCCTTCCAACACGCAGGGCCTATAAGGGCTTGACAGTGCTTGAAGTTCCCTATCCCGGGCCAAGAAGCTGAGGCATTGGCAAGCTCGGAATCAAATTCGGCCATCTTGCATATACAGATGCCGAGTTAAGCCAGTGTCAACTATCTGCAACGATTGGAGAATATTTTTGGGCCCTACTTTGGCATGACTTCTGCTAGAGCATCTCAGCAATACATCGGCAAAAAAGCGAAAATTTCCCTCTTGGGCTATACTACTGGCGGCAACCGCCGAATAATTTAAGTTAAGATAATATCTATAAACATAATAACCCCAGAAGAGGAATTTGAATGCAGTGCAAATATCACCGTAAGAGGAAGGCAGAATTTTTTTGTGTCAGTTGTAATAGTCCTCTGTGCGAGGAGTGCGCTGAACAAGTTAGCCCTGGTCACTACCTTTGTTTTCAGTGTGCCATGCTGCGTTCTGTTTCGGAAGTTGGAACCTCTATGCGAGAGAGGCGGAAAAAAGAAGACGATAGGAGACTGAAAAAAAAGAAAAAATGGGGCCCCTTTCAGTATTTTGTAATCGTTTCTTCCGTCTTGATCTTGGTGATGTGGGGAGTAATTGTATTTGGCGGTCAAAAAAGACCTCCCAGAACGGCTGCGGTTGATTTTACGAAAAGGGAGAGGGTGCTATTATTTATGGTTGATGGTGCTATCAAGCGTTATGCCCATTATGAAAGGAATAAATACCCTGAACAATTAACCGATCTCATCCCCAAGTACCTGTCACTGAGAGAGAATGAAGTCTCACATTTAAGAAAATTGGCCTATCAGAGGGACTTAAGGGTAGGCTACCGCTTGTCTCTTGCCAGTCCTCAATCGGGCCAGATGAATATTATTTTAACGCCTCAGGGTGTTGAGTATGCTTCTCCATCGAGGCAGGGAGCATAAATGGCAAAACGTGCTGGCTTTACACTTATTGAGTTGATGGTTGTTATTGCTATTTTGGGTATTTTGAGTCTCACGGCAATACCACTGTATCATACGTATCAACAGAGGGCCTATGGATCTGAAGCTACTGTTATGCTCAAGCGGATTCTTGATGCGGAGATCATGTATTTTCTGGACAATGAGAGTTTTTTCCCAGAAGTTGGACAAACAAAAATGATATTTCACGGTGATCTCCCTTCTAAGGCTGAGATAACTCAGACAAAAGAGGCCCTTAAAATAGCCATTCCGGTTGGCCATTTTCTTGATTACACCGTCACTACTATGCCGGGGCCAACGTGTATCGTCACTATATCATCTTTTGGGAATTCCTTTGCCCTTTTTAAAAATGGCGATTGTTCCATTACTGCAACGGTAGATAGTTCTGGAGAAATCAATATACTGTAGGGGTACTTGATAATTAACCAACCATGGCAATTCCGGTCGCAACGTTGTCGAGGTCGACATAGGGGAGAAGAAGCCCCAGTTAGGCGCTGGTGCAGTAACGAGGCTGATCATTGCCCTGGGTATCATGCAGCAGCTACATAAGAGGCAGGATCATCAAAGGCTCTGAAATGAGCAAAAGTACCTCCGGATTATGTAACCGAGAACCGTATTAATTGAAGATCATAACCTTTTGATACCCATTTTGAGTAAGGTAATCATAGCTAACTGAATTTGATACCCATTTTGAGTAAGGTAATCATAGCTAACTGAAATAGACAATTTCGCTTACTGTCCATCCTTACAATATTTGAACCACAAATCATCACTTGTTCTAACCGCAGAATCCAAAAACCCTCGTCCGCTGATATCAAACCAGGCAAAAAGAGATAGAGATAAGCAGCCACTTTTTTCTGCGAAAGCACTGTCAAATCAGGCGGACTCAACAGGTCAAGCTGTTGTGCTACCTACCAGTGCCCTCCCGTTGAACAATACTTTCCAAGCTGAAACGGAGGGGAATAACAGACTTCACGTTCCAGGACTTGAGGCACACCTTCAACACCAACATGCGGAAGGCCGAGGTTCCGAAAGTCACCACCGTGAAGTTGACGGGACACAACACGCTCTCCATGTACCTCAAATACTCTACAGGGGACCCGAAAGATGTGAATTATGCCATGGCTACATTGGAGTGTTCCTGAACCGGGAAAGCCAGACTACGGCAAATTCCACTGCAGAAAAAAGAAAGGGTCACTTGAATCCGCGTAACACCTTGGCCTTTTCTGGCCCTTCGACAAGCCCCTCGACAAGACCTTCGACAGGACCTTCGAAGGACCTTCGACAGGCTCAGGTCAAGCTCAGGTCGAGCTCAGGGTAGACTCTTGGCCAATGCTATAGCGATCTCAGCGATTTCTTCAGGATTTCGCAAGTTCCTGTAACTTGGCCAAGTCGCCGGATACGAGAGCTTCTTTCTTGGCACGAGACCAGCGTTTAACCTGTGCCTCTCGCCTCCGGGCTTCTGAAAAAGTGGCAAATGATTCTGAATAGACGAGTCCCTTGGGAGGATCATATTTGGAGGCCCGGCAGGCTTTACCAGCGCGATGATCTTTATAGCGCTGATCCAGATCTGTAGTTGCTCCGATGTAGAGAGCGCCGGAGGGCAATCTGAGGATGTAGAAGTAAGCTGGCACTGGAGGTTTCACCGTATCCTTTTCTGGCCCTTCGACAAGCCCCTCGATAAGTCTTTCGACGGCCTCAAGACAAGCTCGGGGCAAGCTCAGGGCCATTTCGACGCGGTTCCTTAATACTTGGCTGCAAGCCTTGAGCAAGAAAAGGGCACCGAGAAGCAGTTGCTCGGTGCCCTTCGACACGTCCCTCACTGAGTTCGGGACGGCTCAAGGCCATTCGACACTCAGAATGAATATATAAAGGCCGGAGGCCATGAGTCCCTCGATTAGACTCGGAACCCTGAGTTCTTCGAAGGGCAAGAAAAGGGCACCATTGAATTCTTAATGAGTGCCCTTTTCGTGTCGAATGGCTCCCCGGGACGGACTCGAACCGCCGACCAAGTGGTTAACAGCCACCCGCTCTACCAACTGAGCTACCGGGGAAACTTATAAAAAAATCTAACAGAAAGTTTTTTAAACGTCAATCAAATTGTCCGGGTAAATCTCTTAAAAAACAGCTTCTTGACAAGGGAGACAGTTACCTTTAGTTTAGCCACTGGGTAATGATAAGAAGACTGAGGAAATCGTGAAGCAGATTGTTCTCGGCACAGCAGGCCACGTAGACCATGGGAAGACCGCCCTTGTCAAGGCGCTGACAGGCATAGACACAGACACGCTCAAAGAAGAGAAAGAGCGGGGGATAACGATTGAACTGGGCTTTGCCCACCTAAAGCTACCGAGCGGGTCCACTATTGGCATTGTGGATGTGCCGGGTCATGAAAGGTTCGTTAAAAACATGGTGGCCGGTGCGACCGGAATTGATTTGGTGGCTCTCATCATCGCAGCTGATGAGGGGGCTATGCCCCAGACAAAAGAGCACCTTGAAGTCTGCTCTCTCCTCAATATCAAACACGGCCTGATCATACTAACCAAGATTGATTTGGTAGACAAGGAATGGCTTAACCTTGTCAGGGACGACGTTTCCTCATTTCTAACAGGTACCTTCCTGGAGGACGCACCTATAGTCGAGGTGTCCTCAGAAACCGGGGAAGGGATTAAGGAATTGGTTGGAACCCTGGATGAACTCATCAAACAAGTTCCCGAAAGGGACCCAGGAAATTTCTTCAGGCTCCCAGTAGACAGGGTGTTCACCATGAGAGGTTTCGGTACGGTTGTCACGGGCACAACGGTTTCAGGACAGATAGGCGTTGGCAGTGAGGTCACTATTTATCCAAAGGGAATAAGGAGCAAGGTAAGAGGAATCCAGGTACATCACCAGGATGTGCCATCGGTCAAGGCAGGGTTGAGGACAGCGATAAACCTCCAGGGACTGGAAAAAGAGGCCATCACCAGGGGAGATGTGGTCGCTGAAAAGGATTCTCTTAAACCCACCCATTTGGTAGATACTGTTCTGGAATATCTGCATAGTGCACCGAAAAAGCTACAAAACAGGACTAAGATCAGGTTCCACTGCGGCACCTCTGAAATAATTGCAACGGCTATCCTCTTAGACAGTGACCATTTATCTCCAGGTAATCAGTGCTTTGCCCAATTTCGTCTGGAAAGGCCTGCCGTGGTTCTTTCAAGAGATCGATTTGTCATCAGGAGTTACTCACCAATAAGGACCATTGGTGGTGGCTATATCCTGAATCCTCTTCCATTAAGGAAAAAGAGGTTCTCAAAGGATGTTTTGCAGGAGCTCGATATTTTAAAAAGGGGCCCCGACCAGGCTATTGTTGAGCAATATATCAAAGGCAGCCGCTTCAAGGGATTGAGCAAGTCCGAGATTTCTTTTTTCAGCAATCTCCGTAAAAAGGATGTTGACAGGATAATTACCGGTTTAATTTCAGATAATCTTATCTTTAAGGTCGGCACTGAGGATGAGTTATTTATACATGCTGCGTTTTACCGTAAGGCAAAAGAGCAGATGATAGGCATCCTTGGCGATTACCACTCTCGTTTCCCCTTAAAAGAGGGGATAGTCAAGGAGGAATTAAGATCCAAGATGGCTTCTAATATGGGCGAGAAACTGTTCAACTCCGTAATCAATGACCTGATAAGAGACATGGTCATTGTGAGGGAAAAGGACACCATCAGGGTCAAGGATCATCAGGTTAAGCTCCCTCAAGACCAGGAAGAGTTACGCCGTCATATGGATCAAATCTACCTAAAAGAGGGGCTCGAGCCCCCCTATTTTAAGGATCTTGGTCAAGATATACTAAAAAGGGGCGGCAGGGATTTGCTGGAGATCATGGTCAAGGATGGGACCCTTGTCAAGGTAAAGGAGGATCTCTATTTCCATACAAAGGCGATAGAAGAGCTAAAGGGGAGGCTTGTTCGTTTTATAAAAGAGAAGGGTGAAATAACAACACCTGAGCTAAAGAAGCTTACAGGGGTTTCAAGGAAATATACCATCCCTCTCATAGAATATTTTGATAAGATCCAACTCACCGTCAGGATAGGAGATAAAAGGGTCCTCAGAAAGAGATGATAAAGGAGGTCAAAGGGCTCGAATATAAACTCAGCGAATTTCCCCCGCCATTTTTTCTTGACATCCCCCACATAAAATTCTATATAGAAAATTCGATTTTTCTATAGAAAACAAAACAACAAAACATGAAGGCACAATATAAAACCGTCCCAGCCGTTGAGAAGTGCTTTCAGATCCTGGATCTCTTTGCCAGATCAAAAAGACCAATGGGCATTAGTGAAATAGCGAGCTGCCTGAATTACCATAAAAGCACCGTCTTCAACATAGTATATACCCTCAGTAGTCTAGGGATACTGGAAAATGGTTACCGGAATAAGTTTACCTTGGGCAGACAGCTCTATGTACTTGGAAAAGCAGCGGGTAAGGAATCCGAACTCATCCATACAGTGAGGCCCTATCTGGAGGAGCTAACAGAGAAGACGAAATTGACAGCATTTTTGGGCATCCTTTCCAAAGGCAGGGTAGTAATTGTGGACAAGGTTGACTCTCCTTATGGAATTAGGGTGAGCTCAGAAATCGGGCTGAGTATCCCCCTTCTTGCCGGGGCCACGGGAAAGGCATTTCTATCCCAGATGTCTGATGATGAAGTTGACGGTATCCTATCCCAGAAAAACATGAGAAGATACACCCCCTTTTCATGTACCAATAAAAAGGGGTTTAAAGAGATGATAAAGGAGGCCCGCGAGTACGGTGTGGCTGTTGACAAGGAGGAGTATATCGAAGGTATCAGGGCTATAGCCATTCCCTTAAGGATTGGCAGAGGCAAACTTTTGGCCTCTATATGGGTGGTGGGGTTGAACAGTCAATTGAAAGACGAACGTATTCCAGGGCATTCACTATTTTTAAAAAAGATAGGTGCTGAAATCGAGGCCCATTTCATATAGATGCCCTATTATAAGCATCACCTTTTTCCGTACTTACATCGTTAAGGGGAGGTAGTTAATGAAGATAAAAAAGGTCATGGAAGGAGCAAGAGACGGGGAAATCAGATGTCTTGCCTGTTTTACAAGATTCAGGCCAAAAAGGAGCGTGGACAGGGCTGCATGCCCTAGTTGTGGAGTGCAGTGGAGGATTAGCTGGCCCTACCCTAAGACGGCACGATTGCAAGGGCCTGTCTGGGAAACATATCCAAAACCAGGCGAGCCAATAGCGAAGAAATAGCAAGGAGATATATTATGGCACTAGACAGAAAGATAGCATACATAAATCTCTCCACAGGGGAGATAAGGAAAGGGGATATCCCCCTTGAATGGAGGAAGAAGTTTATTGGCGGCAGGGGACTGGATGCCTACCTTTTGTATACAAATAATCCCCCTGGCATCGATGCGTTTGACCCCGAAAATCGGGTCTTGATAAGCGCTGGCATTGTTGTGGGAACCCTTGCCTCTGCCTCTGCAAGAACCCATATCATGAGCAAATCACCCCTCACCAACTTCCTAGGTTCCGCCAATATGGGCGGCTGCTTTGCACCTGAGATGAGGTGGGCCGGCTTTGACCATCTGGTTATACGGGGGAAGGCTGAGAAGCCCGTTTACCTCTGGATACATAATGGTGAGATAGAGATAAGGGATGCAAAAAATATCTGGGGGCAAAACCTCTATGACACCCAAACCATCCTTCGCCAGGAATTGAACGATAATGAAATACAAACCTTATGTATCGGGCCGGCAGGGGAAAACCTGGTTCGCTTTGCCAATGTCATGACTGGAAGGAAGAATGCCGGCGGCAGGACTGGAATGGGTGCCGTTTTAGGCAGCAAGAATCTCAAGGCGGTTGTCTGCAGAGGTACTATGGATATCAAGATAAAATATCCTGAAGAGGCTCTAAAATATAACGAGGAACTGATCAACCAGATTATCTCCAGTAAGGTTAGCCAGACAATGCAGCGATGGGGTACCATGTTTATCTACGGCACCACCAACTCCACAGGCCTGGTAAGGACAAGAAATTTCCAGCTCAACCAGCTTGTTGGCGGATCAGACATCGAATGTGAAAATCTGGATAAGGTGTCCATTGGCCTTGATGGCTGCTTTGGCTGTCAGGTCCACTGCAGACACAGGTACGTTATCAAGGATGGGCCGTATGCCGGAACCTACGCACAGGGTCCTGAATATACCAGCCAGGGAGCATTCGGTGCGGAGGTCGGATGCAACAGCATGAATACCATCCTGGTTGGTAATCATCTGGTGAACTCCTATGGTCTGGATACCCTTGAGACTGGCAGCATGATGGCCTGGGCTATGGAATTATATGAAAAGGGAATATTGACAGACAGGGATACCGATGGCCTCAGACTCGAATGGGGTGATGACGAGGCAGTTCTCGAGCTCATAAAAAAGATCGCTACCAGGCAGGGAATCGGGGACATACTGGCCGATGGACCTCTCAGGGCCGCAAAAAAGATCGGTAAAGGGAGTGAAAGATACCTGGTCCACGTAAAGGGAATGAGCAATCTCCACTCCGATGAACGACCAACGCCATCCCTGGCCCTTGGTATAGCCACCGCCTCAAGGGGCTCAGATCACCTGAGGAGCAGGCCCGCCATAGACCTCTACAACCTTCCCGTCCAGGTTCTAGAGAAGGTCTATCGCCAGCCAGACGGCTATGATGGTCCGCTTACCAGCGGCTATACTAAATACGAGGGTAAACCGAGGATCGTACTGTGGCAGGAGCTTTGCTATATGGCAGTGGACTGTACCGGGATGTGCAAGTACCACACCGTATTCCTGAGCCCAAATCATCCAAACTTTCCGGAATTTGCCAAGATGATCTACTATAACACCGGCCTTGAGTTTACCCCCAGGGAGATATGGGACATAGCCAATCGCTGCTATACAATAGAAAGGCTCTTTAACATCAGGGAGGGTCTGACAAGGAAGGATGATTGGCTTGTTGATAGATATTTTGATGAACCTACCAAACATGGTCTTCCAGCAGCCTATAACAAAACTATAGATAGGAAGAAGTTCAAGGCCATGATTGATGAATATTATGGTCTTCATAAATGGGATAACGATGGAGTTCCTACACCGGAGCTACTCAAAGACCTGGACATCGCTGATCTTTATCCTGACAAGAGTCAAGAAGAAAGGAAGGGAAAATAACCATGGCAAAGATGTTACTAGTTGACTATGAAAAATGTACGGGATGCAGGCTTTGCGAGCTCGTCTGTTCAGTGAGGCACACAGGTGCCAGCAACCCATCAAGGGCAAATGTCCATGTAGTAAAGTGGGAGGATGAGGGCTTTTATCTTCCCATGCTCTGTCAGCACTGTGTAGATGCCCCGTGTATGTCAGTATGTCCCACAAAAGCGATTTCCACGGATGAGGAGCTGAATCGGGTCATGGTAGATTATGATCTGTGTATCGGTTGCAAGGCATGTGTGGCAGCCTGCCCCTTTGGTGCAATGGGATTTGACGAGATCGAGAAAAAGGTTATCAAATGCGATATGTGCGATGGGGACCCGCTGTGCGTAAAATTCTGTGACATGAAGGCCATCGACTATGTGGATTCAACCACCTCCAATTTTGAAAGGATGAGAGATGCAAGCCGAAACTTTGCTGAACTCATGGCAAAGGCCCATGGCGGATAGGATCCGGAAACACCGTGCACGGAAAAGACCCCTCCAAATACACTTAGATCTAAAACTGCGGGCTTAAGGCGAGATGGATTTTGGTTCCTTTGCAGAGGGTCCCCTCTTATGGATTGTATTTTCCCTGTTTGTTATTGGAATTCTCGCCAGGGTCGCCTTCTTTTTCTCCTCAATCCTGAAAAGTAATAGAAATGAACACTTCAGATGGAGGCATATTGTGGCTACCTTTGGCCGCTCCTTTGTGCCTCTTCACAGTGCTGTCACCAAAAGACCCATGTACGCAGCACTGTGCTACATATTCCACATATGCCTGATTGTCGTTCCCGTCTGGTTATCCGGACATATCCTTTTGTGGGAAGAATCCAGGTTCGGGTGGAACTGGGCTGCACTGCCAGATGCCTTGGCTGATTGGATGACACTCCTTGTGTTATTGCTTGCCGCCTATTTTCTAATCCGGCGTATTATAGCAGCAGACCTCCGCCTTAACACCTCCAGGTCAGACTACCTTTTAATTGTCGTAACCGCCCTACCCTTTATGACCGGATACTTTTTAACGCATGGAAATGTGGAATTTATCCCCTTCCTGGGAGATAACATGAGGACCATACACGTGCTCAGCGGTGAGGCAGTGCTCATTGTTGCGGTTTTCCTGTTTTATAGAACCCAGCTCAGTAGAGAAAAATGCACAGGTTGTGCCGCATGTGAATTAAGTTGTCCAACAGGAACACTTGAGTCCACTGATAAGGGGAAGCTTCGAATCTTTACCTACTCACATTATCAGTGTATCTGTTGCGGGGCATGTGTGACTACCTGCCCGGAAGAAGCTGCGGAATTACGGCACGAAATAGGTCCTGGAAGATTTTTCCCTATAGTACCTAAAGAAGAGATACGGTCTGTGGAACTTAAGGCGTGCGAAAGATGTGGTGCCGTGTTTACACCAGTACCTCAGATAGAAAAGATCGGTCAGCTAATTACTGACGATTTTATTCACTTCTGTCCCAGGTGCAAACAGCATAAGTATGCAGAGGGCTTCCGCCACCTGGCCCCTTGGCCCAAGAAACTCACAATAGGAAATATCTCAGGAGAAAGCCAGTGAAGTAGGCAGGGCGATAAGTGCCTGTTTATCAGCCACCAATAGAACACATCTTTCGTTGAACCCTTTGGTCATTGTCAAGGTTGAGGGGATGACATTCTGGCTTGAGGTTCACCGCCTTCAGGAATGCCTCAATTAACTCCTCATCCAGACAGCCTCTTCTTAACGGATCTTTGATGCTTGCCTCTCTGTCTGAAAGGAGGCATGGCAAGAGCACTCCATTGGCAGTCAGCCTGAGCCTGTTACAATCCTGACAAAAGGAATGACTGATTGGACTTATGAAGCCTATCTCTCCTTGACCCCCATCGAATCTAAATCTCTTTGCCGGGCCATCATTGTGCCCCGGCGAAACAGGTATCAGGGGACCAAATTTACTAACAAGGGCCTTTTCTATCTCTGAGTTAGGGATGAATGCCAGGCTATTTACCTGTAAACCGATAGGCATACATTCGATGAATCTGATATGGTAGGGTTGTTCAATGGCAAGACGACCAAAATCCAAGACCTCGTTATCATTTATGCCTTTCATGGCAACGACATTTAATTTTATGGGAGAGAAGCCCATATCCCTGGCCTTTCCTATCCCCTCCCAGACCTTGGTAAAATAATCAAATCGGGTAATTAATCTAAAGTTTACTCTCTTGAGACTGTCAATGCTTACATTAATCCTCCTTATACCGGCCGTCCTTAAGATATCCAGATTATCCTTGAGAAGGACACCATTCGTGGTCAATGATACATCATCAAGGCCCTCTAAGCTCGCAAGCATTGGTATGAATTCCTGTATCCCTTTCCTGACAAAGAGTTCTCCCCCTGTGAGCCTGATCTTATTTATGCCCAATTTTATCGCAATCCGCACAATCCTGAGCAGCTCCTCATAGCGCAGGACCTCTTTATGCTTAACCTTTCTCTCGCCATGGGGTGGCACACAATAAATGCAGCGCAGATTGCATCGGTCAGTAATGGATATCCTCAGATAATTGATCCTTCTTTTAAATCCGTCCACTAACACTTACTGGTTCCCCGCTGATCGTTACTACTAGCTACTGTTTATGGTATCTCTATTTCAACCGTGCCTCTCTTAAAGCCCCTTAAAGATGAGAGCATTGCCACAATAGTATTCTTAAACATATGAGAGGTAAACGGGTTTAATGGTACCATAGTCCCGTCAATCTTAATAGAAACCGGGGGATTCAGGGAGACACATTTATCAATGGTCTCTCTTCCCCCTACAATTTCCCTGGCAAGTTCGTAACAGCTTTCGTATCCACAATGACCGCAGTCTAGATTAGGCAACTTGAAAGATCGTTCAAGTGCAAGAGCTGCCATCTCCTTTATATGATCATCCTTCAGTATATTAAAATCAGAGATATCTTCCGTAAAACTGGCGCTAAAAAGCCTTAATCCATCAAATAACTCCCCCCCTTCACCCTCATTTCTGATGCAGACAATCCTTGGAAATGTCCTTTCCTTCTTAAACCCCTCCACCAACGCAATATCGTGGTCAAGGTATTTCAGGATCTCCTCTACTGTCTTCTCTCCCTTCAGGATTATCTCTGATTCCTTTGAGGAAATGGCGGAGACGAAAGGAGCATATGATCTCAATTTTGATGTGTCGGTGTCAGGAAAATCAATATCCCCGGAGACGTGTTTAAGAATGGCAACCCTGCATCCCATCCTCGACAGCTCCTGCGACAACCTCATAGCCAACGTGGTCTTTCCGCTCTTCTTGTAACCTACTATGCCAATTACCTTCACCTTAAAACCCTCCTGGTGTGGGGTCAAGGCCCGACCCCCTGAAAATATCTTTGAAGATCTTCTCATCGCCCTTCCGGCACTCCTTTTTTAGCCGGGTATAGTTTATCAAAAGTCTCTTTCCATCCTCTGTTAAGCGAGATCCATGTCTCTTTTCACTTATCACGATCTTTGTACCCAGACGCTCTTCTGTCGCCTTAATCTTTCCCCATACTCCCCTGTACGACATTCCCATGCGTTTGGCTGTCTGATTTATTGAGCCTGTTCGCTCAATTAACTCCAGGATCCTCTGTCGACCCTCTCCCATGATGATCTTACCGTTACTGTCTTCCAGCAATTGTCTTGATTTCAATCTCACCTTCAGCATGACTGCATCCAAAAATTAGACTACCTTCCACAGATTTCCACTCTTTGCTGGGTTGTAGCCACCTAATCCTATAACCCTTTGCCTAAACTCCCTGGACCTGGCAACAGTCAAAAGTAATTTTATCTTTGGATCATCCACAAAAGGGGTTGGGACTACAAGGTCGTATTGTTCTTTGACAATAGGAATAAAATCCAGATCCAGGGCCCTGGCTGCTGCCATAATTCCCAACCCAACATCTGCCATCCCATTCAAAACCGCGACTGCCACATTCATATGGGTGTACTCCTCGTTCTCGTAACCATGTATAGTGGCGGGATCTATCCCCATCTCCTCCAGCTTATAGTCAAAAAGTATCCTGGTGCCCGATCCTGGCTGCCGATTGACAAAGGTAACGTTACCTCCTGTAAGGTCTCCTATCCCCTTTACTGCCTTAGGGTTTCCCTTTTGAATGATCAGGCCCTGCTCCCTTGTCACCAAATTGAACACATGGACGGGTATCCCCTTTAGATATTTCTGGATATAGGAGATATTGTACTCGCCTGTTTGGGTGTCCAAAAGATGAGAACCACACATGTGGGCTATCTCTTTTCTCAGGGCCAATAATCCGCCAAGACTGCCTACATTTCCGGAGGCAATCCTTATGCCACTACCCTTTCTTCTGATCTCATCGGACAGGATATCCAGGGTGATATCATGGCTTCCAATAACAAGGATAGTATTGCTAATATCCTCAGGTTCCACCAGAAGTTCAGCATCCGTCTCCTCGCCTGCAACCATTCCTTCACTAAAAGAGGCAATTCTGATAATACCCTCTGCCCTGCTCAGGGTTGTCGTTGATCCGGCCGATCTGGGGAGGGGCACCGCAACGAGCCTCTCTCCTACCCTGCCGATATTGACCCTGATAAATTCCTCTAATCCCAGTTTTGAAGGAACATCCCTCGAAACAGCCACTCTTAGCGACGCCCTTTCTGGTGTGGCTGATCCCTGTAGCCGGTAGAGCAAGGGGCTCACAAATTCATTAAAGGCAATGTAGGCAGAGACCGGATATCCCGGGATCCCAATAACGGGTTTCCCTTTTACACCGCCAAGAACCGTGGGCTTGCCAGGCATTATAGTGACACCATGAACGAGCAGTTCTCCGATATCCTCAATCACCCGTGCCGTATAGTCTCTTTTGCCTGCAGAAGAGCCTGCAATTATGATCACCAGATCAGGCCCAGAATCTACCGCCTTGAGAAGGCCCTCCTTGACCCTTTCGCTCCTGTCTTCAACGATGGGCTCTACAATGGGCTCAGCCCCACATTCCCTGATGAGGCTGGAAAGAACAGATGAGTTAGACTCAATGATCTTACCCGCTTTGAGATACGAGGGATCCGATAGGGTCGTGAAGTTTACCAGCTCGCTACCCGTCGGGATTATAACTACCCTGGGCCTTCTTCTAACCTTGACACGAAAGGCTCCTCCTCCGATCAAGGTTCCAAGGTCAACCGGTCGTATCCTGTGGTTTTGGGGAAAAAGCAACTCCGTGGCAACAAAATCCTCTCCAACCTTCCTGACATTCTGCCAAGGGAATGCGGAAGAGAAAATTTCAATTGTTTCATCATCTATCTGATTGAGCTTTTCTGACATAATAACGGCATTTGTTCCCCCCGGAAGCACCTGCCCTGTATTTATCCAGGTAGCCTCCTTCCCCACTGCCAATCTCTTGGGATTCCGTTCCGTTGCCCCATAGGTGTCTTGTGCCAGAACCGCTATGCCATCCATTGCCGCACAATGATGGGAAGGTGATGAAATCCTTGCAAAGACAGGTTCTGCTGTCATCCTTCCGGGGGACTCATGCACTGGGATCTCCTCTGCCTCAACGATCGGCTCAGGATTAAACCGGCCAAAGAAGATCTCACGTGCCTCTTTGGGATCCTTCATCCTGAGGTATATCTTTTCTCTCTGCATTACGCTTAGAACAACCTCACCTTGACCTTTTCTCCCCGATAAAGCCCTTCGGTATTCATATCAATCCTGATAACGCCATCTGCTTCCACCATGGTGGATATGAGTCCACTCTTTCCCAGGATAGGCCTTGCCAGCCACCTACCCTCACTATGGGTAAGTTTTACCCTTATATAATCCTCTCGCCCGCTTGCTGACTCTATATTCATATCAAGCTCTGCCTCTAGACTATGATTAACATGTTCAGCAGACCTTGAACAACCGCACAGCCTACCAAAAAGCCATCTGAGAAACACATCAAAGATAATCATGGCCGATACAGGATGCCCAGGCAGACCCCACAGGGTCTTGTTTTCCTTTCTTGCAATAATAGTCGGCTTACCAGGGCTGATGGATACCCCATGGGCCACTATCTCCACCCCCTGCAAGGACAGAAAGGCGTCCAAGGTGAAATCCTTGATACCAACCGAGCTCCCTCCAGAAAGCAGGACGACATCCGCCTGAGACACCCCTTTCTCAATGAGCCCTTTCAGATCCTCAAACCTATCCCCTATTATACCCAGATAGATAGGTTCCACCCCTGATGTAGCGCAGAGGCCGCCAAGGGTATAACTATTTATGTCCCTTATCTGCCCAGGCTTGGGCTTTTGACTAATGTCCACTATCTCCTCGCCCGTAGATATGATAGCTGCCCTTGGTTTATTAAATACAGGCACCTGACTTACACCCAAAGCAGCCAAAACACCAAGATCCTGAGGCCTTAACCGGGCTCCTTGATGCAACACTATCTGCCCACTCTTCACATCATCATCGGCAAGGATAACGTTTTCTAATATGGAGACGGGCCTGCTGACTTCTACTACGCTATCGCCTACCATCTGGGAATATTCTATCATGACAACTGCATCGGCACCTTCCGGGAGCATACCCCCTGTTGATATCAAGGCGCACTCACCCCTGTTAAGGCCAAAATGTGGTCCCTCGCCCATCCTCAGCTCCCCAACAACATTGAAGGGGGTTGGCAGACTCTCGCTGGCACCAAAGGTATCCTTGGCAGAGAGGGCATATCCATCTACCGTAGACCTTTCAAATCCTGGTAGATCTTCACCGGATATGATATCCCTCGCCAGAACCCTGGTAACGGCATCTGTTATAGGGACACATTCAGTCGCCAGGGGCTTAATGTCCGCCAGGGACTCAAAGATATCCTCAGCCCTCTTTACCTTGAAAAATGACCGCATGAAAGCGTATATGTCATAATTGACATGAATTATCAACCATTATTTCCAGGCTCCACAGCCCTGTTACTCCGAAGGCTGAATTCACCTGGACAAGTGGGTCTTGGTTCAGAGAATTCGGGTTTTGATCATTCGGATTTGTTTCGGATTTCGATATTCGAATTTAGGATTTTCTTATAGAATTCGTGCCTCGCCTCTCTGAGCCAAAGCCTATCTTATATTGGGCGAAACAATAAGAACTACTGAGGATTTAGTGAACTGCCTTCTGCTCGGACAGCTTTTCCTTACATTTGGCCATATAGATAAGTGTCTTTTCATGTTGGCCGTGATCAGGGTAATGCGTGATAAGATACTCAAACCGGTTCAGTGCTGCCAGATAGCGGCCGGTCTTGAAATAGAAATGACCAACATAAAATTCGTACTCTGCAAGGTTAATAAGACACTTTCTGATTCTTCTCCGGGCCATTAAGGCAAATGGATCCTTGGGAAACTCTTTACTAAGCCTTTCAAACTCCTGTAAGGCCTTTTTTGTATTGGTCTGATCCCGGTCAATAGCATTCATCCTGAGAAAGTCACACATACCTTGCTGGTAAATAACATAGGGGATAGATTCGTTCTTTGGGTGAAGTCCTTCGAACTCCTTGTATGCCTCCAGGGCCTGCTCAAACTCTTTCCTTTTAAAAAGGGCGTCTGCCAGCCTTAATTCTGCTTGAACAGCCAGTGTACTGTAAGGGTATCTGTCTTTTAGGTTTTGAAAGGATGTAGCCGCCTTGATATAATTTCCATCTTCAAAAGCTGAAATACCTTCACTCATCAGCTCTTCTGGGGATTTTTCACGCTTCTTTCCCCCAAGGCCGAAAACCGAGCACCCACTCATAAAGAAAGCTAACACCAGAATAAGAATAAGTCTCTTAACTATGACGGCCACCCTTTGGTTCATCTAATAGTGCTATCACCACTAATCTTTCATATTAGCTTGAGCATGGCCTTTTCAATATTTGCCTTACCCACAGCCCCCACAATAGTGTCCGCCAATTTCCCATCCTTAAAGAGCAGTATTGTTGGGATTGACCTAATTCCATAGTGACTGGGGGTCATGGGATTTTCATCGACATTCATCTTGGCTACCTTAAACCGTCCATCATATTGCTGAGCGAGTTCCTCAACCCAGGGGCCCACTATCCGGCATGGCCCACACCATGGGGCCCAAAAATCAACCAGGGCAGGTAAGTCGGATTTTATGATCTCATCGTCAAAATTCCTGTCGTTTATCTGTAAGAGTCCACTCACCTTCTACTCCTCCTTGTCCTCTCACTTGTTTTATGAAACCTAATATCAAGGTCCCGCTTTGTCAACCTGGAAGATCTCCTAATGTTACTTTCCCAAGATGTAAAGAGCTGGGAAGATAGGAGCTCTTTTGGTTTGACTAATCGTGGCGGATGAAGGAAAATGTGGCTATGGTCTTGACAATCTAGAACGTGAAAAGACTCCGGGTTATTTTGAGATGGAGGCATTACCTTGGCCAGGCAAAAGACGATATTCGTATGTCAAAATTGTGGTTATAAAGCCCCAAAATGGTTAGGCAGGTGCCCTGACTGTAGTATGTGGAACTCGTTTGTAGAGGAATTGACTGAAATAGGTGACCAGGACAGGAGAAGAAGGCCCCATCTCTTAGATACGCCTCAAAGGATTGATAGGGTTGCCATAGATAAGGACCTCAGACATAAGACAGGATTGCGTGAGTTTGATAGGACCTTAGGGGGAGGACTTGTCCCGGGGTCCCTTGTTTTAATTGGAGGAGACCCTGGTATCGGTAAATCCACTTTGATTTTGCAGGTTGTACACAGGCTCGCGCAGCAAGGCCTGAGAACCCTGTATATCTCAGGCGAGGAATCTGTTCAACAGATAAAGATGAGGGCTCAGAGGCTGGCAGCTGATTCCTCTGAGCTTTATCTGCTAAGTGGAACATGTTTGGAAGATGTGATTGATCGGCTTGATGAGCTGAGCCCTCGGATTATAGTCGTTGACTCGATCCAGACCATCTTCACTGAATCCCTCAGTTCCGCTCCAGGCTCTATCGGCCAGGTAAGAGAGGTTACGAGCAGGCTCATGAATCTGGCAAAAGGTTCTAACAGGGCAGTATTTTTAATTGGACATGTTACAAAAGATGGGGCTATAGCAGGCCCAAAGGTCTTAGAGCATTTAGTGGATACCGTACTCTATTTCGAAGGAGATGGATCCCATATGTATAGGATCCTGAGGTCTGTAAAAAATAGATATGGCCCTACTAACGAGATAGGGGTCTTTGAGATGATGGATAATGGACTGGAAGAGGTTGGCAATCCATCACGGATATTTTTAGAGGAAAGGGCCACGGATGTGAGTGGCTCTGTAGTGATCTCCTGCATGGAGGGATCCAGACCATTATTGGTAGAACTTCAGGCCCTTGTTTGTACCAGTTCGCTTGCTATACCACGGAGGACCACCATTGGCGTTGACCCAAACAGGGTTAGCCTGCTTGCTGCTGTTTTGGCCAAGAGAGGTGGGGTTAATCTCTCTGATAAGGACATATTCATCAATGTGGCTGGTGGCATAAAGATTGACGAACCCGCTATTGATCTTGGAATCATCTCTACCATTGCCTCGAGCTTTCTTAACAAACCCATCGCACGAAATACTGTTACCTTTGGTGAGGTGGGGCTCTCAGGAGAGGTCAGGGGTGTAAGCCAGGCCGAGCTTCGGCTGAAAGAGGCGGTAAAGCTGGGCTTTTCACGATCTTTACTTCCAAAAAAAAGCATACAAACACTGAAACGTAAGATGGATATGGAACTCATTGGTGTCTCATCAATCCAGGAACTCCTGGAGGTCCTCTTTTAAGGGCGAGGATATTAAAGGTACCCATCCCCGCTATGGTCTTCAACATTACCGTGACAGAACCCCCTCATTTTTCTTGACTCCCCTTCCCTTTTGTACTAAGAAAGCAAGTCTATTGACCAAAGGCTATCGTTGTTCCGACCCTTGTGGTACCCATGAAATTTCCAACGAAGCCAAAAGGCAATACGTAAGGTTTCAGGATCTGTAAGCCTGGAGGAATTGGTCCAGTGTCAAAGGGAGAAGCGTGGCAAAGACGATTGAGGAGATAAATAAGAAGATACAACAGGGAAAGGTAGTAGTAGTTACTGCCGAAGAGATAATAGACGTTGTCAAAGAGAAGGGCTTGAAAAAGGCGGCTCAAGAGGTAGATGTGGTTACTACTGGTACTTTCGGTCCCATGTGCTCATCCGGGGCCTACCTTAACATTGGGCACTCCAAACCACGAATAAAGCTTGGTGGTGGCAGGACCTATCTCAACGGTATTCCAGCCTATACCGGATTGGCTGCAGTAGACATATATATCGGGGCAAACGCCCTTCCTGACGATGACCCAAGGAATAGGGTCTACCCTGGCGAATTCAATTATGGTGGCGGGCATGTTATAGAGGAGCTGGTGGCCGGAAAGGATATAAGACTGACAGCGACTGCCTATGGCACGGACTGCTATCCCAGGAAGATGCTTGAAACGTGGATTAACATAAAAGACCTTAATGAGGCAGTGCTGTTTAATATAAGGAACGCTTACCAGAATTACAATGTGGCGGTAAACCTATCAGATAGGACAATTTATACCTATATGGGCGTACTTAAACCCAGTCTCGGCAATGCTAACTATTCTAGTGCTGGTCAGCTATCGCCATTACTGAATGACCCGTATTATAAGACCATCGGCATAGGTACCAGGATATTCCTTGGGGGCACAGTTGGGTATGTGGCCTGGCACGGCACCCAGCACAACCCCCATGTCCTCAGAGGGGATAACGGTGTACCCCGGAGGCCGGCGGGAACGCTGGCTGTAGTTGGAGAATTAAAGCAAATGCAGTCGGAGTGGTTGCGAGGGATAAGCATGCTGGGCTATGGTTGCACCATAGCAGTGGGAATCGGTGTTCCTATACCCGTTCTCTCTGAGGAAATCCTCAATTATACGGCGGTAAGTGATGCCAATATCTTTGCCCCGGTTGTAGATTACTCCGAGGTTTATCCTCAGAGGAAGCCTGAGATCCTGGGGGAGGTTAGCTATGCCCAACTCAAGACCGGCACCATTCAAGTTCAGGGTAAGGAGGTGCCCACGGCTTCTCTATCCAGCTATCCAAGGGCTGTCAAAATCGCCACAATTCTAAAGGAGCGGATACTGAGCGGGAAATTCCAGCTGACCGAACCAGTGGCATCTTTACCTGGCGTGGAATCAGATGTAACCTCTAAGCCCCTCAAAGAGCGACCAATAGAATAAAGGTAGCAAGATGATTGTCTCCAAAAGAATAGTTCTACACTTTCCCAGGCGCCTGGTAGACCGACCCATTATATACCGGTTGGTCAGGGATTATAACCTTCAATTCAACATCCTAAGGGCCTCAGTTACCCCGGAAGAGGAAGGCTTAATGGTGCTGGAGTTGAGCGGAGATCAGGAAGAATATGATAACGGCATCAAATACTTAACCGAAAACGGGGTACGAATCCAATCCCTCTCCCAAAACGTTATTCGCAATGAGGAACGGTGCACCCACTGTGGCGCCTGTATAACAATTTGCCCCACCGCTGCCTTTGAACTTGATCAATTAACCAGGCAGGTCAAATTCTATGATGAAAGATGTCTGGCCTGTGGAATGTGTATAAAGGCATGCCCGCCAAGGGCCATGGAGGTTCACTTCTAGCCAATCATTTCTGCCTGCCTTCATCCGTGGCGACACCTAGCTCATCTGATGCACTGGTCAATGGCGAAGATGGTTGCCGCTTGTAGCAACAAGGGAAAAGGCACCAAAAAGACCGGAGACACCATCAAGGTAACTACTCGGAGAACAAAGGATGAAAGAGGAGACGGAGAGATTTCCTATCCTCAAGGTTACTGAACAGGCCACGAGCAGGATCGAAGGTACTGTTGTGAGGGAGTTTTCCCTGACTATCTTCTTACATAACCAGGAACTCGTAACCCTGCTCTGCTCCCCTACAGATCTCAAATATCTGGTTGCCGGCTTTCTTGTTTCTGAGGGGTTAATAGAAGGCAAAGGCGATATCAAGAACATACTAGTCGATGATCAGAAAGGTATGGTGCGTGTGAAAACTCAAGGGGATACATGGGTTTCTGGCGAGATCTCATTCAAACGGCTTATAGGGTCGAGTGGTGGGAGGGGAGGCTCTCTTTACAGCGCTCCTGGTGCCAAAGGCAAGGCAAAGGTAGAATCTGATATTCACATATCACGCCATGAGGTCTTCGCCTTGATGAACGAGTTTGTTCAGCGCTCCGGACTGTATAAGACTACGGGCGGTGTGCACAGTGCCGCCTTGTGTGATACCATAGGCATCCTAGTCTTTGCCGAGGACATCGGCAGACACAATGCCATTGATAAGGTATTCGGTCAATGTCTCCTGCAGGATATACCCACACATGACCGCATAATACTGACGAGCGGCAGGGTATCCTCGGAGATATTGCTCAAGGTGGCCAAGAGGAACATTCCCATAATTATCTCCAAATCTGCCCCTACTAACCTGGCTGTGAGGTTATCCGATGATTTCAATATCACCCTCATCGGATTTGTTAGAGGAAAGACGATGAATGCCTACACCAATGACTGGAGGATAGTGAGTGATGGAGAGTGAGGACAAGGTCGTTATCTTTATTACCACAGGAACAGATGAGGAGGCACACAAGGTAGCTGACAAGCTCCTTAAGGAGAGGAAGGCAGCCTGTGTAAACATCCTGCCCAAGATGAGTTCACGGTTCTGGTGGCAAGGCAAGCTTGACTCAGCCCAGGAAAGCCTCCTGATTGTCAAAACCAAGCAATCACTAGTAAAGGAGATTGTTAGACTAGTCCGAGAGATTCACAGCTATGAAGTTCCTGAAATCATTGCCCTGCCAATCGTTGGTGGCAGCAAAGATTATCTGGGATGGATAGGCAAAGAGGTAAAATAGAGGGGAGAACCGCATATGCTTACCGTTGAGGAACGGGAAAGGTATGATAGGCAGATAATGATTAAATGGATTGGGGAGGATGGGCAGGAGAAGCTTAAAAAGGCACGGGTGTTTATTGCCGGTGCCGGAGGGCTTGGCTCTCCTGTATCGCTATATCTTGCAACAGCTGGTGTTGGCACGATAAGGATCGTTGACCATGAGAGGGTGGAGCTTAGTAACCTGAACAGACAGGTTCTGCACTGGGATGAGGATATAGGCAAGAAAAAGGCTGCTTCAGCAGGAGAGAAGCTCAAGAGGCTGAACCCAGAGGTTACAATAGAGGCTATTGAGGAGGTGATAACCGAGGCCAAGGTTTCTCAACTTGTCGCTGGCTTTGATTTGATAGTTGACGCTATGGATAACTTACCAACGAGATACCTTCTCAATAAGGCTGCCGTGGAGAAGAATATCCCCTTCTTTCACGGGGCAGTTTATGGCTTTGAGGGAAGGGCTATGACTATAATTCCAGGGAAAACAGCCTGCCTCAGGTGTGTATATCATGGTATTGTCCCTGAGGAAAAATTCCCGGTGATTGGGGTTACACCAGCGGTTATCGGCTGCATTCAGGCAACAGAGGTAATAAAATACATCCTGGGCGTTGGTGAACTGCTGACCAATAGGCTTTTAACCTACGATGGACTGAACATTCAATTCACTGAGTTTAGGGTCAAGAAAAACCCAAACTGTGATCACTGTGGCCATGGGAGGACAAAGGGGTAAGAGGTGAGTATAAAGGTCAACATCCATCAGAATCTGCGGCATCTTACCAATGATCTGAGCACAGTTGAGGTGAGTGGCACAACTGTGGGTGAGTGCCTTAACGATCTGGTTGGGCAATTCCCCAGCCTCAGGAAGTATGTGTTTGATAAGAAAAATCGATTACTCAATTATGTTGATGTCTATGTTAATCTAGAAAGCTCCTTTCCAGAGGAGCTAGCCAAACCGGTTAAAGATGGGGATGAGCTTGATATAACGCTTATTATTGCCGGGGGTTGAGGCCCTCAAAAAAATCCCACCCGAGTACGCGGGTTTTACCTGATTCCGAATCGCTATATTTCAATAATTACTAAGCAAGCTTTTATGACATCTCTACATTACAGGTCTGCACGGGAACTTGCAAGACTCATCAAGTCAAAGGACCTCTCTCCTCTTGAACTGATGGAGGAGACACTTAAAAGAATAGAGACAGTCAACCCTGTGCTCAATGCCTTTGTCTCCACCCGGCCTGAACAGGCCATGGATGAGGCAAGGGCTATAACGGGGCGTATCGCTTGTGGTAAAGATCCCGGACCCCTGGCCGGAGTACCCATAGGCGTGAAAGATCTGGAAGACGTAAAAGGAATGGTAACCAGTTTTGGATCAGTTCCCTACAAAAACAATGTTGCCCGGAGCGATTCGATCCAGGTGTCCAGGCTCAAGGCAGCCGGTGCTATTGTTGTGGGAAAAACCAATACCCCTGAATTTGGGTTCACTGGCTTTACAAAGAACCGGTTATATGGTGTGACCAGAAATCCATGGAATACAGAGTGCACACCCGGTGGGTCAAGCGGCGGATCTGCCTCTGCGGTAGTAGGAGGCATGGTTTCTATAGCCACAGGGTCTGATGCGGGTGGTTCCATTCGCATTCCGGCCTCATACTCTGGCTGCTTTGGATTGAAGACATCCTTCGGCAGGATACCAAGGGGTCCATTGCCTGTTTTGCAAATACATCCGATCTGGTGCATGGGACCCCTAGCCAGGACTGTGGATGATGCTGCGCTTTATCTGGACTGTGTTGCCGGATACCACCCTTCCGATCCCCAATCCCTTCCCCCTCCAGACTACTCCTTTTTGAAATGCCTTGAGAGTATGCCCACCGGTCTGAGGATAGCCTTTAGCCCTACCCTCGGATATGCCAGGGTGCAAAAGGATGTGATGACAAAGGTAGAAGGGGCAGTAAAATGCTTTGAGGACATGGGTCACAGGGTGGAACTCTGGGATGGATCACTACCAGATGTCGGTGAAACCTGGTCCAGACTCATGAACTGTGAAATCTATGCCCAGGTTCATAACGACCTGGAGAGCAATCGTCAGGAGATGGGAAGGACGCTGGTGAAATCCCTTGATCATGCACGATCCTTTTCACTGAATGACCATATAGAGGCCCAGAAGGTGACGACCGAACTGAACCGGATCATGTGGGACCTTTTTGAGCATTTTGATCTCCTCCTCACCCCTACCATGCCTACCGAGGCCTTTGCTGCACAGGGACCGCCCCCGGCGGAGATTGACGGACACCCCATCTCGCTTCTCGGGACTGTAGCCTTTACCTATCCCTTCAATCTGTCCGGTCATCCTGCCGCCTCGGTACCAGCAGGTCTCACCAAAAACGGCCTTCCCGCAGGCCTTCAGATCATCGGTCCCCGCCAAAGAGATGATGTAGTGCTCCAGGCTTCCCACGCCTATGAGCAGATGAGACCATGGAACGATCATTGGCCGAATATTGGATAAATCATAAGGGGAGTTCCAATAAGGGAGCCAGCTAGTTTGGGACGATTATATCCAGATAATTACTTCTTGAATGTAGATCCGGAGCTGCGTATAATCCCAGGAGTCATGTCCTTTGTTACCTATTAGGTTTTGTTAGCATAACGGAAGTTATACATCCTGGTGTGCTAAGGGGAAAAAATCGTGTCAAAACAGCCCGTCGTAGTGCTTGCATTGATCATTGTCTTCTCGGTACCAACCTTTGCCGCCGATCCTGAGCCAGGATCTGTCTATGATATTCAGTGCGGCTGCTACAATGACCCTGCAAATGCGGCAACGCTGGTGCTTCGCCTCCAGGAGCTTGGACTCTCTTGGTACACCCGCCAGATAGATCTCTGTACCCGCTTTATAGTGGATGCCAATGTTGACTACAGGGGAAGATCCACCTTTATTGGGACATATCCAGAGTTTGCCGACGCCTTCCTGGTAGAGAATTCCTGGGATCTGCCTCACCCGCATCCCGAAGGGATTTCACCTCTCCCAAGCAGAGAGGAGTTTGCCGCCATCATGGCTCCCTATATGCAGAGACAGTATCAGCACGGCTATTATAACCACAAAAGATTGCCCATGGCAGGGCAACGGGCGAGAATGTACACGGGGTGGATCTATGAATCAGCCAGCTACTACGGTCTGGATCCCTTTCTCCTTTTTGCTGTAGGGAATTCCGAAACCTACTTTTATAATATGTTTGGCGATCTAGATCGACTGAAGTACGTACCTCCTGATCCAGCTCAGGGGATGTTCCAGATTCTCAGATCCACCGCTCGTGTCATCTATCGGGACATGAGAAATCGAAACCTGCCCCACACCCCGGATGAACTTCCTGCGGACCTCAGGACTCATCCGAAGACCCAGATATATTTTGCAGCCCATTACTTACACACCCTGTATCTGCAGCACTACGGCAACCGATACATGGCACTGCTCGCTTACAACGCGGCATACAATCCCAATTACGATTACCCGCGAAGGGTTATGCACTTCTATCAGCGAGCCATCAGGTACTTTATTCAATCGTCTCAACAATACAGGAAAGAGGCCACCGTAGCAGCTCAATTCACTGGCCCTCAAGGTGATCAAGATCTATGAAAATAAAGGGCTGCTCGTGCCTCATAGAGGCAGGCATCTCCAAAGGTAGGCCTTCTAAGGGCTTAGAATCATATTTGAGAAAACTATTACCCAATGTAAGTAATATTTATACGTCTGTGGCATATGGCAAAGGAAAAAGAGTTTATTCAAAAAGAGGGCTTTGACTTTAAGTTCAACCCAGAGGCTTGCAGAGAGTGCCAGGGAAAATGTTGTAATGGAGCCAGCGGCAATATCTTCGTAAACAGCAAAGAGGTAAAGGCTATATCCGAATTCCTGGAGATTGAGATCCCCACATTTATACAGGCCTACCTCATAAAGGTATCGTACAAATTCTCCATAAAGGAGGTAAGGGCAGAGAAAAATTACGTCTGTATCTTTTTTAATAGAGAAAAGAGCAGATGTTCTATCTATGCCGTTAGACCTAATCAGTGTAGGACGTTTCCTTTTTGGAGTTACTTTAAGGATAAACCAGAAGAGGTAGCCAGAGAGTGTCCTGGAATATCATTGTGCGAACAATGAACAGGAGGTCCAATGACTGAAATTGTCGTAATAGCGGATGATTTGACAGGTGCTGCTGATACGGGTGTTCAATTTTGCCCCTACTTTACGAACACGATACTGACATCATACGATAATCTTTCACGAAATTTTGATATCCTAACCTCCCAGGCGTTGGCTATTTATACCAATAGCCGCTCCATGAAAGCCGAATCTGCCCAGAAGCGGGTTCGCCTTGTAGCGCAGCAACTCCGTGCATTTCAGCCGAAGCAAATTTATAAAAAAGTGGATTCCTGCCTTCGAGGCAATCTGGGGGCTGAGGTTGATGAGATAGTGGATGAGATGGGATTTGAGCTGAGCTTTATAGCCCCCGCTTTTCCTGAAATGGGTCGTGTCACGCTTCATAACGTACACCTGGTGCATGACATACCAATTGCCGACACAGAGCTATCCCTAGACCCAGTTAATCCAGTTAGGCAATCCCAACTTTCGGGCATCGTAGCTTCACAGAGCCGATATAAAGTTGGGCACGTGGATATGCAGTTCCTCGAGGGCAATGATGAAGCAATGGGTAGTGAAATTGCTCGTCTGGCCGAGGCCGGAGCACGGCATGTGGTCTTCGATGCGACATGTCACGCACACCTCGACAAGATTACCCGATTTGCGCTGAGCAGTAATAAAAGGATTCTTCTCGTAGGATCTGCCGGCCTTGCCGGAAGTCTCGGCACCCATTTCCAAAAGGCAGACATTGAGGCTGAACATGACATAAAGGACCTTCGAAAGGGATATCATCTCCTGGTTTGCGGTACAACCTCTGACGTGATGAGGCTTCAAATTGTAACACTAATCAAGACCTATCCCTATCAGGTGATCTCCCTTATGCCCAGCCTGCTAGCAGATTCGAAGGAGCGGGATAATCTCTCTTTGAAGGCCTCTCTTGCACAGCGTCTCTTGTCAGAAAATAATCTCATTATTAAGATTGAGTCTTCAGAAACAGCCGAAGCCGCCAAAATCTCATCGGCATGGACACCAGAACAGATCATAGAGGGATTGGGGCTTTTGGTTGCCACGGTTTTAAAAGGGAAGAGGCCTGCGAGCCTTTTTCTCTCAGGAGGAGACACGGCGAGCGCAGTACTCACAGCCATCGGAGCAAAGGGAATCCAGCTGAGAAGGGAAATTGTTCCAGGAGTGCCAAAAGGAACGATCATTGGAGACCTCATGGACGGGCTTCCCGTTGTTACAAAAGCAGGAGCTTTTGGTGGAGAGGACACGCTGGTCGCAGTGCACGAATATTGGTCGAAACAGGGTAAGGAGGAATCGGTATGACTGCTGAGAAAAGACCGATCTTGGGTATTTCAATAGGTGACCCAGGGGGCATCGGACCAGAGATTACAGCCAAAGCCCTGGACCATCAGGAAATTTACGAGCTTTGCAGACCGCTTGTAGTTGGCGATGCTCGTGTTATGGAGGATGTACTTCGGTTTACTGCACTGAATCTGAAACTGAATGTGATCGATACACCTATGGATGGCCTCTACCGATACGGCACCATGGATATTTTCCATATGGCCAATATGGACCTGGCCCGTTTACGTTACAAACAGGTTACCCCCGAACAGGGGCAGGCATCCTTTGAATATGTGGTCAAGGTAATAGATCTGGCCCTAAGAAGAGAGATCGACGGCACAGTAACAGGCCCCATTAACAAGACCGCAATTAACGCCGCCGGCCATCATTATGCTGGACACACCGAAATATACGCTGATCGATCCAGCACTCGCGATTATGCCATGATGCTTGCGGACGGAAATTTTCGTGTCGTCCACGTATCAACACACGTGAGCCTCAGAGAGGCTTGTGACAGGGTAAAAAAGGACCGGATTATCCGGGTCATAGAGCTGACCTACAATGCACTCAAGAAGCTTGGGATATCGTCTCCTCGGATTGGAGTGGCAGGCCTGAATCCCCATTCTGGAGAAGGCGGTATTTTTGGCAGCGAGGAAGAGGAAGAGATTCGCCCAGCGGTTGAACATGCAGTGAAATCAGGCAAAACTGTTGAAGGCCCTATCCCATCCGACACGATATTCCCAAAGATGAAGGGAGGACAATATGATGCTGTGGTGGTCATGTATCACGATCAAGGCCATATTCCCACTAAGTTGATTGGTTTTCAGTATGATGAGAAATCCCGTATCTGGGGCGCTGTAGCCGGGGTTAATGTCACGCTTGGTCTTCCGATAGTAAGAACGTCAGTAGACCACGGAACAGCATTTGGCAAGGCAGGCGAGGGAAGGGCCAATCCGCAATCGATGATTGAAGCGATCCGTATGGCCGCACTTCTCTCGAGAAAATCATAATAGGTGCAGGTAAGTTTCATTTTTTGGAACTGAGATGACGGTATTCCCTGCCTCACCTCTTTCACTTGTCTCGGCCTCCGCAACTGGTATGCTCGCCAGTTCCTTTTTCACTCCACAGGTAGATCCCAAATATATCTCTTGGATAACTGGTCTTGGGTCTATCAGCTATTCAGCATATAGGGACTTGAAAGATCTTGAGAATGACTCTATTATGAAGGGATGCAAAAAATTAGGATTTGAGCAATCTATGTACAATGCGAGATCCTCTCATGTGACGGATGGCGAAGGATGAGATTATTATTTTGCCTTCTGGGCCTGGTCTTTATAGTTGAGGGACTACCCTATCTGGCATTCCCGAAAAAGATGAAGAAGTGGTTAAGACAGATCCAGCAGGTTCCTGATGATCAGTTAAGGATAGTTGGCTTTCTGGCCATGTGTTTTGGCCTTCTGCTGACTTATATCTTTAGGTAGCAATAGATGTACTGTCTGGAAGATTATAACTATCACCTCCCTGCTCAATTAATCGCGCAGGAGCCGGCCTTGAAAAGGGATGAATCCCGTCTTCTGTGCGTAAAAAGGTCTACAGGGGAAATTGCCGACTATTGTTTTTATGATCTACCGTCACTGCTTCGAGAGGGCGATCTGTTGGTAGTGAATGATGCCAAGGTGGCGCCAGCCAGATTATATGGTCAAAAGGAAACCGGGGGGCGAGTAGAAATTCTCATTCTTGAGCATCCAGTCAAGCCTCCCAAAAGCGGACAGGACATACGATGGTGTCTGGTGAAGGCATCAAAGAGGCCAAAAACAGGAAGCAATATCCTGTTTCCGCATGGCCTCATAGGCATTGTTACAGGGTTAGGTGCCAACGGGAGGGTTCAACTCAAATTCGAAGGAAAACAGACTCTCAGTTACGTACTAAAAAAAAGGGGTTGCCTTCCCCTGCCTCCTTATATAAAAAGGAAAAACAAAGACAGACGATCAGATACGGACAGGGAAAGGTATCAGACCATATTCTCCCATTTTTCAGGAGCAGTGGCAGTACCTACGGCTGGTCTTCATTTTACCCACGGTCTGCTCAAGGCCCTTCAATCCGCGGGAGTAGATATAGTTAGTATAACCCTCCTGGTTGGGCATGATACGTTCAGGCCTGTGAGGGTAAAAGACATCAGAGATCATCACCTGGGGAAAGAACCATATTGTGTTGGCCGTGATGCTGCCACCTCTATCAAGAGGGCTAAGGTCGAGGACAGAAGGATTATCGCTGTTGGAACTACGGTTGTCAGGACTCTAGAGACTATATGGAAGAAAAAAGGGGAAATGGTAGCCGATTCTGGAACTACCGATCTGTTGATATATCCAGGATTTGATTTTCAGGTGACTGATGCCCTTATAACAAACTTTCATTTAGCCCGTTCTTCACTGCTTTTTCTGGTAGCAGCCTTTACTGGACTTGATTTGACCATGAAGACTTACCAGCGGGCTGTAGAAAGAAGGTACAGATTTTACAGTTACGGGGATGCGATGATGATAATTTAAATCAGAGTGCCTCAAGTTATAAGTTCCTAGAGTGAACGAACATTATGGGTAAGATATTGTTGCACGTTATCATTTAGACCGTAGGCACTTTAGCTCACGTTAGCCATTTAAGACGGGATCAGAACCTTGGAATTTCGGGTTGTTAAACGCTGTAAATCAAGCAAGGCCAGGCTTGGGGAGATGGTAACAGAGCATGGCAGGCTTGAAACCCCTGTATTTATGCCTGTCGGAACAGTAGCGGCAATCAAGGGGGTATCACCTGATGAGGCTCGGGATGCAGGGGTGAAAATAATCCTGGCAAATACCTATCACCTGTACCTGAGGCCAGGCCATGAACTGATAGAGAAGCTCGGGCGCCTTCACCGCTTTATGAACTGGTCAGGACCTATACTTACTGATAGTGGAGGATTTCAAACCTTGAGCCTTTCAAAACTCAGGACTATATCAGCGAGCGGGGTTACCTTCCGGTCTCATTTAGACGGTTCAACCCATTTTCTTGGCCCAGAAAAGGTAATGGAAATTCAGAGGGCCCTTGGGGCGGATATTATTATGACCCTAGATGAATGCGCACCCTTTGGTGCTGACTACAATTACGTCCTTGCCTCAGTTAAGCTTACTGAACAATGGGCCCGGCAATGTCTTGAGCAAAGGAAAGATAACGGGCAGGCCCTTTTCGGGATTGTTCAGGGTGGAATTTATCCTGAATTGAGAGAGATGAGTGCCAGGGGCCTTGTAAGTATAGGCTTTGACGGCTATTCCCTAGGCGGTTTATCTGTTGGAGAAGATAAGGCTACCAGAGAGAAGGTGATCAGATCCACAAGGGAATTTCTTCCAGAGGAAAAGCCGGTTTATCTTATGGGGGTAGGAACACCGGAGGATATCATTGAGTCAGTGAAAATGGGTGTTGATATGTTTGATTGTGTCATGCCTACCCGTAATGCCAGAAATGGTATGTTATTTACGCATAAGGGAAGGCTGGCAATAAAGAATGCAGGGTATGCAGGAGATAATTCACCTATTGAGGAGGGGTGTGAGTGTTACACCTGTTCCAATTATTCGCGGGCCTATTTGAGACACCTCTTTCTCTCAAGGGAAATACTGGCTTATCGCTTGAATACCATTCATAATCTGTATTACTATACCCATCTCATGTCCGGGATAAGGCAGGCCATCAGTGAGGATAGACTGGCCGAATTTATCCATGGTTTTTATGCCCAAAGGATTAGCAATCAAGAAAAATGGCAAAGAGAGTCCTTATCAATTCAAACAGAGAAAAGGAGGGAGATAAATGTTTGATTTAGCTTACGCTATGGGTACCGGAGGTGGTGGACAGGGGGGCGGTTTGGGTGCATTTTTACCCCTGATCATTATATTTGCCATCTTTTACTTTCTTTTGATCAGGCCCCAGCAAAGAAAGAGCAAACAGCATAAGCAGGTTCTTGCCTCCCTGAAAAAGGGGGACAGGGTAGTGAGCTCCGGGGGCCTGCATGGCGTTATAACCGGTTTGACTGACGATATAGTTACCCTAGAAATATCCCCAAAGGTCAGGGTAAAGGTTTCAAGAGGTTACATAGCAGGGATAATCGGAAAGACAGAGAGCCAGGGTTAAGGGGTAAATCATGTCGAAAAAATTAAGATGGCGGGGATTGCTTGTCCTCATTGTGATTGCAATTGCCCTGATCTATCTAACCCCCTCCATCAGTAAAACACTACCCCCCTGGTGGCCTAACGTACTACCTGAGGAGAAGATTCATCTTGGCCTTGATCTCAAAGGTGGGATGCATCTCGTGCTGGAGGTCCAGGCACAGAAGGCCGTGGAGACTCATCTTGAAAGGACGGTTGAGGATATAAAGTACAGCCTCAGAAAGGCCAAGATCAGGTATCGGGAATTAAAAAGAAGTGGCCCAGATCGGATTGGCCTTACCCTGCTAAGGGACGAGGACAGGAAGGCCGTGGAGGGGATGGTCGCAAACAGCTTTGCGGACCTTGCCGTTGAATCTGGATCATTTGCGGAAAGGGAGCCTGAGTTGGAGTTGGTCCTCTCTCAGAAGGCCCAGCAGCATACCAAGAGGATGGCAGTAGATCAGGCAGTAGAAACTATAAAGAACAGGATAGATCAATTTGGCGTGGCAGAACCTGATATCCGGCCCCAAGGGAGGGATAGAATTTTAGTTCAACTTCCTGGGATAAAGGATCCTAAAAGGGCCATTGATCTTATTGGAAAGACTGCGCTCCTGGAGTTCAAACTGGTAGACGAGGATAATAGTCTTGAAGAGGCATTAAGGGGAAATATACCCCCAGGAGATGAGGTCCTTTACCAGATAAAGGGAGAGTCTGGTTCTCAAAAAAAGATTCCCTTTCTTGTGAAAAAGAGGGCTGTTTTAACTGGTGAGTATCTGACCGATGCCAGGGTCCAGATAGATAGTCGATACAATGAGCCCTATGTCTCGCTTTCATTTGATTCCCGAGGAGCAAGGCTCTTTGAGCGCATTACAGGTGAGAATATAAAGAAGAGGCTGGCTATAGTCCTGGATGATGTTGTAAATAGTGCCCCGGTTATACAGGATAGAATTACCGGCGGAAGGGCACAGATAACAGGCAGATTTACCATGGAAGAGGCCAGGGATTTGGCCATTGTGTTGAGAGCAGGTGCCCTGCCAGCACCGGTCAAGATCATTGAGGAGAGAACAGTGGGTCCCTCCCTCGGAAGGGATTCCATCGATAAGGGTCTCAAATCAATGATCATCGGAGGCCTGATTGTCATCCTATTTATGGCAGTTTACTATAGATTTGCAGGAATCCTGGCCGATTTGGCCCTTTTTTTGAACATCATCTTCATTGCAGCAGGACTGGCATTGTTCAGTGCCACCCTAACACTACCCGGTATAGCAGGCATTATCCTGATTATAGGTATGGCTATAGATGCCAATGTACTTGTATTTGAAAGGATCCGAGAAGAGCTGAGGTTGGGGAAAACCCCACGGGCAGCTGTTGACGGCGGCTATAGCAAGGCCCTCGTAACCATACTCGATGCAAATATTACTACCCTGATCGCTGCCTTGGTTCTATTTCAGTTTGGAACAGGTCCGGTGAAGGGATTTGCTGTGACCCTGAGTATAGGTATTGTTGCCAGTCTTTTCACAGCCGTGTTTATCACCAGACTGATCTTTGACTATCTTATTATTGAACGGGGCATGAAGAAGATTAGCATCTAATATGTGACAGAGGCAAGCGTTCAGCAGTTAGTCCACTCTAGGCTTACCACCAGCAGGAGAGGAAAACGCAACAAACAATAGTTCAGAGATAGGAAAATGGAATTTATAAAGCCGAATATTAATATTGATTTCATCGGGCGACGAAAGGTGGCCCATCTTGTATCTGGCGCTCTGATAGTCCTGAGTGTCCTTTTTTTACTATTTCGGGGCGGGCCCAATTATGGTGTTGACTTTGCGGGCGGTATACTTATTCAGATCAGGTTCACTCAGCCAGTGACACCAGATGGTATCAGGGAGGCACTAAAACCGATCGCTCTGGAAGACAGCATTATCCAGGAGTTCGGAGAAAAGGGGAAGTTCGAATATCTGATAAGGCTTAACAGGACCGATGTCGAGCTTAGTGGCCTATCTGGTAAGGTCGAAAAATCCCTAGACGGCATGTTTGGTGAAGACAATGTGGAAGTCAGAAGGGTGGAGATGGTGGGGCCCAAGATCGGGAAAGATTTAAGACAAAAGGCCCTTCTTGCTATCTTCTATGCACTGCTGCTCATGGTCATATATATATCCGGCAGGTTTGAATATAAGTGGACCATGAGTATCATTATGGCAGCCTGCCTTGCCTTTGGGGTTTATATAATCTCGGCCTTGGGGATGAGCATCATCTGGCTTATTGTTGTCGCCGTCCTTATTACTATTGGCCTATGCTGGTTCCTGCGATTGGAATATGCCCTCGGTGCCATTATTGCCTTGTTTCATGATGTATGCATAACACTAGGGGCCTTTGCGCTTACGAACCGGGAGGTGACATTACCCGTTGTAGCTGCCCTCCTGACCATTGTTGGCTACTCCCTGAATGATACAATTGTTGTCTTTGATAGGATCAGGGAAAATTACAGACGCACCCAGAGCCGCAATTTTGCCAAGGTGATAAATCAGAGTATTAATGAGACCCTCAGTCGGACCCTGCTTACCTCCGCAACCACCCTCACTGTTGTTATATGTCTTTTTATCTTAGGTGGTGGTGTGATCCATGATTTTGCCTTTGCCCTCTCAGTTGGCATTGTGGTTGGCACCTATTCCTCTATCTACGTGGCAAGTCCCATCCTTTTAATCTGGGAGCGCCCGTCATGGGAAGGGGGTGCTGCCAGGATCAAGAGGCGAGGGAAAGGGAGCTAATTGTTTAAAGAGGAAACTCCACGCTGGAAAAAGAAGAGAAGGATACGAGCTATCTTCTTAGGGGCATTTCTTCTCTTCTGTGTACTCCTTTATGTCCTCATTGGTGGCTCTGGTAGCGATTATTTCAAGCTACAATTAAGCAGACTGCTCCATCCAGTTCCCGTATTTCACTCCATAATATTCGAACATAATGGGATTGAAAGAAGGCTCATCCCAGACCAAACCCTTCAGGCTCATCCCAATGACAGGCTTAAGATAGCAGAGATAGATACATCAGTCCTCTTTAACAGGGGAATAAGACTCTTTGCCGAAGGCTTTGATATTAACGCCCTTCAAGAGGAGATAGTAATTGCAAGACTGCTGCCCGGCGAAGATATCTTTCACCACTATACCTACACAATAAAGATCAAGCATCGGAATGATTGTATAGGCCAGGTAGGTCTCGTAATCTCTCCTACAGTAGAAGATTGGTTAGAAAAGGCAAACAGGGTAATAGATCCTGAAAACAGGTTGGATTTCTTAAATATGGCGATCAAAGAAAAGGGCAATGATCCTCAGCTCAAGATCAGATTGGCAGATGAATATCTGGCCCTCGAGAGGTGGAAAGAAGGGGCCCGTATCCTCGAGGGCATAGTTAAAGAAAAACAAGAGTTGAATCTCTTAGAAAAACTTGTGGATGCGTATAAACACCTGGACCAATACGATAAGGTTATCACCACATTAAAGAAGATTCTTGTAAAAACACCTGATGATCTGGAGATCAGGCTTCAGCTTGCAGGGCTTCTCGAAAAACAGGGCAGATTAAAACAGGCCATAAAAGAATATACTATTATTCTTCCAAACTTACCCAAGGATGATAGGGTAGTGTGCATGAAGAATATAGGCTATCTATTATTTAAGAATGGCCAGAAAAAAGAGGCACTGAAATGGTACCTTAAGGCAGCCAAATACGACACAAAAGATCCAGACCTCTACTACAATATAGGATCAATATACGATGAGCTTAAGAGGCATGAGTTGGCCGAAAATTACCTGCGTTTGGCAGTTGACCTAAAAAAGGACGATATTGAAGGAAGGTTAAGGCTCGGACAATCTCTTTTAAAAAAGGGTAAATCAAAAGAGGCCAAAGGCTATGTAAAAGAGATTCTTAAGGCAGACCCTGATCACTTAGAGGCACTCATCCTTTTGGCCAATATAGTGGAGAAGGAAGGTGATAAGGAGGCCTTAAAGGGTATTTATACGCAGATCCTCTCTCATGACCCGAAAAATACAACCATCCTTTTTAACCTTGGGGCACTGGAAGCAGAGGGAGGAAATGAGGAAAAGGCTATCTATTACCTTGAGGCATTGGTAAAGATTGATCCGAAAGACACCCAGGCCAGGGAAGCCCTCTTTGATATCTATCAGAGACAAAAAAGGGACTCCCCTGCCTTCAATCAGGCAGTGGAGTTAGTTAAACTTGCCCCAAGGAAGATCTCCAACTACAGTTACATATTTAGATACCTTATGGACCGCTCTGAATTTGAGCAATTAGCTCAATACATGCTCAAGGGTGTGCAGGCAAATCCAGAAGATTTCAAGCTAAGACAGTACCTAATCCTGGCCTACCTCAATTTGAAGAACAATGAGTTAGCTGTAAAAGAGATGAAAGAAGCCCTCAAATTGAGGCCAAATGATACCGATCTTCTTCACCAGCTGGCTAAGGTAAGGGAAGAGGAAGGTAATCTTGATCAGGCCTTACAGCTCTATAAGAAGATCCTTGAGATAACCCCAGAAGACGAAAAGGCAGAAAATGCTTATCTCAGGCTCAGGCTTGAACTATTGCATGAAGGGAAATAAGACATACAAGGCAGGGCTTCGGCCTGCTCGATTATCCGTTCATTCACTTTTATGTGTCTTAAAATTGTTCTCAAACCAGACGGCTGGTCTATGCTCCAAACCTTTCAACCCCTCGGCCTCAAAACATGCTATGGCCAACTGTAACGTATGATAGTCCAATTTGAAGTCATCCCAGCCCAATAAATGCAATCGTTTGTTTATCTGCAAGAGTGTCATATGGGGATTAACTAAAATGGTATTCGCCAGGTCCCTGACAAAGCCGTGAATGATAGCTGGTTCCATCCCCTTGTTTTCCAGTTGTTCCATCAAGATCTGTGTAAGTTGGCTCAAATCGTACACCTGTATTGTTCTGGGTTATGATCAATTTCCATACGGATTAAAGAATGCTAAGAGCAAAAATCATGCAAAACTCTTAAGCAATGATTTGTTATATTTTCTATTAGATTTCCAGCAGTTAGCCTATCCGTATAAAAAATCGAATTTACAATAGTGTGTAGTGAAACCTACGCGCTGTGAAAAAACACCACGCCCCGGTGTAAATGATACGAGACTTTCTCGGCTTTTCATTTCTCAGGATTGACAGTCATCGAGACCTCCCGGTCATTAGCATCGGCAACATTTTATCTTATGGTCGTGTGAAGAATTGAACCGGGACATCCTGAGTGCTGTCCCTCATCCCCTTCACTGTTAGGGATGGGCTGAGACCAGATCCTTAAAGAAATGGCGGTCTGCATCAGAGATCTTTACCAAGCAGATGCCCATACCAAAGACAGAATTCTGCTCATCAAAAGCATATTGATCCGACCAAATAACCTTGCCGGTAAACTCCATAGTCCGATGATGGGGAGGGCTAACGCGCATGTGAAAAATTTGATTCAGGGGTAACGGCTCCTCACAGCAGATGGATACGCCATCAACAGCAATATTTCTTGTTTCTCCTTCTATTGGACCGTCATCAGTTAATACAGTAATGGGCCATCTGACTTGGATTCTGTGCTGTTTGCGTCTTTCGATGCTATTAGACAAAGTTATTCCTCCTGCATCCCGCTAACCACGTAAAAGGGATAAGGAGCCACATTCCCATACACGGAAAATAGGAAAAAGAAGACCCTGTGTCAAACATATTTTCGAGACCCTCACAAGGGAAACCGGTAACGACATATGGACTGAGCCTGGCTTCACACAAATTCGATCAGAACCGCTCATCAGAAAGCTATCTCTACATATAGGATCCCTGGCTTATGCATGACTGTTTCTCATGAAAAAGATTACCAAATAGAACCCTTTTTGCTAAATGTAACATGTTCACGAAAGAGATGCTATTTTTCTCTTATATATGGTTCGCTTGCCTCAATAAATAATACATTTAGTGATACAACACTGCGAGCGAAGCTTCTGGTCAAACGAGGTTTCGGGTTCCGTCATGGTCTTCTTTGATGAACAAGTATTGGTAAGAGCAAGGGATTTTATCACCTGTAGCCTATTATCAGACACAGGACAGGATGAACGTCCAGTCTTAATTGTCTACCATGGTGATGGAGATGGTTGCTGTGCCGCCTATTTCTTGAACAAGTATATAGGCCGCCCGGCGGTTTTCTACTGGGTTGCCACGCCTGATTTTGATTTTGCCAAGGCCGAAAGCTATATTTCTCAGCAGAATCCGCTTCTGTCGATTTTCTTGGATATGCCTGTCTATAATCGACCGGAAATGATAGAAAAGCTCAGTTCACGGGGACATGTCTTTATCTACGATCACCATCACCCGGGGACATGTGATTTCCACTGTGATAAAGACAATGTGCTCTATATTAACCCGGTGGTCCATCAAAATGGCAAGGAATTCCCTACGGCCCTCTTTGGATGGGAGCTTTTAACGGAAAAGACCTGGTTGGAAAAAGAGATCTTATTTATGGGCCTTTTTACGGAGACATGGCTGGAGCGCGTGCCTTTTTTTGGCGACCTCAGCCCCACCCGTCAAGCTCAGCTCAAAGAAGTTGCCAAGCGGGTCCATGCCAGTTTTTTAATCCAGGATATGAGTACTACCCATTACGCACTCAATTTTCTTTTTAGGGCCAGTGCGGCTCGCTCTCTTGGCGACGAGCAACTGCAGACGATGAGGGAGTATCATATCTTGGAAGATATCTATGATTTGATACAAAATGAGAAAAACTTGCTGACTACGAGGGTTAAATCCGAAATCAACAGGCTCATGAATCCCAGGTTCATCTTAAAGAAAATAGAAAGCAAAATGCGCCTCTGCGGCCTTATAGCGTCGGAATTGAGATGGAGATATCCACATCTTGTGATCGTTATCTGGCAAAGATGGAAGAAAAGGTTTTGCTGTGACTTGAGGAGAGGCAAAGACTGTGGCATAAACCTGGCTGCCCTGATAGAGGGAATCAAGAGCGAAGTGCAACTCATAACAGGGGGAGGTCATCCTGCTGCAGCTGCCTTTACAGCTGAAGGGGATAACTTTTTTGAAGCCCTCGACAGGCTCAGATATCATATAACCGAGCAATAGGTGCTGAGCCAAAACAATAATGCCGAAAGGGGATGAAAAGACAATGGAAGTGAGAATAAAAGAACAGAATCTAAGAAGGTTTTGTGAAAATATCTTCATGAAAGTTGGACTATCTCAGGAAGATGCCTTTATCGTTGCCGACTCACTGATTTTCTCTAACGTACGAGGAATTGACTCCCATGGTGTTGTAAGGCTTCCCTTCTATGTACAGAGAGTAAAAGAAGGGGGTACAAAGATCAAACCGAGAATACAAAAGATAAGAGAAAAGGCAGCATCGGTCTTGCTTGATGGTGACAATGGAATGGGACAGGTGGTTGGTATGTATGCTACAAAATTAGCTATGGAAAAGGCAAAAGAGACAGGGGTCTGTTTTGTGGGAGTAAAAGCAAGTTCCCATTACGGAGTTGCCTCATATTACACGGTAAAGACAGCCGAGGCCAACATGATCGGCCTCTCTATGACAAACGGGCCTCCAGTTATGGCAGCATGGGGAGGAGCAAAAGCAGTAATATGCAATAACCCCCTTTCCATTGCCGCCCCATATCAGACAGGCAGGCCAGTAGTGCTGGATATTGCTATGAGCAGAGTAGCCGGAGGCAAGGTAAGGTTAGCCGCAAAAAACAACCAGAAAATCCCCACGGGCTGGATCATAGACCGGCACGGAAGAAATACGGAAAATCCCAATGACTTGCCTGATGGAGGTGCTTTACTTCCTTTTGGAGAACATAAAGGGTATGGATTAACGGTGATGCTGGAAATTCTCACAGGGGTGCTTACCGGGGCAGGGATGCTGGGGCAGATCCCCATGTGGCTTACAGAAATCCGGAGCCCCTTAAATGTGGGGCACTGTTTTATGGCAATCAATATCGAAGGTTTCATGGATTTAGAAGATTTTAAGAAGAGACTGGGCTGGGTAATACAGGAGATTAAGTCATCCCCTCCAGCCGAGGGATCAAAAGGAGTCTTTTTCCCGGGAGAGTTGGAGTTGGAAGTAGAACAAAAAAGAAGAAAAATAGGAATCCCTCTTTCAGAGGCAGTGTGGCAAGATCTAACCGAGATGTCTCAGGCTTATGAAGAGCCCTTGGAAATGTAATCGCAGCCTGAGCCATCAAAGTAAATTAGCTGAGATTCGATGTCACAACCAGGGATGAGAGCTCCAACCGTCCTTACAATAATCAGTTTATTTCTCGGTATGAGCAACGAATACCGCCTGAAACATGTAAGGAATTGATATCGACAGAAACCTCATATTTCAGTTAGTAGTAAATAGTTCAAAGCCGCACGTCTGCGAGGGCAAGTATCTCACCCGGTGGAAATTTCGCTCATGGTAAAGACCTCCATTTTTGTAAAGCGAAAGGTGGGCATCAGCTTCTCCCTGTAATAAACGATTGAAAAGTTCCACGTAAGTATTTAGATTTATTTCTGAAGATGATAATTGACGGTTTGCTTTTATATATGCCATATATTGTAGTCGGTTCCTTCTTGACGCAAGATAGTATTTCTTATACATTTTAGACAGATTTCATAAAGAACTAAGGAGTAAGAGTCTTTTTATGGACCACCCAATCCCTGATTCGTTTTCAACAGGCGCTCTTCCAAGCTATAAGAAACCCCCTGTTAACGAGGTTGTTTGTGGGGTACGGTTTCGTACGCCTGATAAGCTCCGCATACCCCATATCGGTATTCTTTGGGAAAAATTTAAGGCTGATTATCCGGTTATCCAACATGCCCCGCCGATCGTATCAGCTAAAGGTGAACTTAAAATAGATTCGTCAACAGGAGTGCCCATACCAAGAGTATGGTTTATAAAGAAATCTGATGATCAGTTAGTACAATTTCAGCTCGATCGATTTTATTACAATTGGAGACGCAGGCAAAGCGAATACCCCCGATATGATCACGTCATTAAAAATTTCGAAATTGTGATGAATAATATCGTAGATTTTTTTAAAGAATTTGAGTTTGGCGAGCTTGAACCAATCGAATGTGAACTTACCTATATCAATCATATACCAAAAGGGCAAGGTTGGAATACGATTGATGACTTACCGAGTATATTTTCGGACTTTGCTTGGAACCATAGAGATGGGCGTTTTTTACCGAACCCCCAAAAAGTTGCCTGGCATGCGGAGTTCCTTTTGCCAGAAGAGAAGGGACGTTTGATCGTTAGTTTAAAGCACGCAATACGAACGGAAGACAAAGTTCCTTTGCTTGTTCTCGAATTGAAAACAATAGGAATTGACGAATCAGCGAGAATAAAAGGTATTCGTGAATGGTTTGATTTAGCACGTGAATGGATAGTCCGAGGTTTTACTGATTCAACAACCCCTGAAATTCAAAAAATTTGGGGGAGAGAAGAAAATGCCTGAGCCTGCTTTTAATAGAATACCTGAAAAGTTTGAACCAGTAATAGCCAGAATGGCATGTGTAAACGAGGCAATTGAAGACGATTTCCCAGGCGATTATCAGTATTCTGGTGAATGGGATATTAAGCTTCAAGAACCTCCAATACCAGATGCTTACTATATAAGAACGGCTTCAGTCGACCAAGAAGAATCTGTCACTCAAATAGGATTTTGGCTTGGGAATGAAAACCCTATTACACAACCAGATTTACTTAAAAATGAAGATGATCAGGTACAAGAATTAATTTTCCAGATTAAAAGATTAATATCCATTCCCTATAAGGACAATTTAGCAAATAAACTTCTTGCATTGTTTAATGATGCAAAGGAAGAAGATCCTGACAGTCTTGGAATGTCGGCCAGATCTCTTCAAAGTTTTACTAATTTTCTTCTCTTACACACCAATCTAAAGTGCCCAACTATTTCTTTAACTCCTGACTATGACATCTATGCTTCATGGAGGTGCGAACAGAATCGAGTGTTCAGTGTGCATTTTTTGCCAAATGGTGATGCTCGCTTTGTTATCTTCAAACCGAATAATAGGCATCCTGAACGAATAACTAGGATTTCCGGTGTATCAACAACTGATATCCTGATGGAAACTGTAATACCTAATCATATAGAGAAATGGATTTCAGAATGAAAGGTGATCCGCTACCGGACTCAAACCACATTGCCCGATATTGTAAGCCCACACAAGCCCCAAATGGGCAAATTCAGGCCACCGCTTTCATGTTGAGATCAGGTGAAGAAAGTTTATCTGTAAATTGGTTCGAATGTCTCAACTGCTCAAGCAGGGAACATGAAATTTCTGAAATTCGCAATATTTATACCTCTACATTTAGAAGGGTTGGTGCGAATGCAAAAATAGCTGTCCTAAATGTTGGTGAGGTTCGTGGAAAGGTCTTAAAAGAAAGTGAAGATAGAAGAAATCTTGAAATTCTCCATGATCCCAAAGAGGATGAACCTTCGGATCCATCTCACAGCGGAATATATAATTTGAAACCACATGATGAACTTATAGCTGAATTAATTCTTGAAACAGTCCTTGAGACTTACGCCGCTCGTAAATACCCCCAAGAATAAATACAAAGGGGACAAAAAAAGGGGACAGATTTATTTTTCAAAGATCGACGACGCTCCTTGAGCATTCTGAGTATGACTTTCATTTCCCATTATCTCATCACCATCCTTGCGCTAGAGCCAGGTCATTTCGCTCTGC
>Ga0114930_10000138_pt1 | contig 78578 bp, 100 predicted proteins | sample AnhtaG_FD_87300 | JGI IMG/M metagenome (GOLD analysis project Ga0114930, IMG submission 87300) | Deep subsurface microbial communities from Anholt, Denmark to uncover new lineages of life (NeLLi) - Anholt_01485 metaG | ecosystem: Environmental > Aquatic > Marine > Oceanic > Sediment | place...
ACGTGGAGAGACGAGAAATGAACTGCTCAGAGTTCGTTCGCTATGGCAGGATCTGGTGTAGTACCGTGCTCATCATTCGTTGGTTGTATAGTCCTGTTGTGAGACCTCACTTTGTCTCGGGTTCAACCTTTCGGCTATATGAAGTCCAGTGAATTCCTTACGACTCTATATACGAAAAAAATGATCCACATTTGTGGGTTTGTGTAATGGCTTAGCTTGAGGTTTAGTTATGTCAGAAACTGTCCATTTTTCGCCTCGTCAACTCAAATTTATAGACTGGCTAGCTCTACCTAGACAAGAGCGTGTACCGCTGACTCAGGTGCTCTTGGCTCAGGAACTTCGCTTACACCCCCGCACACTTTCTCGTTGGAGAAAAAAAGCTGAACTACAAGCAGAAGTCATGCAGCGGGTTCGCGAGATGCTCGGTGATGACTTACCTGAGATTTACGGTGCTCTGCGTAGAGAGGCGATTGCTGGCAGCTTTCATCACATCCGCTTAGCTCTCAAGATGACGGGTGAGTTTACCGAAGAGCAGATCCTCACAGTCAAACTTGAACGAGAGATGAATCAGGTCTTGGACGTTTTGGAGAAAGAATTGGATGTCGATGCATACCGCCGTATTCTCACCGCCCTCAGTAGTGAGTCGGCTGGCGGAAAGTAGACTCAAGGCTCCGACGAAATCTTCTCCGACTTGGCCCTCCGAGTATGTCAACTCCCGCACCGGCAAGATCTACGCCCCGCACAACGACGACGAGCGGGTATTCGTCTACGACGACGTGCCGCGCCACTCGCTGTTAAAAGGGGGCGAAGGCGCGGGGAAAACAACGGCCGGCGTGGTCAAAGACCTGGAGCGCCTTCGCCGAGGCATGAACGGAGTCATGGTCGCCCCCGACCTCGAACACCTCAAGAAGTCCACTTGGCCCGAGTTCAAGCGCTGGTGTCCCTGGGACCGGGTCATCGAGCGCCACCGCTACCGGCAAGTCGAGGGCTGGGAGCCGTCCCAGTCCTTCACTCTCGTCTTTGAGAATGCGGTCGGCGGGTACTCGGAGCTGATGTGCGGCGGCGCCAAGGAATCGGAGATCGCCGCCTGGGAAGGCCCGAACGTCAGCTTCGTCCACTTCGACGAGGCCCGTCGGCACAAGACCCCCATCGCGCTCAAGACCTTCGACGGGCGCGTTCGCATCCCCGGCCCAGCAGGAGAGCCCCCGCAGTTCTTCGTCACGACTACCCCGCGCAAACACTGGCTATTCGAGTACTTCGGCCCGCTCCTAGAAGACGACCCGCACGCGGACTTCAAGGCGGACAGTTTCGTCGGCACGGTGTTGACTTCCGAGAACGCGGCGAACCTGGAGCCGGGCTTCGCCGAGAAGCGGGCGCAGTCGCTGAACGCGGCCGAGGAACGGGTGCTACTGCTGGCCGAGTGGGAGGACGAAGCTGATAGTGAAAAATTCCTTGCCAGTATGATTTGGTGGGATAACTGCATTGAAACTCTGCCGCCTTTGACACGGTCTGAACCGATGGTGATCGCATTGGATGCGGCCAGGGGCGGTGTTACGGATGACCCCGATGAGTTCGCGATGGTCGGGGTCACCCGACACCCCATTCGAAGGGCGGACATATCTATTCGTTATGCCAATTCTTGGCAGCCTCCCTCTGGCGGAGTGTTGGATTTTAGGCTTCCCGAAGAGGAACTTCGCCGGCTATGCCGAGAGTTTTCAGTCATCGAGGTCGCGTTCGACGTTTTTCAGCTTCACGATTTTTCAATGCGCCTGTCGTCTGAGGGGATCGCTCTTTTCAAGGAATTTTCGCAGGGGCCGGCTCGTCTCAAATCCGATAGTATGCTAAAAGATTTGATCATGGGTAAGCGCATTTCGCACAGCGGGGAGCCGAATTTGCGAAAACATATAGATAATTCTGATTACGTAAAATCGGGTGGTGGTCGAAGAATCGTCAAAAGATCGAAGAGCTTGAAAGTAGACATGTGCGTTGCGCTGAGCATGGCAGCCGCACGAATTCTATATTACAATGTCGAGTGATAATAGATTGACAGGTTCTCTCAGGTATGGTATACTTACCTTACTATACCATATCTAGGAGAGGGACATGAGCATTGAATATGTGGCACTCAGGGACCTGGCCCAGGAACTCGGGATCGACAGGAGCAACCTTCGCAAACAGATTTTAAGTAGCGGCCTCGGCCTTGACTTGAGAAAGATCCGAACTAAGGATAGCAAGGGGCAGCTTACCCTGGCACTCACTTCGGAAGATGCGGAAATGTTCAGGGCAGCCAGGGAACGACAGGGCTTTTCGGACAAACCGAAGCCCGTTGCGAACGGCGATGGCTGGTTCTACGTCGTGCAGATAATGCCGGATGTCGAGCCCCGGCGCGTCAAGCTGGGCTTCGCGTCGGATGCACAGAATCGGCTCAATGCTTTCAGGACCGTATCACCCTCGGCAGAACTGGTGAAGTCCTGGCCCTGTAAAAGAGGTTGGGAACTGACCGTGATTGATTCGGTGACGAGGTATGGGTGTGAATGGCTAGGCGGGGAAGTCTTTGACTGTGACGATTTGGAAAGTCTCGTTGGGAATTGCGAGGCTTTCTTTTTGATAATGCCAGAGGTACAGGGAGTAAATTGTGATTGAAGTAACTGCTGGTGACGTGCTGGACGGCGAGAAATTACTTGACTTATTAGGCTGTAGACGTGATCCACTACCGGGGGAAAGTTTCAATGACGCTTGTGCTAGATTGAAAAAGGCTGGACCTCGACCCAGTTATCGTTTATATGTAGTACGTGATGGTGATGTAGTGTTTTATGTGGGCCAGAGTCAGAATGTGATCAACCGATTATGGGATCATTTAGGTGAAGGGTGCTGGGCGCGGGTGCAAGGAAAATCGAATTTAGGCCGACTCATAAAATTCAACCTGCCCGCGTCTCGTGTCTGGCAAATAGAATTGCTGACGGTTGAGGATTGTCAGGATTACGGTGAGACGTATGGTGATGTAAGCCGGGCGGAACAATTACTGATTGATTATCATTCGCCATACCTGAATGTGAAAGGTAACCGAGCATCATCAGGTCTGTTGCCAGAATGCTATAAAACACCTTGGGTCCGACGTTGAGGTGTGAGGTGAGTCTTTACATAGAGCATTTGAACTTGTCTTGACAATACCGCATACCGTGGTATAATGTTCTTGAGTGGCCTGTGGCGGTCAGATTCTAACTAATCACGCGAGTTCGGGGAAGTTTGCAGACATCCTAATCTAGCATAACCTGAGCGAACCTGGCGACGTTTGAGATTTTACGGCACTTACACTTAAATTTGATACCTGAAACCCGCACCAAGATGGACATACTGTAATATCAATATGACCATTTTAACGCCTTAGCGGGCGACGTGGTGGGTCGGTTCATTATAACGGGGGATGAACGTGGTGAGATTTTCTGAGGCAGAAGTTCGTGAGGCGTATCGACAAGTTAAGAAGAACGTGAAGATTTTTGAGGCTGTAAATCAGTTTGGCCTTTGCAGCATATCCGTGTTCGTCGGTGATCAAGATGCGCAGATAATCGTATCAGGATTGGTGAAGACCGGCGAACGTCCCGAGGATTTCTTCATCAATGATTTTGTGGATAGCCCTGCTGTTTTTATAGAGGATCCCGATAAACTCGGCTGGGGTAGGTGGGTTGGCTTGATAGACAACCAAGCAATTGATTCTGAGGAGCAGCAAACGAAAGAATTCAGCTTCCCCGTCCGCCTGAGGATCAATGGGCAGAAGGTCTGCCTTTCGTCCATAGTCATGTCGGACCACTGGGTTTACCCATCTGGGTACAGCACTATCGGAGGGAAATGGACCGGGTGGTCTCTGAAGATTGAGTCGTCCGATAGAATGCCAGTTTCTCATCGAGATAAGTGCAACGTCTCCGTTTCTGTCGGGAGCCTCGACTTCGATGGAGTGGGTCGGTTGGAGAAGACCGCGACAGGAGTTTCAGGCGTCGTTTACTGGTTCATGGGCAAGCGGCCTTTTGAGCTCACCGGGTCCTGGCTAGAGTCGGAAGAAAACCCTCTCCTCGCCCACGGTTTCCTGGCCGGGGTTCTGGCCGGGCGGGACGACGGATGATGGCCGAGAAGAAAATGGTCCCCGTCTGCCGGCATCGAGGAAATAATTATGATGGGAAAATATAGGCGAAAAGGGGCGAAGAAGAGGCTGACCCCCGTCTGCCGGCACTGCGGCAAGGCTCTGGTCATGGACCGGGAGAGCGGCCTGCAGGCCTGCCCTGAACACGGGGTGCAGCGGCGGTATTCGTGGGCGGCGGGAGGGAAAGTAAAGGAGAATAAACATGGATAAGATTTACATATGGATAGCATGGCATTTGCCTAAAGTGGTCGTGAAGTGGTGTGCAATTAGGATGAGTGCTTTTGCTACTCGGGGGCTGTACAGCTCAATGGATGTATCAGATCTGCGCATAATTGATGCATTGGATCGTTGGAATTTGGCAGATTAAGGGACTACGCTAAAAAAAGGAAGGTCAAAATGTTTTTCATAGGTTCAATCAGAAGGTTCCTGTTTACTCCATTTCCTAGTCGCTGGAACGCCCGGGTGCGGGATGTGACAGCGCGACTTGAGGGAACCTGGCTCATTCGCAGCGAAAAATAGTTGGATGTGTATGGGGCGGCGGGAGGAAAAGAATAAGAGGCATGAGAGCAATATTGAATCCATATCTGAAGTTAAGGAAGTCACGTTATATGCATTTCTACTTCCCTCGGCGCAAGGATGACGATGGGATAATGAGACGATTCTTTGATTTCCTGAGACACGCGCGGCCGGCTTATAGATTGTGGCTGGAGCGTGAGGCTGAGCGCGAGAATGCCATCAAACTGGCGAAAAGGCTGTCCGATCTTGGTTTCACTTGGGGAGGGGGCTGTCCTGCCCGAGACGTAAGCCCGGCTTTGAAATTAGCCCAGCGGTACGGAGTAGAATTCCACGTCGGCCTGGCCTACTGCGATTGTCGGGCAGTGTTGCCACAGAGTCAATGGGTTCGACCGCCTGATCCTGCTACCGACCCGTTCTTGTTCGGGATTTTTTACAGGCAACCTTTGGAGCAAATATCTGAGGTTGTCGCCTTTGGTTTCTCTGTCCAGGAGGCGGTGTGCAAGTGCTTGGAGAACGCGGCGAGGGCGAAGGTCGTGGACCCGAACTGATGGATACAAGGGCTTACTCTTTGCCACGAAAGCGATCACGCTACCTGCGCTTCTGCTATCACGTTCGGCGTGTCTACTGCCACCTGCACCCGTTCATCAGGGCACGCTGTCGGTATGGTGAGGACGGACGGATCATAGTTTACTCTCCGAATCGTCACCAGTGGATCATGCGCCATGCGTCGCTCATCAGTCACGGTGTCCCGTTCTTCTTCGAGCCGTGGGTGAACCCGGACGACCTGGAGTACTTGCCCACGGATAGGTCGTTTGTCGTGGCATTGTGTCAGAGGTTCGTGCATGAGCTTGTAAGGACTGAGTGGGGGAAGATTGCTTATAGGCGTGCTCTACGACAGTTTAGCAGAGCAGGCTATGACTTAGAATGGGTAAAGACGTGGAGCTATGAGGACACAATTGCTGGGGGGCAGGAAGTTGCAAAATGGCACTGAAAACTGAGCACACGCTAATCGCCATCGGCTTCATGTCCCATTATCACGTCTATATTGATGTGCCCTTAGATGAAGCCAAGCGCAGGTGGAAGGCTGAAGAGGAAATGGACATAGATGGTGAATTTGTGACTGTGGAAGTGGTGCGTGCCAAAGACGAATTTGAGGCTTATGCGATATGGGAGACGTGAACTTGCGGGAGTTTGACGCCTGGATAGCGGAGCATGTGTTCGGGCATCAACTCAAGTACATAGATGCGCCGATTTCACAAAACGTGTACGTATTTTATCTTGTGAGAAAGCCCGCGTCTGAGGAAAATGAGTGGACTGAGGAAGAAGACTGGTGGGAAGTTCCGTTTTACTCTGCACAACCCGTTGACTTCGCCCTCATCAAGCGCGGGATTGAAAAGCGTTGGTGGGGCTGGGACGTTAGCCGAGAAAATGGGCCCAAGGCTTCTTTCCGGTTTACAGTCCATGTACCCCAGGGTATGCCGGGTCAATACTGCCGTGAGTTTAAGGGGTATGCCAATACTGAAGAATTGGCTGGCTGCTTGGCTCTGAAGGAGGCGGTGAAGGCGACGGAGAAAGCCGCAGAGGTGACGGATGGCTGAAGTTCGCAGGCATGCGGAAACTGTGAGCTTGTCGCTAAAACTCATAAGACAACTTGCGTCTGGTGTTACTTCTCTTAAAGAAGAATTGGAGCATGTGGAAGTTATTTTGGAGAAGATTATACATACTATGGATCTTCATGGTGCGAGCGTTTTCGGCTTCAATGCAGTTGCTCTGGATAAAGAGGAATGGAATGGCCTCTATATAGAATTGACTGCCTTATTGGTACGCATCAAGGAAGTTCTGGGGGAGGAATCTAATGGACCGAATTGAACTGTCCGTGTTCCTGCGGCATTACGCGGTTTCGTTGAGGGAAGCGCTTGAAGCGGTCAAGTCTGAACTGCCGGCTGAGTTGGCGGAAGAGGTGACTCATCCGAGGGATTATCTGTACAGGATTGAAGGACTGGGGGGGAATATACAGCGAACTACAGAATATCCTATCTTAAAGAAACTTGAGAAACTTCTGACCACGATGGAAGACGACCTGACCATGCTGACGTTGGGTCCCGGGATGTCGCAGCCCGGCCGCCCCATACAGGATTATTTTAAGAATGATTGAAGGTGTCTTAAAGAAAGTACAAAGAACACTATACAGAGGTGAAGCATGAATTTGCGACAATTTTTCAAGTCCTTGACTCAGCAGCCAGTTCACAAGAAACTTGAGCCGCGCCAATCTTGGGAGAGATCAGAGTTTGACGTTGCAAAGAGACGGCGTCGGCCAGGCGAATCAGTTATGGGCGTTTGGGAGAGAGAGAGAAGCGAAGATGGAGAGGCTTATAGGGAAATCGTACAGACTATCAGTACCGGGCACGAAACTTTACCAGAACTTGCCAAGAAAGTCTACCTACATTTCAAAGAGAATGAGAAAGAAGGAAGACGCATCCTAAAACTTGAAAAGAGTCTTGGATCTTACGTGCCAGTTCTAAAGAAACTTGGTCTAACAGAGATAGAGCTAAGCGGCAGAGAATCAGAATCACTTCTCTACGGTCCTACAATAGACTTTGAACTAGATGGTCTGAAATTAAGAGCGGATTATGAATATAACGGGGATTTCTCGGGTTTCCTCCGATTCTGGGCTGATTGTCCTTATTGCGGAATTGAAGTTCTATCTAGGCCGTGCTATGGCTTATATTCTCTTGGGCTTTACCTTGAAAATTTTGTGCCTGATTCGGAGTTTCACGAATGCCCGATAGAGCTTGAGCAGAATCAATGTAAACTGAACGAGGAATATATACGGAAGGCTGTGAAGACTGTAAGACAGTTTGGTTTTGAGGTTTCACTAATGGAGAAGAAAAAGAATGATTGAAGGCGTCGTCCTCAAGCCCCTCGTCACCTACCCCGACGAACGCGGCTTCTTCCGCGAGGTCGTCCGGGCCAGCGATGGATTCTTCGCCGAGGGTTTCGGCCAGCTCTCGCACAGCTTCATGCGGGCTGGCGTCGCCAAGGCATGGCACGTCCACAGCCGGCAAGTGGACTGGTGGTACGTCGTGTCCGGCTGCCTCAAGGTGGCGCTGTACGACCTGCGGTACGCGGCACCCTGGCCGGAATTCTCGGCGTCCCAGGTGGAGCACCGCGAGTTCTCAGATACTGCCGGTGAACTGCTGGAATTGTTCCTCGGTGACGGCCACCCGGCTCAGGTGCTGCGCATCCCGCCCGGCGTGGCGCACGGGTGCAAGGCGCTGGAGCCGACGCACCTGCTGTATATCACGAGCCTGGAGTACGACGGGACCAACGAGGGGCGGTTGCCGCACGACGTTTCGGGCATAGATTACGACTGGCTGAGCGGGCCGGAGGTGACGTAAGCAAATGAAAGCATCTTATTATCTCACGACTGCTGATGGTCAGACGAAACCCGTTGAGAACGTAGTTGGCCTGGCCCGCTACCTGGGCGATGCCGCGCTGGCCCGCAAACTGGAGGCCCTGGCCGAGCGCCTCGACCCGGCCGCCTGGCGCGTCGTGCGTTCGTGGGCCGAGCAGGAAGCGCCGGGCGCGCTGCGTCTGGTGGACCGGAAGAGGCTGAAACCGTGAGGAGAAAAATCATGACAAACCAGAGTGAACTGACCAAAAACAAGGCAACCGACCGGATAGCCGAGGCGTTTCTATGGGTTATCTGTGCCGCGTTTGCTATCTTCATCCTCGCCCTTTCCCTGGGCATTTCGGTCGTGGTGTTCAGGTTCCTGGTGGGGCTTGGCTGTGGATGACTGCCTGCTCTGCCATGCCGAAGCAAGTGAGGTGGTAAGTGAAGAATGAGAAGAAGTACCCTTGGTTTCCAGAGGAGGGATCCTTTCCATGGTGGATAATCGTGATTTCTTACTTCATCTTTGCTGTCGACACAATAGTGCGTTTCTTCTGGCCCAGTCTCTGCCTCAAAGAGATAGCGATTTTCCTGGTTCAGGTTCTGCCATGAATGGACATAAATATGGATGACTGTCTTCTCTGCAAAGCCGAAAAATTGACCACTTGGCACTACGAGGACGCCGGCTTCTTTATCTGCGACTGCCTGACCTGCGGCGTGCCGATGGCCGTGATGCGGGTCCACGCGCTCAGCCCGCTGGACGACATGCGCGACGCGATCAAGCGGGAGCTGACCCGCGTCGCAAACGCCCGCTACGGGCCGGGCAACTGGCGCTACGACTTCGAATTGCGGGGCATCAAGGACCACTGGCATGTTCACGCGAGGCCGAGGTGATCGATGGTTACAAAAATGTACAGGCCCAAGCGTTCTTGCCCGAGAAATCTAGGGTCCTGGTATTGCGATGACTGTCGGGCTAGATGCCTTGACGAATCGTCCTCGAGTGATTATCCTGTCGATCTTGAGGGTTGTGATAAGAAATTAGGTGACCGGGTATGCGGGCAGACGCATCTGGGCTATGAACTGTGCCCTGAGTGTGAAGCCGAGGGTCGTGAGAAATCGCTGCACGTGAATGAATATGAGGTTGTGGCCGTGATCAGGAGTTCAAAGTGATCAGTGTTTCAGAGTTTGCCAGCATCGGTCAGGATGTGACCATCTGGCCCCTGGCCAAGATAGTGTCGCCCGAGGTCATATCCATCGGCGATTCGGTCATCATAGATGATTTCGTCTTTATCGTAGGCGGTGAGGAAACCGTCATCGGCAACTTCGTGCACATCGCCTCTTTCACGTCCATCACCGGTGGCGGCAAGTTCGTGATGGAGGATTTCACTACCCTGTCAAGCGGGGTGCGAATTTTCACGGGCAATGATGACTACTCCGGGGGGTGCCTGACGGGTTCGGCGGTTCCTGCTCCCTACCGTATACCAATTCGTTCCTTCATATGCATTAGGAAGCATGCAATCATCGGGGCTGAGGCGGTGATCCTGCCGGGTGTAACTATCGGCAGGGGCGTGGTCATCGGAGCGAACTCACTCGTCAAGAAGGACTGTGAGCCGTGGACGGTCTATGCCGGGTCGCCTGCGAGGGCTATCAAGTCCCGCCCGAAAAAACGCATCCTTGAGCTTGAGGACCAACTACGTGATGAACTCTATGATCTGGAAGGAAACTACGTCTCGAAACTTGATAGGGAGCAATGGGGATGATGAAGATATGTGTACAGGACCTTGCTGTATTTGGCGGCGCCCCTGCGTTCTCGGAGAAACTTCACGTCGGCTGTCCTAATATTGGCGACAAAAAACTTTTAATGGAACGTATCAATGATATTCTTGACCGGCGATGGCTGACGAACGATGGTCCCTACGTTCAGAGATTTGAGTATGAAGTTGCCGAATTGGTGGGTGTCAAGCACTGCATCGCAGTGTGCAACGGGACGATGGCTCTAGAGCTCGCGATACGAGCCATGGATTTGACGGGTGAAGTTATCATTCCCTCGTTTACTTTCATCGCCACGGCTCACGCTCTCTGGTGGCAGGGGATCAGGCCCGTCTTTTGCGATATTGACCCGGCGACTCACAACATTGACCCCCGCCGAATAGAGGAGAAGATTACGCTGCACACGAGCGCAATCATCGGTGTGCACGTCTGGGGGCGCCCATGTGACGTGGAGACTCTCACCGAGATTGCCCAAGAACATGAACTTCGGTTGATGTTTGACGCGGCGCACGCATTTGATTGCTCCTATCAGGATCGCATGATCGGTAGTTTTGGGGACGCCGAGGTCTTCAGCTTCCACGCCACTAAGTTTCTCAACACGTTTGAGGGCGGTGCAGTCGTTACCAACGACGATGACCTGGCTACCAGGATTCGCCTGATGAGAAACTTCGGGTTCGCCGGAGAGGATAACGTCGTCTGCGTCGGCACCAACGGCAAGATGAACGAAGTGTCGGCGGTGATGGGTCTGACGGGGCTTGAAAGTCTGGAAGAATTCATCGCCGTGAATCACTGCAACTACGGATTGTATCGGCATCTACTAGAAGACATTCCAGGCATTCAGTTCGTGGCTTATGATGAGGCTGAGCAAAATAACTATCAATATATCGTTCTGGAGATAGACGACAGGATTATACAAATTAGCCGTGACCAATTAGTAGAAATTCTGCGTGCTGAGAATGTCCTGGCCCGGCGTTACTTCTACCCCGGTTGCCATCGGATGGAGCCCTACTGTTCCTATTTTACTCACGCGGAACTTTTCCTGCCCGAAACAGAGAGGCTCGTGGAACGTGTGCTGTGCCTGCCCACGGGTACGGCGGTCGGGGTAGAGGAGATCAGGGAAGTCTGCCAGATCATTCGATTCGTCGTGGAGCACGGGGCTGAGATCAGGTCAAGATTACAAGTGTGAAAGTGAGGAATTAGATGATTTCGTCGGGCATTATTTTCCAAGAAGATGAGATCACAGGGAAATTACAGGCGTTCCCTCATTATCTGGTACTGAACGGGAACGACGAAGATCAAGTGGTGAAGGCTTACAACATATTTGACGGCGGGTATAATCTGGGCATGAGCTGCTGGAGACTGCTGAAAGCCACGTTTTACGATCTAGTGAAACACTCCAATGCATTTTGGGAATTGGTTGCCGTGGACGTTAGTACTGATGATCGTGCTACATTTGGTAAATCTCGTTCCAGGCCCATAGTTCGTGTACTTCATGTCCCATTTTCAAAGTGCGTTGTGGACGAGAAGGAAAATCTGACGTATATGCCTTCCACAGATTCAGCTACTCTGATGCACAAATCAAGATTTATTCAGTTTACAGATTTGTTGTTAGAAGACGAACGGGTTGAGGGCAATGAAGAAATCCTAGTCAAGCGTGCGGTAGAGAGAATTCTTCCTGAAGACATTGACGTCGTCTTGGCGACGAGGGCTCCCGATGGACAAATTTAACGTGACCGACATCCCGCCCTGGATACGCCACTTCTTAGTACACGTCGTTAAGCGCTGCGCGAACATCCTGGTGAAGTGGATTGAGGACATGCAAAAGGCAGGCGGAGGGTGAGCATGGTTTTAGACTTATTGAGACCCTGGGCTCGCAAAGTCGAATTAAATGAAGCCTGGCTGGAACGGCTGGCTGATCCCGCCCTGAAACTCCTTGACATTATCCTTGCCGAAGAGGTTATGGGTTGGCGTCTTGCCCCGATGTTCAAGTGGGCGCCAGCCTGGCTACGGTTTGACCAGAATCTAGTCAGGGAAACCTGGACTGGCTATTGGTTTACTCAAGTTGACATCCCGCCCTTTGAGTTACCGAAGCTTGAGCGGATCGATGAGGACGGAAAGCACCAGAGCACATTTTTCCGGGGGAGGGAATGGTGCCCGACCCGGAATCTTGCTTGCGTGGACGTGCTGAGATCCAAACTCGGACTTCACGAGTTCGTCTTGCATTTCAAGCCCGAACCTGACCGTTGCCGAGCAGAATTGACGTCTGCTGGTAGGACATCTGGTGTCATTAGGCCGACGCAGTCCTGGGCGATGTCTGAGGCTGTATACAAATGGTTTCAGGCCGAGGATGAATAATTAGTCCCTTGAACTTTTCGGCATTTTAAGGTATAATAAGTACTAATAGCTCAGAGGAGGCTAAAGATGAACGACGAATTGAACGAACAACAGCAGAAGGCTTGGAGCCGTGTCGTCAAAGTCTGGCAAGATATCTTCAGAAAGGATATTTCCGCTCAGGTTAGTCCTAGTGTAGTTCTGAGCCTGGCCGAAGAAAACGGGATTGATCTTCTTACAGCAGAAGAGGGTGTCCTGTTAAATGTAGTTAATCAAGCCAAGATAAAATCATTCTACTCATAGATTCCAAATCAAACGTATAAACTTGTAGTCAAGGAACTAGCCGGAAGATTCACAATCTGTCCATCTTCTCGGCCGTAGGCCCGCTTAAGCTCGCCTCAATTGAGGTGGGCTTTTTTTCTATTCTCAACGGAGGTCGGGCATGTCAGGGGACAAGTCCAAACAGTACAAGCTATTAGCGGTGGGAGAAATCGGTGGTCCTGTGAAGTGGGTCTCACCTAAGCGGAAATGGTACGTTCGCCTTGAACTTTGGATGCAATCCTGCTTGGTGCATTTGGCCTTTCTGACCGCAGGATTTCTGATGGGATTGGCCGTGGCTTATTTCTAGACGAATTGAGATGAGAAATGTTTAAGCACTTGGCGAAGTTCGAAAAGATCCTGGTCACCGGCCCGCAACGGTCGGGCACCAACATTTGCGCTCGGATGATTGCGCATGACACGGGCCACGTGTTCGTGTCAGAGGACGCGATAGCTCCCTCTGACTCTGGGCTTAAAGAGCTCAATGTTCTGTTCCAGCAGGATCTGAAGTTCGTCGTGCATGGACCTTACTTCTGCCGACACGCGCATGAGTTTGCCATCCCCGGGTCATTGATTGTCTTAATGATCCGTGACCTGAAAAGTATATACGAATCGCAGGAGCGGGTAGGCTGGCGTTATGGGCAGATGGATCTCAGCAAGCAGTATGATTCATTTCCGGTAGGGCGGCTAGTGATCAGTCAGGTGGTGCAGGAATTGAAGGAAGTGAATCCCGATAAGATAATTGCCGGGGTGAAGTATCATTTCTGGTCTGAATACCAAAGATTATGGATTAAAGATTATCTTGAGGTTTCATTTGATTCGCTGACTGAACATCCATTGTGGGTACCGAAGGAACAGCGCGCAGATTTCACTTTCCACCAGACGAAGGTAGACGAGATTCCAGAATTTGAGGAAGCCGGGAATGGCTAAGCGAGCAGCGCGGGCGAAAACCGAGGCGGGCGATGGTAACCTGCCCGTCGAGGCCAAGGCCCTGACGCCCCAGCAGGAAATCGACGAGCTGTCGATCCAGCCCCGCGCCCAGCCCAAGGCGGTGCCCGAGACGACGGCATCCGTCATGTGGTTCGTTCAGTCGGGCGGTGACGACGAGATTGCTGCTTGGTGGTCTGAACAGCGGGATGTGGGTCTGCGTGAATTCTGGATGCTGCCCGGCAATGACATCCTGGCTGGGGCGGTATCCTCGATGGTTAAAAAGTTCAAGGCGATGTCCTGGGTCGTCGAAGGTCCCCAGCGTGTCGTCGGACACTACCAGAACGTCCTGTCCGAGGCCGAGTTCGGGCATGGCTGGGGCACGCTGCTGGGCAAGACGCTGACCGACTACCTGACCCAGGACAAGGGCGCCTTCTGGGAACTCATTGGGCGGGGGAAGCCCGACGAGGCCATCGAAGGGAAAGTCCTGGGCGTCGCACACCTGGACTCGGCCGCCTGCCAGCTCACCGGCGACCCGGTCTATCCTGTGCTCTACCGCACGCCAAAAGATAAGATCAGCCACAAGATGCACGCGACGCGCGTGGTGCACCTGGTGGACATGCCCAGCCCGAACCAGGGCATGAACTCCATCGGCTTCTGTGCCGTTAGCCGCGTCATCGCCGCCTCGAACGTGCTGCTCAAGCTGGCCAAGTACAAGAACGAGAAATTATCTGACTTGCCCCAGTCCGGTCTACTGCTCTTTAACAATCTGATGCCCACGAAATGGGAAGATGCCACGGCCAACTACCAGCGAGAGCGGCGGCGAATGGGTCAGGAACTATGGACGAATGTGATGACCCTGTTCGGCATCGACCCCGCCCATCCAGTGAGCGCCGAGTTCATCAACTTTGCTGGGCTGCCTGATGCCTTTGATGAGCGAGAGGCGACGGACATCTACGTCAACATCGTCGCCCTGGCGTTCGGCGTGGACGTGCGCGAGTTCTGGCCGCTCTCGGCCGGGCCGATGGGCACGGCGGCCGAGACGCTGATAATGCACCAGAAGGCGCGCGGCAAGGGCGTGGGCGACATCGTCAGCACGCTGGAGCGGGTCGTCAACTGGAAGATATTGGCGCCGTCTGTCTCGTTCGGGTTCGACTTCCGCGACGACGAGGAGGACCGGCAGCGGGCCGAGCTGGACAAGGCGCGCACAGAGACCATCATGTCGATGTGGCAGCCGCCTAAAGCCGAGGGCGAAGAAATGCCGGTGACGCGCGCCGAACTGCGGCAGATGCTGGCCGACAACGTAGGTGACTACTTTAAGGAGGACTTCCTGGAGGTGGACGTCACCGAGGAAGTCGAAGCCACCGACACGGAACGTGAAGAAAAGCAGATGATGCGGGACCGGTTCGGCCCGAGGGTGAGCATGGACCATAAGGGGGTCGTGCGGCCTCTTGACGGGCGGCGAAACGGGCGTCTCGCGGTTGACGAAGTTTTGACCGCTGTTGAGCATAATTACCGGGCTGGTTTGGTAGAGGCCGAGGATTTGGCCGAGTTCGCCATGGGTGAACTGCTGGACCGACGGAGGGCCAATGGCGGTTAGAAAAGCTACCATTGCGGGTTACCGTCAGGCCCTGCGCGGGGCGGTGCGCGGGTTGTGGTCGGGCGTCATAGACAGCAGCCAGTTCGAGGAGATAGTGCGCGATTCGGTTTACCGGGGCTTGAACCAGGCCTGGCTGAAGGGCGCGGCGCAGTGCGGCATTGCCGAGGAGGACTTGACGCTTGACGAGTGGGAGGTGCTGAGCAAGGCACTGGCGGAGGAGATTAGCCACATTCGGAATCTATCCGAGCGAGTCGAGGGTAATAGCAAGGCAAAAGGCGGGAAAGTCACGCCACTGCTGGCTCACTTGTCGCTGTGGGTGAACCGCTACACCGACGTGCAGAACCAGGCCAAGGTGATGGCCTGCAAGGACAAGAAGCTAATTTGGATTTTCAATCCGCAGAAGGAAAATTGTAATACTTGCAAGAAATTACACAACAAGGTCAAGCGGGCGTCGTACTGGAAGCGGATCGGACTCCGCCCGCAGAATCCTCCGAACGACATGCTGGACTGCGGTGGGTGGGAATGTGGTTGTCGTTTAGAGGTGACGGATAAGCCGGTGAGCAAGGGGAAATTGCCGAGTGTGAGAGGACCTAAACCTGTTGAACCAACGCGCAAAGTACAGCCACGTAAACCGGGCCAGGCTCCCGAGGGTAGAGATGTAACTTCCGAAAAACTTGACGAATTCTTAATGAAGGATCTCGGTCCCGGCTCTTGGGAGGATGTATCGCAGGATACTAGAGCACGAGCCAAGCACGAATTAGTGACAACTTTGGCAGAACGTACTGGCCTTGACTACGAGGAAGTGAATAAGTTTGTTTACCAATGGTCTAAGTCATCTAATGATGAAGACATGCGTTCTCTCATGATCCAAGTAGCATCATCAGAGGAATTTGGAATTCCGCTATCCGATTTCACTAAAGGAAGGATTGCTGAGCTTGAGGAAAAACTCAAGATTTTTGAACAATATCATTTGGATGTGGGCCCTGAATTACGTCCCCTGATGGGTATGGATCGCCAGAAGAGACTTCTTCGGGTTATGTACGATAGAACTCAAGAAAAGCTCAAAGAAGCTGGCTTTAAGCCCGACGATGTGATAAGGCTTCGAAGAGGAGTTGGGCTGCCAGTAGAGGTGGTGAAGGATTGGAAGCGGGGTGGAATAAAGAATATTGTAGGCAATCCACTGGAAAGTTGGTCTGTAGGCCAGGAGGCAGCAGAATATTTTGCTCGTGATGCAACTCGCCGTGGTCAAGTGGGAATAGTTTTTGAGATTGATATGCCTATCAGTTCGATCATATCGTCGGCACGAACTGGGCTTGGCAGCTTACCCGAAGGTGAATTTGTGGCCGTTGGAAGTATACCTGGTGAAGCAAAAGTGATTAAAGGACTCAAACCGGAGAGAGTATGGCAACAAGAATAAAGGACCTGATCAATATTGGGGATACTGACGAAAACGCGGACTGGACCAAAACAAAGAAGAATCGCAAAGAAGAGCGTCAGATATACGAAGAACTAAAACGAAAAAATAAGAAGTCCGACTAATATGAGAACTATCCTGACACGTCTGCTGTCTCAAATGATAGACTGGCTGACTTCCCTGCGGGACCGGCTCGCAGGCGAAGTTGAGACGCCCGTAATGCCGCCCGAGCCGGGTGATGGGAGAGGATAAGCTAATGCCGTCTACTGGAAAAGTCACCGCTGAGGAAATGGCCAGTGCTGTCCTCGTCGTTCGCTGGCTTGCAGACAACGACGTGGTGAAGGTAGCACTGACGGGCACCCTGGATAGTGGATCGCCGCAGGAATTGTTGGTGGACTCCACGGTCGGTGCGCTGTCGGTCATAGACACGATACACCACGAGATTCACGAGGGCGTCGCATTTGAGGCGTCCTATAAATCGCCGGACGGATCGGAGCTCGCGGACAATGAGACGCTGGAGATACTGTTCGTCATGGGTGCCACCAAAGAGGCCCACGTCACGTTCATCGCAGCGGCGGTCGGAAACTTCGAGTTGAGACTATCTGAGGTCACGGTGGGCGCGAACGGCACGGCTCTAGAAGTTAACAACTTGAGCGCAGTCATTGATACCGCTGCTGAAGTGAGGATTTTCCATACTCCGGTTCTTCCGGTCATCGTCCGCACCTACCTCGATGTGTGGATGCCCGGCGGGACCGGCGGGAAAATCCAGGGCGGCAGCACCCGCGAAGAAGTCGAGCACGTCTTCGCCCCGAATAAGAATTATCTGTTGCGCCTGACGAACCGGTCGGGCGGTGCCCAGCCCGCCAGCGCGCACGTCCAGTGGTACGAGGTGTGATGGAAACAGATCAGAAAGTTACTTTTGAGGAAATGGATGCAGGTCTCATCGGGCGGAAGCCCGACGATTCCTTGCTCGATACACATCGACACACGCACGGCCTCGCCAAGTTGGGCGATGTTGATTGTACTGAACTGAAGCGTGTCCACAGTCTGGTCGTGGCAGAGATGAAGCGGCGCGAGATGAATCACGATTCGCCATTGGAATGCACTGGGGCGAAAGCTGGCCTGTGCCTCCAGCCGCCGCACGGCTTTCTGCTCTGGCGCGGCAAGAAAACGGCCATCGCCGAACCGCCGAATTTCGTAGAACAATACGGTGACAAGGCAATTGACATGCCGCTGGTCGTCGTCTCGGGCGATGAAGCCTACGGCGTCGTGATATTAGGTAAGCCAGCATCTATGACGGTGGAAGAATTCGACCGGCGCGAGTGGACCGAACAGCACCGGGTCAGACCGGAGGAACGCAAGGAATGGTGGCTCGGCGCAGAAATGCTGCACGTCTACCCGATCAAGGATTGGAAACCTTACCCTGAATCGCGTCCTATTGTCGTCCCACAGGATGCTCAGGGCTATGTGCATGCCGTTGAATTCAAGGCGTACCGCCCGCCTACCGAACAGGAACAGGTACTCATCACGAAGGGAAAGCGACTCCCTAAGACCATTGTGCTGACGCCGAACGCCGTGTCGTTGACCGGCTCGCAAATCTACGGGCAGCAAGCGGCGCAGGATACTGACCTAGTCGTCGTCGGCGCGGATTGGCGTGAGGACGAGGAACAATTTGTGGTACCCTTGACGCCTACCTTCAAGGAGAAGGTGGAGCGGGTATTGAAAGCCGTGTTTGGGATTGATAACGAAGTCCAGTACATTGCCGAAGGCGCGGGCGCGACGTTCGACTATCTACCGCTCTACGACCTGGCGCTGGTGCGCCGGCCCCGGCTGGAGGTGGAGCACGTCAGCGAGGCAGAGCCAGACTTCGCCGCGCTGTGCTACGATAAGAAGGCGACGACGGAGGGGACGAGCGGCGGGAATGTGCAAGTCAAACAAGAGTCGGAAGACGACCCGGCAGCCGCGCCCTCCGCGTCCAAGGCCGCGTCGCTATTAGATTACCCTGACGAGGGCAAGGGTTCACGCTTCGTCTTCCAACATCACTACCGAGGAAAAAGTGTCCATGGTGACTTTCGGGTCGAGACCGGGGATTACCTGGTAGGCTGGACGGTAGCCGACCAAATCACAGGCGCAATCAAAGAGTCCGTCACGACGATGGCCGACGCGAAACGCGAGAACGCCGACGCTGGTAACTGGAAGATGGACCTGAAGACGGGCCTCATCAAGCCACGCAAGATCAGGGGAGGAACCGTTAGGCGGGGCGAGTTACGCGCCTTCCCCAAGGCAACCGAAATTCCCGAGGCTTGGCTGGACGTGGAGGGCGTGACGGAGAAGCCCGAGCCCGGCGAAGTAACGCCGGTAGGGGCGACTACTGAATTCCCTGGCGTGTTCACCATCATCGAAAAGGGGACGGTGGAGCACGGGGCCAAGAAAGCTACATTCCAAGAATACTTCGTCCACGGCAAGAAGTGGGCCGACCAGCGCTGGATGTTCAGGACACTGGAACGCAAAGAAGATGAAAAGGGCGTCTCGTTCATCGATGTTGAGACAGGAGAAGTCCTGGACGGGTGGGAGGAATTATTTGAGTCCCTTGAAAAGGCCGCGGTTCTCCCGCCGGGTCAAGAGGAAGAGGAACCGCGGACTAAGACTTTCTGGGTGCTGATGCAGCCCGAGGACCAGACGCCTTACGTGCTGGGGAGGGAAGCCGTCAAGAAAGGTTGGCTCCCGCCCAAGAGCGTGTCGGCACTGCCCAAGTCCATCCGCAAACATGTGCCGGAGAATCTCCAGTACTGGAAATCCAGCGGTAAGGCAGCGCTGGCGAAGCGCAGGGAACTGTCCGAGCTAGACATCCGAGAACTGGGTGGGCCGGAACTGAAGGAGGATGAATCCATGTACACGTATTCCTGCAAGACGTGTGAGAAAGAATTTGAGAGCAAAGTCGCCTTGGAGCAACCGGTTTGTTTGGATTGCGGGAATGTTCCGGACGAGAAAGCTGGCCGGCGCCTGCGTGGTGACAAGCTGGGCCTGCTGACCGAAATTAGGGATGGCTTTGACAGCTTGATGGAACGCTTGAAGGAACTCATCTCTTGGGGCGGTTACGACGACGAGCAACCGAGCACGCTGGCTGACCTGTTCAAGGGTGATACGGGCTTCGCCGTCAAGGAAGTGGAGGGTGTAAGTTGGTTCTTCACCTGGACAACGAATGCTTTTGAGGATCGACAGAAGGAAATCTTTTCTACGCAAGCACTTGAGCACTACGTATCTGAGAATAATGAGAAGGAAGATAAAGGTACTTTCAACCTATGGCATATCAATGACGGTGCTGGTACCAATTTTGCCCGTAAGGAATGGCAAGCCGTAATAGGCCGGTTCCTGGTCGAGGCCGGGCCATTCTTGGACAATCACCAAGGACACAGTGCCACGAAATTCTTTACGCAAAATCCAGAAGCACACTCGGCCCTGGCCCCCGAGGGTTGGGGATGCTCGCCGGAGTACAAATATCTGCCAGAGGAGCGCGAGACGGGAATTTACGATTGGATCTGGATCGTTCGTACATCTATCCTGCCCAGAGCGGCAGCAGCGAACATCTGGACGAAAGCCACGGAGGTAACGACCATGGCTATGACGGATCAACAGAAAGAAATGGCCGACGCCATCTTCGGCAAGGACTGGGTACAGACGAACCTGATCCAGGAAGGAGACCGTCGGACTAAGGAACTCGAAGAGGCGGATATCGCTCACAAGGGCGAGACGCCTGAACCGGAAGTCAAACCGGCCGCTGAACCCGAGACGGACGAGAAGCGCCTGGACGCCAAGTTCGGGAACGCGCTCAAGGAAATCGCGGCCGAAGTGGACGACGATGCTACCAAGAAAGCGATTCTCGCGGTCGCCAGCGAACTTACTGAGGATAATGCCGAGGACCAGGCTAAGACGCTGAAGATGCTGGCCGGAAAGCTCAAAGGTGCTCTCAAGACGCGCCTGTCGAAGATTGCGACTGCGCTGGCTGCTGGGGAAGGCTACCCTGCACCGGGCGAAGAAATCTCGGAATCAGAGGAGAAAGAACAGCCGACTCGGGTCGAGATAGACATCGAAGCCCTGGCCGAGAAAGTCGCTAAATCCTTTGGGGCCAACCTGGCCCCTATGGCCGAGGCGGTAGCCTCGCTGGCGGTGGACGTGAAGGCCATCGACGAGCGGACCGCGCGGCTTGAGAAGGAAACGGACATCAAAGCGCAAACCGAGAAACCCCGCTTTGTCCTAGAACTGACGAAGCGTGCTTCTGAGGCGGAAGAGACTGCCCTGAAGGAAGGTGATGATTTACTAGAGAAGAAGCCGAAAGAAACCTCCCCCCGGAAGGAAGGCGCAAGTTCCATCGACGCCTACTTCCCACGCTAACGGAGGATTGTCATGGATGAAAATACCACGCTTCAAGCGCTGGCGAGAGCGCTGAGCCCTCACCTTGAAAGCGTGAAGGGACTGGGCGTGCCTGGCTATAGTAGCAAGGCCGTCGGCACGCCCAGCAATACGGCGTACCTGTACGAGGGCGGAGGACTCTTCGGCAGATGCGACGGACCATCGACGCTGATGAACGCCATGGTTGGGCCGATAGGGTTCGAGAGTGCCCTGACCTGGGTGGGCACCGATACCGAGAAAGAATTCGTGGACGCGCTAAAGGCCATCGAAGAGGAGGATGGTCACGAACAGCAGACGGCCTGCGGGGACTGCAAGAAGATTTCCTTGAAAGCCTGCGCTCAGTTCTACTGTTTCGGGCGCTTCTGCCGTCAGACGGACGAGCTACAGTTTGACCGGCTGGGACTCAAGTACCACTCCAATACGCCTACCAAGGCCATCTTCGGGGACATCACCGATGCGCAGGGCAACGTGCTGGTGGCCAGTGGCAGTCAGATCACCGACGCTTTCATGCTCCAGACGCGGGCGGTGGCCTACGCGCTGCGGTTGCGAAACTCGACGCTACTGTGGACCGGCAACCCGGCCAACAACATCGGGACCTCCTACATGGAGCACATGGGCTTCGCGCTCATCGTGAACACCGGGAAGTACGACGCCTACACGCAGCTTGACTGCGACAGCATCGACAGCTTCCTGATGGACTTCGGCAACAACAACCCAGCCTCGACCGGGGCTTGGGCCATCCCGAACTGGTTCCGCCGGATGGTGAACCAGTTCCAGCGCAGGGCTGGCGGTGCCGGCCTGCCGTGGGAGACGGCGACGATGTACATCGTGATGTCGCCCAATACCTGGGACTGCGTCGCGCGGACCTACGCCTGCACCGGCCTCGACCTGTGCACGGTGGCGGCCAACCGCCAGCTCCAGCAGTCGGCGGACCAGGCGCGCGAGCGGTACGAGGAGTACCAGTCGCGCATGGCATTGCCGATCAACGGGCGCTGGTACCCGGTAGTACTGGACAGCCAGATCCCGGAGACGACGGGACAGCCGAACGGCATCTGCTCCGACATCTATTTCATCACGACCGAGATCAACGGTGAGACGATCACGTACGGGGAGTACCAGGACTTCAATCGAACGTACGGTCGTATCCGCGACGAACTCGCCGGCCTGTTCGGCTCCGACGACATCGCCATCACCGACAACGGGCGCTACGCCCTGATCCGCGACAACGAGCGGGGCTGCTTCGACATCCAGGCCTACGTCAAGCCGCGCATCGTCGCCGTCGCACCCTGGCTGCTGGGACGCATCCAGAACGTGTGCTGCGATGTCCTGCAAGAGCCGTTCCCGGACGTGACGGGTAGTGGCAGAGTCTACGAAAAAGATGGCGGACGTAGTATCACGCAAGTTCCCACGCTTTATGGCGAGTGCCTTGACTGCTGAGTAACCACTAAGCCTAGACTGTAGATACAATGTCAGGTTTGCGGTTTTGCTCTACCTGTGATATAATGTGTAAGGGGATGACCGTGAGGGTTACCCCCTTACACAGCACAGGAGGGAGCAACGATGAATGGGGTAGCTTACATCTATGGTTTGTATGACCCTAGAAATGGAGAGCTGCGGTATGTCGGTAAGACAATAGATCTCAAACTTCGTCTTTGGGTACATATGTCAAAGGCGAAAAGCAATGAACCTGATTTAAAATCTAAATGGATTCGTAAGCTTTTGGCCGAAAACTTAGAGCCAGAAATTAGGATACTAGAAACATCAAATGATAGTAATTGGCCAGAAGCGGAAAGAAGGTGGATAGCACAGTGTCTTGCGGATGATGCATCACTATTCAATGTATCAGAAGGTGGTGACAATCCACCGGATCATTCGGGCGAGAAGCAATCTATTGATCATGTTCAGAAACGTGTTGAGGCCAGACGAAAAAACGGATCTTACTCTCATTCTGCTGAAACGAAACAGAAGATAAGCGAATCCAAGAGAGGCAGAAATACTGGAAAAGGCAATTCTTTCTTTGGAAGGAAACATTCCGAAGCTTCCAAACAAAAGATGAGCGAATCTAAAAAAGGACGAGAGGCCTGGAATAAGGGTATCCCTTGCTCAGATGAGGCCAAGAGAAAGATTAGCGGAGCCAAAAAAGGTACTCATCTTTCAGAGGAAACGAGACGGAAGATGAGCGCGATTCGACGAGGGCGCAAGCTGTCGCCAGAACATGCTGAGAATATCAGGCAGGCTAACATTGGTAAAAAACTTTCCAATGCTACCAAGCAAAAGCTACGGGTAGCAAACCTTGGCAAGAAACATACCGAAGAAACCAAGTCAAAATTGAGAGAGATATTCACGGGTAGGGAAGTTTCCGAAGAGACTAGGCAGAGATTGAGCGAAGCAAACTCAGGGAAACAACGGACGGCAGGACAAAAGCAGCATCAAAGTGAAGCCTTGAAAGCAAGGTGGCAAGACCCTGAATATCGAGAGAAGATGCTGAACGCTCAAAGAAAACGTCGGGCTAGGGAACGACAGGAAAAAGAGATTAGCGATGTTTGAGTTTGACACCATACCGTATGCTGTGGTATACTTGACATGAAGAAGAAGACGAGCGTCACATTGTCCGAAGAAGCGCTGAAGTTGCTAGCTGAGCTGGCTGAGCGGTATGCCGTCAGCCGGTCCGCGATGCTTGAAGTCATCATAAGGGATAGGGCCAAAGACGAGGGAACTAAGTAATGCCTGTCTCTTACTCAGACGTGGGGCACATGACAGATATAATGACACGACCTGATTTCCGCGTTAAGGTTTGGGAGCATGGAAAAGAGACGAGACGAAAACTAATCAAGGAGCGCTGGCAGATTTTAGCCCTGATGGGAGTACCCGAAGACATCACGAGACGCGCCTGCCATGATCATGATTCGTTCTCCATTATGAGGATGCTCTATTTTCGTAAATAAAAATATAACTTAATACTTTCTGTCTCGTATCGCGTTAAGCCCCGCGAGGCGGTCGTCCCTCCCAGAAAGGCCGGGACTGCTGGTGAACGAAAGTTCGCCTGTGGTCCCGGTTTTTTTAGGTTAAGGTCTCCGGAGGAAAAGATGATGAGAAGATTTAAAGTATTATTGATAACAGAAAAGTTCTTTGAGATCTGGGCTGACAGTTGGGATATCGATGCTACATCGGAACGCCTTCTCTTCAAATGTGGTGGGGATTACACCGCGGTCATCGCGGGCGGGATGTGGACGTGGCTCAAAGAAATGACACCCGATGAGACGCCCCCGGAAAAAGAATCCGATTCTGATGAGAGTGCATAGTTACACTATTGTCCACTACGGCGCGGACTACGTCTGCTACGCCCTGCGGTCAGTCTACGACCAGGTTGAAAAACTGCATGTGTTCTACACGCCCCACCCGTCGCACAGTCACCGCGTCGACGTACCGCCACCTGAGTCACGAGACGAAATCGCAACCGCCGCGCTGGCATGTGATCCTGAAGGGAAGATCATCTGGCACGAGACTGACATCTGGCAGGAGGGGCCGCAGCGGGACTACGCGGTGGACGTATGCCGGCAGGCCGGGGCTGAGATGGTCCTGGTCGTGGACTATGACGAAGTATGGCACGACGCGACGCTGGAGAAGGCATTGAGGCACGCCTGGGAATCTAACTCAGTCCACAACTGGCTGCTGAACTTCACGACCCTGTGGCGTTCGTTCGGCTGGGTCTGTCACGATGAACTATGGCCGGTGCGCATCAAGGATTTGCGGCACGTAGAGGGGACAGCCTATCTACCGCGCGAACTGGGAGAGACATACCATTTCGGCTACGCGGTGCGTGACGAGATCATGCGCTATAAGTGGCTGGTGCATGGGCACAAGAATGAAGCCCTGCCCGGCTGGTGGCGGGACAAGTGGGAAGCGTGGCCGCCGCCCGAAAACTGCCACCCGACCTGCGAGCACTTCTGGAACCCCGAACCGTTTGACCGGGCCGAGCTGCCGGCCCTGCTGCGGGAGCACCCGTTTTACAATCTAGAGAGGATTGAATGATGAAGTGGGAATACACGACCGTCATGGCCGAATTCTTGATGACGGGGGCCACACACCGCTTGAATAAATTGGGCAATGAAGGTTGGGAACTGGTCGGATTTGACTACGGATTCGCGTTTTTCAAGCGCCCGTCGGAAAAATATCTGAAGCAAGAACAAAAGCGGGAGCAGCAGCTAATTCATGACGCCTGCAAAAGAGGAAGATAGCGTGGAAACGCCCGTGACCTTCGTCAGGACTCGCTACGTATATGACTCCTACACAGATTTCTGGAAGCTGGTCGAACTATCTGGTTTCCCGACGATTTACGTCGACGAGCTGGACGCGAGCCAGCCGGGCGTCTTCATCGTCGCCCCGATGAACGGCGAATGGCGCCCGCATATTGACAACCAAGCGGGCAAGCCCCGCAACGCCCACCTGATAATGTGGAACCTCGAACGGCCCTCCGGGTCCGCTGGGAGCGTGGGGCAATACGCCCAGGCGAACCGTGACCTGATATACAAGCGGCACGTGGACGAGGTGTGGGTTAGCGACCGGCGACTGGCTGCCGAGACCGAACTGCGCTTCGTGGTGCTCGGCTCCGACGAGGGATTGGGCGAACCAAGCGAGCGCAAGAAGTACCAATTCGTCCACATGAGCTACGAGACGCCCCGACGCCAGACGATCTACAAGCAGTTCAAGCCTGAGGCAGTTGCTCCCAACTGCTGGCCGCCCGAGCGTGACGAGGTGCTCAAGCTCAGCAAATTCGCGTTGAATGTCCATCAGGACAGTCACCCGTTCCAAGAACCGCTGAGGTTCGCGCTGTTCGCCGCCTATGGGCTGCCCATCGTCTCGGAGACCATCTACGACAGCTATCCCTGGTCGGAGGAGTTCATGGTCTATGCGCATTACGACGGGCTGGTAGGCAAGATGCGGCAGGTGCTCAACAACGACTACGAGCGGTGGCGGGAGATGGGCTTGGCGGCGCGGGAGCGTATGTGTGGCGAGTTCCGGTTCAAGGACATGGTGGAGCGGGCCGTAACCGAGAGCGTAGGGGGTGACTGGCGGTGATTGAGTGCGGTTCGGCACCGCGAATCCGTTTCAGAGATTCTGAATATCTCTTAATTGACGGGGTGATTGCTACCTGTGAGCAATTTGAGAATGGACATCTGGGCTTTGCTTACGTCTATGAAGACGGGCTCATAAGACGCTACGGGACTGTCATCGGTTCAGTTCAGGACATGACGTTCTTGGGTGAGGATGAACAAATATCAATGACTACAGAAGGATTAGTAAATCTGCTAAAGGAAGGAACAGCATCTCTCTAGAGAGGAGAACAACGATGACTTTGAATTTGGCACAACGGACACGAAATCGAATTGCTGAATGGAATAGAGACAGAAAAATCAGACCGGAAGATTATAGCTGTGGGGGAGATGGTTCATTATCTATTGCTTTTCTAGATGAACTTTTGTTTGCCAAGTTTCCAGAACTGTGGGAAAGTGATAAGATCGATACTTTCTTTGTCCGGGGCGAAATGTACGAGTCGGTTCTGCAAGGGAAGACGAAAACGATAAATCGTCCTCGCAAGATAAGACTTGGAGAGAAGAGCGACACTCTTCATATCTGGCGCAATGGGCGTGCCCTGTGGAAAGTCGGGCAGGTTTATACTGTTCCAAGAGAAAATGCAAGTGAAGACATAACGCAAAAACATTCTGCGAACGATGATGGTAGTTTCACGTATACGCATACCATTGGATATGATTCAATGGGATGTGATCCTCAAGGAAGGTTGCGCTTGACGAATATTGAGCCTCTCAGAAATCACGATGTTTTGACTTTTGAGATTGTGGAATGAAACTCTCTGGCTTCACCTTCGTCCACAACGCGATAGAGGGTGGATACCCCATCGTAGAGTCCATCGGGGCCGTCCTGCCACACGTGGATGAGGTAGTCGTGGTGGACATGGAGTCCGACGATGGGACGCACGAGATCCTGGAGAAACTCGGTGTCAGGGTCCTAGACGGGCTCTGGTCACGCGACGGGGATCGCACCCTGCAGGACACCTTCCACCTGCACCGGGAATGCGAGCACGACACGGTCATCTTCTTCGAGGCCGACGAGGTATTCGAGGACCGGCTGTTGGAGAATGTCAAAGACGCGCTGATTGCAGGCCACTCTGAGGTAGCCATCCATCGCCTGAAGCTGGAGCAGAATTTCCAGCGCTGCCGGTGGTATCCGTTTCCGGTCACGCGCGTGGTACGCAAGGGTTACGAGGGTTACGTCCCGTCGCAGATGGGGGTGTCTGAGGATGCCTTTGTACTGCCGACGTCGGCTGGCTACCTGTGGGACATCTCAAATTGCTTCCGCGACAACTGGTTAAGGCGACTCGAGAACCAGTCTGAACTATGGGGTCAGCCACGCTTCCTGATGGTGCCGTACAGGTATGAAGAGGCCGTGGCGCTGACGGAAGAGGACATGATCGCCCGGCTGGGGGCCGAGCGCTGGACGTGGACCGGGACGCCGTTCGCCCTGCCAGAGATACTGAAGCCTCTGGTGGGGATGACGAAATACGAGGCGAGAATTCAGGAAAATGCCGATGAAGACGAATGCTCTCTTGAAGTGACGGTGGACAATCTGGGAAATGATGTCCATGCTTAAATACTGACCGGGCTTGGTGTGTTAGTTTCACGACGAACAAGAGGTGAGGGTATGAAGATCACAGAGGTTGAGATTAAGCGTTTCATGACCTGGGGTCAGGCTATTTTGATTTGCTGGGGCATTATATCAATCCTTATTTCCCTCTTTTTTGGGACTCGTACTACTAATCTAGACCCTGTCAGTAATTTGTATTGCGTCATCTTTCTTATCTGGTGCGCATATTCCCTGATGAGCCTCGGTGCAGGAATCGGTTGGTACATTGCGTGGTCCGTGTTCTTTTGGGAGCGGAAAAAATGACCGATATTCATGGTCTTGAAACTGATGAGAATACGAGAATAGAATGGCCCCCGAAGTGGAAATGGACGGTCTGGAAAGCGAAATCTAAGTTCAAGTACCGTCTAGGCCTGACGCATCAGTTTCACTGTAAACATTGTGGTGCTCCTATCGAGGAGATAGAAGTTTCTGGCTGGGGAGGCCAGATGTGGCAATGGCATTGTGTCTTTTGCGGATGGAATTTAGGAACCTCTGGTGGTCATGCACCTAGAATTATGAAGTCATCTCATAGACGAATATTGATCATTCGAAAATTAACGTGGAGGCTGAGATGCCGACTGTAGCATTCGTCACCTACTGCCACCCGCCGCATTTGCTCAGATTGCATGTGCCCGGTGTGCTGGAGGAGATAATCGCGTCGCACAAATATCCGTTTGACGAGATCGTCGTGGTACACCAAAACTGCCGGGGATTAGAATATTCGCCCGTTAAGGACCCGTCGGTGCGTGTTCTGGAGAGCGAAGATTACCATCCCGGCATCCTGGCTGAGTTCGGGATACCGGAGGAGGACGCAATTGCTGAGGAGCTTTCGGGCGGCGAGGACCAGCCGCGCCATTGGAAGTGGCAAACCATAAACCATCTCATCGGCCTCAAGGAGGCTACATCGGATTACGTCGTGTTCTCGGACTGCGATTGTCTCCTCATTAAATCATCGCCAAAGCGGTCGTGGGTTGAGGAAGGAATTGGCATCTTGCGGAAATATCCCAAGGTGCTCATCGTCTCGCCCAGTGACGGCGGGAGCATACGCGAGGACGTGATACCCGAGGCATTCTTGACGCGGAATGCAAGTCAGCAGCTATTCATCGCAGAGAGGGAGCGGTTCAGCAAGATTGACTTTAATGTGCCCTGGGATGGGAAGAAGAAAGCCCCGGGCGATCCGTTCGAGGCATTCTACGTGCTCATGGAAGGGCGGATTTGGCGATACCTTGATAAGTACAAACTTTGGCGGGCCTTCCTACCTAATACCTGGCGATACTGGCACTATGACGGTGGGGCCTGGGCACCCCGGAATTGGATAGGCGAGGGAAGGCCGGTGTACAGTGGGACGAATGACGGATGGGTGCTTATAAAGGAACGCCGAGATGGGTAGCAATTCTATGCTTCATGTCAAGATCAATTTATTAGTTGCTGAGCATATCTTCGGCGCTGAACGGGGAGAATACGTGTATGGACCAAAAGAGGCCATGCCCGAGGGCACGAGAGAAGAGCAGTGGGCTATACCTCCTGATCAAAGATTGTTCTTTGCCTGGTTTACTCCGCCAGGTGAACGCACTGAACCAATTTTAGGTTATTGCTACAGGAATTTTTCGGAAGAGATTTCGGAAGCATGGCAAGTAGAAGAACGTCTCACGAAAATGAAACTTCAAGATGAGTACATCAATCATTTACGTGGGATCGTCAATGCGAATGAATGGGTTGAAAATGAGGAATGGCTGATGGTGCACGCTTCACCGAAGGAACGTTGTCTAGCAGCACTAAGAGCAGTCGGTGTAGTAATTGAGGAACCGGCATGAACTATCTACCTGTTTCAGCTTGCACTCTCACCCGCGATGCCTTTGCCGGGGGCTGGTGTCTGTTCGAGTCAATGGCTTCGCTATTACCGTTCGTGGAAGAACTCGTGGTGATGGACCTGGGCTCAACCGACGGGACCCTAGAAGCTCTGCGCGAGATCGCGGAAGCCAACCCTAAGTTCAAGATCATTGCTCGGCCCGATTGGCCCAGAGTTGACGCGGGCGTCCTCTCGGATCTAATGAACGAACTCGTGGAGATTTGCCGCTATGAGCGTGTATTGTGCTTCGGGTCCGATGAAGTGTGGCACGAGGACCTATTGCTTCGCATGGAAGATCACTTTGAGCAGGGCAAGTTTAACCTGACTTTTTGGCGTCTCCAGTACCGGGATAATTTCCAAAGTATCAAGTGGCCTGCTCACACGGTGCACAGAGTTGGACTCAAGGGACAACTTGATTTTGTCGACGACGCAATGATGACACGGAAGAGGCATGGTGCCGAGCTTTGTTCCCAGTACGGCGGTACAACTTATGATCACGACCCGCAAATGAATGATCCGGAGGGCGCCAAGTCTTTCGTTCATGACATGATCGTAGATGTGTCCAAGGCCGCCTTTCTTGACAATGCCAAGGTGAAAAGCGAACTGCTCGCCCCATTCTGGCACGAGTCGCCTAACGTTGAGGGCAAACCGACGGACGAGTGGCTGCACGAGGCGAGGGAGAACCCAGACTGGGCACAGACCGAATCGCCATTTAACCTGCCGAAACTTCTGCGCTGGCACGTCGGGAGGCCACGGTATGAGTTGCGACCCGAGTTGCTGGAGGCGCTGAAGCGAGACGAGACGAGGAAGCTGCTGGGAATATGACCTACATCTTGCGCTGGATGCTGGCTATCTTCGCTACCTACCGTCTGGCTAAATTGCTGGCCGAGGAGGATGGGCCGTTGTTCATCCTCAAGCGGATGCATGAGTTCACTGATACCCGGCGAGCATATGAGCAATCTCGATATATAGACGACGGCCCCTGGGCCAGCCTGGACGAGGGGCTGCGCTGCCAGTACTGCGCCGGTGTCTGGGCGGCGGCCCTGTTTGCGGCCCTGGCGCGGCACCCCACACATTTAGGCGATGCGCTATTAGGCTGGTTGGGCCTGGCGGGGATGCAATCCTACCTATTCAAAATCGGGGGCGAATGATGCCATGCACAAAGAAGCGAAAGAAGAAGAGGCGAAAGTGACGTCAGGGGACGACACCAGAATCCTGATCCTTGCGGGCGGTAAGGCAGGTCAGGATCACAAATCTTGGCAGGACAAAAGGGAACGGTTCTTGCTGCCTATCGCTGGCGAACCGTTGCTCCTGCGCACCACCCGATTATGCCGGCAACTCGGATATCTGCCGACGATTGTGACCAGTATTCCCGCGGTTCAGGTTGCGGTGGGAAGATATTTCAATCCCGGCCCGAACAAATATGTCTGGGACACGATACGCGGCACCCGCGAACTGTGGCGGAAGCGCACCGTATTCCTGGTGGGTGACGTGCTTTTCTTCACCGACACGCTTGAGCGGATCTTGACTTCACGGGAAACCTGCTCCTGGGAAGGAACCTGGGGAGGAGACACTTTCGGTGTGATCGCGGTCGTCTTCAACGACGAGAAGTGGGAGACCGTCTCAGGCTGGTGCGAACTCGCCTGGCAGGAAGCTGAGCGAAGGGGCAACAGCGTCCTCCAGATTCTCAAGCAGTTGAAGTTGATCGAGAACGTGATATACGATGACGCGCGGGACGACGTGTATGACTTTGACCTGGTCCGATATTGGGAAGAGTGCGTAACACGCTTTCCGTGGATACTGGGCAATGAACCTCAGGACTAAACGGGTAGTGTTCACCTCGGGCGTGTGGGACTTGCTGCACGAGGGGCATCGTAACCGCCTACGAGGGGCGAAGGCCCTGGGCGATACATTGGTGGTGGGGATAGTCACCGACGAGTTTGCAAGGTCGTATAAAGACCCGCCCGTCTGGGATTACGAACGGCGCTTTGAGGAAGTGGTCAGTTTGCCCTACGTGGACATCGCCGTTCCGCTTGGGGGGTTTACAGACTATTGGGCCATCGAAGAATATGGGGTAAGTGTACGGGTGATCGGCCCTGAGTACGGGCGGTTTACGGGCCAGGTAGAGGCTCGGGCTGAACTTGAACGGCGGGGCATCAAGTTTGTCGTCTTGCCCCGCACCCCGGGGATTTCGTCTACCCAATTACGAAAGAAAACGGAGGTTTGAATGAAGAACTTGTTGATTGCGCTTATCCTGACCGTCCTGGCCGGGTGCGCCCCGCAAACTAGATCTTTGACCTACGTCATCATCCCGGCCGAGGAGGCCGTAAAATCGCAGGGGCAATTTGAGCCGTTCGTTGAATACCTCTCCGGCAGACTGGGGCGCGAGGTGGAGTTGATGGTCGTGTCCGACTACGCGGCCGTGGTCGAGGCCATGAAGTACGGTCACGCCGACATCGCCAGGTTTGGCCCCTTCAACTACGTCCTAGCTATGCAGGAGGCAGACATTGAAGTCCTCGTGGCAGGAATCAAAGAAAATACCATGGGGCCGTCTTATCACGCGCTGATTATCGCCCGGGCCGACCGGGGCGTCACCGACTTGGAGGGGAAGTCCTTTGCATTCTCGGATGTGGGCTCGGCTTCGGGCTATCTGGCTCCCATGACGTATTTGCAGGAAAACGGGATACAGCCTGGCGAGATATTCTTCTCTGGCTCGCACAGTGCGTCCATCGAGGCTGTTAGGAATGGGACCGTGGACGTCGCGGCCCTAGCCGACAATCGCTACCTGGAGGCGCTAAAGGAAGGCGTCATCAATATAGGAGAGTTCGTCATCTTGTGGGAATCTAGCCCCATCCCGAATTCGCCCATCGCGGTCCAGAAATCAATGGACCCGAACCTGAAGGCGCAAATCTTGGGAGCATTCCTCGAAGCGCCAAGGGAGATTGTGGAGGGACTGGGCATCGGGGAAGTCGACTACGTTAGGATACAGGACAGTGACTATGACATCATCCGGCAGATGCAGGAGACGCAGGAACGCCTGGCTGGGGATTGAAGTCCTCGCCCTCGTAGTTCTTTTCTCGTGGTCAATCGGCGGCGTCGCGGACGACCTGTCGCGCATCCTTGTGGGGTTCCCGTTCATCTGCGATTATCTTGCGGGGATGATCCCGCCCGACTGGTCAATCCTGCCGGAACTTTGGGGACCATGGGTTGAAACGTTAAGAATGGCAATCCTGAGCATCATGTTGGCGTCTGTGATTGCGTTACCGCTCTCATTTCTGGCCGCGGTCAGTACGACATCTAACATCTTAACATACGCAATGGCACGGAGTCTCATCAACTTATTTCGGGGCTTGCCAACCTTGTTACTGGCTATCTTGTTCGTGGCAATGGTTGGGCTTGGGCCTTTGGCCGGGGTATTTGCGCTGACCTGTCACTGCATCGGGTCGTTGGGCAAGTATTTCTCGGAGGCCATCGAGGCCACGATACCCGTAGTAACCGACATTATGGAAGCCATGCAGGTAGATGGGGCCAGCAGGGGCTTGGCTCTTTGGTATGGATTGTTGCCCGAGATAGCGCCACTGTTCGCTGGCTACATCCTGTACTACTTTGAGTGGGCGTTAAGAGTTGGAACTGTGATGGGTCTGGTCGGGGCCGGGGGCCTTGGATTATACCTGACAATGACGGTGCGCCTGTTCAAGCGGCAGCAGACGCTGGCGGTCGTGCTGGTCATCCTGGCTACCGTGACGGCGGTGGACGTGCTGAGCTACGTTGTGCGCTCAAGGTGGATTGATTGATGAATGATTGCAGGATATTTGTACCCGTATCAAACCGCTTTCAATGGGAACTTGGGCCGTTCTTTCATCTGTTCAACAAGTTTTGGGACGCAAACCTTCCAGTTACGGTACTGAGTTCGAGAAAGCCGAATTTCCAGTTTGAAAATCTGGAATACGTGCAAGTTCCGGGCCATCTTTTCCAGGAAGGCGATTGGTACTGGGGCTTGTTCGGGAACGGAATAAAGTGGTTTCTCGAGCAGATACCGGAGTCAAATGTAATCATCATGATGGCTGATCACTGGCCGAAAGAGCCCGTGGACACCGAGACCATCGCTATCCTGCTGGAGTACGCTTCTGATCACAAAGATGTTTTCCGCATCTCCCTGTTTCCCCATCATGCATTATCGGTCCTGGAACGCACTGAAATATATAAGGGAGTTGAACTTTGGGAGTGCCCTGGCCACCAGCCGGGATGTTTCCTCTTGATGAGCCTAGTACCCGCGATATGGAACAGGGATTTACTGATTGAGGCGGTAAAAGAGGACTGCGGCCCGTGGGAGTTTGAAGCTTTAGGCTCAAATATACTGAAGGCGAAATCCCCTGGCCTCAGGCACATCATTTCAATCCCGCAGGCTATCTATTATGCTCACGTCGCCCGCACCAGGGCGAAACAGATCCACTTGAGCGCCATGCCCGCGAATCTCGCCGAGGAAATTAAGAAATGGATTCCCAGCGACATCCAAGTAAAATAGCCTGCCTGGTCTGTGGTGGCCCAGTCGAGCCATTCCTGGACCTGGGTAGGATGCCCCTCGCGAATGGATTTGTCCTGCCCGACGAGTTCAGTTCTGAATATTTCTACGATCTGAGAGTCGGGTTTTGTTCAGGCTGCATGATGGTTCAATTAACGGAAGTCGTGGAACCCGAAAGGATTTTCCACGACCGCTACCCATTCTATTCATCCAGTTCGGCAGGAATGGTAAAGCACTTCAGAAAGTTCGCAGGTGAAGTTCTTGAGTCCATTCAGGAAAAAGTAAATCCTTTCGTGGTTGAAATCGGCAGTAACGATGGGACCCTGTTGCGTCATTTCGCTGATGCCGAAGTACGGCACCTTGGCATTGACCCCTCGACGAACGTCGTTCAGGTAGCAATCAACAGAGAGATAGACACACTCTGTCGATTTTTCAATGAGGACACGGCGCGCCAGGTAGTAGCAGACCATGGTCAGGCTGACGTAATCCTGGCCGCGAACGTATTGCGGCACATGGCTGACCTGAATTCCAAGGTTCTGGGAATTAAATCGCTGCTCAATCCGGGGGGGCGTCTCATATTTGAAGAACCGTACCTGGGTGATATCATTGATATGGCGTCCTACGACCAGATATACGACGAGCACGTCTTCTATTTTTCTGTTATCTCAGTGTGTAATCTTTTCAAGCGGCACGGGATGGAAGTGATAGACATCAGGCATCAGAACGTGCATGGGGGGACCATGCGCTTCACAGTCGCCCACGAAAATGTTTACCAGCCCTCTTGGGTTGTGAGACTTCAACGAAGATACGAGAAAATAACTGGATTGCACGAACTGGAAACTTATGAAACTTTTTCTTTCCGTACTGAACTTTCGCTTGCCAGACTCGAGGAACTATTAAGGGACCTGAAAAAGAAAGGGAATCGCGTCATCGGGTATGGCGCAAGCGCCAAGAGCACAATTGTGATCAATAGCTGTGGTATCACGTCCGACGTGATTGAATTCATCGCGGATACCACGCCCGAGAAGCAGGGTAAATGCAGCCCCGGGAATCACATCCCTGTGCGGCCCCGAGAGGCGTTCACCTCGGATTACCCAGATTATGCGCTGCTGTTCATCTGGAATCACTGCGAGGAAGTCTTGAAAAAAGAGCGAGATTTCAAGGCCGCCGGCGGCAAATGGATAGTGTACGTGCCAGAAGTGAGGATATTATAATCGGGGATGTAAAATACTTGACACCGGGTCTCATCGAGAACTTGCGACAGAAAGCCGTAGATTGCGAACTGCTCGGAGATGGTCACCTAGATGGTCTCTTTCTCAATGATACGAAGCGCATCTATTATCGATTCTTGTATTTCCTAGTCCAAGAATTGCAGCCCGCGATTTCCGTCGAACTCGGGATAGGCTGGGGAAGGCGGCACCGCTCACCTGGCTGCTGGTTGGCCGGAAGGCAAGGTGTTTGGAGTAGATGTCCAGGTGCACAGAGGTTGGCCGATATCTACCAAGCCGTATGACAAAATCACTCTCCTGTTAGGCAGGTCAGACGCGCCCGATATTCTAGCCCAGTTTGAAAATGACAGCGTCGATCTGTGTTTCGTGGACAGTGATCATGCTGGAGTATATGTGTTGCGGGAAGTTGAATTGTGGACGCCGAAAATGCGCGATGGCGGGATATTCGTCTTTGACGATTTGGATCTTGACGCGGGGATGAAAGAGGTGCTGCCGGCATTGCCTTTCAGGCAAAAGGGTAATTTGCCCGGCTTGCACTACATGGGATTCGGTTATGCAGTGGTGGAGAAAACTTAGTGAAAACATTGGTCTTAAACCTTTGCGCTGGGCTGATGGGGGATGCGCATTATTCCTGGCGGCACGAGACACCCCGCCACTTGATGCAGATCGCGGGGGAACCCCAGGTCCGTCGGACATTGCGCCTCGTCCGTAGATTTGGTTTTGACGCCATCACGGTCACCAAGAGTCAGCGCATCAAGGATGTCGTGAAGAACATTTTTGAACCAGCGGAAGACTATCTGCTGTGGGACACGATGCTCAGCACCCGCGAGCTTTGGGACCAGGCAGACCGGGTCGTCTTTATTCTGGGTGACCAGGTCCTATATGAAGATTTTTTACGAGATTTATTTGGCTGGGAAGGGTCTTGTGTCTATGAAGCCGATCATGGCCCTCCTGCTGCCATCTTTGCACGGGAAGATTACGACAAATGTGAAAAGGGGTTGAGGCATCTCAAAGAAACCCAGAAACTCTACCAAGATTGCATGCAAAATGTTGAAGGCTTTATAGTAATAGTACCTAGATACAAAAAAAGGAGTTTGCCCGATCTGGATAACACGAGAATATGGGACGCCTGGGTTGCAAAAGAGCCCTGGGTTCTGGAAAGGCCAAAGCCCGTGCTGGTCTACCTCGCTGCGGGAAGGGCCTCGCGTCTCAGTCCCACGTCTGACGCCTGCCCCAAGGCGATGGTTGAGGTAGGGGGCAAACCCCTGGTAGGGCGGGTGCTGGATGAGTTCCTGAAATACGGTCTGGGACTCATCGTGGTCTCGGTGGGATATAAAGGCGACCAGATCGAGTCCTACCTGGGCTCCGCGAGAGGAGGCGTACCTATCAAGTATGTCAATTGCCCAGACTACGAGAACGTCGGATCCGGGACTTCCTTCCGTCTCGCGAAGGATTATTTGGTAGAGAGAGACTGCTTCCTGGCCGAAGGCGACTTCTTGCTGTCCCCCGACCTGGTGCGGCGGCTCGCTATTTCGCCGTACCAGGACTGCGGAATCACCGACCCGTGCCTGCCAGAAGCCAGGGACCGGGGCGTATTCGCTTTCGGACAAGGGGGGCTGATCGAACGCATCGTGGCCCCCTATGACTTGGACTACGACCCCGCTCTACAGCCCGACTCCCTGGGTGAAATGCCCCACGTCTTCAAGTTTTCCCGGGGGGCGGTAGAAATCCTGCTAGAATTCATTGACGAGCAACTGGTCGATTCGGTCAACGCTGTAATGCAGAGGCTTCCGGTGTACTCAATTCCCGCCGGCGAATCGGCGTGGGCGCACATTAATACAGAGAAGGGCCTTGATTATGCACAGAAAATCGTTGCATAAGGCTATTCAAAAGGAGAGTGATGTGAAAGGTCGGTATTTGATTTTGGTAAGTATCCTGATCGTGGTTCTGTTGTCTGGCCTGGGTTTTCTGGCCTATCGTTCATTATGTGTCCCCGAAAGGGAAACTATAACGTTCGTATTCCATCCAGGGGAATCGATGGAACTGGGGGTCTTGAAGGAAAACTTTGGGCCTATCTTTGTAGCATTGTCCGCAAAATTGGATATGGACTACGATGTTAAACTCGGGTCGAGTTACGCGGCGACGATGGAATCCCTGCGCAACGGCACGGCGGACGTTTCCCGCATCGGATCATCCATGTATGTACTGACCAGGGACGAGATTGACTTTAGATTAGTCGCCTGGGATATCATGGACGGCGAGGACCATTACCACGCCGTACTACTGGGCAGACCCGGCATCTGGGAGGAGCCGTTCACGTTTGAACAACTGAGAGGCAAGACGGTCGCCTTCGTGGATCCGAGTTCTACTTCTGGATACATTGCTCCTATGACCGCGATGCTAGACGCGGGGGTCGCGCTTGAGGACCTGGGCAAGTATTCATTCGGGACGACGCATCCAGTTGCAATTGAGGCCATGCTCAATGGTGTAGCAGACGTGGCTTGCACCGGGGACGCCATGATACCCGAGATTGAGGACTCTGGGTCACTTGAGGGAGAAGATTTCATCGTGCTGTGGGAATCGCCCCCATTGGTGATGGATGTTTGGGTCATCGGTCCAGGCGTTGGAACTGAAAAAGCTGATAGAATTGCCGAGGCACTGCTTAATTTACCCGATGAAGTATTTGAGGGTTGCTGGATCGACGGTTTCTCGCCAGTGGATTTGAGCGCCTATGAATTCAGTGAGAAGATGCTTCGGGCGGTGGGTGAAATTGAGTGAGATTCGTTCTGGTAATCCTGGTCGTCCTATCACTAGCACTATGCGCCCTGGGCGGCCTGGCGGAAGGGATAGTGAGAGCGGGCGGATATTTGGCCCGACTCTGGCCGCCCGATCTGCGGTATTTCCCGAAGCTCGTCCCCGCCATCGTGGATACTCTGCTCATGTCGCTCGCGGGTACGACCCTGGCCATGCTCTCGGCAATCCCACTGTCGTATTTCGGGAGCAGGGACCTGGTGGGCAACCCGGTCCTGTACGCTACGACCCGCTTTGTGATGTCCGTGATGCGGGCTACGCCCGTCCTCGTCCTGGGCATCATGTTCGTCGCCGCGCTGGGGATGGGCATGACGGCCGGGATACTGGGCCTCTGGTTTCACTGCACCGGGGCACTGGGCAAGTTCATGTCAGAATCCCTGGACGCAGCGGACAAGTCAGTACGAGAGGCGGCGATCATGGACGGGGCATCGCGGTGGGAAACTTACGCCTACGTGCTGCTGCCGATGCAGGTGAACGCTTACCTGTCCTTCTACCTGTACTACATAGAATCGAACTTCCGTTCCGCCGTCGTCCTAGGAGTCGTCGGGGCGGGTGGGATCGGGTTGGAACTTATCACAGTGATCGGCATGTTTAAGTATCACCGCATCGGGCTCATCGTCCTGCTGGTCATCGCGGTCGCGCTCGCCCTGGACTTCCTGAGCCGGTGGGTCAGGGGAAGATTCCTTAAGGAATACGGAGATGTCAGCACAACATCAGCTCTATGAATCGAAACTGGCCTGTCCTGTGTGTCACGGGAAGTTCTTGGATGGGCTGCGAGACGCGGTCCAGTGTGAGGAGTGCTCGCTAATCTATCCCGTGATGAATGGCACCTACAACCTTGTGCCACCGGGGATCCTGAACGATTCGCGCTTCCAGTTCGAGCTAGAGCGCTATGACCAGATCGCCGTAGCCGGCCTGAGGGCATACCCGGGGTACTTGGCGACCCGCCCAAAGGAACGAGCGGAACTTATAGCAGACCTGCTGAGAGCGCATCAGGTAAAGGAATTTGTAGAAGTCGGCCCAGGTTTCGGATCTCTGCTAGATAGAACGAGGGGCTTGAAACGGACGGCCGTCGAGCTGAGTACTGCATTCCTAACGCACCTTGCGGTGCGCCTGGGTGAACCCGATATGTGCCTTGTAAAAGGCGTCGCTGAATATCTGCCCCTGGCATCTGGCACGGTTCCTTGCCTAGTGATGGACGGTACCTTTCAGAGCATCGTAGACCGGGAACGGTTTTTGTACGAGGTGTCACGGATCTGTGCTCCCGGCGCAATGTTCGTCTTCACAGTTGCATATGGGCACAACTACCCACGTCGCCCGCAGAATGGGTTCAATGTGAACCGGCCCGACGAGCTTGAAACACTGCGTCATTTCTTGGAGGAATTGGGTTTTGATATGGAATTCCGGTACCGCGACCTGGGCGCGGGGAAATGGGTACAGATCAAGGATGAAGGCGATTATCTTTACATGGTTGGAAGGAAATCCTGAACGGAGATGAATGAATCCTGGTTTGAGCAACTGGCCGACCGGGCCTACGCATTAAGGCCCTACCCAGATCCGAGGTTTCCACCGTCGGCGTACTATCGTTTTCTGCGGTTGTTGGCTGAAGAGATGCGCCCAAATCTATCAGTTGAACTGGGAGTTTGCGGTGCCGGGGGCAGTCTACACCTGTGCCTGGGGTGGCCGGAGGGAATCGTAGTCGGGGTAGACGCAGTTCCTGAAGATGCAGGGGAATGGGTAGAACGCAAGGCCTACGTCAAGGGACTCTGCCCGAACTTCCGGTTCTGGTATGGCGATTCTTCGGAATCCGCTTCCGAGATACATGAGCAGTACGGAAACGTTGACATCTTGTTTATTGATACGACCCATACTTACGAACAGACACAGCGGGAGTTTGCGGCATGGCAGCCCTACCTGTCCGACCGTGCAGTAGTCTGTCTGGACGATTTGGTTTTCCCGGGCATGAATCGGATTTGGGCTGAGTTGCCCGGGAAGAAAGTTTTCCTTGATATACTAAACGGCAAAGAAAATTTCGGTGTGGTCTACGATTTGAAAAAATGAAAGGGAAAGATTCGTAATGGACATCAGCATCGTCTCGGGAACTTACAATCGCCTTCCGTTTCTCAAACGCATGGTCGAGACCGCCCGGAGTTCACTCAAAATTCTCTCTGGCCTGACCCATGAGTTCGTATTGGTTGACGGGGGTAGCCAGGATGGGACGCAGGACTGGTGCCGGGCGCAATCCGATGTACGGCTGATTGAACACGAAAAACTTTTTGGCGCGGTCAAGGCGTTCAACGACGGGGCTTTCGCGGCGCACGGTGACTATGTGGTCCTGGCGAACGACGACGTGGAGTTCCTGGGCAACACGCTGGCCCTGGGATGGATATATATGCAGGATCATCCCGACTGCGGGATAGGCTGCTTCTACCAGGACCGCAACAAACGAGACTGGCACGTTGAAAGCATGCCGGTCGTACGCGACGGCCGGCAGGAGCACGCGCCCTACGGCCAGGTGTGCATCGTGCCCAAATGGCTAGGCGACCGCGTGGGATGGTGGGGCGATTATCTGCATACCTATGGTGGAGACAATGAACTTAGTTCACAGGTATATGCATTAGGTTTCAAGGTCTCACCAGTCCCGGATACGAAAGTTCACGACAACGAACCCGATGACGATCTGCGGCGCATCAATAATATTACGGGCGGGAAGGACCCGCGGGCAGTGGCGGGCCACCACCCGGATTCCTGGAAGTGGGGCAAGAGGTGGCGCAACGAGGCCGAGAACTTGGTCGGTCCGGTCATCCGGGATGCGCCTGCCGTGGAATTTCCTTTCTCGGTCGTGAAGGAACGGGTACTCTACCTTCCGGTGTATGAGCAAGGATGGCCTGTTCAAAAAGAACAGAAACGGGGCCTGCGCGAGGCATTGGGACGGGTGACGTTGGTTTCCGAGTACGACTATCTGACGCGAGATGCGGAAATAGGCGGGGCGGCGATGTTGGCTGAACTTCAGCGATTATGCCAGGAATCACAGCCCACGCTGGTGCTGACCCAGATCCACAACTCGGACGTCATCAGCCCCGACGGAATTGGGACGTTGCGCAGGGCAGTTCCCAATGCCCGCTTCGTCAACTGGAATGGCGACTTCTGGCCCGACAATCTGCTGAGCGAAGCGGGGCTGCGGCTGGCGCGGTCGTTTGACTTGCAGACGACCGTCAACCGCGACGCGCTGGAGAAGTACCGTGAGCAAGGCATCCGGGCCGAGTACTGGCAGATCGGGTGGGAGCCCGACGGCGTGGGGCACGAGCCGGAGGAACGCTTCGACCTGGTATTCCTAGCGAGCGGGTATTCCCCTGCGCGGCACAAGCTGGTCGGGTTCCTGCGCAACCTGGCCGACGTCAAGTTCGGCCTGTGGGGTCCGGGCTGGCCCGACGGCTGGGCCAGGGGCCAGAACGTCTACGACTTCGTTGAGGCTTGCAGGTGCTACCGGGGCGCCAAAATCAGCCTGGGCGACAGCCAGTGGCCCGATTCTGGCTTCGTCAGCAACCGCGTCTTCCAGGCGCTGGCGGCGGGGGGCTCGGCCCTGGCATACCAACGGTTCAGGGGCATGGAGGAATTGGGCCTGGTGGATGGCGAAACGGTCATCGTCTGGGAAGACCATGGCAGCCTGGAGGCAAAGGTCAGATACTTTCTGGCGCACGAGGTCGAGCGGCAGCGCATCGCACGGGCGGGCGAGGCCCTGGCGCTGAACCGTCACTCGTTCGACAACCGGGTGCAGGAACTGTTCGGGTGGGTCGGCGCGAGGGAGCAGCCCCAAGAGGAGAACTGGCGGTGGTGATGGAGTTGGATACTATCGTTGTGGGTGACTGCCTAGACGTGATGGCGGGGATGCCGGACGGGTGCGTGGATCTGGTGGTGACTGATCCATTGTTTGTATTACCTGTCCATACTGCTGCCTCGCGTAAGCGAATAAGAAACCTGGGAGATTTCTCACCATCTAGTTGTCAGATGTCTATAGTTTTTGAACAATTAGAACGCATTTGTAAATCATCAAGCAGATTATTCTTTTTCTGCGACGACAAATTCTATCCTATATTATTTATAATGAGCTATGAGCAGTGGTATCTACAACTCTTGGTGTGGGATAAAGGACGTATAGGTTTTGGCACTGATTTCAGGAAACAGTTTGAAATGATTCTTTATCTTCGGGGAGAAGATGCACCGTTATTAGAGCGTAAGAATAATAAATCTGATGTCTTGAAATGTACGCCGGTTCCATCGGGGGAGCGATTGGTAGAAGCACAAAAACCCGAAAATCTGATTCTGGATTTGCTCGATGGTATTCCCGGTGATCTAATCTTTGATCCCTTTGTTGGTTCCGGTACTACCGCCGTTGCAGCCCTCAAGCTGGGCCGTCATTTCTATGGCTGCGACATCAATCCCGACTACGTGAGGCTGGCGAACGAGCGGATCAAGAAAACGCGCCTAGAGATGGCGCAGATGGAGATGGAACTATGACCGACTTCTGGAAAGGCAAGAAAGTTATCGTGACCGGCGGAGCAGGCTTCCTGGGTTCGCACCTGGTCCCGCGCCTGACAGACGCGGGCGCGTCGGTATTCGTGCCCCGGTCGGCGCAGTACGACCTGCGCACGGAAGACGGCGTGACGCGCATGTTCGAGGACGCGGGCCCATCCAACGTGCTGTTTCATCTGGCGGCGACCGTGGGCGGCATCGGGGCCAACCAGCAGAGGCCGGCGGACTTCATCTACGACAACCTGGTGATGAACGCGCTGATGGTCGAGCAGAGCCGAAAGGCCGAAGTCGGGAAGTTCGTGGGCCTGGGCAGCGTATGCGCCTACCCCAGGACGATGATGGTCTACCCGATGCGCGAGGAGAACATCTTCGAGGGTTACCCGGAGCCGACAAACGCACCCTACGGCATTGCCAAGCGGGCGCTACTGGTGCACCTCCAGGCGGCCCGCAGGCAGTACGGGTTCAACGGCATCTGCCTGTTCCCAACCAACCTGTACGGCCCGGGCGATTCGTTTGACCCGGAGACGAGCCACGTCGTGCCAGCTATCATCAGCAAGATGGTGGAGGCCCGACGCCAGAACAAATTCGAGTTGACTCTGTGGGGCACTGGACGTCCGACCCGTGACTTCCTATATGTGGAGGATGCCGCTGGCGGCCTGATGCTGGCTGCCGAAAAGTACAACCGGCCAGAACCGATCAATTTGGGAAGCGGGCGGGAAACTACCATCGCCGGCTTGGCGGAGGCCATAGAGCGGATCGTGGAATACGAGGGACAAATCGTTTGGGATAAAAGCAAGCCGGACGGTCAGCCTCGTCGAGTGCTAAATTCCGAAAGGGCAGCTTACGAATTCGGGTGGCGGGCGATGACTAACCTAGGGGAAGGTCTTGAGAAGACGGTCCGGTGGTACGAAGAAATCTCAGAAGAGGAGATTAGCCTTGCCTGACATCAGCATCTTGATCCCCGTTCACGCGGACACTCCGCAGAAAGTGGGCTGGCTGGCCGAGGCGCTGGAATCCCTGAAAGCCCAGACATTCGTGGACTTTGAGGTGCTGATCGTGGACGACTTGTCGCCACTGAGCCTCGACGCGGTCAAGGCGGACACCGACGGGCGCTTCCGCTGGTTCCGCACGTCGGAATTGAGCGGGCCCGCCCGCTGCCGGAACACGGCGGCAAATCTTGCCCGGGCCGAAGCGCTGCTGGCACTAGACGCCGACGACCGGCTTGCCGAACCGGAGACACTTGAAGTATACTTCGAGGCGTGGAGGAACGACCAGAAGCGCGTCGTGTACGGGGACATACAAAGGTTGGAAGCCAGCAAGGACGGTTCGTTCAACTTGAGCAAGGTTTTCAACCTGCCCGAGTATACCTTCGAGGGCGTGATGAGGCTGAACGGCATCATCCCCGTCACGGCGATGCACTCAAAGGAATGCCACCTGGCGGCGGGCGGCTGGAAGCCGGAGCTGGACGCGGGCCTGGAGGATATCGAGTACTGGATCGCGGCTGGCAAGGGCGGGTTCTGCGGGCACCGGATCGACGCGGTGACGTTGCTCTATCGTCGCCACGAGCAGAGCCGCGCGTTCAAGCTGAGACGGGTTAACCGGCGCGAATCCGAGATGCGGAATGCAATTCGCATGTTGCATCGAGACGTCTACGAGGGGAGGTTTCCCATGGGGTGTTGCAGTGGCGGTAGTAGTGGTGGATCCGGGCAGCCGGCGTTGGCATCGGCCAGGGCTAGCACGACCGCTAGTCAACCCACGACGCTGGACCAGTTTGCGGGCAGCGAAAAAGTTTGGGTGCAGTATAACGGCAAGCGGATGGCAGCCTTCGGCGTGACCGGGGTGTTCACCGGGATGTCGTACAAAGTCGACGGGCCGGGTCACAAGCTGGAGGTGCACGTCAACGACGTGAGCAAGTTCCGGCGGGCCGGGCGTGGGAAGGACTTCGCAGTGGGCGTCGCGGCCCCGACGACCGGCGTACCTGATATGCCGGGCGAGCCCCCGGTTGAAGAACAACCGCCGGAACCGTACAAGGCTCCCGACGTGCAACTGGCGACCATCGAGCGGCTGGACGCGATAGGGCACGGGCGGGAGCCTCGGCCACGGCAACCGCAACCGGAACCCGAACCGTCGCTAGAGCCCGAACCACAGGGTGGTCCTGGTTCGCTGGCGTCTTTGGACCTGGGCAACCTAGCGGGCATGCTGGAGCGTGATGGGTGGACGGTCGAGGCGTTGGCGACGGCTGAGGTGGATGAGCTGATATCCTACCGGGGTGTTGGGCCGGTGCGGGCCAGCCAGGTCATCGGCAAGGCGAGGGACAAGCTGGGGATGAAACGGGAGGCGGCGTGACAACCTGGCGCGTGATTCAAGCCGACGTGACCGAATGGGCCGAGAACTACGATGGCCCGCCCTTCGACGCGGTGCTGTGCGACCCGCCGTATGGCCTGGGCCAGCAGCCCGACATGGCTGAGGTATTAAAGCACTGGTTGGACGGGGATGACTGCGAACAGCGGGGCGGTGGCTTCATGGGGAAGTCCTGGGACTCGTTCGTGCCCGGTCCTGCCGCCTGGCGCGCGTTGCTGTCGGTGTGCAAGCCTGGTGCGCCGCTGCTGGCGTTTGGGGGGACACGGACGGCTGACTTGCTGGGCGTGGCATGTCGTTTAGGGGGATGGGAACGATTCGACGAGATAGACTGCTTATCTTGGATATTCGCGAGCGGCTTTCCGAAGTCCACTGCGTTGGGAAAGGCGATTGATAAGGCGGCAGGGATGGAGAGAGGAATAATAGGAGTAGGTCCTTACGCTTCGCGGCGACCGCGCCAAGATAAAGCGGCGCAAGGGTTGACTTACAATGATGACAATTATGTGCGTCCTGCTGGGGATGCCATCACTGCTCCTGCTACACCCCAGGCCATTGCTTTTCACGAATATGGCACTGCCCTCAAACCCGCTCATGAGCCCGTCCTGCTCTTCCGTAAGCCACTGGCCCAGGTGTCCAGCGACGACCTCCACGCCGCGACGGGCTGGGACTGGTGGCATCACGAGAAGGCTATCAGGAACACGCCGGCCGAGCGGCTGAAGGTGCTGAAGCGGTATGGGCTGCGCCTGCCGTCGGGCTACGTCGAGGTGGATCTGTTCCGCGTGTCGCGCAAGGCGCTGCACCCAGGCGTGGAGTCGGATACGCTGTTCGTGGCGAAGGCGCGACGGCAGTGGCGGGGTGGGCAGACTGAGCCCGAGACGCTGGGCCGGGTGGACGTGCGACCTTACCGGCGCTGGAAGTCGCGAACGTATGCGGCCAATGCGCTGGTATGGGGGACTGGCGGGTTGTGGGTAGATGGGTGTCGGGTAGTGACGGGGGATGAATTCGGCGGTGGGGCAAAGATGTCCAGTAGCGGTCACACTCTGGGGAATTTTGAACACTACGAACATGATGGTTTTAAGGTAGCAACTCGCGGAAGATTCCCGCCGAACCTGCTTTTGTGCCATTCTCCCGGATGCGTCAAAGTTGGGACGCGGCGGGTGAGGGCGCATTGGTCTCAACCTACACGTGGCACTATGAAGACGGGACAGGTATATGGTCAGTATGGTGATAAGTATATTGGCAAACAGGTTGGCTACGCCGACCCCGACGGCACCGAGTCGCAGGACGAGTGGCTGTGCGAGCCTGGCTGCGCTGTGGAGGCCCTGGGGCGCATGAGTGGGGAGAGCAAAAGCAAGCGCCCTGATATGACGATACATCACCAAAAAGCGCCAGGGTGTAATGGAATCTACAACGAATACACTCTGATTGAGAACGCTAGGTATCCCGACAAAGGCACCGCCACCCGTTTTTACCCCAACTTCTCTTGGCACCACGAACTTGCCGAGCGGCTGGCGGAGGTGACGCCGTTCAGGTACTGCGCCAAAAGTGCTAGGGCTGAACGTGATGCTGGGTTGGATGGGTTTACATTGCAACAGGGATTTGATAAAAACACAAGTGCAGTGATAAGACGCAGTAATCCTGATACCGGAATAGTAAGAGAATTTGAATATAAACCAAGTCAACGCCACAATCCACACCCAACCGTCAAGCCCATATCCCTCTGCAAATGGCTGGCCTCCTTATGCTTGCCCCCGCCCGCCTACGCCCCGCGCCGAATCCTGGTAGCTTTCGGCGGCACGGGAAGCGAAGCCATCGGGGCCATGCTGGCGGGCTGGGACGACATCACGCTGGTGGAGACAGAAGCCGAATACTGCGACCTGGCCGATGCCCGCCTGGCCTGGTGGCAGCAGCGCATGGAGCAGAGCGGCCTGGACGAGCCGGGCGTGCTGCTGAAGTGGAAGCCGGAACTTAAGATACCTGCCCAAATGGAGATGAGCATTGGCTAGAGCAGAAACCGTGACACTTCTACCTCTTGACGTTTACGCTAATATCATGGGCATCAGTCCTTGCCATTTCAACCAGCTCCAGGGCCTCAAGGCCCCGCTGGGTGGCGGGTGTGACTCCGTCTGGGACCAAGACGCGCGAGAAGCGCTGGCCTGGACGATGTACCAGGCCGAGCAGATGATAGCCGACTTCCTGGGTTTCTGGCCCGCGCTGAAGTTCATCACCGGCGAGTCAGTCCCGTTCAACCTGCCCGGCGTACGCTCCGACTGGCGGAACGCCGAGATCGAGACCGAATGGAAACACGTGGACTGCTACGGGACCGAACTGTTGACGCTGAAGCAGGCCGACGCTACCGTCGTGTTCCAGGACCTGGACGCCGACCCTTTGGAGCGTGAAGAGACGGCGCTCATAGGGACCGCCATGTACGACACGCTATCCGCCTGCGACCATGCCTGCGACGTAGCGGTCTTCTTCCGGGTAGCGGACGGGGCCGAGGACGCCGCCGACCCGAGGTGGGAGATTCGCCCCATCAAGGTGGACATTGACGGGTCCATCATGTACGTCACTGCCGAGGCATCGCTTTTCGTACTCCCCAGATTATGGACTCTGACCGAGGCCGACTGTGCATACTCGGACGACAAGAACAAGTGGCAGTGGAACTACGAGCAGGCAAATCTCGTCAGTAAAGTGGACGTGTATTGCCGCACCTGCTACAAGGAAACGCCCGTGTCCTTGCATTGGGATGGCGTGTGCGACTGCCCCGGCGTGTGCGAGCACTCGACGCAGACGGCCTGCGCCTACGCCACGGACTGGAAGCGCGGTTTCTTCGTGCCCAGGCCCGCAACGTGGAACGGGACGACGAACGTGGACGCGGCGGCCAGATACTCCAGCCCGCCTGAGTCGGTCATCGTCAACTACCGGGCCGGGTATCCCCTGAATTCGCGTACCTGCCGCATGGACCCCAAGCTGGAACGGGCCGTCGTCAAGCTGACGAATGCGCTGCTGCCTGAGCCTCCGTGCGGATATTGCGACGCGGCGCGCAAGCGTTGGGAGTTGGACCGGATGGACGTGGACCCGTTGACACCCGAGGCGGCGGACATGCCCTGGGACCTCTACACCAGGGGTGCACTGGAAGCCTGGCGCATCGTCAAGATGATGGCGATGGGCAGCGGCGGCAAGATGGGGAGGGGTTACAGATGAAAACTGAACCATTGACGACTGATTATGCCAATGCAATGCTATTCTGTGCTTCCTGCGAGCAACAGACCGAGCATCAACTTATTACTGTATTCACTGAGCAGGACTGGCTCGAATACTACGCGAGCGAAGGACAAGATTGGGTTCATAATTATGTAGGTACAGGATACACACTATGTCAGAAATGTGAGATGGAAATAACTTATCCGGTAGATCTTGTGGCTGAATTTAATTTTGAGAGTAACGAGGAGACGGAATGAAAATTTTGGTCACAGGCGGCGCGGGCTACGTGAGCAGCGTGATGGTCGAGGCGCTGGTTGAAGCCGGGGTGCTCTGACTTGGAGACCATCATATCCGACGCCTGGGCCTGGAAGCGGGCATACCCCAAGGGGTATAGTTCATGAAGATAATGTTCCGTGATGTGCGTTCGGGCAAGCGCAAGGCGGCTATCACCGACCTGGCGAGCATTGCCCGCGCTGAACTGGAAAAGACTCTGGACAAAAAGGTCAAGCCCGAGTTGATCAGACGCCACGAGAAAATTGTAGAAAGCTGGAAAAACAAGCCGGGCTTCGGGGCGCGGAAATATCTGAAGCCGGATCGCATAGAGATTGCGGTATTCCCAACCGGCGAGCACAAGAAGATCTGGGAATACGTAGACAGGGGGACAAAACCACATACGATCACGCCCAAGAAAGCCCCGTACCTTAAGTTTCAGTGGGGCGGCAAGGGAAGTTACGTGCCCAAGACGCGACCCTTTCCGTATGCCACGGTCGTGAAAGGCGGCGGTTACGTTAGGAACGCAAAGACAGTACGTATGCTGAAAGTCAAGCATCCCGGCACGGAACCGCGTAATTTCACAAAGCAAATCGCAGAGAACGTCCAACCGGATTTCAAAAGGGAGGTTGAGAACGCTTTCCGGCGCGCACAGCGCAGAGTGAGCGAATAGGAGTGACGGTCAATGGCTGATGACTTGGTTCACAGAAGTCATGGCAATGTCGACGTGCAGGTGGGCGGACCGGGTAACAACTGGGTCTACCTATCAGCCTGCGGGCGACTGAGCGGCCCGACCGTACCCAGAGGCGGAACGGAAATCCGGTGGTGCCAAGACCCGCACCGGGCCGGAGGGTTCAAGGTAAGCAGCAAAATCAAGATGGCACCCGACCAAGTGACGGGTGACCTGATGACGAAACTGGGTAAGATTGATTACCTGGAGGACCTGGGCTGCCCCTTCGGGCTGCGGGCCAGGTACGCGAAATGCAACGAGCGGGAGGACCCCGCTAACTACGACCCGTTCATGCTGAACTACTGCCCGGTTGACTTGACTGAGCATAACTACGAAGACCTGGCAGTGACCGACCCAGGCGAGAACGACGAGATCGTCGTGACTGCGCCCTGGACAGCTTCTTCAGAATACCGAGTCAAGAAGATCAACGCCTCGCGTGTGGGCACCGCGGCCCAGCTCGGGGACGTGGCGATCAACGATATCGAGTACTGCGACCAGGTGACCTGCGGCGGATACTGCGGTGACCGCAGCGACGGGTGCGCGCTGATGTGGGGCGTGACCGATGCCAACACAGCACCCTACGCCAACCCGCAGCTCATCAAGGGTATCAAAGACATGCCGTCCGGCGGCATCACCTTTTCTTACGCGCCCATCCTGGGTCTCAACGGTGATGTCGAGGGCATCGAGTGTGCAGGTAGCCGCCTGATCGTTTCGTCCAACGCCGACAGCGCGATAGCCTACAACGACCACAAAGGCGACCAGAACGAATGGAACGTGATATCCATCGCGCCCATGGCACCGACGGCCAATCACAATGCACTCTATGCGCGGACCGCCCGCGAGATATGGCTGGGTGCTGAGAACGGCTACATCTACAAGTCCGTAAACGGTGGTCTGACGTGGACGCCGGTCCTCCAGGGCGAGATCACGGGCCAAAACGTCAACGCGGTCTACGCCTATGATAAGGATTTGGTATATGCAGTCTGCAATGCCGGCATCATGCTCAAATCTGAGGATGGTGGCGGGACGTGGGACGATATCACCGAAATCGCGACCACGGGTGCTGACTTGCTGGTTGTGACGGTTCCGCCTGACCGCCCCAAGGAAGTCTATATCGGTACCAATGCCGGGCAGATCTTCAAATCAGAAGATGAGGGGGACACTTTTGCGAACGTCCCGTTCGACGGCGATGGCATTGGCTCGGTAGACGACATTGAATGGTGCGGCCCGTGCGCGGGGGACATCATGTGGTTCCTGCACAACGACGCCGGGCCGAGGGGCCGCATCCTGCGCGACCTGTCGGGCGGTGCTGGCGGCGCGGATGTCGAGGTCGTGATGGACTACACCAACGTGCTGCCCAACTCTGTCGAACTGAATGCGCTCGACTGCTGCGGGGTGAATGAAGCCATCGCTGCCGGTGAGTTGTACGGCACTTACCCGGCAGTGATCAAAGCAAGCTAGAGAGGTATGTGATGACGAAAGCTAGAGAGCTTTTGAAAGGATACGAAATCCACAAGCTGGGGTCGAGCGGGGTGACGGTCAAGATTCTGCCGTTCCCCGCCCGGCTCTACGAGGACATCCAGGCCGAGGCGTTAAAAGAGTTCCCGGAAGTGGAAGTCCCGCTCAAGACCATCAAGGTGCTAGACGGCACTGAAGAGGTCGAGAATCCAACTGATCCAGGCTACGTCGAGCAGAAGAGGGCAAGGGATAGAGAGCGCAAGACCTGGACCAGCGAAAAACTACTGACCTACTTGCTTGACTTCTGCATCCAAGTTGATTTGAAGAAGTGGGAGAAGGTCATGCGGCGGCTGGAAAAGGCGCTTGTGCCATTCTCTAAGGATTCCGACGAGCGCAGGGTGGAATTCCTGACGCGCTATGCTATCGTGACCAAGTCCGAGTACGAGATGCTGCTCATCAAGTCACTAGCCCAGACTTATATTGACAACCCGGAGGTGGCCGCGCGGCTGGAGACTTTTCAACGTGAGGTGGAACGGGCAGCCGATATTGACGCTGATGCATCCGGCGCTGATGGAGACGAGCGGCTGGACGTACAGCCCGAGGTTGAGGCAACTTAAGGCGGCCCGGTGGTGGGGGTGCGACACGCCGGGCACGTTTGACGAACTGAGCAAGTCGGAGAAGTTGGACATCTTGGCCGCCTACGAAGTAGGCTGGCGTGAGAGTGCCGTGAACAACTACGAGGCGCAGAAGAAAGCCGAGCGGGAAGCCAAGCAGAAAAGCAAGGGGAAGTAAACGAACATGGCTGATCTGCCGGAAGTCGGCCTGAAGGCCATCGTCGAGGGAATAGACAAATACCTGAAGGACCTTGAATCCGTCGCGGACGGGTACGACGAAATCGCAGGCGAGACGGCGGAAGTGACCGCTACCTCGGGTAAGGCGTCGGCTGCGCTGGACAAAGTGGGCGGCGTGGCGGCCGGAATTGCCACAGGTGGTTTGGCACTACTGGCAACGGCAGTGGTGGGCATCGCGGCCGGCATCGTCGGGATGACCACAGCCGGCGCAAAATGGGCGTCCGAATTCGGCGAAGACATGGCGCTGGTCCAGGCGCAGACAGGCGCAACTGACGAGGAATTGGCAAAATTCAAGGAGACCGCCGAAGCTGTCTACAAGTTGGGCCTGGGTGAGACTTTTGAGGATGTGGCGCAGGCTATGGCGACTACCGAGCGTATAACCGGGGCTGAAGGTGAAGCGCTTGAGACTTTGACCAGAGACGGCTTGACCTTGGCTGAAGTATTTGACAAAGACATCAACGAGACGATGCGGGCCACTAACAAGATGATGGACCAATTAGGGGTTGAGGGCGGAGAAGCCATCGACCTGATCACGGTCGCCCTCCAAGAAACGGGTGATCCGGCTGACGACTTGCTAGATACCATCAACGAATATGCTGCTAACTTTGAGGATGCAGGCTACACCGGCAAGACAATGATGAATACGCTTGTTGCCGGTTTAGAAGCCGGGGCCTGGAACTTCGACAAGGTAGGTGACGCGGTACGTGAATTTAATATCCGGCTAACCGACGGGTCTGAAACTAGCTCAGAAGCTCTTCAGGCTTTGACAGGCGATAGCGAGGGGTTTCTGGATGAATTAAGTAAAGGGACCATCACCGGTGCAGACGCCATGGGTATCCTAAATACCAAACTGCGCGGAGTAGAAGATCCTCTAGAGCGTAATAGGTTGGGTGTTGCGCTATATGGCTCTATGTGGGAAGATATGGGGGCTGATACCATTTTGTCTTTGGATACGACGGTTGATGCTTTGGAAAGGACTGAAGGTGCAACTGAGCAAGCACGGAAAGTAGTGAAAACAGGGCTGCGCCCTGCTTGGGAAGGGCTGAAGCGGACGCTCAAAGTGAGCATGGCCGAGGGGTTTGAGCCCGTCCTGACGACTCTCGTTGAGAAACTAACTCCCGCCTTTGAGACTTTCGCGACCTGGCTGGAGGGACCGGGGCAGGAAGTCCTGGAATCGTTCGGCACATTCATCGCCGAGACCTTGGGGCCAGCGCTTGAGAAGTTGGGGCCTTTCTTGGAAGAGACGGTATTGCCAGCCCTGGTCCGATTCGGCGACTGGTTCACGGAAAAAGGCATCCCAGCCATGAAGGATCTCGGGGAATGGGTAGAAGACAAACTGATGCCGGCGCTGGCCGAGATATGGGATTGGGTTAAGGTAAACGGACCGAAAATCTGGCGCATCGTCAAGCTAGTGTCAGAAAGAATCGGAGAGATCATCGAAACTGTCAGTTTAATCATTGAGGAGTTCGTCGAGATCGTGGACACGATCAAGGAAACGTGGGAAGACGCGCTTGAGGCCGTCGAAGATTTCAAGGAGGACTTCAAGGAAGCAGTCCAGGCTATCATGGATGCGATGATAGAGGCTATCGAAGACGCTGCCGATAAGGTAAAAACTGCCTTTGCCAATACAGTAGGGAAAGCCGTTACCTGGCTAAAAACTGATGTAGCAAGTGGTGACCTTGCAGAAAGATTGAAAACGATAGGAAGTAGCCTGCTGGACAGGCTGAGCGAAGGCATCGAATCGGTGACGACCCTGGGCGGCGACCTGATAAAAATCGTGGTCAAAGCTGTGACGACTTTGTTCCAGAGCGCCTACAACTTAGGAGGTGCAATCCGCACCAGTTTAGAAACGGTCGGAAAGAAATTGATTGATAATATCATCGCTGGAGTTGGAAAGACGACTGAAGGGGAGGAAAGTTTGGCATCCAGACTCATCGTAGTAGTGACGGATGCAATAATTAGCTTTGCCGCCTGGGTAAGTAGTAAATATTTTGGTATCGGTAAGCGAATATACGAAGCTGGTAAGGACATCATCGGCGGCATCGTTGAGGGCTTGAAGGCAGCGGCCAGCAAGGTGTGGGAGACGCTCAAGAAAATCATCGAGGATGCGGTGGGGAACGTCTTCGACTTCTTCGGGGTCGAGTATTCGCCCTCGACGTTGTTCATGGAAGTCGGCAAGGACATCATGCGCGGCCTGGAGCTGGGCCTAGCGTCTCAGGTCCCCGTCGTCGCGGCCCAGTTGCAGGCGGCGATATCTGCGCCAGCGGCGGTGGTGGCCCCGGCGATGGGAGCGATGAATACTGTTACGAACTATTACAATAACTACGACATGGGCGGCAACACCTTCGCCGGTACGATGGGCGAGGCCGAGTTCGATGCGCGGGTGGAGCGTGCCATTCGGCACGGACTCGCCAGATGAATACCCTGGGAGGGTATGCAGATGAGAAGAGTCTTGTTTGCAGTACTACTTTTTTTACTTGTCGCGATCCCGTCGCAGGCGCAGGGGCCGGGCACGACAATTTTTCTGCCGATAGTCTGGAAGGGAGGCGGCATGGCATCTACTTCTGACGCGATACTTCGCATCACCGACGGAACCCGGACGGTGGACTTGCTGGGATCCGACGGCGGATTCAAATTGGATGACCCGTACTGGCGACCAGCGATAGCCCAGTTGAAAGGCGGGGGCGATTACGCCGATTCGCGGTTGGCACCCGGGCGTAGGCTGGTGAGTGCTGAGTACAATAATGTGACGGAATCCTTTCCCCTGATCGCTAGCGGCAAGGACCAGGACAAGGCTATTCGTTCCATTCGCGAGGCTTTACAGCTCATGCGCCAGGCGTCGGATTACTGGACGACACCTTACGAATACGATGATGTATGGATTGAGGTACGTCCTGCCTGCGATGATTGCCTGACGGGTTACGCGAGGGCGATAAAGGGGAGCATCCCCGAACTGGATAACGTTTTTGGGCAGCCTTTCTATTCCGGCATGAACGAAGCGGTCATGCGGGGCCTCACGCTGCTCGTGGAGAGGGAACCGTTCTGGCGAGGGACTGAGCCGGGGGAGATAATCGGCCCGCTATATAACCTGCTGAGGAACCCCGACTTTGAGCTGTGGAATTTCGGCGCGGGCGACAGCCAGCCCGATTCGTGGGACGATATAGAAGTAGCGGGTGTCGTTGGCACGAACAACCGGCAGGACGTGGCCCCGAAGTGGGGCGACCATGCATTGCGGGTGGATGTGACCGGCAGCATAGCGGTCAACGACACGAAGGGTGTACATCAGACTGTTACAGGGACCAGGAACGGCATGACTTACACCGTGCTGGCCTGGGTGCGGAACGACGGTATCACGAATGGGGTCGGGCGGATACTGATCACTTACGGTCTCAAGCAACTGGAACTCTATCGAGGGGCTGTCATGCATGGCTGGACGCTGTACGCGGACACGTTCACGACCGGGGTCGGTGACGTGGTAGGGTTCAATTGCGAGATACTAGTGACCGGGGCCAATACAGTAGGCACAGTCTACTTCGACTCGCTGATGCTACTGGAAGGCGACTGGACGACGGAAGCCCAAAATGGGACATTACCCTATATGTCATCTTCTCACATCGTCAATCACTGGGACCAACCGACCGGGATAATTGATGAGGGAGACATCAACTGGGTAGATGCCTGGAATGTGCCGGGCGACGTGCCAGCTCTGGTACGATTGGAGGTTTTGAATAACTCCGAACCAACTGATTCCGCAGACCCAGCAGAGATTTATAATTCTGTTCGAATTGGACAACGACGCATATGGAACGTCCTGATATTTGATAATTATCACGATCCAGTCGGAGTAGCTGACAATGCCTGTTCTAGTGATGACCGGATCAACTTTACTCCAACTGTAGACTGGACCGATATCACAACACAAACTATTGTCGGGGGCGTAACTGCGCTTAGCAACGAAGGACGGTTCCGGGTGTTTTGCCGAGTCTATGATGCAAAAGCAGGTGGTGATCCGACCCTAGAATTGCGGCTAAGATACTGGCTTGGCACAGAAGCTGTTAATGTCAAAACCTTGAAAGGCGTAAAGGTTCCAGTGCGTGCTCAGTGGACGGCTGTGAACCTGACACCCAATGCGGCGATGATTTTTGATGCAAAGTTTAATGCAGATCCGCCTGGCACGTTGGGTTATACTATTCAGGCACGGCGTCCAACAGGAGCTGGCGATGCGAGGCTTGACCACTGTCTCGCTCTTCCGACTGACGGCGGCTATTTCCAGGCTATTATTGATCCTGCTCTCAGATATCAAAATTCATTGGTTCTTGATAGTACTGCTTCCATCACTATAGCTGCTGAGAGTCTTCGGTCTGGTTGGACTCGGATTTTTGCTCCGGCTGGCGGTCTTAATGCGAGAGCTCTCAAATTCTTCAAGGGTCATTTGTACGTCTCCATTGAGACTGCCGCGTTGCCTATGATGATCTACCGCTACTCAAATAATGTGTTTACCCCCGTACTCACATCAGCCATCGCGAATGGCTATTGTGACGAAATGGAAATTTATCATGAAAAACTTTATGTATCTCAGCATGATCTAGGGGGAGGAGGACAAGCACGAATCTATTCAACATCAGATGGCATTTCTTGGACACAAGAAGTGACTTTGGGTGTAGAACAGATTTTTGGACTGAAATCCTTTGACGGATATCTGTGGATAAGTGCTTTTGATTTAGCAGGGCTAACTGGTTACATCTACTCCTGGGATGGTACTGCTTTAGTTCAGCGTTATACTCGTGCAGGAGCGGGTAACACATTAACTGTTTGTAGCAATGCGTTGTATGGTAGTATTGGATCAGATGTTATAGAATATTCACCGGTGACCGGGATTTGGCAAATCATTGGTAGTACTACATTTCTAGCACGTACCTTGGGAACATTTGAGGGAAAAGTATACGTCGGTGGTGGACCCTGGTGGTCAGAACCGCTTTGGTCTTACGACGGTACTGTCTTGCACCAAGTTTTTAATACACCGGAAATTCGAGATTGGTATGCGCTTCAAGAATACAACGGAAGATTTTACGCGGGAGGTGAGGGCGGGGGTACTGCACCTGTTTTTGTTACTGATGACGGTGTGACTTGGACCGCGGTTTATGATCCATCTGGCTTTACTACACAAGATTTTACTGTAGGTGAAGGGTTACTTTACATGGCAGCGGGTTTTGGAGGGGCAGAAGTCTACGTCTATACTGAGGACGCAGTACGATATTCAATACCGGATTTTCAGACATCTGGAGGCTTCCCGACTGCACCCAACCGCGACTTGCCAAATATCCCGCACAGACATCGGTGGGTGTTCAGCTACGACAGGGAGGACTTCGTCAACGCCAAGGACGACGCGGCATTAGTTGGAATTGGGTATGTACCACGATATTTATCTTTGAGAGGTCACGACTAACGTGCCCGGCCTATCGCTCATCAGCTATGAGCCTGTGAACGAATCGGGTTTGTACGCCCGTGAATTCGTGGACGACCTGACCGACAACCACTGGGGCTACACGCACACCATCAGTGCAGTCGGCGGCTTCACCTCGGCCAACTTCAGCCTCAAGGGAACCCGCGAGTACCTTGACGACTGGTTCGACGACGGCCTGTTCCGGCGCGTCGTCCTCTACAACCCGGAGGCCATCATGGTGTGGGAGGGCTTCGTCAACCGGATGACCTACACCGTCTCGTCCCTCCAGAAGTCCAAGTCACTGGACACGATGTCTAACCGGGTGTACTTGCGGTTCAGCCCAATTGATCTTAGCACAATTCCGCCCATTGTATCTCCACCTGAAACCATCCAGGTAAATGACATCGCCAGCCAAATCGACTGGGGTGTCAAGAGCCTGGTCATCTTCGGTGGCGAGCGGGTAAGAACTTATGTAGTGGATCCATGGGCTGCAAATGTGCTGAAGGAACGAAAGGACGTCAAGACCGGCGAGAACGTCAACACCATGCGCACCGAGGCCCCGTTCATCGAGGTCGAGTGCAAGGGCTACTACGACGTGCTGCGATGGCTTCCCTACGATTGCGTGACTTCCGGCTCTATCCTGGCGCACCAGGTCATCATTGAGATAATGAATTACTTCAACCTGGTCAACCAGGGCTGGCTGTCCATGAGCCCCGGCTGGATAGACTACAGTTTCAGGAACGAGCGCCGCTGCCGGGACGAGCTGATGTCCTGCTGGGACGTGATCGCGCAGATCATCGGCAAGGGCGGCGCGGGCGGCGAGCGCTGGGTCGGGGGCCTGTACCAGAACCGGCAGATGGTCTACAAGGCGGCCGAGGACTTCGGCGGCCTGTACGCGGACCACTTCGAGCTCAGGCGGGCGCTGGAGGACATAAACCAGTTCATCTACGACGTGCCGATGGGCTGGGAGGTCAAGCCGTGGGACATGGTGCCGGACCGGGTGCTGCACACCACGGACGTGAACGCGGGCGGGGAGAAGAGCCTGATGTACATCGAGCAGGTGACGTATCGGGAACCCTACGGCCTGACGCTGGTGGGCGGCGACGACCAGCGGCTTGAGGTGTTCCTGGCGCAGAAAGGGTTGCCCGGATTATGAAAATCGACGCGGCACCCTCGCAACTGTCCGACGCGCTGCGGGCTATTTTCTTCGCCCGGGACCGGGAGGTCTGGCTGGCGAAAAACTGCTACGCCCGGCTGGACCCGTCCACGACGCGGACCGGGCTGGCGCTGGCGGACCGCTATCTGGCGTGGGTGTCCATCGCCGAGACGGCATTGACGGCCCCCGCGGCCATCGTGACGTTCGCCAACATCCCGCAGAACTTCAGGACGCTGGCGCTCCCGTACCAGGCGCGGACGGACGCCGTGGCCGAATCTGATAACGTGCGCCTCCAGTTCAACGGAAGCGCGGTCGGATACGATACGTTAGAATCGTACTTCAATTCGGCCGGCAACGTGAATATTCCCGGACTGAACGGGGTTAGCATGCTAGCCGGCGTTGCGGAAGCCGCGAACTCCCGTGCCAATAACTTTTCGCCGACGCTTCTTTTTATCGAGGGGTATGCAAGGGCTGATCGCGACAAGTGGGCCTTCGGACAGTCGGGTGTATTTGGTGATGCAAGCGCCAACGCGGACCTGTACAACACGCTGGACAGGGGTCGCTGGCGAAGTTTGGCGGCCGTAACTAGCATCACCCTATATCCTGCCGTAGGCCCCAACTTCGTAGCGGGCAGCATTTTCCAATTATATGGAGTACTATAATGCAACCACACGTGATAGTGGACTGCGCGACGGGCAAGGTGACGCTGCGCCCGGTGACGGCGGAAGAGATAACAGAGCGACTGGAAAGAGTCGCGGCGGACGAGGCCAGGGAGCGGGACGAACACCTGAAGCAGCTCAAGGAAAGCATCGTCCAGTCCAGCATCGAGCTGGAGCAGCGGAAAGCCCTCGTGGAAGAGGGCATCTTCACCGGAAAGGACCTGGCGGACTGTGAGGCGCGGCTGGAGGAAGCGAAGGTAGAACTGGCCGCGTGGAAAAAACCTGCCGCGAAGTGACCGGTGTCCAAGCGCCCACGGCATCGTTTCAGGCCGTTAGGGGCGACCCTGGCAGCCTTTGTTATGTCAGGTAAATGGCATTTTTAGTTGCGACATCTCCAGCCGCGTCTTCTCTATCTGCTCGTTTGCCAGCCTTACGTAGTCGGGCGAAACATCACAGCCAAACCAGCGGCGCCCCGTCCTCATCGCCGCCACCGCTGTCGTCCCCCCGCCCATAAAGAAGTCGCACACCAGGTCACCCGGCCTACTGCTCATGTTGATGATGTGCTCAATTAGCGCCAGCGGCTTCTCGCAGGGATGCTTGCCGGGATAAGTGCCCACGGTCGGGAAGGTCCACACGTCGGTGTAAGGCGCATCTATACTGGCGTTGAACGGGCGGCGCAGGTCTTCGTATTCGGCGCGTAGGTCTTCGTATTCGGCCCGCAGGTCTTTATATGATCTTATGAAAAATCCAGGATAGGCCAATTGTAAATTCTTGTACTTTTTCTCTGTGATCATACACCATTGAATCGGGCAAGTGTTTGTGTTTCTCTGATTAAAAGTTGTACCACAAACTAAATTCATGTCTCCGATGCGCAAACCCGCCCGTCTCCGCTCCCCGTCCAGATACGCCCGCAACGGCTCAAACACGAACCCGTGCAACTCATCGCACTTAGCACCGTAGCCCGACACGCCCTTGGCCTGGCTGTCAGCCCCGTAGTGCTCGGCGAAGATGATACGCTCTGATGATGGGAAGTAAGACCGCATGGTCCCCTTGTCAAACATCTCCGCTTTGGTGCTAAACTCAGGTTTGGCCCAGGTGATGAAGTTCACTACCTCAAACCACTCTCTCACGACACACTCCACCCGCGCAGCCATCTCTGGACTGGCGAAGGCGTACAGGCTGCCGTTCGGGGCCAGAACACGCCGGTACTGTTCGCACACCGCTCCTATCCAGTCCAGGTACTCGGCGGGCGTCTTCCATTGCCGGTCCCAATCCTCAGACTTGACTCGGTAGTAGGGCCAATCGCTGACGATGAGGTTGACGGACGAGTCGGGCAGTCCTGCCGTGATACTCAGGCAATCGCCCACCATGACAGTGTCAAGTTCCATTCTTTACTCTCCTTAATGGACTATCGCGCTCAGGAAATCCTCTGACAAATGCTTCCTGACCCGCGTCCAGTTCCCATCCAGCACGGCGACCAGGCCGTTCTCCGGCCCGTAGTCCTGCTCCCGGCCGCGCCTCGTCCGCCCACACCCCTGAGCCAGCATGTTCGCCGTGCGCCAGTGGTACATCGCGCCCCCGGCCCGCATCTGCTCGTTCTCGTAGCTGCCCGGCGCGCCGATGCGGGGAAAAGGAGTCTTGAACACCAGCAGCAGGCGCTCGTCCAGCCCGTCGTAGCCCCGCCAGTGGTTCCAGCTCACCATGATGGAATTCGGCACCCGCGCCTTCCGGGCCTGCCACAGCGCGGTCTGCTCCCCTGTCCCCAGGAAATGCCTGCCGTCCCGTTCGGGCAGCAGCCAGACGCGGTCCTCGAAGCCCCGGCTCGCCAACCTGTTCGCCACGTTCTGGGCCTCGAACTTTGACGTGACCAGGGCGATGCCAGCCCAGTCACCGGGGCAGTCCCCGATGATGTCCCGCGCCAGGTCGGCCTGTAACTCGTATGCGCTTTCGCCTGCCTTCTTGCCCAGTTTCGGTACTTCTTCTGGTATGAGTACCTGCCGCATGTCGGGCGCCCACTGCGAGGGGACCGACCGGAAGGCGCTGAAGTTGACGCCCAGTTCCCCGGCCAGCGGGTCGGGGTTGCCGATGGTGGCCGACATCAGCAGTACGGTCTCGGACAGGTTGAACCATCGGGGGAAGTGGAACCGGGCGGTGAGCGGCTTGGCTATGAAGCCCGGCTTGCCGTGGAGGGCGGCCGGCCCGGACCGGACGTACCAGCCCTCCTCGCTCATGCGCAGCGCGTCGAGCGCATTGCCGACGCTCATCCCGAGCGACTCGCACTGCCTGCGCCTGGCCCTGGCGACCTGGTTGTCGGATGCCAACAGTTTCTTGTAGTGCTCCCGCAGAACGATTCTGCTCTTCTCTAGCCATTCAAAAACTTTGTCCATGGGGTTCTCGTGGGCGAGCAGCGACACGGTGCCGGAGACGCGCGGGAAGTCCGGCAGGGACCAGTCAAGGCGCTGCTTCTCGGTGATCGTAGTGCCCGCGTGGTCGGTCACGATGTCCGGCAACTCGTCCGCCTCATCGAGCACCAGGACCCTCGGCGGATCCTGCCTGGGCCACCGGGCGGCGAGCCAGTAGGAATAGTTGAGGCTGGCCTTCGGGGACGCCCGGACGACGGCTTTCTGGACCAGGTAGGGGCAGGCAGGCGAGGAGGGGCACCTATGCATGCCCGTGTCCGCGTGGTCGCACTCGCCGGCCGACAGGTGCTCCCGGCCCGGCTTGGCACATCGGTAATTGGCGCGGCCCTTCAGCACGTCGAAACCGTAGATGCCACCGTAGTTGACGTCCTGCAACTGCTTCGTCTTGACGAGAGCAGTTATACTTTTGCCATGCGCCAGGGCCACCGCGATGGCTGTCTTACCGATGCCGGGTGGAGCTTCTAGGCTGACAATATCTGATTGCTTCTCTAGCCACTGCACGGTCTTGAATTGGTGAAGCCGCCAGTCGTCATGAGGCAATCCGTAGTCCGATGGGGTTTCCAATGTTTTAGCCTTCCTTTTCTTGAGGAGAGGGGTACTTTGGGACGATATTGTCATAGTCACGTAGCAACTGAGACAGCCCATCCACGGCGCATTTGTAGGCCGCGTGACTATCTAACCCTTCGTGCTGCGCCTCTGCGTACTCGTCACCAACTACTTGCAGGCACTCAATTATCGTGACGTAACGGATAAGGCTTGTCGCTATCCCATAACGCTTCATGGCGACATCATCATAGCCCAGTCGCATGTGATTCCCTGCCGATTGCAATAGAGTTGGGGCTATTGTTAGCCTGTAAAGATGGCCCTGTGCTCGACAGGCAGGACAATACGTAGGCTCGTCCACTTCATAGATGTTCCCGCATTCGGGGCAGATTTCATGTGTCATGATTAACTCCTTAGTTAACCATTAATCTTCTTCAGTTTAGAATCCATGGAACATCCTCAGATCTTCTAATTCTACCATGTTGAAATTGACTGATATGCAATCCGGGTCTTGCATGCCCGCTCCCCATGCCGATGATCTCGGAAAGATCGCTCATGAATAATTCGCAGTAGCGTGCACCGCCAATCACCCAAGCAGCAAAGTCACCACACGAAAAAGAGAAACAACGCCGGTCAAATCGTGCATTGACTAATGGATTGGTCATCCCAACAATGATGACATTCTTATCCTTGTCAAGCGCTGCCCAATGTTTCATGTCTAAGTCCTTTCTTGAAAGGTAAGGGGCGGGGAGGAGGTTGGCCCCGCCCCTGGACCCAAGGAGGAGGAAGATGAATTCAGTAATCAGAACGGGCAGCCCCCGAATTCCTCGTAATCCCGCTCTTCTTCCCGCGCCAGTTCGTTCCTGGCCGTCCGCAGAGACGGGAAGAAATCGCCCGGCTCGCAGTCGTCGTCGGGCTCTGGCCGTGCCTCCGCGTACTTCGGCCCCCGGCGCACCGCCGCCCCGGCTTCCTGCTCGGGCAGGCCCAACCCGACGCCGACGCTCACCAGGTCCGCCTCGACGTCTTTCCAGTCCAGCCCAGCCCAGGGGGACATCGCCAGCGACGCCAGCGCCCTCGCCGTCTGGAACAGCGCGGTATTCCTGCCGCCCTCTGGTGTATCGCGCAGGATGTCAAGTTCACTCTCAATGGCCTGCTCAACGTATTGTTCATAATCGCCAGGTGATGCGGCGCTGGCCTTCGGTCTATCATGCATAGTTTCCATCCTCTCCTCGTCCAGGGTCATCTCGCCCCGGCGCAGCCTTTCCAGGTTCACCGCGAATGCCTTCAGTCGGCTGACGCCGCCCGGCTTTCTTTCCTCTTCCTGGGTGATGCGTTTTATCCGTTCCGCCAGGTAGGCGTCGGTGTAAAGCGCCCGCTTGACTGGTTTCTGGCCCGGCGGGGCCTCGAATTCTAGGACGGCGGGCTCGTCGCCCGGTTCGTCGTCTGTCAGTGCGGCGAAAATGGCATCGTAGGTGCTCATCGGTTCTTCTTCAGGCACAGATTCAGGCACTTCTTTCGGCAGGTTTTCATTGTATATGCCCTGCTCGGCGTATTTTTTTCGTATATGGAGATTGTAGCCCGACCAGTCTATGTCACGCTCCCAGACGCGGGTCATCTCATATACGAAAAATCTTGTCCGATAGCCCCGTTCCGCCAAGTTTGCCTCGTAGAGTTCCATCCTCTCAGTCATCGCTAGGTGTAGGGTCTCCAGGTCCACGTCGATGTGGGCCGTGTGCAGGGTTGCCCGTTCCCAGCATTTGCGGTAGTCGTCCCGGCGCTGCGTCTCGCCTTTGCTGCCCGGCGGGGCCTGGACGACGATGCTCTTCACGGTCACCAGTTTTGAGGGTCCGCGTTCCTCTTCTTCCTCGCCTTTCTCTTCCTTGACGGCGATTGCCGCGTATTGGCCTAATTTGCCCGAGATGTTCTTCCCTTTCGGTGTCTTGCCGATGGCGTCCCAGTCCAGGCCGTCCAGATCGTTAATCCACTCGCCCGGCCCGCCCTCCGCGGTGTGGATGATCTCGATCATGCCGTCCTCGCGGGGGAAGCGCCTATACTGGCCGCTCTTCAGCGTCTTGACGAGATCTTTGGCCTCGCTCTCTGTCACGGTGACGCGCTTCTTGCGCCCCGTCGCCAGTTCAAGTTGCATCTTTTCCTTGCCTATCCGCCTCGCCAGGCAGCGGGGGCAGTAGAGGTACAGGCCGCAGTCCTGGTAGTAGCCGTGCCACTCGCCGGTGAGCGGGCTGCACCTGTGGCGCAGCGCCCCGCAGTTGGCGAGCCGCCCATCCACGCCGGCGGGATGGGCCTCGCCGTCCTCGCCCACGACGTAGGCGTGCTTCTCGCTGCCCAGGTCCTGCTCGTCGCCGGGCAGGGGGACGGTGCGGGTCCCTTCGAGGAATGAGAGGAGTTCTGCTGGCATGGGGATTCTCCCTTATTTCCACCCCCTCCCGGCGGGGGCGAGTAGACGGACAAAGCACCAAAGATTTTCTTGCGTGCCCGCCGGGAGGGGGATGGCTTCATATACGAGAAATCTGATGCTCTCTGACAGATAGTTCTTTCATCGGGCCTTTCCAGGCATCCCAAATTGGTGGAAAGAATTTCTTGACTAAGTTTTCAAAGCCATCCGATTTGATGTCGTCAATCCCACGTGCAAAGGCTTTCCATTTTCTGTCTTGCTCAATGATAATGGCAATCATGGCTTCATTGCTTTTGGCATGGCGCATCTCTGCAATTTCTTCTATCTCAGCTATGAATGAATTTGCAATACTAACTAGAACTTCGCCAGTCGGATTAGCATTAAATTCTACTATATAGTCTTTGGCTTTCTTCATTTGGCTTCCTTTCTATCAAGATTTCCCGGCAGGCAGTCTGGCTAGACATTCTAAAATACCCAGTCTGCTTTTACCTATCGTGCAGTGTCCACTGCCTGCCGGGATTGCCGGTCGGTGTCTGACATAGTGCGCCAGCCCTTACCGTTCCCGTCCCTTACGGCACCCGTTATCGCTGGCATGACCGGCTTAGCTACTTATAATTATTCTCATGAGCAATTTATGTTCTTAACGACAATTCCATCTGGGACATTTCCATCCGCGTCTTTTCGATTCGCGCGTTCGCCAATCTCACATAGTCGGGGTTGACGTCGCAGCCATAGAAGTGGTGGTTAAGTTTGAGGGCGGCGACAGCAGTCGTGCCAGAACCGATGAAGGGATCAAAGACAATTATGTTCTCTGGCATTTCTGATGTTGCTATTGTTCTGGAAACAAGCTCTTCTGGCTTCTCCGCAGGATGTCCGTTAGGCCGTGCTGATGTCCACTTACAAGACCATATATCACTTATTGATCTATCCTCTATATAGAACCCTGACTTAGCTGCCATTGCGATCAACTCATAATTTTGCCTAAGTCCCCGAGTGCTCCCTACGCCGGGCCACTGTTTATCCCATACAACCACTGAGGTTAGGAACATTCCTGAGACGTAACTGGTAGCACACTGAACTACCGGCAAAGAGTGCCAACTACAAAATGTCCAAAGAGCCCCGGTATCTTTCAAGATGCGCCACACCTCACGATACCAGAGGGAAAACCATTTCGCTGCGTTATTTATGTCTGCCCATCCCATAGCCTTATTAGAAGATCGTCTAGAACTTGCGGAAGCTAAGCTATAAGGCGGATCAGTCACCACCAGATCTACGCACCCGTCCGGCATCCCCGCCATCACGTCCAGGCAGTCGCCTACCACGACAGTATCAAGCTCAAACGAAAAATCCATGAATTATCCCCTTTGTAAAATGTATGCCTGCCCACAGCGCCCCGTCCTGGTCGGCGTTAGAACCACTCATTACAAGTACGCTTCCGCCTCGTTGTCCCCCGCCTGTAGCCAAACAGTATCTCATTTACTGTCATCGTCGCGTAGGGCACGGTTCCTGTGCGCTCCTGCTGGCATAATAGGAGTGGGCGCATCGCAGGCTTGTCCAAGTCCACAAAAAAATACTCCCCAAGAAGCAGGCCCCGGACAGTAGACTTTTCACCGGGGTGGCAGGCCCGGTAGGTATGATAGGGCCTGCTTCTTGAAGAGCATTTGAAAAACTGTTATTCTAATTTTCACGCCTACTGTCCTTTGCTAAAGCGGTTTGCCAGGCCGCACGCGGCATCTGCCGCCAGGGACACTATACCACAATCCCAGCGCGTTGTCAAATCAGTTCACGAGCTTGTGGCACCACGCCTGGCCCTTGCACCGGCAGCCGATGACCACGTAGGATCCTATTCGCAGAAGCTTGCCCGACTTCGAGCAAGTCGTGGCGGGCATGTAGTCGTAGACGTTGTCACGGCACGAATAGTCGCACCAGCACAGGGGTGTTCTCCCTGGAGGGTTCACCATCCGCGTCTCCGTCAGCCGTCCCGCGCACGCGGGGTAGTCCGGGCGCCCCCAGTCGCAGGCGGGTGCTTCCGGCGCGGCGGCGGTGAGCGTGGCGGCGAGCAGGAGCAGTGTCAGCGTCAACCACGGTTTTGATTTCATCATGTACCCCTTTCTAGGTCTTGTCTTTGGCCTTCAGACGTTTCTCCAGTTTCCGCGTGCAGGGCGCACAATCATCTGGTGACGTCCAATCAGGCGGATTCAATCCAACGCTTCCCCCTAGCCAACCCCAGCGTCCGCATAGGCTCTTGAAGTCAACAAAATAATGCGCCTTCCGTGCATTTGATGGGAAGCCCCAACCTTCTTGTATTTCCACTCCCTTTCCTCCTTTCAAGGATGCCCCCGGCGGCCCCGGATTCCGCTTCCGCACTCTGGTGAGCGACGGGTCGCCGGGGGCAATTCGGTTGTCACGCGCCGCTCACCCGTGTCCCGATTCGGGGATCACCTGGCGTACAGCGGTGCTTCACTGAACGAGTTCAAACTTGAGCGCCCACACTTCAGGGTTATCGGCCCAGCGGGTGCCAGGTTTCTTGTTGATGCTGTCCCAAAGCACTTCAAATTGCTTCTTTGGGAAATATATCAAGTCCGTCGAATTTGGCGGAGGAATTGCAGAGCTACCCAATTCTTGATAGGCGTCTTCTTCAGAGACATTCTGCAACCGTTCTCGTCTGATGTCCGTAATCCGGATGCGCGCTTCTATATAGCCGTGTTCCAGCATCCAGCGTTTTACTTTCGGTCCCCAGGTTGCCCTAACACCGTCCGTCTTTTGCAGATACTCGTCAAGTGGTGTGAGGGTAGTCGTCCCGTCCGGCCGCCACCAAATTGCAGGCTTGCCGCGTCCGGGTTGGACGGCATAGGTATGACCAACAGCCCACTTTTCGCGTGAGTTCAGATAAGGGTATTTGCCAGCGAAAGCAAAACCACCATCAATGTATACTGTTAACTTGTCATCAGGCCCAGATTGTATGAATTCGCCTTCCTTCACCAATCGCCGGGTCTGCGTCTTGGTGCCGTCAAGCACTTGCTCATACTGTTTGAATATCATCTTGTTTCCCCTACTCTGCTAGTTCTTTAAGGGCAATAAAGGCCGTGTTCAATTCCAGCGGGCCGCCCTCACACTCGTAGCCGCACGACTCCAATTGCTCAACGATTGCCTTCAGTGCGTACTTCGCCAAATTGCGTTGAGGGAAAAGGGCTGCTACCCTGTAGCAGAATTCTCTTTGCTCCCCCAGGGTTTTGAATTCGTAATCCGTCAGGATGTGAAAGATCTCAAATTCAAGTGAATCTTTTGGCTCAAATATTTTATCCGTCACGGTTCATTCTCCAGTGGACAGGTTCGGTCCCGTACGATGTCCGTATCCGGAGTGTGAATTTTGGCGTGGGCGTCGGGACGGGCGTCGGCTTGGGGCGGTACTTCGGCCGCCTCTTCTTGCGGAAGAAGTACCTGGTCGGGTCGTCGCCGCCACAGCCGAGGGTTGCGGCCAGGAGACCGCCGAGTGCCAGCTTGATGAAGTTTTGTCTGGTCATATCAATTCTCTCCAGTGAATAAGTCTACCAAGCAAGATTTACAATAGTTCTATGAGTTCCCTTATCTGCTGCTCCGTAAAGTGTTGCCTGATGCTACGAGCGGCGCGTTCGGGGTCCAGGGGGATAGTAATGGACTTGATGCGAAAGCCCGCCTCAATAGCAGCAGCATTGGCTGATAATTCATTAGCTATTACCTTTTCAGCTAAGTCGGGTCGGTCACGCTTGAGGCGGCGGATGGTATAATTAGCTTCAGTGCCATAGTCTAGCTTTACACTATTATTTAACCTTATATTATCAGGTTTAATAAATTGGTTAAGTTGCAAATCGGGTCTGCCTGGCTCGGCCATCTTCGGGTGAAGCAAATCTGTCACTACTCGTCGCATGTTGTCCATCCGCTCGGCAATCTTGCTATCAAACCGTTCTTTGCGTTCATACTGGTGCTTCAATTTGATGAGTGTCTTTAGATCATCAATTGCCAGTCCGATACCATCTGGATATGGTCGCTCAACAAATTCAAAAAAGGTTAATGAGTTTCCTTCCCCGTTAGTCAATTTCTCCCAAACGTTTATCTCAATAGCCTGCGCCAATAGCTCAAGTAACTGACTCGGATTGCCGCCATCATGCTGAGTTTCTACGTAAAGTTGCATGCGCAATCGTTCTTCTTTTGTCAAATTGGCGATGCTAACAGTTTCAGTTTTCATTAATGCTTTTTCCTCTGATTTAATTGTTCATCAAGCGATGGTTCAAAAACTTTTTGTATCCATTTAATACTTTCTTCAATTTCTTCCAATCCAGCTTTTTTGATAGTAAGCCGTCCAAAATGGCTATTACATTCTGTATATGTAAGACCATATTGGATCTCCTCATTGCCCTGAATTTCGGCAAGTTTTCTATCGCAGCGCCTTGCCATCTTACTCAATTCTCTCCGTGCCTTTTCTTCTCTCTCCTTGGCTGTCAATTCTTCACGTTTTTTAACAGGCATCCTAGGTATACCTATGCCTAACTTCTCGGCAGCACTAGGAACTGATTCCCCCATGTCTCTAAATAATCTACCGAGTTCTGTACGTGGGGAGGCAGTCATTTGATATTTGGCCTGAATTTGTTCCACTATCGGCAGTTCTACGATGTTCAGATCACCGTCAGGATTCATACCCTGTGCTCTTCTGTTTGTTACTTCTCCGCCATAGGTAAATCCAATCGGTCTTTGCTCACTACTACCTAGTAACTTATGCTGTTGTTGTCCTCTTTCCCTAAGCCCTCTTTCACTCTCTTTCCGCTTTTCCTCCACGTATTTAGCCATTTGAGGATCATCGGGGACTATAGCATATAAGACTTGTTTCTCTATTGGAATATCTGGCATGATTCGCATACCACGTGCAAAAAATTGATCAAGGAATCCGTAATCCCTAAAATCGGATAACATTAGAACAACTGATATCGGTTTATGATCATACCCGATATAAGCCATCCTAACAGTAATCAAAATATCATGACCACCACGCTTGAATTGTTTTAGATTTTTTTGGGATCTCTGTTCATCTGATACCGCTATAAGAGCCTTTATCCCAGGATGATATTTCTTGATATATCTTAAAATCTTCCTAGCTTGTTCTTGCCCATGTGCGCCTATTAATCCACATAAGCGCGGATCAATTTGTTGTTGTACCTCGTGCACTCTCTTTATTACCATATCTACCATAGTAGACCAGAATCCCTCATCTTCTAAAACACGGTATAAATTCTTTTCCATTTCTGATATTCGCAACAGTTCTTCAGATCCTCCCAGATACTCGTGGATTGCTGTACCATCGGCTAGTTCATATTCAAATGGACGAAGATAGCTCTCAGTAACTCCTTCCAAATAGGTAGCACTTACATCCGGTTCTAGGTGCCTTATTCCTTCATCGTCTGGATCAGTATAGTTTGCAAATAACAAAGGGTTACCATCACTTCTATAGGGTGTCCCGGTAACTACTTGAATATATTTTACATGTTCAGATATATTAGCAATGTAATCCGCTGCCTTTGTCCCCCCTGAACCTTCATGAGTTCCTAACCCTTGTGCCTCATCTACGATAAGCATTGATCGTGGGTGCCTCTTAGCAAATTCAATGTGCAATTTAGGATTAAAAACTAATGAGGCATATGTTGTAACGTAGCCAAATGCACCGTCTCTCAATAATGGAGGTTCATTGTCTCGATGTGTAATGGAGGACATTTTAGGATTACTGTACCATTCTGATTGATATTCTTTCCAATCAAGTTCAAATTGCCGGCATAGATTGAGACGTGGTACAAATACCATACACGTATCAATTAATCCACGGCGAAACATCTCATTAGCTACATGTAATACAGCTAGAGTTTTGCCACTTCCAGGATGGACATCAGCAACGACAACTTTTTCATCACTCTCAAACTTATTTAGAGCTGTCATGGCATATCTTGCTTGAAAACGTCGTAAAATAACAGTGTCTTTCATTAATGTACCTCCTTTTTTAAGATTGCACTTTGGGCAAAGTGCCTGTGCATTGTCCAGTGAAGTCTCTCCACCTTGTGAGAACGGATGTATATGATCAGCGTGCCAGCCTGGTAATAGCTCCTCACCGCAACCGGTGCACTTGCCATCAGCTTCGATGTATAAGTCAATTCGATGTGATCTGTTAAATCGTCTACTCATTAGTTCTTGCTCCCGGTCCGTAGTCTACACGAAAAAAAGCTCGGCATTTTGCAGACTTCCACGGGGGTTTCTGGAGATAATCCAAGGGGCAGCTTGGTTATCTGACGAAGACAGAAAACAAGTGTAGTAGTCGTGGATGTGAAAGCCTGCAAAATGCCGAGTTTTCGATTCTTATTTTTTATCTTCATCTTACTGCCCCTACCGTTACATTATATCATCGCTTGCCAGGCTTGTCAAGCTCACCACGCCAGTTCTTGCACCCGCAAGCCTTCGGGCCAGAACTGCGTCTGGCTTCCCTTGCGGTCGCCGTGCTGATAGACGGTATGCATGTCGTCGGTCAGGGCAGCCTTGGCCCAATATGCGCCCAATTGTTTGATGAACGTTGGAATCTCATCTATCTGTGCTTGTTTGATTAGTGATCGTACCCAGCGTAGGTTCATCGGGCGGGCAAGAGGACCGGATTCGCCGCCGATGATGAGCCCGGAAATATAGTCAGACCAGGCCATGTTAAACAACCTATTACCGTCCTCATCAATTGGTAAGAAGAGATCTAGATCAATTGGTCCTAGTAATGGTTCAAAACTTACGAACCGCCGTCCAGGTATTTCTATCAATGGTTGGATGAACTCATCGACATCTTTCTGCGTTGAGATGCTGACGCCGTGCCAGATGTGACCGCAGAGGCGTTCGTAATCGTTTGGCGTGTGCATACGATTAACCTCGTCATCTGACGGCAAATCACTCCAAACCCAGTCAGTAAAAAACTTCTTCATCCTCTCCGGGCGCTTCGTCAGTACCAGAAACGTGTGCTGAGGAGCGTCATACATTGCTTGGTAGACTCGTCCCACGAAACTGAACGGCACCTGCGGATGAAATAAATCGCTCATCGAATCCACAAACCAGGTAGTTGGCTTCTTCGCCTTCATCGGCACGTCCAGCCGCTCGGGCACCAGATTCACCCGTCCCGTCCAGCCCCGCTCGTCTACCACGTCCTGGTACTCGGGCCGGCCCATGGCCTTCAGCCGCATGGCCATGCACTCGGCGTAGCAGTGAGCACAGCCAGGGCTGACCTTGGAGCAGCCGACTGTCGGATTTAAAGAGCGGCCCTGGGTTCCGTCGGCGTTCTTCACCCATTCGATTTTAGTCATGATCCTCCCCATTCCATTGCACATTTGGCGGCAGGTTCACCTCGGGATGATATTATCGTAATCACGTAATAGCTGGGATAGCCCCTCTACAGCACACTTATAAGCAGCTTGGCTATCCAACCCTTCGTGCTGCGCCTCCGAGTATTCCTCACCGACGACTCGGATGCATTCAAGTGTAGTAGCATAGCGAATGAGGTTTGTTGCTATTCCGTATCGTTTCGTGGCAACCTCGTCATAGCCCAATCGCATGTGCTTCCCCGCTGAAAGCAACAAGGTTGGAGCTGACATCAATCTGTAGAGATGCCCCTGCGCCCGACAGGCAGGGCAATAAGATTCGCCCTCTGTCTCATAAATATTTCCGCATTCGGAACAAGCCTTGAGTGTCATTATATCCTCCCCTGTTTTAGTCATAACGCCGTCTTTCCGAACAGCGGCAGCCCCGCCAGCGCCCCCGCCGGCGTCCGCTTCAGCACCCGCACCGCCGCCTGGTCACGCAGGTACTCGCCGCTGATGTCCAGGCCCACGGCCCGCAGGCCCAGTTCCTTGGCGACCAGGAGAGTCGTCCCGGTCCCGGCGAAAGGGTCAAGCACTAGGCCGGGGACGTAGGGCAGGTCGGGGGCATCGCCGTGGCAGGTGCAGGTGGGGCGGAGGCCGAGGACATGGTTCTCTGGTGGTGTCCAGAACCAGCCGCTTTGCTGTGGTGGCTGGCCAACATGCCCGGTCCGTCCGTGCCGCTCACTGACTGGCAGCGTTTTCGGTTCATACTTTATAACAGGAGCCCACCCAGCTCCGCATGTTGGGCAGCACCTGGTCGGGCACGTCGCCCGGATCAGGGGCATGACCAGGCTCTTAGGAAAGACCGCGTAGTGGGGACCTGAGTATGATTCGGGTTTCGGCGTCAGGACGGAACGGGGGTTGCAGCCGGCGGGGTTGTAAGCGTTTGGGCTTCGGCCACTAGCCAGACCAGCATATGCATGTGATTGGTCAATTCCACCAGTACAATGCTTACTATCGGGATGCTCAGGTGAATCATATTTCACCATTGCGTTCTGGTAACGTTCAGCACGTCCTATACTTTCTAGAGCTAATGTCTCCCTCACCGCCTCCTGATTCGCCCAGTACCCCATGGACTTCACGCACATAATCACCGTCTCGTGTGCTCGCGTGTGCCGCCAGCTTCCGCGCCTGAGCACGTAGCCGCCGTTCGGTTCGCAGCTCGGGCAGCCGGGGCAGTCAGTATATTCAGCCCAAGGATTATAGGCCAGGCCAGGACCAGCATCACCAGAGGTATTGCCGCTCTTCATTGCCCAATTCGTTGATCGTTTCCGCAAATTGCGCACTTTGACCTTATGTCGTTCCCACCTCGTTCCCGCCACGCTCTCGGGCATAGGTGCCAGCTTGTGCCAAATCGGGTCGTTGCGCACCAGCCAGCCATCGGCCTGAAGCGCGAGGGCCAGGCGGTGGGGGATGAACATTAGACTACCCTGCTTTATTTCGGGAAAGCCTACTTTATTCGGCCGCTCTTGACCCGCACCACATTTCTCAGTATATTGAACCAAGGGCGATTTAGTTTTGCCAGACCAGTAAGCGCAGTAGGAATCTCCCATTACTGCCCACATTACCCCGTCATCCCGCAGCACTCGATAGCATTCCCTGAAGCACAGTATCAAATGGGCGACATAGCTCACCGGGTCTGGCTCCAGTCCCAGGGCGCAGCGCATGGCCGGTACTTCGACTGGCGGCAGACCGGGCATGGGTGCGTAGGACACGGCGGGCCAGTCGCGTTCTTGCTGGCCTTGGTACTTCCGCAGAGACCAATAGGGCGGTGAAGTGACGACGCAATGCGCCGTACCGTCAACTAGCGGTATTCCATCCGCGCTCGCATTTAGCAAACTGATTGCTGTAGCGTTGTTCATTTCACTTCCCTTCGACCGGAGACGGTTCCCCAGACCGCCCCCGGCCTTCCAAAGGAGGAGGAAGATGTCGAGTCACGGCATTTCCGACGCGAGGGTAGCAGCGTAGGGTGCCTTGCATTCTTCACACGAGTAATCGTATAGATTGAAGCATTCTCGCGCATGTTCGCAGGTGGGGCAATGAGTATAGGCAAAGTCTATCGATACGGCTCTGCCGTAGTACTCGCATGTCGGCGGCGGTTCTTCCTTGGTCTCTTTCCGCTCATCCATCGGTTTTCACCTCTTCTTTCACGTACTCACCTTGCCGGGATTTCTGACAGACTGTGCACCGACACTCAATTGAATGCCCCGACTCTTGCTTCTTCTCGTTGAAAACACGGTTGCCAGGGCCATGCAATGAATCCTGGCCAGGATGACTACAGGTGCACGGCATTATTCGCGTCTTGCTCATTTCCCTTTCCGTCCTTCCAAGACGCCCTTCGTCAGGACGTCCAGTCTCTCGATGATGTTGCCGACTTCGTCCGTGCTGACCCGGACTAGCTTCTCCCCGGCCAGCAGCAGTTCGGCCCGTCCCTGCGTGGTCCTGACGTCGCTGGTCAGCAGGGCTATGACCAGTTCAAGTCCGAGGGCGATCAGCGGGCTGGCCTGGCCGCCCTTGCGCACCGCGACGACTCCGCGCAGTCTGTCGAGGACGTGCCGCGGCAGCGAGATGTTCAGGCGGTCGCGGGTGGTCCGCCGCGCCTGGCCGCCCATCGATTTTGAGTAGAGTTTTGAGAGTTCTTCCTTGTCTATCGGCATATTTACCTCATTTCCCCAGCGCGACCGAAATCGCGACGTAGCAACCTTGCACGGCGAGGATAAGCACCAAGACGAATACCAAAGCTGTCAGGCTTCTTATCATTTGCACTTGATGGGCTCCAGGTCTTCTTCCAGGCAGGTGACGGGCTCGGTCCACCTGTCGGATTTCCCCACGGGCTCGACCAGCCAGACTTTGTGGGACTTGTCAGGTGTCAGCCTGCTAGGCTCCATCTCGTCCCAGTCCCACGCATGGCCCGCTTCCCGGTAGCCCGTAAATCTGAACGTATAACCTATGACCATGCCGGTCCAAGATTCTTTTTCCACTATACGCACCAGATACCTTAAATTTCCCGATTGGTTTCCTGGCGGCATATGCAGGATTTGGTGTTCAATTCCCTGCATGCCGTAAGTCATCTCTACGCAGGCAACTACTTTCACGACATCACCTTTATGCATGGTCCTTCTCCCCAACGGCCTTCATTTCTTCTTCTGTGATGCCGAATAGAAAAGCTGCTGCCTGAACTTCCTCTCGTGTCATGAATTCAGACCTGTGATGCCCCCATTCCTCGGTTGATCTATTCCACAGTTCGCAGGTAATTTCAACGAGATTTGAGGTCAGTTTGAGGGCTTGAATCCTGACGTGATCGGATTTGCTTATAGTTACAGTTTTTCTGTTTTTCATCCCCACAGCCTCCGCCCGTACCGCCGGTATCCTTCGGCGTTTGCGGTGATCGGGCGTTCGACCACCCGCGCCTGCCGAAACTGAGCCGCGATTCTGGGACCCATCAGCAAAGCCCCACCGCCGGTCACCAATACCGTCGTCAATTGTGCGCCACTACCCCAGGCCGAAGTCGCGCCGCCCACGATTTGGTCTATCAGATCTGACGACATCGTGTTGACGGTATCCGTGATATCCACCTTCTTGCCGTGGTATCTCACCCAGCCTTGAATAATCGCCTTGGCTATCTCGTGGTCCCGCAGGTCCAGGTCAGGGCAGCGCTTGGCTAGATAGACCTGGATGCGCCGGGTCAGGTCCCAGCCGCCCACGTCGATGAAGAACGTCTCCCTCGCAATCTCGTGCAGTGTTTCCGGGTCGGGTCGGTTGACGGCCTGGACGTTCGTGGTCTTTCCGCCCACGTCGATGCAGCCCAGGAGGTCCATGTACTCCTCGTTGACGAACTGGCCGTCATCGTCCAGTATCTCCGAGAAGACAGTGCCCAGGGGCTGGGGCAGGCTCACGCAATCCGTGACATTGAACTGCTGCCAGTAGTCCCGGTCGCCCAGGCGGACGCGGTGCTCGCCCAAGAAGAGCTGCCTCTGTACCTCGTTATCTGAATAGTAGGCTAGGGGCAGGCCGGTGACAATCTGGACATCCACGTCAGTCTCGTCGGTCGCCTCGGCTAAAGCCGCAAGAAATAGGCGGTAGTAGAGCTTGCTCCTGATCCACGCCCGGTCCTCGCGCTTTGTCTCGAACCGGGACTGCTCTACGGCCTCGCCGCCCACTAGCCAGATGCCGTCGCTTGGTACTTCGACGATCCGGCCTGAACTGCCCCCGATGCTGAAGCGCGGGAGGTCTGGTGTACCGGACACACTCAGGAAGGATGCCTTACGACCGCCCTCCCTGTCCCACTTGGTCTGGTAGTACCCGATGTCGATTCCTATGATCATGATTTTCCCCTTTCCTTTCTGAGTTCATCCACTTCTTTGTCCAGCATCACATCATTTCCGGTACTCTACGGGTTTCACGAGCATTATCACGGTGTCCTCGCCACACGTTCCGCAGCGGAGAGTGGTCCCGCAGTCAAGTATCTCAACAGATATGAGAGAGTCGGACTCAATTGACCCACAGTGGGCGCAAACAAATTGCAATCTTCCACCAGGGACTTTCAATGGGCGCTTGAAGACGATTCTATCTTCTGTCAATTTCAAGACGAGTTCCCAACCTGCCCATCCCATTCCATCAAATTCTTTTATACTTCCCTTTCGGTGAGCTGTTGAGAGAATAGCATATTCCCATTTTTTCTCAGTCATCGGTTTCGTCTCCTTTCATCATCTCTTCTAGTGTTTCCGTTAGGCACCGGAATGCCAGGTGAGGATCCAATCCCTCATGGAAAGTCTCATAGTGCCCCCGCACCGCCGCGAGACATTCCTGTATGGCGGAGAGGCGCGCCAGCTTCAGCGCGAGGGCCATGTAGCGTTCGGCATGGATTTCCTGTTTCCTTACCGCGTAGGATTTGGCCACCGCCGCCAGCAGGCTTGCCGGCATCATCATGATGAAGCCGTCCCCGCACTCGGGGCAGATTTCGCCGGGCGTCTCGTTATCCTGGACGTGCTCGCACTTCGGGCATATCTCCCAGGTCATTGAGATTCATCCTTTAGTTGCTCTGGATCCGCAAGTCCCCGGGCGATTTTATAATCAAATACATGGTTAGTTGGTACTAATTCGGTCCATGCCATGACTTTCTGATCTTCCTCAGCGACTTTTTCACAATGCATACCTGCAAGTTCAGCCGTCGTGCAAACGGAGCGCAATGTTATGAAATCATTTTCATCCATGTCCCACACAAACCAGACATCTTTTTCCTCTGATAACATCATTCTTTCCTTTCTGGCAGTTGTCCCAGTACCTTGAACGCTTTGGGTAAGGAAATGTTCAACTTCTGAGTCAGAATATACGCTAGTCCACTGTCTGTCCCTGGATGTTCTAATTTGATTCTCTCCGCCTCGACGATGAGTTCCGGGTCTATCATGCTGCTAATAGGATTCTCAACAGTTGGCATATTCTCATCTTTGAGTAAACTCCCCTGTACCTTCACTTCGGCCAGTTCCGTCTCAGCCTCCAGCACCATCAGGCGCATCTGCGCGTCCGTCAGAAGCTCGGACATCATCGCTTCCTCGTCGGGCGTCGGGATCTCGCCGGGCATGGGATTCGCCAAGTCGCAGCCTTCCTCAAGGTATCGGTTGATGTCGTCCCAGGTACAATGCGGTATACGCCGGGGCAGCCGGCGTGAGATGACCCACTTGTCGGTCTCTTTGTTGACTTTCATCTGTCCTAATCGTTCCTTGAGCACGAGGCCGGCAGGCGCGCCGTCGGGATTGGAGGGTTCATGAACGAGCCAGACGAAAAGCTGAGACAGGCGGTAAAGTATCTTCTTGCCGGAAGGGATGACTTTGCTCACGATGCGCTGCTTGCCTTCCCAGGGCGTCCTAACGTTTGTAATGAAGAAAACAGTTTCTACACCGCGCTGGTGCACAGCGGCAATGGCATTTTGATATAGCGGGAAGACTCCTTCAGTCCACATCTTGCCGTAAGCCTCACTACTATACCCGGTCTGCTTCCGCCGTGGTTGCACCCAGGCCGCCATGCCAGCCTCAAAGTTCTCAGCCGGGTCATGGATGTAGACTGAATACTTGTCAGGTTCCAGGTTCTGGGCTAAGTCATTTATGACCCAGGAATAATATCCCTCAAGAGTACTGCGTTCAGTTTCGGTGACCCACGGCAATTTCCCCTGTCCAATGCGGGATAAGAGATCACTATCCGGCAGATCTGAGAATCGGGCATTCAAATCTACATATCGCCCGAATGCTAGTCCATTCTTCTTTAATTCCTCAACGATGTGATTGGCTGAATTCTCAGCATCGTGATAGTAGATTTGGTTCACTTCAGATGGCGGCTTATAACTTGCCGCCAGGGTCGTCTTACCCGTGCCGCGCGCGCCGGTGATGACGATGAGTGAATTCATTTTTGGTTATCCTCCTCAACCAGTCGCACTTCGGCCCACTTGCCGCTTGGCATCTGCACAATGTCAATGTGTTCGTGTTTACCGTCCTTCGGCTTTAGCCCGCCGTAGTAGGCCGGCGTATCGGTGGCAAAGGCAATCTGGGCAAAATCCTCAGAGTCAAATATCCGCCCTGTGAGCTCATATAGTTCTCCATTTATCCATCTTGTGTATCTCATGTTTGTCTTCTCGTTCATTCTCGTATTAGCCTCCCCCCGAGCCATTTCTGCCACTTCTCCACGGTCCCTCTGCCTATTCCCTCTGGGTACAGGCCGGGATCTTCATCGTAGAGTTCCGTGTCAGACATGAACGTGAAAATGTTTGACAGATTCTTTCCAAAGCGGTCCCATAACCGTCGACCTAATACCGGTCCTATCCCTGGCATCGAGATCAACGTGACTATCTGCGCGTCTTTGCTGGTCAGGCCGATAATGTCCCTAGCGGGATCCCTGGGCGCGATGACCTTGGTTCGCCTGCCGCTTTTCGCCCATTCCGCCAGGCGGACGTCGGCGTGCTTCAGCCAGGCACCCACCTGTTCGTCGGCCAGGGGCGGGGTGCAGTACCCGCCGTCGAGCTGCCAATCCTCGATGGTGGACTGGAAGGCGACCCAGGGAAAGCCCGTCTCCATTCCATTGGCGATGACGTTTCCAAGCACGTTGGGAACAAACCTCCCGGTGATGAGCAGCCAGGGTACGGCGTCCCACTGCCTCATCCTGTCCCAGAGCCGCCTGTAGTCCGGAATGCTGGACACCGCGTCCCTGCCACTTTTGCGC